>Ga0299913_10006027_pt1 | contig 10445 bp, 5 predicted proteins | sample RVTome_9_FD_201360 | JGI IMG/M metagenome (GOLD analysis project Ga0299913, IMG submission 201360) | Soil microbial communities from uranium-contaminated site in the Upper Colorado River Basin, Wyoming, United States - RVT155D38 (version 2) ... | reverse complement strand
CGCGTCCTGGGGGGCGGACGTGGGGTTGGCCGTGAGCACCGCGGTGTCACCAGCGTCGTTGAAGACGGGTGCGGTGACAGCGGCGACCCCGGGATCGGCCTGCAGCGCGTCATGGACTCGGTCCACGGCGGGCCGGTCGGCCGCGGTCGGGACCTCGACGACGACCTGGATCGGCCCGTTGAAGCCGCGGCCGAAGCCCTCGGCCAGCTGGTCGTAGGCCGCGCGCTGCGTCGTGTCCGTGGGGGCGTTGCCGTCATCGGGCGTGCCGATGCGCATGCTCAGCGCCGGGATGGCGATGGCGCACAGAACGCCGAGGCTCACAACCGCGTAGCGGACAGGGTGGCTTCCGACGTGGTGTGCCCACCGGCCCGAGACGGTCGCCTCGGCCGGCTTGACGACGTGCGCCTTGCGGTGGATCGAGAGCTTGTCGATCTTCGTTCCGGCCAGGCCGAGGAGGCCGGGGAGCAGCGTGATCGCGGCGATCATCGAGATGGTCACCACGAGGGCCACTGCGGCGCCCATGCCGCTGATCGCCGGAAGCCCGGCGAGGAACAGACCGAGGATGGCGATGACGACGGTGGTGCCGGCGAACAGCACGGCCTGCCCGGCGGTGGCGACCGCGGTGCCGGCCGAGTCCGCGACCGTCATGCCGTCGTGGAGGTGCTGGCGGTGCCGGGTGACGATGAACAGCGCGTAGTCGATGCCCACGCCGAGGCCGATCATGGCGCACAAGATCAGCGAGAACTCCGGGACGTCCAGCACGGCGGACAGCACACCAACGGCGGTGGCGCCGACGAAGATGCCCATGAGGGCCGTCGCGATCGGAAGGCCCATCGCGACCACCGAACCGAACGCGACGAGCAGCACGATGATCGCGACGCCCACGCCGATCAGCTCGCTGCTCGGTGCCTCCTGCGCGAGCAGGGCCAGCGATCCGGTGAGCTCGATGTCGACTCCGCTAGCGCGAGCGGCGTCGGTGACCGCCATGGCGTCGTCCAGCTGCGCGGCGCCGAGCTTGTCGAGCGCGTAGGTGACGTCGAGATAGGCCGTCTGCCCGTCGGCGCTCAGCGCGGCGGATTCAGCGGCGAACGGGTCGGTGACGCCGGCGACGCCGTGTCCGCCAGCGAGCTGCGCACGGGCCTGCTCGACCGTCGCGGCGTGGGCGGCGTCGTCGAGTCGGCCGTTGTCGGTGTGAAACACGATGCGGGCGGCTTGGCCGCCCTGGCTCGGGAACCGGTCATTCAGGACATCGGCCGCGTGCTGGGACTCGACCCCGGGCACACGGGCACTGTTGTCGAACTGGCCGCCGGCGGCACCTTGCAGCGCGACGACGGCGACGGCGGCCACCAGCCACAGGCCCAGCACCCGGAAGGGGTGGCGGGCACTGCTGCGACCGAGGCGGAACAGGAATGCGCTCATCGGATCCTCCTGGATGTGGGTCCCGCGACGTGCGGGCACACGAGCACCATCCCGGAGCGCGCTGAACAACCGCTGCGCTACCGCTGAAGGTCGCCGTTCAGGAGCTGAGTGCCACGTCCCGCAGGAAGGCCGGGATCTCGGCGCCGGCTTCGGTTCGAAGACGTTCGGCCTGCTCGAGAAGAGTGGTCGCTTGCTCTGGTTCATCCCGGTCCGCGGCAATGGCGGCGAGCACGACGTGGCACGCGGCGGCCGCCACGCGGAGTTCGTTCTCGGTGTCGATGCGGTTCTTGAACCGGCGAGGATCACCAGCCCGATAGAGCTCCAACGCTTCCGTGGCCGCGGTGGCCGCGGCGCCGTCGCGGTGGTGCAGCCGGTGCAGTACCGCTATCCCGGTGAGGGCGAGGAACATCACCGGCGCGTTGCGTAGGCGGCGGGCGCCCTCGAGGGCGCGCATATACACGGTCTCGGCTCGCGCCACATCGCCTTCGTGGAGCAACGCCCATCCGAGGCGCGCGAGCAGCGAACCGGTGAACCCCTTCAGCCCACACGCATCGTTCGTCGCGATCGCCTCATCCAGTGCGCGCACCGCTGCGGCATAGTCGCCCGCACGCTCGTCGAAGTCAGCGACCACGTCGAGCGACATCGAGAGCATCACGGGTCGATCGATCTGTGCGAAACCTGCCGCGGCCGCGCGGTAGTGCACCTCGGCCGCCGCGAGGTCGCCGTCGATGAGCGCCAGCTTCCCGAGGGAGTACGCGCGCGCCGCACGAGCGAACGGGTCATCCGGAGACTTGCCATAGAAGTCGACGATGACCAACCTGCGCCTACGAGCCTCGTCGCGGTCACCTCGAGCGTTGGGGAGCTCGGCGTAGAACGAGTACGCCAACGCCATTGATTCGACGTCTTCGAGTCGTTCGAAGATCTCGAGCGCTGCCTCCAAGTCCCGGTCGGATTGTTCCCCCGCGCCTGCTAGGAAGTCGAGGAGCCCGCGGCCCGTCAGCCCGAGGGCTCGCGCGCGATCGCCGGCCTCGCCTGCGCACCCGAAGGCGTCATCGAGCCAGCGTTTGCCCTCGATCACCATGCCGCCGAGCCAGTGAGGCCAGCTGGTGCCCCCAGCGATCGTCAGTGCGGTCTCTGCGTCGTCGTTGGCGACTGCCCACTCGAGCGCCGCCCGGAGGTTGTCGTGCTCCTGGTCGATCGCCGTCAGCCACGCCCGCTGCCGGTCCCCTCTGTATGAGGCCGCGCTCTGCGCGCACAGCGCTGCGTAATGCGTCGCCATCGCGTCCCGGACGCGCACGGCGTCCCCCCGTTCGGTGAGCCGCTCCCGGCCGTACTGGCACAGCGTCTGGAGCTGCGTGAAGCGCACCGCATCGCCGCTCGGCACCGCGATGACGAGTGACTTCTCGACGAGGGCATGGATGAGATCGGCGATGTCGTCGGCGGCGAGCATCTCGTCGGCACAGACCGCCTCCGCGGTGGCCAGATCACAACCGCCGGGGAACACCGACAGTCGTTCGAAGACGAGTTGCTCGTCGTCGAAGAGCAGTTCGTAGCTCCAATCGACCACGGCCCGCAGCGTCTGCTGGCGCGGTAGCGCGGTGCGCGACCCGCCGGTGAGCAACCGGAACCGATCGTTGAGCCGCGCGCTGATCTGTTGGAGCGGGAACGCGCGGGTGCGGGCCGCAGCCAGCTCGATGGCGAGCGGCAAACCGTCGAGGCGGTTGCAGATGTCAGCGATCACCGTGCGGTGGTCGTCGGACAGTTCGAGTGGCGCGCTGGCGGCCTGCGCGCGGTCGAGGAACAAGCTCACGGCGTCGTCGGCCGCCATCGGCGGCACCGGCCAAATGGTTTCGCCGCCGACTCGTAGCCCCTCGCGGCTCGTCGCGATGAGCCGCAGGGCCGGGCAGTGTCGCAACAGGTCCTCGGCGACCTCCGCGGCCGTGGTGATCAGGTGCTCGCAGTTGTCGAGCACGAGGAGCATCTCCCGGTCACCGATCATCTCCGCGAGGCGTCCCGGGTCCGGCAACGCGAGCGCGGATGCGATCGCGGCACGAACGCCGGCGGGATCGCCCACAGGGGCGAGTTCGACCAGACAACCACCGAACGCGAGCGCGGCCGACTCGACGTGCGCCACCTCCAACGCGAGCCGGGTCTTGCCGACGCCTCCCGGCCCGACGAGGGTGACGAACCGGTGCTCGGCCGCCAGCCGTGTGAGTTCGCGGAGCTCTGTGTCGCGGCCGACCAGCGGCGTCAACGCTTGCGGTATCGAGTACGTCTCGATGCTCGCGTTCGCGTCGCGGCTCACGAGTGGAGGCGCGTCGAGGGAACGGTCCTGAGCGAGGATCGCCGCTTCCAACCCGCGGAGTTCATGTCCAGGCTCGAGCCCAAGCTCCTCGGCCAAGAGGTTTCGGCCTTCCTGGAAGACGCGCAGGGCATCGGCCTGCCGGCCCGCGCGGTACAGGGCAAGCATCAGGAGACCGCGCAGTCGTTCGCGCAGGGGGTGGGCCGCGACGAGCTCGTCGAGTTCTGCGACCGCTGACTGATGGCGGCCGAGTTGCAGCTCTAGGTCAAGTCGCTCTTCGATCGCGGCGAGGCGCAGCTCGGACAAACGGGCGATTGGTCCTGCAGCGAAGTCCTCGTAGGTGAAGTCCGCCAGCGCGTCGCCCCGCCACAGGCAATCGGCTTCGGACAGCAACGCCGCCGCGCCGATCAGATCACCGTCGACCGTCGCCGCCCGCGCCGAGGCGACCATCTCCTCGTAACGGTGCACATCAACGGCATTCGCGGGGAGCTCGAGCGCGTAGCCGGCGCCGCGCATGGCCACGAGGTCGGTGGAGCCCAGCGCTCGTCGCAGCTTCGATGCCAGCCCTTGAAGCCCGTTCCGCACCTCCGTCGGTGGATCCTCGCCCCACAACGCGTCGATGAGCTGTTCCGTCGGAACCACGCGACCGGGGTGCAAAGCCAGCACGGCGAGCAGGGCGCGCAGCTTCGGGCCCGCGACAACGACCTCGCCCGCCCCGTCATCGAGAACCTCGAGCCCACCAAGCAACCGAACCCGCACGGGTTCACCGTACCGGTGACGCTGCATCTTCAGGGCGGGATCAGCCTTACCTCAGCACCTCGACGGACCCTGGCACGGTGAACCCGATCGAGCACGCCCTTCTCGCCGTCATGGCCGCAAGCAACGGCGACACCACGACAGCGCGAGAGCAAATCTCACAGGCACAGCGCCACGCCCGCGCGACCGCTCGGCGTGAGCGTCAGATTGTCCAAATCGCGGCATTGGTCGTAGGCGGAGCGCACGAACGCGCCGCTGGACTGACACTCGAGCACACCACACAGTTCCCTGAGGATGTCGAACTGATGGCGCGTATCGCAGGAGGCACGCGATGAGCATGCAGTGACAGTGATCCGCCTGGACCCGAACGGACGTCGCGTCCGCGAGCGCCGCCATCGTGGAGTGACCGGCGTTCGCCCATGATCAGCTCGCGACCAACAAGCGAGCGACCCGTCCACCTCCCCTGAGCGGGTCTTACGAGCGCGTCACCTACCGGCACCTCGGGGCGATGCCCCACGTCGAAATGTCTGCGCGTTCGGGGACACCTGTGGCTCGCCGGGCGCGCCCAGAGCCGTCTGATTCTGCTCGCTTGGTCCTACAGCGACCACCCGATGGCGCGTTCGGGCTGGTAGGTGCAGAAGGTGCCGGTGCGGATGGAGCGATCGAGGTGGGCGGCGAGTTCGGGGTGTACGCCGGCGAGCCGCTTGAGCGAGTTGCGGATCCGCTGGGTGACGGCCTTGCGCGCCCGTTCCGCCGGGTCGACCGCCGCTCGGGCGCGGCCGCCGAGGCCGAGGGCGCCCGCTAGCTCGCTGGCGATGGCGTCCGTCTCGGCCCTCGCCGCCTCGGCGCGGGCGATGTCGGCGTTGGCCTCGGCCTCCTCCAACTCGTCGCGGAGGTCGACCAGGCGAGCCCGGTAGGCGGCGCGCGCTCGATCGTCGAGAACCGCGTCCGTGGACCCGCGCCGCAGCGTCGCTGTGCGGGTGCGCGCGTCCGCCAGCGTGGGTGGCGGGTCGCTTGCCGCGATGAGGTCGGCGACGTGCAGCTCCTGTCCTGGACGCGCCAGGAGTGTTGCGATGTCACGGAGGCCTTTGCTGTCCGCGACCCGGGCCGTTCTGCCGCCGTAGGCGACGGTCCAGTACTCGCCGTCGAGCCGGAAGATGTTGTCTGGTTCTGCGGGCGCGGTCGGCGTCGCGACGAACGACGCCCGCTGGTGCATGCCCAGCGAGTGGTAAAGCGCGTTCGCCTCCTCCAGCGCAGCCTGGCCGGCCCGCTCGTCGCCGAGGGAAAGGAGCGACGACCCGAAGTCGTGGAGGGTCTCGGCGACGAGCGCGGATACGCCGCACGCACGATGGACCTCCAGGGCTTCCTCGAACCAGGCGATCGCATCGGCGCGCCGGCCGAGCACGGTGGCGATGATGCCAAGGGCGCGTGCCATGGATCCGTAACAGGCGGCGCCGATGGCATCCACGGCGAAGCGCAGATGGTGGGGTCGGATGAGCTCGTCGAGGCATTCGGCGGCGGCGGTGTGGCCGAGGTGACCGCAGGTCTCGGCGGCGTAGGTCATCGCCGCGAGCCACACGGCGTCGCGGGGGAATTCGGAGAAGGCGCTGGCGACGAATCGGTCGAGCGCCGCCTTCGCCTGGACCGGGTGCAGCTGGGGCGTCACGAGCGCGATCCAGAAGTTTTCGCCGTAGATGCCGTCGGCCAGCACAAGTTGCTGTCGGAGGCGGTCAGCGGCTTCCTGCGCTCGGCCTTCTGCCCGCAGCGTGTTCCAGGCAAGGACGTCGGCGTTCAGCGCGGCGTTGCCGCTTCCGGCCCGCCCGCCGATGGTCGCGGCGTCATGCTGATGCGCCCAGGCTGCGTGGAGCCTGCCATCCATCAAGGCGCGCATCCCGCGCCACAGCGGCACGTACCACTGGTAGAGAGGCTGGCCGATGCCGCCGGCGACCAGCTCGTAGCGGTCGATCTCGGCGTCGACACCGGCGATGTCGCCGGTCTCGAGGAGGGCAACGAGGCGGTTGCGGCGTCCGAGGAGCTCCATGCCGCGGTCGCCGACCAGTTGGGCCAAGCGGTTGATCTCCGTCGCGGCTTCGAGTCGCTCATCGACGTGTTCCGGTGCGGCGGTCGCGTCGCAGCGAGCGGCGAGGGCATAAGCCAGGGCGCGAGGGTCGTCGACGGCGCGGGCCTCGCCAACCGCGTCCTCGGCCAGTTGGAGCCGTCGTTGCCCGGGTTCCGCGAAGGTCAGCGCGACCGACAGCCGCGCCATCGCCCAGACACGGAGCGCGGATGGCTCTGGAGGCAAGGTGGCAAGCGCTTCCTCGAGCAGTGTGAGCTGTGCATGATCGAACAGGCGGACTTCGAAGCCGTCGAGGCCGGAGCCGAGCCCGAGCGCCGCACTGGCGAGGAGCTGCGGGTTCGCGTCTCGGCGGGCGTGGTCGGCGGCGGCGAGGAATGCTTCGCGCGCTCCGCCCATGTCGCCGCTGCGGACTGAGGCGTCGCCGAGCACCAGGAGCAGCGGGATGCGGCGGGAGTTGTCGGCGTCGGCGAGGTTGAGCGCGGAGAGGGCGTTCCGGAAGTGTGTGGCGGCGTCCTCGTAGGCGAACTGCTCGGCGGCCCGGTGTCCGGCTCGTTCGGCGTAGAGCGCCGCCTTGCCGTCCTCCGCTGCCGGTGACCCGGCGAGGAAGTGGTGGGCGAGCTCGGGCAGCGGAGGTGTCGTGCCACCGGATGCTTCGAGCGACTCGGCTACCGCCCGATGGGCCTGCGCCCGGGCCGGCAACGCCAGCTGGTCGTAGAGCACGTCACGGATGAGTGCATGCGTGAACCCAAACGCGAGGCTGCCGTGCTCCACGACGAGGTGCGCGCGGGCGGCCGCATCGACGGCGTCGAGAACCTGTGTCCGCGTCTTCCCGGCGGCGTGCTCGACGAGGCGCACCGTGAACTCCTCGCCGACCACGGCGGCCGCGCGTAGGACGTCGAGGGCTTCGGGCGGCACGCGCGCGAGACGGTGTTCGAGCAGGGCCCTGACGGTGGCGGGAAGCGACCGGTGGTCACCGCGGCGGGGGTCGTCGGCGAGCAGGCGGGCGAGCTCACCCACGAAGAGCGGATTGCCACTCGATCTGCGATGGATGTCGGAGGCGAGCTGCGCCGCGGTGTCGGCGCCCACGATCGGTTTCATCATCGATTCGACGGCCGGCCGGTCCAAGCCGCCGAGATGCACGGTGGGAACGGTGCGCGCCAGTTCCAGGAGCGCACCGGCGACGTCGTCGGACAGTGCGTCGGTGTCGGGGTCTCGAGCGGTCCCGATCAAGGCGATGGCGTCGTCGCGGATCTCGCCGAGCAGGAACCGCAGCAGCCGAAACGTCCCCAGATCCGCGCCGTGGAGGTCGTCGAGCACGACGGCGAGCGGCTCGCGGGCCGCCGCTCGCCGCAGGAACGACGCCACCGCGTCGTACATGCGGAAGCGGGGATCGTCGCCCTCCGGCTCAGCAGGTGTGGCGAGCTGCAGGCCGGAGCGAAGGTCAGGCACGAGCCGGGCCAGCTCCTCGACATCGCCGCCGAACTCGTCGACCAACACGCGCCGATCGAACGACGCCGCCAGGGATCGCAGGACCCGCGCCCAATGGGCGTGCGCCCGGGCGGCACCGGGTTCCGACACCGAGGACCACACGACCCGCATCCCGTCCTGGCGAGCCGTCACCGCCAGCTCGGTGACCAGCCGGGACTTGCCCACGCCGGCCTCGCCGATCACGAGAACACCGGACGCATCCCCTCGGACGGCGGCGCGCAGCGCGGTCTGGAGGATGTCCAGCTCTCGGCCACGACCAACGAAGGACGGCTCCGCCCCCGCGTCCGTGGCCCTCCTCATGTCCTCCAGTCTGCTCCGCCGCCGATCGCAAGACCCGGCGTGGCGTCGCCACGAGCGATGTGGCGCCCAACGGGTTGGCAAAGGAGGCCAACTATGACGACGACACAAGAGATCGCCGTGCCTACCGCGGTGGCTGCGTTCCTCGAGCGGATCGGCACCGCCGACTGGACGGGCATGGAGGAGCACCTCGACCGCGACGTTCTCTACGACGCATCCGTGCCGGACTGGCACTACCAGTATCAGGGCGCCCGTCGCGTCCTGCAGGAGTATCGCGAGGAGTGGAGCGGCAAGTACCTCTGGACCCTTGTCGAGCAGCACACGGTGGCGGCCGACGACGTCGTGATGATCCTCATCGAGATGCACGGCGCACCGATCCGCGTGGGCGAGCACCCGCCGGTCGTGTGCAGGCTGTCCAACCTGTTCCGCCTCGACGGCGGTCGCATCACCGAGCACCGCTTCACTTGCTGCGGCGAGTGGGGACCGGACACGGTCCGCCAGATCGCCGACCACGCCCCGCAGGTCGAGGGGAGGCCGGCATGACCGCGGCGACTTCCACCCTCGTTGATCCGGTCGCCGAGGCGCGACGGATCGGGTCGCTCCTGCGGGAGCACGCGCCGCAGGCGGACCGGGACGCTCGCCTGCCGGCGGCGTCCGTGCAGGCGCTTCGTGACGGCGGCTTCTTCCGCCTCTACGTGCCCCGCTCCCTGGGCGGCACCGAAGTGGATCCCCTGACCTACGCCCGGGCCCAGGAGGAGCTCGCCCGCCACGACGCGGCCGCCGCCTGGGCGCTGCAGGCAGCCGGGTCGAGTGCTTGGTGGTGCTCACGCCTGCCTGACGAGACCGTTGCGGAGATCTATGGGGACGGGCCGGACAAGCTCCTCGCCGTGTCCTTCCCGGTGCCGATGGACGCGACGCGAGACGACGGCGGCTTCCGGTTGTCCGGTCGCCGGAGCTTCGCCTCCAACGTGTCCGACGCGAGCTGGGTGTGGGTCACCGCTGTTTGCCCGGACGAGACCGTGGACGGCACGCCCGTGACGCGCGCCGCGTTCCTGCCCGCCGCCGAGGTCGCCATCGTCCGTTGCTGGGACACGGTCGGCATGCGAGGCACCGACTCCAACGACGTCGAGCTCGACGACGTGTACGTCCCAGACCGACGCACGTTCCGCATCGGGATCGACCACAGGCCCGGACCGCGTTACGACGGCCCGCTGTACCGCGGCGCGGCCATGCTCCTCGTCGCCTCGTACATCCCGGCCGTCGCCCTCGGCATCGCCCGGGACGCCATCGACGAAGTCGTCGCGCTGGCCGACGGGAAGACACCGTTCTCGTCGGCAACGACGCTCCGAGATCGAGGCGCCGTGCAGGCCAAGCTCGGCCGCGCCGAGGGTGGGCTGCGTTCCGCCCGGGCCTACCTGCACGACTGGATCGCCGAAGGTTGGCGGCGCACAGTCGATGGCGACGACCTCGCCCCCGAGGACCGGGCAGAGCTGCTGCTCGCCTCAGTCCAAGCGATCGACGCCAGCGTCGCCGCAGTTGACGCGGCGTTCTCGATCGCCGGCACAACGGCCATCCACCGAGGAAGCCCGCTCGAGCGACATCTCCGCGACACCGCCGTGCTCAAGCAGCAGGGCTTCGTGTCCGAGAGCCGGTTCGAGACGTTCGCCCAAGTGCGTCTCGGCTTGGCCCCAGACCTCGGCTTCGTCGCACTGTGAGCCAGGCGTGCTGTGCCGTCCGGCGCGACGCCGCCGGACGGCACCGCGCATTGAGATCATCGGCGACCTGCCAGAAACCGGAACCACCACCGCCTGCCCGAATCCGGAAGCTGGCCGACGGACGCGCTCGAGTCAGCGTTCCGTACTCGGCGAGTGTGCACAGAACAGTGCCCCAGAACGCGCCGCGAGATGGGCCGGCGCGGGTAGCACCAAACGCCGGCTCGAGGTCGAGACGCGAGAATGTGGCGGTGCCTCGAGACCGCACCAGCTGCTCTGTCTGTGGCCGGCAGCGCACCCGCGGCTCACGCGATAAGACAGGCGAGATCTTCATCTGCGTCGACTGCCAGGCTGACGCCAAGAAGTTCATCGAGATCCAGGACGCCATCTGGGA
>Ga0299913_10006026_pt1 | contig 10445 bp, 10 predicted proteins | sample RVTome_9_FD_201360 | JGI IMG/M metagenome (GOLD analysis project Ga0299913, IMG submission 201360) | Soil microbial communities from uranium-contaminated site in the Upper Colorado River Basin, Wyoming, United States - RVT155D38 (version 2) ... | reverse complement strand
CCCATGCATCGCCTTCCCGAGCTGTTCTCCGGCCTGCCCCGTGACGACGGGGCCTTCCCCGTGCCGTACCTCGGCGCCAGCGCGCCCCAGGCTTGGGCCGCGGCTTCCGTGTTCCGCTTCGTCGCCGTGCTGTGCGGGATCCACGCCCGGGTCTCGCCGGAGAGTGAGCGCGAGCTCTACGTCAACCCCGCTCTGCCCGAATGGCTGCCCGAGCTCACGATCACCCACCTGCGCGCGGGCCGCGGCGCAATGGATCTTCGCTTCCAGGATGGGAGCGTCGAGGAGGTCCAGAACTCGACGGGCTATCGCGTCGTGCGGGCACCGGCGCCACGGCCGGTCCCGCCGTCGTTCCGGAAGCGGGCCCGGCCGGCCGCGAAGCAGGCCGTTTGACAGCCCGTTGGACGTGCGCACGATTCGGACATCCCCATGAGGCCTGAGGCTGCAGCGTTGTACGAGCGACTGTTCGGAAGCAGGGACCGGAATACGGCGGTCGCGGAGCGCGTCCCGCCGGGCCAGTACGTCACCGAGAAGTTCCCGGTCCTGCACTACGGGTCGGTCCCGAAGGTCGACCTCGCGACGTGGAACTTCAAGGTCTACGGCGAGGTCGACAGCCCGTTCACGCTCACCTGGGCGCAGTTCAGGGACCTCCCGCGCAAGGAGGTCACGACCGACATCCATTGCGTGACCCGCTGGACGAAGCTCGACACGACCTTCCAGGGCGTCCCGATCCAGCACGTCCTCGAGCTGGCCGGGGTCCGCCCGAGCGCGACGCACGTCGTCGCCCACTCCGAGCAGGGCTACACCGCCAACCTCCCGCTCGACATCCTCAACGATGACGACGTCCTGCTCGCCGACACGTTCGACGGGGTACCGCTCGAGCCCGAGCACGGCTACCCGCTCCGCCTGTTCGTCCCGAAGCGCTACTTCTGGAAGAGCGCGAAGTGGCTCCGCGGCCTCGAGTTCCTCGATCACGACCAGCTCGGCTTCTGGGAGCGGTACGGCTACAACAACGACGCCGACCCCTGGAAGGAGGAGCGCTACTCCGAGTAGGCCAGGGCGGCCCGCCTTGCCCCGGCGCACCACGTTCGGCAGCCCCCGTCAGGTACCGTTTCGCCGTGCCGCCACGCTCCGAGGCGCCGCCCGCCGGGGCGGACGCTGCCGGCCCCCGACCCGACCTGCGCGGCCACCGCCTCGGCTTCATCGCCCTGGTCGAGCGCCCGGGCGAGCAGCTGTTCGCGCGGCGCTGGATCGGGCTCGCCGGCGGGCTTGGCGCGGGGCTCGCCGTGGGGCTCCTGCTCCTCGCGGCGGGCGCTCCAGCACTCCTGGCGGTCATCCCCGCAGCCATCGTCAACCTTGCGGTGACGCTGTGGCTCCCGATTCGGCTGCTCAGCGCGGCCGACCGGCGCCTCCTGGGCGTGGTGAATCACGCGGCCGGGGCGGCCGTCATGTCGTGGCGGCGCGCGTATGGCTCGGCCGCGATCCCGCGGACCGAGATGGACCGGGTGCTGTGGATGGGAGCACAGCGGGAGGACACGACCAACCCCGATGCCCTCGAGACCGAGGCGTCGATCCTCAACTCCCTCGGGCGGTATGCCGAGGCGCGCGATCGAGCGGAACGTCTGCCGGACGACACGCCGTGGCGGCGCTTCGCCCGTGCCTCCGCGCTGGCCGCGATCGAGTTCGAATCCGGCGGCCGGGGTGATGTCGCGGATGCGCGGGCGGCCGCCGAGGCGGTTCACGGCGAGCGTCGGGCCGCGGCCATCTCGATGCTGGCGATGGAGGATGCGACGCGCGCGATGATCCGAGGGGACGACTGGGAGCCCGCCATCGCACGCGCCGCGGCTGCTGCGCCCGCGCCGATCATCCTCGGAATCGCCGCGGCCCTCTCCCGCGTGCCCCAGATGCGAGCCTGGCTCCTGGCCTCGGAGGTGGCGCTCGGAGCCGCGCTGTACCTGCTCCGGGACGGAATGCTCTAGGCAGACGTCAGTCGAGGGCGGGCGGCGCCAGCTTGACCGGTACGAGAGCGACCGAACCCACACAGCCGGCCTCGAGGTCGAGCGTCAGGACGAGGTCGACGCGCCCGCGCGGCCCATGGAGTCGGAACGTGGCTTTCTTCTCGCCGTCACCGTCGACGACCGGACCGAGCGTAAGCGGGGCGAATCTCGCCTCCGTCGCGCGCATCGAGCGCACCACCGGACCGATGTCCGTGCCGCTCGAGACCACCAGGTCCTTCGGCCAGTCGATCGTTACGGGGCCGGTCGGCGGGGCTTCGAGCACCGCGACGACACGCTCCGCGGCGCGGCGCAGGAGCTTCGGCGGCTCGGGCACGGAGGTGAGCGCGAACGTCTGGACCCGGGGCGGGAGCTCCGGCGAGAGGAGCAGCTCCACCTTGACGCGGCCTTTGTCGCCCTCGAGCCACCAGAGGAGGTGGTACGACGTCTGTGATTCCTCGGGCGTGGACTCGTCGCGGCGCAGCCGGCCGTGGCGTTCCCTGATCCTCGCGATCGCGGCCTTTCGGAGCTCGAGCGGCTCGTCGAGCTCCACGTTCATCGCGAACGTTGCCGCGGCCACCGCGTCGTCCCAGTCCTCGATGAGGCGCTCGACCGTCTCACGCGCCGCCAGCGTGGCGGTGTTCGGGCGGGTCCGACGGAGCGGCGCGGCCTCGGCCCGCAGGAGCTCGTTCAGCATGTCACGCGCCAGCGGCCCCGCCGGCCCATAGCGATGGTTGGTGAACGCGACGAGGCCGAGGCCGGAGGCCGGGTGCCAGCGCATGTGTGTCCCGAAGCCCGGGTAGCCGCCGCCGTGCCCGATGCTCCGGCCGTACCGGACGTCGTCGATCTGGAACAGGCCGAAGCCGTAGTGCGAGCCCTCGGCGTCGGGCATCGCGTCGGCGGAGGTGTGGCTCAGGCGGACGACCTCGGGAACCATCGGCTGCTGCATCTCGCGTCGCGAGGCCCGTGAGAGGGGGTGCCGGTCGTCCGGGTCGTCGCGCGGCGGGACGGCGTCGAGGAAGCCGGCGACCCAGTGCGTCAGGTCCTCGACGGTCGTGAAGATCCCGCCCATCGCGGCGAGGGCGCCGTAGCCGTCCATCGGCTCCTCGACGAACGCCCCATCGCGCCAGATGTAGCCGCGCGCCAGCCGCTCGGGATCAACCTCCTCCTCGAGGTAGCCGGTCTCGCGCATGCCGAGCGGAGCGAGGAGCCGCTCGCGAACGACCTCGCGGTACTCGCGTCCCACCACGTTCGTGATGAGCCGCCCGAGGATCCCGTAGCCGGTGTTCGAGTACTCGAACCGCGTCCCGGGCGCCCAGGCGAACGACAGCCCGCCGCGCAGGATCGTCGAGAAGTCGCCGAGGTCGAGGCCCTGCTGGCGGTCGCCCCAGGGATCGTCGGTCGGGAAGCCCGCAGTCATCGTGAGCAGGTGACGGATCGTGATCCGAGGCGAGTCCGCCGTCGGATAGCGGAGCGCCTCCAGCTCCGGGACGTAGCGATCGATCGGGTCGTCCAGTCGCAGCAGGCCCTCATCGCGGAGGGACAGGACGGCCGCCGCGGTGAAGCTCTTCGTCATCGAAGCGATGCGGAAGACCGATCGGGCGTCGGGCGTCGCGTCCTCGCCGACGCGCAGCGTCCCCAGGCCGCGGACGTGGACGAGCTCGCCGCCATGGATCAGGCCGTAGACGAAGCCCGGCACCTTCCAGCCCGCGAACGCGCGGTCGGCCATCTGGTCGATCTGGGCAATGCCGGAGGCAAGCGATGCGGGGGCGGTGGCGAGCGTCATCAGCCCGGAATCATGAAGCCGCCGGACGTCCGGCGGCTTCGACGCTGTGAAGGAGCTGTCTGGTCAGTGGGCGCAGGACCGGGCGGTCCCCGCGTCGTCTGCCGTCCTGAAGCTCGATCCGCAGCCGCATGCCGCGACCGCGTTGGGGTTGTTCACCGTGAAGCCGGCGCCCATGAGCGTGTCGACGTAGTCGATCTCGGCGCCGGTCAGGAGTGGAATGCTCTGGCCGTCGACGTAGACCTTCACGCCGTTGACGTCCAGAGTGTTGTCCTCGGGCGTGGGCGCGTCCTCGAGCATCATCCCGTAGCGGAAGCCCGAGCACCCACCGGAGTACACGTACACCCGCAGCCCGATGTTCGGGTTCGTCTCTTCCTTCGTGAGCTCGCGCAGCTTCAAGGCGGCGGCGTCGCTCAGCGACAGGACGGTGGGCTGCTGTTCGATCATCAGGTAAAGCTCCTTCGAGGCGCGCTGGACTGCCGCAATCGTACGCAGCGCAACCGATTCCGACAACCACCCGCGTCGAAATCACCTTGCAGTGACGACTGAATCTCGCTCCCTCGCCATCGTCGACGGCAGACGCCAGCCGGCTCGCTCGGCTAACCTTGAGCGTGCCGCCGTTCCCGCGCCATCGCCGGGTCGTACTCCCACTGATGGCGGGCAAATCGGTGCGCCGCAACGCGCTGCAGGGGTTGACGCATCGTCTGATGGCCGCAACGACAACGAAGCGCCCGCGCCGGTTTGCGCTTCCCGACCTCAAGGACAGGCGCACCGACCAGGCCATCGAGGACTTCCTCGACGGACCGAAGGCGCGCAAGCCGGCGACCACGAAGGCACTGGCAGTTCCAGGCCAGACGGCGGTCGCCCATTCCCCGACCGGCGACGCGGTTGCCCTCCGCTCGATGCCGGGCCGCCTGGCCTGGTCCGAGGCGCTCGATCGCGAGGCCCATCGCGCGACCCGCTACGGCCGTCCGACCGCCGTCGCCATCTTCGAGCTTCGCCCCGAGCGACCGAGCGCCACCCTCGACAGCTGGGTCCGCACCCACGCCGCGCCCATCGGGGAATCGCTGCTCCGGCTGTCGCGCGCGACGGACATCGTGGCCCGGATGACCTCGACGCGCTTCCAGGTGCTCCTGCCGGAAACGTCGGACGAAGCGGCGGGGAAGTTCGTCGACCGAGTCGTGAGCGAATGCCAGGAGCGCCTCACCGCATTGGGAGCGCCGCTCCGCGTTCAGACCAGCGTCGCGGCCTCGAGCGCCGACCTGCCGCTCCGCGACGCCGTGGCCCACGCCGTTCGCTCCATCGAGGCCGCCTGACCCAGGAGCGCCTCGCACGTGACATCACGTTCGCCGAGCCTGACCCTGACGCCATGAGACCTTAGACATGTGCATGTCCTGCCGTCAGTTCACGTACTGCAACGGGGTGACCACGAAGTCATCCGGCAGCTTCACGCCGGTTCGGTGGTCCGGGCAGTACGCTCCCGGCCCCGGTCCTCGGACGGGTCAGCCTACTGCCCGCCATCGGGGTTCGCCAGCACAGCGATTTAGCCGCGAGCCTCGCCGTACGGCCTCGTGATGATCTCGAGCTGGTGGCCGCTCGGGTCATCGAAGTAGACGCCCCGGCCGCCGTCGTGGGTGTTGATCTCGCCCGGTTTGTCGTGGCCCGGGTCGGCCCAGTACGGGAGGCCTTGCGCCTGGATTCGACCGAAGATCTCGTCGAACTCGTCCTCGCCAACGAGGAAGCAGTAGTGCTGAGCATCGATCTCGCCGTCGCTATCGCGGAAGTCGAGTGTTACCTGATTCGCGACTTCGATCGCGAGGAACGGACCCCACGCCACCGGGCTGGGCAGCCCGAAGAGGCTCGCAAGGAAGTCCGAGGACACGCGCTTGTCCCGCGAGTAGACGATCGTGTGGTTCAGCTCGATCGTCATGACTACGTGACCGGCGGACGAGTCATGCATGGCCTCCTTCGTACTACGCGAGCGCTGACTCTAGCCCTGCGCCGCTGCGGCGCCAAGCCTGATCGGGCGCGCGACACCGGTCGCGGTGGACCAGCCCGAGGTCATCGCCGTCCTCCGCTTCACGTGACATTGCGCGACGGTGACTGAGCGACTTTGATGACTCCTCAACTGAACAGGACGGATGCCTGGTTCCTGGCTGCGCTGACTTGGATTGCGGCGCGTGATCGCCCGATTGGGGATTTGGCGAAGACCCATCGACCCCGGAAACCTCGGTGCTAGGGTCCGCCCACCGGTCGCTACGGGGGGATCACATGCTTCGGGTTGTCAGCTCTGTCGCGTTGGCCCTGTCGTTGCTCGGGTGCGGCTCGGCGGCGCCACCGGGCGAGTCCGTTCGCCTCCTCACGGGGGACCTCAGCTGCTATGCCGGAGGCGAGGGCGGTCCGACCGCTCCGCTCCTTGCCGAGCCGGAGTACGGCACCAGCTTCGACGGGAGGCCGGTGATGTGGCCGACCGGCTATACGGCGCGGCGTGTCGGGACCGAGGTCGTGGTTCTGGACACGCAGGGCAAGGTCAAAGCGACGACGGGTAGGACCTACCACATCTCGCATGCGTTCGCGCTGATGCTCATTCCGGACGACGCCGGGTCACTCGGCTTCGAACCGGCCAACGCTCTTCCGGCCGCTGCCGATTGCCCCTACCACCACGACTTCATCGACTGCACTGCCAATCCGACCGACTCCTGGTGCCAGCCGCACGAGCTGCCGCACGGCCCGTCCCCGACGCCGCCACAGCCGCCACCCTGACAATGCCGCACCTCGGGGTGGGTCCCCGGGCGAGGCCGGCCAGTGACACATGCCGGCCGGCAGGTTGCGCGGCGACGTCCTGACCGCTTGTGACCACCCTACGCTGGCTGCTCTTCGGCCTCGTCATCCGCCGCAGGCCGCCGGGCCGCGTGACATTCGCCAACGCTGAGTGAGTGAAACACGCGCTCGCTCGCAGCCGTCGAAGCGGTGTGCAACGGCCGGTCAGCGCCTTGGCGGTGCGGAAAATTCAGCGCGTAGCGTTCCTTGGCTGTGTGATCGCGCTGACCGCATCGGCGTGCGAGCCGGCGCCAAGCGCTCGGCCGTCGATCGGCCTCGTAGCGCCAACGTCACCATCGAGTACGACGACGGCAGAACCGTCACGAGCTCCGGAATCGCCGTCCGAATCGGTGCGCCCCAGCTTGCCGCCGACGAGTTGGGAACGCGTTTTCGCGATCGACTATGTGGTGCTCGGCGAGCTCATCGAATGGAGACGCGGGCTCATTGCGTTCGGCTGTACGCGGGATGCCGAGCCCGGATGTCGCCAACGGTTCTTCCTCACCTCTCCAAATGGTCTCACCTGGGAGAGGGTCGACTTCGCGGTCTCGCGTGATCGCAGCTTTGGCGGGATCGTACATGTCGGCCGGCGTCTTTTTTCGCTCGGCTACGTGAATGGCAAGAACTACGCCGGTGCGATCGTCTGGACGTCGACCGACGGACACTCTTGGACACGGATCCGGTCGACGTCGTTTGAAGGCCGGTCACTTCGCAGGATCGTGAGGACGCCGTTCGGCACGTTCGCGCTTGGGTACAACGCTCCGCCGGACAGTGACAACACCTCGGGATTCCTGCTCTGGCGCGTCCGCGACGATGATTCGTTCGGACCGATGCGCGAGATCGACACCGGCGGCGTGCCAGCCCTCGTCAGCAACGCAGGGTGGACAGGTGACGAATTTCTCGCGTGGGGGCTCAAATACCACCCCATGGCCGCACAGGGTCCGACGATCGTCCTTGCGTCGTCAGATGGCAGTCGCTGGGTCAAGCGCTCCGCAATTGCGGGTGGACGACTCGCGGTGGTCTTCGACATCGTCGGGGCGCGGGGCAGGCTCTTCGCGGTCGGATATCAGGGACGCGAGGTCGCGGAACCGCACATCTGGGTGTCCGACGATAGCGGGCGGTCGTGGACGAACGCCGTGATCGAGGGCGAGGACGCAATGGTCGAAGCTATCGAGCGGGACGGCTCTCGATTCGTTGCGCGAGGCATCACGGGGTCTCACTCAACACCGCGCGCGGTGAGTTGGGAATCGGACGATGGGTTGGTCTGGACCAGGGTCCCGGACGACCAGGATCTCCCATTCATCGAAGGGTTCAGCGCAGCAAGCCCGGTTACCGTCGACGGCCGGACGTGCGTCGCCGGGATGTTCTCAGAGCCGACCCCTACCCGCGCCGCCATCTACTGCCGGGAGATCAATCGAGTGACATTCACCGACGCTGACTGAGGCCCGGGAATCCTCAAGGACAAGAAATGGGCGTGCGGCTCACCCAACCGAGAGGGCACCGGGTCGGGTATGTAGGGTGTGACAAGTGGGCGTGCGTGAACTGGCTCGGACTCTGCTACCCGCGCGCCGTCGTTCGCTCGACGCGGAGGATTTCGCGGACGCAGTCCGGCCACACATGCCCGCGATGATTCGACTCGCTGCTCGGCTTGGTCCGAGCGAGGGCGAGGACGATGTGGTGCAGGAAGCCTTGGTCCGCGCGTGGCGACACCGTGCGCGCTTTGACGCGCGACGCGGGACGTTCGGTACATGGCTGCTATCGATCGTGGCCAACGAGGCGCACCGGGCAACCGCCCGCCGTCGGCGCCCACTGACGATCGGAGCTCCTCAGCCAGCCTCCTCCCCGGAGGATGTGTTGGACCTGGCCACTGCAATTCGGCGCCTTGCGCCCCGCCAGAAGCTCGCGGTTGACTGCTTCTATTTCGTGGGCCTCTCGATCGCCGAGACCGCAGCAATCATGGAGTGCAGCGAAGGGACGGTGAAGTCCACACTGGCCGACGCGCGCCTCCGGCTCCGCAATGCGCTGGGGAGCGATGGGATATGAGCACCGACCACGAGATCGATATTCGGCTCCGTGCTGAAGGCGCCCGATGGCGAAGCCAAGTCCCGATCGACCGCGACGTGGCCGACGTGCGTTTCGGCGAGCCTGTTGGCGGCCGGCTCCTCGGCCGCCTCGTCCTCGGCCTTGGCTCGCTCGGGGTACTCGTGGCCGTTGTTGCCGTGCTGACCTCGCTCCGGTTGTCCCCTTCTGTGGGTCTCTCGGATGAGACGCCGGGCAGGTCACAGCCGGCCGGCCCGGAGTCGGCTGCCACTCCTGCGGCGACCGCCCTCGACCTCAACATCGTCCGCCCTGGCGACGCGGTCGTTGCAACCGGCGCGATGGCCGAGCAAAGGGGAGATGTCTATTTATGCCCGACGAAGCTCCTCGGCATAACGGGGGGCATCGGCTGTCTGGGCGACCTCGTGATCGTGCGCAACGCGCAGTCGTGGCGTGGCGACGTCCGCGTCGAGGGTGTCTGGGACGGCCAAGCGATCGAGGCGACCGCGATAACGCGCGAGAAGGTGCCAAGTGGATCCTCGTGGCCCCCAATCCCCTGTGATCCACCGGCTGGCGGCTGGCCGAGCCTTCCGACAGGCGACGACGGCGAGTCGACGGGGCGTGCGCTTGAACAGGAGGTCGGTCGCCACCCAGAGCGATACATCGGGCTCTGGCCGGCCGCGACCACGAACGCCGCGGGCGACGTTAAGAACCGGGCGCTGGTTGTCGGGACTGTCGACGACGTGCAGTCCGTCACGCAGGCTCTCACCGCGATCTATCCGTTCAACCTGTGCGTCGTCCGGTCGGACTTCAGCGCCGCTGAGCTCCAGCCGGTGGTCGATGAGTTGGAGAGCTTGGATTACCCATGGCACGTGGGCCTTGAGCCTCGGGTCGGCCGGGTGGAGGTCTGGACTACCGCATTGACCCCGGAGATGGCCGAGGCCCTCGCACCCTTCTCCGGCAAGGTCGCGTTACAAACTGCCCTTCGGCGCTCCACGGATCCCGAGACCCGCCGCTTCGCGGTCATTCATGCAGTCAATACCGATCCGGTGAACTTCGGCGGCGTCTACCTCGAAGATGACGGCACTCTGGTGATCCTGTACGTGGGGGCGAATGCCGGCGGTGCGATCGTCGAGCGGCTCGCGTCGGGCATGGCGGTCCGCTGGGAAAAGGTCGAACGGAGCTCCGGTGAACTCAGGCAGGCGGCCACAGAGATCCGGGAGCGTTCGCTGAATGGCGTCACCTGGATCGCCATCGACACCATCCGCAATCGAGTCCACGTCGGTGTAGGCCCTGGAGGTTCGGTCGCGGATGTGTCTCGGCTTCTCGCCGAGGACTATGGCGATGGGGTTTACGTCAGCGAGGGGGACGTTCTCGTGACACTGCCGGCAATGCCGTCCGCATCGCCGTAGGGCACCTTCGGCTTGACCCCACCCCTTCGCTATCGGCAGAGCACCACCTATCCGCACGCCCGGCGCGTGACATTGCCCGACGCTGACTGAGACGGACATTCATCTTCAGGCGCTCTGTTCGACTTCGTCGAGCCACTCCAACATCGGGCCGAAGAGCTTGTCCACGGCCGCAGCGTTCTCCGCTGGGGCGAGCTCTCCGGGGTCAGGTGAGCCGAGGTTGGGCACGGCAAGTAGAAGTACAGCGTGCGCCGCGGCGGCGAATTGGGCCGTCGCAGACGGCGGGCGAGTTCACCGCCCGGGTGATGGGCAACAGGGCGGCGCTCAGGCCGTTTCTGCGGCCCGCTTCATGCCCTCGGCTTCGAGGTTCATGTAGCGGTTGGTCAGTCCCTTGTAGAACAGGGCGAT
>Ga0299913_10006024_pt1 | contig 10446 bp, 11 predicted proteins | sample RVTome_9_FD_201360 | JGI IMG/M metagenome (GOLD analysis project Ga0299913, IMG submission 201360) | Soil microbial communities from uranium-contaminated site in the Upper Colorado River Basin, Wyoming, United States - RVT155D38 (version 2) ... | reverse complement strand
GAAGGCAGAGAATCGGCACCGCCATCCGTCGCGAGCAGGACCTCGTCAGGCGGAGGGACGGCAAGCAGGGTGCGCTGGGCCTGATCGCCCAGCAGGTGGCCGCCGGCCACCGCGCCTTTGTCGTCGTACCCCTCGTGGAAGACGATCCCGAGTCGGGGGCTCGATCGGTCGAGGCCGGTCGAGAGCTGCTCGTCAGGAACTGGCACGACGCGGCGGAGGCCGCTGGAGTGTCGGTTCCGCAGCCGTCGATCGAGATCGTCCATGGCCAGATGAAGGCCGCCGAGCGTGACGAGGTCATGGAACGCTTCCGCGACGGCGCGACACAGGTAATCGTCGGCACGACTGTGCTGGAGGTAGGCGTCGACGTGCCGGAGGCGACCGTGATGATGGTCCTCAACGCCGATCGCTTCGGGTTGGCCCAGTTGCACCAACTGCGCGGTCGCGTCGGCAGGGGAGAGGCAAAGTCGTACTGCGTGCTGGTGAGCGATCGATATCCCGAGGATCCGGCCGAGCCGGCCGACGACGAGGAAGCCGCCGTCGCGGCGCGGCTCGGAGCGCTCGTGGCGACCGACGACGGTTTCGCGCTGGCCGAGATGGACCTCGAGCAGCGCCGCGAAGGCGAGCTCCTCGGTGTGTCTCAGAGCGGACTGCCGCCGCTGCGCGTTGCATCGCTGACGCGCCCCGCCCACCAGCAGCTGTCACGCAAGGCGCGCGAGCTGGCCGAGGAGCTGGTCGACGCCGACGGTCGGTTGCCACCGACGTACTCGGCACTCGAGCGCGAGATCACTACCGGTTGGCTGGCGCGCGTCGGCGCCGGCGAGGTCCTGAGCGAGCACCAGGATGCCTGAGCGCGGACGCGTCATCGCCGGCACGGCGCGCGGCGTGCACCTGGAAGGGCCGCGCAGCACCGCCACGCGACCGCTCACCGACCGCGTCAAGGAGTCGCTGTTTGCGACCCTGGAGGCCAATGGCGCCCTGGCGGGCGCCTTCCTGGACCTCTTCGCCGGCTCAGGTGCCGGCGGCATCGAGGCACTCAGCCGCGGCGCCCCGCGAGCGACCTTCGTTGAGCGCGACGTCCGCGCGGCAGATGTAATCGGTGCAAACCTGCGTCGTGCCAACATGCGCACTGCGGCCACGGAGGGCGGGCAGATCGTACGCGCCGCGGTGGCGACATACCTTCACGGCCCGCGTCCAGCCGCCGGTCCGTTCTCGGCGGTACTGCTCGATCCGCCGTACGACGAGCCGCTTGTCGAGCCGACGCTCGAGATCCTGGGCGCATTGGGAATCGAGTGGCTGGCGCCTGACGCCATCGTCGTCGCCAAGCACTTCTGGCGCGACGACCCATCGGAGCTGATCGGGAAGCTGCGCCGCGATCGGCAAAAGCGCTTCGGCGAGACCGTCCTCAGCTTCTACACTCGCGCCGAGGAACGCATCGCGGGCGAGGAGGAGAAATGACCGTAGCGCTCTATCCCGGCTCGTTCGACCCCATCACCTTCGGTCATATCGACGTGATCGGCCGTGCCGCAGGTGTCTTCGAGCGGCTGGTCGTCGGCGTCCTGGTCAACCCGCGCAAGTCGCCGATGCTCGCCCTGGCTGAGCGCATGGCAGCCATCCGTGAGGCCGTTGAAGACGAACTCGCCGAGCTGGGGGATCGGATCGAGGTGGCCAGTTTCGACGGACTCACGGTTGACTACGCGCAACGCATCGGCGCCGGCTTCATCGTGCGTGGCCTGCGCGCCGTGAGCGACTTCGAATCGGAGCTGCAGATGGCGCACACCAATCGCAAGCTAGCCCCGAACGTGGACACCGTCTTCTTCATGACCGCACTCGAGCACGCCTACCTCAGCTCGAGCCTGGTCAAGGAGATCGCCGCATTTGGAGGCGACGTCACCCGGATGGTGCCTGCAGCGGCCTCACGCCGGCTGCAACGCTAAGCCCTACAATGGCGCGTTGACGGCGCTGGATCCGGCGACGGGGCGCACTGAGGCCACTCCCATCGACATCATCTTCCTCATCGAACAGCTCGAGCGGCTGGTTGCCAATGGGCGAAACATGCCGCTCACCAGCAACGTGATCATCGACCAGGCGAGGGCACTCGACCTGCTCGATCAGCTTCGCGTCGCCGTGCCCGAGGAGGTGCGTACCGCCAAGCGCATCAACGAGGAAACGGAGCGCATCGTAGAGCGCGCGCAGGAGGAAGCGGAGCGCATCCTCGCCCGCGCGCAGGAGCAGGCGGCGTTCCTCATCGAGGAGCGCGAGCTGACGCGGGCGGCCGAGATCCGCTCGGCCGAGATCATCGCCGAGGGCCAGCGCGAGGCGGATGAGATCAGGCGCGGTGCCGATGAGTACGCGCAGAGCGTCCTGGTGAGGCTCGAGGGCGAGTGCATCCGTGCCCTGCAGAGCATCAAGCGCGGGCTGGCCCTGCTTGACGAGCGCCACATGGGCGACGAGCGCGACGGCGACGGCGATGGCGTCGCGATACCCGAGGCGGAGACGAGTCGTGCTCAGCTATAACGTCGCCACGCTGCTGCGCTCGGCGCCTGGCACGGAGCGTCGCTACGAGGTTGTCGACGTCGACCTGGCCATCGCCGACGACGTCCGGCTGGCGGCGCCCATCGAGGGCGAGGTACGGTTATCGCGCACGGGACGCAGCATCCTGGCGCGGGCCAATCTCTCGACGGCGATCGATGCCACCTGCAGCCGCTGCCTGCAGGCGATTGTCGCGGCGATCGACGTCGAGATCGAAGAGGAGGCGCTGCCCTCGATCGACATCGACACCGGCCTGCCGGTCGACCGCGACGCAGAGCCGGACGCGCTCCGCCTGGACGACCACCACGAATTGAACCTCGGCGAGCCGGTGCGCGAGGCGATCTCGCTGGCCGAGCCGATCGCCCTGCTGTGCCGGCCCGATTGTCGCGGGCTGTGCCTCGTGTGCGGCATCGACCTCAACTCTGCCGGCGAGCATGTCCACGACGAGGAATCGATCGACCCGCGGCTGGCCGCTCTGGCCGAGTGGCGCCCCCGGCCCGAATCGAACTAGAAAGCCAAGGGAGAAACCGACGACATGGGAGTTCCGAAGAGGCGTGTCTCAAAGGCGCGCCAGGGTGAGCGCCGCTCGCACCACGCGCTGACACTGCCGAAGCTGGACGAGTGTCCACACTGCCATCAGCTCAAGAGACCCCACCACGCTTGCGCCAACTGTGGCTGGTACGGCGGACGCGAAGCGGTCAGAATCAAGCAGCGCGCCAAGGCAGAAGGCAGCTCCTCGACCTGATCCAGGCCCTCGGCGCGGACTGAGGGGACGCCATTTGGACCTCGAAGTGTTGGCCGGCAACTCGGCCGCCGGCTCGTCGCGCGTGCGCGTCGCGGTGGACGCCATGGGCGGCGACCATGCGCCCGATGAGGTGGTGATCGGTGCCATCGAGTGGGCGCGGCGTAACGGCCAGGTAGATGTGCTGCTGGTGGGCGACGAATCGCGCATCGCCAGCGTCGCTGCCGGGCAGCGGCCCGCCAACGTCGTCGTTGTTCACGCATCCGAATCGGTGGGCATGGACGAGCAGCCGGCCGCCGCCGTGCGCCGAAAGCGGGACGCCAGCATCAACGTCTGCATGCGCCTGGTGCGCGAAGGCCGCGCCGACGCGGTCGTGACCGCCGGGCATACCGGCGCCGGCGTCGCGGCGGCGATTCTCAACCTGGGACGCCTGCGAGGAGTCGATCGTCCCGCGCTGGCGGTCCAGATGGTGACCGATCGGGGGCCGATGGTGCTGCTCGATATCGGCGCGACCACCGACTCGACCGGCCTCAATCTCTACCAGTACGCGCACATGGGGAGAATCTTTGCCGAGCGCGTCCTGGGCGTCGGCAATCCATCCGTGGCGCTCCTTTCGATCGGCGAGGAAGGCGGCAAGGGCGAGCAGCGCGTGCAGGACGCAGCCGAGATGCTCAGCGCGAGTTCGCTCCGCTTCGTGGGCAACGCCGAGGGCAAGGACCTGCCCCACCACCCGGCCGATGTGGTGGTCTGCGACGCCTCAGTGGGCAATGTGACGATCAAGTTCTTCGAAGGACTATCGGGTTTCATCTTCGACATGCTGCGTGAGGAATTTCGGCGGTGGCCGCTGGGGCCGATCGGCTACCTCTTCATGCGGGCCGGCCTGGCGCGCATCCGCCACCGCTTCGACTATGAGCGGCTGGGCGGCGCGCCGCTGCTGGGCGTCAAGGGAACCGTGTTGATCACCCATGGCCGCGCGCGGCGGCGAATGATCGGTTTTGCCGTTGAGGTCGGGGCGGCCGCGGCACGGGCGCGCATTCCCGATCGGATAGCAGATGCCCTCACATGAGCAGCAGCGCGAGGCGCGCCGGCTGGCGCTTGGCGCGGTGTTCGAGGCGGACTTCGGCCAGCGCACAGCGGGACGCGTCCTCGAGCGCCGAATAACAGAGGAAGGGGCCGACACAGCGGCAGCCGAGCTGGCACGCCAGATCGTGTCCGCGGTGGTGACCGAACGCGAGAAGATCGATGCCCAGATCGAGGATCTGGCGCCGCGTTACCCGGTGGTCCAGCTGGCCCGAATCGACCGCGCATTGTTGCGATCGGCGATGGCCGAACTGCTACACTGCCGCACGACGCCGGCCCGGGTAGCCATCGCCGAGTGGGTCGAACTCGCTCGGACGTACAGTGGCGAACCCGCCCGTCGTTTGCTCAACGGTGTGCTCGGGCGAGTCGCCAGGGAGGCGGCGGACCGTGGGCGGGGAATACCGGCCTCCGGCCGAACCAGCGAGGGCGAAGAAGACCGCCACACAGGAGGGAGCACTTAGTGACCGCTTCGACGTATGAGCGCCTTAAGAAGATCGTCGTCGAGCAGCTCGGCGTCGATGAGGATCAGGTGACGCCCGAGGCTTCGTTCGTCGATGACCTGAACGCGGACTCGCTCGATCTCGTCGAGCTGATCATGAGCCTGGAGGAGGAATTCGGTGCCGAGATCTCGGACGAAGACGCCGAGAAGATCCGCACCGTCCAGGACGCGGTGGACTATGTCGAGGAGCGCTCCACCCAGTAACCCGGCCAGCGGGGGCGCGATGCCCGTGGCAGCCGAGCTGGCCAGCCGCCTCGGTCTCGAACTCAACGACCTGACGCTGCTCGATCAGGCGCTTGTCCACAGCAGCTACGTCCACGAGCAACCTGCCGGCGGCCGTTCCAACGAGCGACTCGAGTTTCTTGGCGACGCCGTCATCTCGCTGGTCGTTTCGGAGACGCTGTGGGAACGCTTTCCACAGGAAGACGAAGGTTCGCTGACCACGCGGCGCGCCGCGATCGTCTCCGCCCGCGGGCTTTCACGCATCGCACAGCGGCTCGATCTGGGTTCCTACCTGCGTCTCGGCCTGGGAGCGGCGGCCACCGGCGAGGGCACGCGAAAGTCGGTGCTGGCAGGGACGTTCGAGGCCGTCTGTGGCGCGGTCTACCTCGAGGTGGGCCTCGACCGGACGCGCGAGTGGCTGCTCAGTGTGGCCGCCCCCGAGCTTGACGAGCACTTCAGCCTGGCCGAGCTGAAGGCGCCCAAGAGCGCGCTCCAGGAACTGAGCTTCGCACGATCCGGTCGCGCCCCGCACTACCGGCTGCTCAGCGACGAGGGTCCGCCGCATGCACGCCAATATGTCGTTGAGGTAGTCGTCGGCGGGCTGGCGCTGGGCCGTGGCGAAGGCCGCAGCCGTCGCGAGGCGGAAACCGAGGCGGCTCGCGAGGCACTGATCGTGTTGGAGCAGACCAGCGAATGAAGCAGGCGCGCCTGACCGCATTGCGCCTGGTCGGCTTCAAGTCGTTCGCAGAACGGACCACAGTGGAGTTCGGGCCGGGCATCAGCGCGGTGGTAGGCCCCAACGGTAGCGGCAAGAGCAATCTGGCCGACGCGCTGCGCTGGACGTTGGGCGAGCAAGGGCGCTCGCTGCGCACCCGCCGCTCGGAGGACGTCATCTTCGCCGGCTCGTCCGCGCGGAGGGCAATCGGAATGGCCGACGTTACCCTCGTCATCGATAACCAGGACCGCATGCTGCCGGTCGACTTCGGTGAGGTGGAGATCGGGCGACGGCTCTACCGCTCTGGCGAGAACGAGTACTTGCTCAACCGGCAGCGGATCCGGCTGCGTGACCTGGTCGAGATGCTCGACGCCGGCAACCTGGCCGACAACGCTTTCCTGTTCATCGGCCAGGGCATGGTCGACCAAGCTCTGGCGCTGCGTCCCGAGGAGCGCCGGCCGCTGTTCGAAGAGGCAGCCGGGGTTCGGCGCCACGAGCGACGCCGTCGCCAGGCCGAGGCCGAGCTGGCTGAGGCTGAGTCGAACCTGGAGCGACTGCGCGATCTGTTGGGCGAGCTGCGGCCCCAGGCGCGGCGCCTTGCCGCGCAGGCCGAGCAGCTGCAGGCCCGCCAGACCGCCGGCCTGGAGCTTGCCGAGGCGTTGCTGGCGGCGGCGCGGGCGCGCTGGGCGGCCCTCTCGAAGACGGCCGTGGACGAGCAGCAGGAACTCGATGGCGCCCACGCCGCCGCCGACCGGGCGCTGAGCGATCTCAAGGCGGCCGAGGAGGAGGCGACCGCGCTGTCGGCACAGATCGGCAGGCGCGCCGAGGCGGAACGCGAACAGCGTCGCATTCTCGACCGGCAGCGCGAGGCGCTGTCACGACTGCGCATCGACGCCGCGCGCCTCGAATCAGAGCTGGCCGCGCTCGAGCGCGACCGGACTCGCGTGGAAGCCGAACGGGCAGCCGCCGAGGAGCGGCACGCCGGGTCGCTCACCGCCCTCAGCCGGCAGCCGATGTCCAGCGACCCCGCGCTCGCCCGCGAGCTCGAGCTTGTCGAAAAGCAGCTAGCCGAGATCGAAAACGCGGCTTCGGACCCATCGTCGGCTGGACGTTCCTCGCAGGCGATCGCCACCGAGCTTGCCGCTCGGCGCGCCGAGTGCTCTGCGCAGGCACACAAGGTCGATTCGATGGCAAAGTTGGTCTCTGAGTCAGAGGCTCGTCATTCACAGCTCGGCGCCGACCTCGAGGCGGCCGAGACCGAGCGCGCCAGTGCCAGCCGAGCGGCCGCCGACGCCGTCGGGGCCGACCGGGCGGTCCAGGCGGCTCTCCTCGAGGCGCGCTCGCGTCTTGACTCAGCTTCGGAGGCGCGAGCCAGCGCCCAGCAGCGAATGGCGGCCGTGGAGAGTGACACGGCTGCCGCAAAGGGGCATCTCGCATCGCTCGACGCTGCACTCAGCGTCGAAACAGACGTAGGCTTGGCGCGCGCTGCGCGGGCACGCGGCGGAAGCCGCCTGACGGAAGGCCTGGAAGTGGAGCCGCGCTTCCAGCCGGCCGTCGCTGCAGCTCTCGGTTCGGCCGCCACCGCCTACCTCGTCGAGGCGGACGCAATCCTGCCGCTGGCCGATCGGCGTGGCACGCTGGTGACCGCACTGCCGGCCGCCCGGCGTGCAGCGGCTGGCGGCGCAGCCGCGACCGTCGAGGCGGCTACGTTACTCGGCGGCGGCCGCCTCGCCGAGGTCGTCCGGCGCGACCCCAACGGCCAGGTTTCGCGCATCCTGGAGCGCGTCGTCTGGTTGCCCGACCTTGCTTCCGCGCTGCAGCTCCGGCACAAGCTCGCCGTTGGGTGGGGCGCCGTGACGCTGGCGGGCGAGGTTGTCGATGATCGGGGCGTGGTCACTCTCGCCACGGGCGAGTCCATAGTCGATCGGCAGGCAGAACGCGACCGAGTGGCAGAGGGGCTGGCCGACCTGGAGCAGCGACTGGCCGTCGAGCGGGAGTCATTCGGGCGCGAAGTGGAGAGTGTCCGGGCCGCGGCTCAGGCGGTCACGGCCGCCCAAGAGCGGCACGACGCAGCGCGCGCCGAGGTGCGGCGCGCGGAGGAAGCCGAGCGCCTGGCCGCACGCAGCGCCGAGCAGCATTCTCGAGAAGCGGAATGGGAACGGGCGCGACTTGAGCGAATCCAGGCCGAACGCGGCGCGGCCATGAAGCTGGTGGACACGCTGTCTGAGCAGATCGGGCGACTGGAAGCAGACCTCTCCGGAGTCGTCCGCTCGACGGCCGGCGATCCCACGGTCGACAGCTTGCGCGTCAATGATCTGCGTGCACAGCGTGACGAGCTCGGTCGTCGTCGTGCCGAGCAGGATGCCGCTATTCGCGCCGACGAGGAGGCGCGGCGTCGGGCAGAGATCGGCCTCGCGCTCGACGAGTCCCGGCTGCGCGAGATCGATGCCGAGGCCCACCGCCTCACCCAGCGCGAGGCAGAGCTGGACAGGCGACGTGCAGATCTTTCAGCGAGCCTGTCGAGCGCCGAGAAAGACGAAGCCGAGGTCACAGCCGAGGTCGAGAGCCTGTTCGCCGCCGGCGCGGATGAGCGCACGCGGCTGAGTGCTGCCGAGAAGCGCGCCGTCACCGCGCGCGACGCACTGCGCGAGGCGGAGACGCGCAGTCGCGCGGCCGAGGTGCGCTCGATGGAGGCCCGCCTGCACCTCGAGCAGACACGCGAGCAGCTGCTGGTGGAGCTTGCCGGCATCGGTGGCGACGGCCTCACCGCGCTGAATCGGGCCGGAGTCGGGGAAGCTGCGGACGCGGAATACACCCCCGACGAACAGGCCGATCCGGAGGTGCTCGAAGAGGCTCTTGGTCGAGCCATAGCGCGTTGGGAGTCCGGCGAGCGCGACGTACCGTCGCCGTCGGCGACTCGGCTCGCGGCGTTACGACGTCGGTTCCACGAGCTGGGCGCCGGCAACCCCTTCGCGGTCCAGGAGTATGCCGAGGTTCGCGAACGGCTCGAGGCGCTCGATTCTCAGCATGCCGACATGCAGGCGGCAATCGCTGCCACGCGCGACCTGATCGCCTCGCTCAACACGCTGATCCACGACCAATTTCGGTCCACGTTCGCGGCCCTAGAGGGTGCCTTCGCGCGCCGCTTCGAGGAGCTCTTCGGTGGTGGCGATGCCCAGCTGAGCCTTACGGCGCCCGATGACCTGTCGTCGACGGGCATCGAGATTCATGCCCGTCCGCCGGGCAAGCGTCGGCAGCCACTGTCGATGCTGTCGGGCGGCGAGCGCGCGCTCACGGCGGTGAGCCTCTTGATGGCCATGCTCGAGGTCCGCCCGGTGCCTTTCTGCGTCCTGGACGAGGTCGACGCCGCCCTTGACGAGGCCAACATCGGCCGCTTCTCGAAGGCGCTGCGCGGCTTGGCCGAGCAGACTCAGTTCATCGTGATCACCCATAACCGTGGCACGATCGAGGCCGCCGATGCGCTGTACGGCGTGACGATCGGCGACGACGCGGTGAGCCGCGTGGTCTCGCTGCGTCTGCCCGGCTCGAGCGACAACGGCGCCGGCGAGGATCGCCTGGCCGAGACGGTGGCTACTTGACCGGTCGGATCTATTGAGCGGTTACGAACAGGGCGTTGCGAGAACCCGCCAGGGGGTAATCGGCCGGCTGCGCACGGTGCTGGGCGGCCCGCTTGACGACGCGGCGTGGGAAGAGGTCGAGGAGACCCTGATTGCCGCCGATCTCGGCCCCACGCTTGCCGCGCGAATCGTCGCTCGCGCGCGCGAGGGACGCGACAGTGACGATCCCGAGGCTGCAGTCGTGGCCGAGCTGCTGGGACTCTTCACGCCTCGCGATCCGACGCCGTGGCCGCGCGTGCCAGGGCCAGGGGTCCCTGCCGTCGTGCTCGTCGTCGGCGTCAACGGCACCGGCAAGACCACAACGGTGGCCAAGCTCGGGTATCGCTTCGCGCAGCGCGGGGCCAGGGCGCTCCTCGCGGCGGCGGACACGTTTCGTGCCGCGGCCATCGAGCAGCTCGTGACATGGGCGGATCGCGCCGATCTGCCGGTCGTCGCCCACCGCGCTGGCGCCGACCCATCGGCGGTCGTTTACGACGCGCTCGACGCGGCGGCGGCGCGCGGCACGGACGTGGTCGTGGTCGACACCGCCGGTCGGCTGCATACCAAGACCAACCTGATGGACGAACTGGCAAAGATCCGGCGGACCATCGGCAAGCGCCTTCCCGACGCGCAGCCCGAAGTGGTTTTCGTGCTCGATGCCACCACCGGCCAGAACGGCTTGGCCCAGGCCAAGGCGTTTCACGCGGCGGCGGGGTTGACCGGGATTGTGCTGACCAAGCTCGATACGACGTCGCGCGGCGGGATCGCGTTTGCAATCGAGGATGCGCTCGACGTGCCGGTGCTTTTCGTGGGCGTCGGCGAGAAGCTCGACGACCTGCTCGACTTCCGGCCAAACGAGTTCGTCGAGGCGCTGTTCGCCTAGCCGACGGGCTCGATCGTCTTCAGGTGACGCACCGGCGAGAACCAGATGAAGGCGGCCGCAAGCAGGCCGCCGAGCGGCGCGAGGAAGGACGTCGCGCGCAGGCCGATCACCAGCGCCAGAGCCCCGGCGCCCAGGGTGGCCAGCAGCTGCGCCAAGAGG
>Ga0299913_10006023_pt1 | contig 10447 bp, 11 predicted proteins | sample RVTome_9_FD_201360 | JGI IMG/M metagenome (GOLD analysis project Ga0299913, IMG submission 201360) | Soil microbial communities from uranium-contaminated site in the Upper Colorado River Basin, Wyoming, United States - RVT155D38 (version 2) ... | reverse complement strand
TCCGAACATCATCAGCATCACACCGATCTCGGCGAGCTGGCCTGCAAGCTCGAGATCGGCGACGAAGCCTGGGGTGGCTGGGCCGAGGATGATTCCGGCCACCAGGTACCCCACCAGAGGTGGCAGCTTGAGGCGCGCGGCCAGGAAACCCATTATGAGGGCCAGCCCCAGGCCCGCGGCGATCGTTGTGATCAGAGTTATTTCGTGAGGCATGAGCCCCAACTTATTACGTTATGGTTCGAGAGTGCAGCCGGTGGGCTGGTTCAGACGTTTCTGCCAGGGCTGTCGAAATGCTTTCTACCAGGGGGTAAGCAGCACCGTGAGGAGTAACGCTCCTGCGCAGTCTTCAACACGAAGGACGAAGTTAGGAACTAACGCCCCGTCAGGTTCTCCTGTATAAAATGGGGACTTAGATGTACGTCGAGCTGGACCAGTGGCTCCTCACCAATGCAGCGAAACCCGTGAATCTCACCGGCCTTGATGACCAGAATGTCCCCCACGCCCGCCTCGAACTCCTGACCCTTTACAGTCCAGAGGCCGCGGCCCTCTCTCACGAACTGAACCTCATCGTAGGGGTGACGATGGGGTCCGGGTCCATGTCCCGGCAGGGCACGCAGAAGAAATACGGAGATGTTCACGTCGCCGTTATCGGCCCCGACGAACTCGTAGGAGCTGCCCCGGAACGGCAGGTCTTCCTCGCGGACTCGGTACATGCTGAGATGCTCCTCTAACGACCGCGCAGTCGCTTCCGGTCCTTCTTGCTCATCTTGCGCCCGTGCTCCGCTTCGAACTCGGCCTCGCGCGCTTTTCGCGCGCGCCGATCTTCATTGATCGCCTGACCCTGATTGTCCTTTGGCAGGGTCGAGGGCTGTTCGTTTGGTCCTGAGGGTGACCACGGAGAGGGAGGATCGTACGTCATGAGGACACCCTTGAGAAGGAAATACAGGCCGCCGAGTCCGAGAGCAGATACCACGGAGAGCGGCTGGAGAGTCCGGAGAAAGATGCATCAGCTTGGAACGGCAGTCGAGGCTGGTCTTCGCTTGAGCATGAGCTGAAAGAGCCTAAATTCGGTGCACTGCATTTTACAGGAGCCCTTATGAGTGCCACGCAACCGATTACTCCCTGCCTGTGGTTCGACTCCGAGGCCGAAGAGGCGGCGCGGTTCTACCTCGGCATCTTCAAGAATTCCAGGATCGTGGCGATGACACGCTACGGCGAAGCGGGGCGGGAAGTTCATGGGAGATCCGCGGGAAGCGTCATGACCGTCGAGTTCGAGCTCAACGGGCAAACATTCACCGCACTGAACGGCGGGCCCCACTTCAAGTTCAATGAGGCCGTCTCCTTCCAGATCATGTGCCGGACCCAGGAAGAGGTGGATCACTACTGGAACCGCCTGGGCCAGGGCGGAGACCCGAATGCTCAGCAGTGCGGCTGGCTCAAGGATAAGTATGGTCTCTCCTGGCAAGTGGTGCCGACTGGAATGGTGGAAATGCTGAACGATCCCGATCGCGAGAAGGCCGATCGGGCGATGGAGGCGATGCTGAAGATGAAGAAGCTCGACATCGCGGAGCTGCAGCGGGCGTTCGAGGGCGAGAGGACGGTAAGCGGTAAGCGGTAAGCGGTAGGCGACTGCTACCTGTGTTTGGCGGGAAAGTCGAAAATTCGGAGTAGATGGCTGCTGGCCGTGGGTGGGTGCGAGTGGGAATTGCCCCTCCCGCCGGGCAGCACGTCGTCGGCGAGTGGCTAATGTACACCAGACGCCTGCTCGTTGAGCATGACCTGGTATGTGATTAATCGCCGGATCCTCCCGTTCTCCATCTCGAAGGCATCACAGAACACTGCTTCGAGGAAGCCGCCGCTCTTCCACATGGCGCGAACGGTGCCTTCCGCCATGACTACGTGGTTCTCCTCGACCATTCTAGTGATCCTCACCGTCGGACTACCCGTGAACGCATCGTTCTCGATCTCACGGTCGAAGCTCGCTTTACCGGTCAGATGAAACATGCCCGGCATGAGCCATTCAATGTCGTCAGTAAGACAGGAGAGGATCTGCTCGTGATCGCTCTTGTTGAATCCGTCGATGTATCGCTCCACAGTCTCCTTATTCACGCTCATGGTGGTCTCCGTGTTGGACATTGCTATGGCTCTATGACCTGCGTCCGTCCGGCCTGGGGATCTGCGCCAGGAGCCGCTTCCGTGGTGAATGCCTCTCACAGTCACTGGGCCTACTTCCGGGCGCTGTCCGCCAGTGCCGCCAGAGCAGTGGAAGAGTCTGTCCTGATTTGATCGGGCTGAGCTGGTTCTGTTGTCGAGCGGGAAGGGAATCGGGCCCCGACCGACCAGCACGTGGTTGGAGAACGAAACGTGCAATCGGTGTCGCGTTCTTCCACGCCGGCCGCGGGATGGGTATTCGCAGCGCAGCCGGAGAGGAACGCGGCGAGGAGGGCACCGAGCCCGCGACATCGGAGTAGAGCCATTGGTTATGATGCCACTCTGTACGCCAAATGAGAAGGAGCCTGGCACCCAACTTCGGGGATCGGTACGGTGCTCTCGAGAGGCGAAGATCGGATACCTGGCTGCCAGGGAAGTCCTCCGGCGCAGGCGGCTCCTGATACCGTCGGCCCAGGATCTTGACAAAATAATTTGTCAAGATATCATGTCAGCATGGCTGCTCCTGGAATTCCTGCTCTCCGGATCGTGCGGCAGCTAGACCAGGCACAGGTGCTTCTGCACCCCGAACGTCATCGCCTTCTGGAAGCCCTGGCTTCCGGTCCCGACTCGGCCTCGGGCCTAGCCCGCCGCCTGGGGGAGAGCCGCCAGCGGTTGAACTACCACCTTCGGCTACTGGAAGAGGCGGGGCAGGTGGAGCTGGCGGAAGAGCGGTGGAAGGGCAGCAAGCCGGAGCGGGTGATGCGTCTGGTGGCTCGCCAGTACGTGCTGGACCCGGCCGCCCTCGGCAGCATCGCCGCCGACCCGGACGAGGTGGGAGACCGCTTCTCCGCCACCTATCTGGTGGCGCTGGCGTCCCGTGCCCTTCGCGAGCTGGCGGAGCTGCTGGACCGGGCCAAAGAAAAGGGCGCCCGGCTGGCTACCGCCTCGGTAAACACCAGCGTGCGGGTCGGGTCGCCCGCGGCGTTCGACAAATTCCAGAGCGACCTTACGCGGGCGGTGGCGCACGTGGTCGCGAAGCATCACGATGAGCAGGGCGAGGGACGGTGGTTCCGTGTCATCGCTGGGGCATATCCGGGACCGCGTCCACCACGAGGAGCGGAGGAGACGGGCAATGACTGAGCGAACGAAGGAACCCGAGACCCGGTCGGCGGAGGGAGAGATCGAGGTCGATGCGACCGCCGAGCGGGTATGGCGGGCGTTGACCGACGCGCGCGAGCTGGTGCGCTGGTTTCCGCTGGATGCTCGGGTAGAGCCGGGACCTGGCGGGAGCTACTATCTGTCGTGGCTGAATGAATTCGCTGCCACAACGACGATTCAGGTGTGGGAGCCCCCGCATCACCTTCGGACGACCTGGAGCTTTGACGAGGCAGCGCCGACCCAGGTTACCGATTATTACGTCGAGGCCAGGGGCGGACGCACCCTGGTCCGCGCGGTCACCTCGGGCTTCCCGCTCGATGCCACCTGGGATGGCTGGGTCGAGGGCACCGAGCGCGGGTGGACCTTCGAACTACGCTCGCTCAAGCACTACCTGGAGCGGCATGTCGGCGAGCCGCGCAACGTCGCGTACCTGCGGCGCCGGATACCGCTCTCGAATGAGGAGGCGTGGCGTCGTGTGTCCGGCGACCGGGAGCTGGCGCCCTGGCTTACCGGCGGCCAGGTGTTCGACCGTCAGGCGAGCCAGTACGCCGCAGTCGTGGGCGATCCCGCGGACGCGCTGTTCCGGGTATCAGTGGAGCCCGGCGGACCGGGCACCGATCAGCGGGAGATCGTGATCTGGCTCTCGGCGTGGGGAGATCACGGAAAGCGGGTAGACCAGCTCCGGGCCAGGTTTGCCGGAGTGCTGGAGAGACTGTTTCCCGAAGGCTCGGCGCCGTGAAGGAGATTGAGCTGTTGATTGCCACGATCATGGCCGCGATCCGGAAGGTGCTGATCATCCGGATGCGGCACGTTCGGGCCATAGACTCGACGGCGATGCCCCCGCTTCGGGGTACCGCCGTGTTCTTCTCCGACGTTCACGTGCAGCCGCTCGTGGCCCGAAGCCGTTCGGAGCTGTTGCTGGAGATCGGGGAGGAGAACCTGTTCGGGAACGTGGATGAAGCCCTCACGGCCGCACAGGCTCACCTCTCACAGCATTCCCGACAACAGCGTGGCTATTCCGAGGAAGCCGAGAAAACCCGCAATATCGGTAACGGTGGTGAGAACGATTGAAGAAGACTGGGCCGGGTCGAGCCCCAGCCGCCTCAAGGTGATCGGCACCAGAGCACCCGCTAGTCCGGCCACCACCATGGCCACCAGCATCGAGAGGGCAATCACGACTACCAGCCCTATAGACCGGCTCCACAGGTACACGCCCAGCCCGCAGGTAGTGGCAATCGCCAAGCCGTTGAGCAGACCTACCTGAGCTTCCTTGGAGGTCACCGCAAACCACTGCCGCGGCGAGATTTCCCGCAGTACCAGTCCTCTCATGGTTACCGCGAGCGCCTGGGCGCCCGCGTTGCCGGATTGTCCCGCGACTACCGGAAGCAGTACGGCCAGAGCGGTGAACTGCGCGATCGTGCTCTCGAAAATCCCTACCACCGCCGCGGCCAGGAACGCGGTGAGCAGATTAATCTGCAGCCAGGGCAGCCGCCTGCGAACCGCAAATAAGGGGTGGGACAGGGCCCGCTCATCGGCGCTGGCCCCGGTCATGGTCTGAATGTCCGCGGAAAAATCTTCCTGCAGCGCCTGCATGAGCCGCGAATCGGGGATTACGCCCAGCAGATGGCCCTGGATGTCCACCACCGGCAGGTTGGTGAGCCGGTAGCGCTCGGCCACTTCTGCCAGCTCATCCCTGGGCGTGAGCGCGTTGACCGAAGCGGCAACGGGGCGGGAGAGCGTGCTCAAGGAGGCCTGCGGATCAGCGGTAGCGGCATCCTGCAACGCCACAGTACCCGAGAGCTGGTTCTGCTCATTGATCAGAAACAGATTGCGCGCCTCCCGGACACGGGATTTTCGGAGAGCCGCAAGGGCTTCGCCGGCAGTAGCGTTCTCCCGGTACATAGCCACCTGAGTATCCATGATTCGCCCGGCGCTATCCAGCGGGTAGGTCATGAGCTCCTCGAGCTCTTCCCGAATCCGGGGCGACAGGAGTGACAGGTAATGCCGTCTCTGCTCTTGCTCGAGCACGCCCAGAACCGGCAGTGCCTCGGTAGGCATGAGCTCGGACAGGAGAGCTGCCGCAAGCGGTTCCGGCAGCTCCTGCATGACGTCGGCGGCGGCCCGGGGGCTCAACCGTTGCCACACCGGAGCCAGGATGGGCGCCGACAGGTTCGCGAGCTCGCGAGCCACCTCGCGCGGCTCCAGCCCTTCGATTTTCTGGGCGGCCTCCCACGGATGCTCGCGCAGAAAGCGGCTGTCGAGTACCTCCACCGCGTGCCGCAGGCTGCCGGTCATGGGCCGGCTCTCCCTGGCGGAGAAGGCATGCGGGCGAGCTCTCCGATGACGGCCAGGTAGGTTTCGGTCAGGTGGAATATCACAGACGGAGCCGTGGCCACCGGTTCCTCGCCCCGGCCCTGAGCCAGACCTTTTTCCAGGTCGGCGCGGCTGAGATCACCCAGGAGCTCACCTTGGTGATCGATAATCGGAAGCGCGATGCTGTTGGACCAGGACACCTCAGTCGCCGCGGCTGCCAGCGACGCTGAGTCCGACAAAGCCCGTTGGCGCTGCGCATGAGCGGCGAGCGCGCTTTTCGATGGAGCGTGGAGCAGCCCCGCCAGAGTGACCGTTCCCAGATATTTTCGGTCCCGGTCGAGGACATACACCACCGCGTCATCGGGGCGCCGCCGAGTGACGATCATCTCCAGGGCCTCCTCGACAGTGTGATCTTGTCCCGCGGTGGCGATATCATGGTTTACCCATGCGCCCACCCTGGACCGGGTATACGTCAGGGCGCGGCGGTAGTGCCGGGTGGTGGTGGCGGGCAGATCGGAGAGGACGTTCTCACGGGCCTGGGCCGGCATCTGGCGCAGAATGGCCAGTGCATCGTGGCTTCCCAGTTGTGCGACGATGGCGCTGGCACGCTCGGCCGGCATCACTGCAATACAGCGGGCGGCTGCCCATGACGTCATTCGCGACATGGCCGGAGCGGCAATTCGGACCGGCACCAGCTCCAGCAGAGCCGCGGTGTCGGCGGGGCTCAGCGACTCGAGCGAACGAGCCGCCGACTCGGGGCGCTCCTCCAGAAAAGCCAGCGCGAGCGCTAGCGCCTCAGCCACGGGGTCCCTCGGGAGCGCTGCTGACGATGAGGGCCTCTTCGTGGAACCGGGCTGCGGGGATGTGGACCCGGCCCCCCTCGCTCGCCAGAACGATCCCCGTGGGCGTGAGCTCTATGACTTCACCGGTTAGCTCGCCGATCCGCGCCCGCTCGCCGGGCCGCAGGTAGCGTCGCACGTGATGGGCTCCTACCAGGTTGGCCACGAGGCTCCGGGCTCCCAGCCCGAACGCAAGTGACAGGCCGGCCAGGAAGGCGGCGACCACGATGCTCACGACCGTCGTGATCAAGGTGACCTCCACACCCATCTGATCGATCCCGATGATGACGGCGCCCACGATGGCGATAACCTGTGCCAAGCGTCCCAGGGCCCCGCTCTGGGGTACCTTGGCGCTCGCGAGCGCGTCCTCGACGAACTCCCGCACGATGCCGCTCAGCAGGTAACCGGCGACAATGATGAAGAGGCCCAGGAGAAGGTGCGGCAGATACGTCACCAGTTGAGCCAGCCAGGTCCTCACCGCGGTCAGACCAGCCACGTCCACGGCAACCGTCGCAAACAGCACCACGGTGGCCCAGAAGACGATGTTGCCGACCAGCCGAAGTACCACCGACGATCGCGGCCCTGTCTCGCCGTGGTCCTGGTCTCTGCGCTCGAGCCTGCGATAGATGCGATCGCCAACCCTGACGGTCAGCCGGCGCAGCCAGCGTCCTACCAGCCAGCCAGCCAGGGTGATCAGGACGGCGGCGATCAGTTCTGGGAGGTGTGCGATCAGCCGGGTGGCAAGGTCAACCAGGCGGTCGCGGAGTATCTGAACCGCGTCGGTGACTCGTTGCATGAGGCCTCCCGCTTCGGATGGGGTGACGAGACAGGGGCCGCCGCGCGGCGGCCCCTGGGCAAACGCGACGGAAGTTTACCACGTAGGGCCTGCCCCGAGCCCGATTCAGGCAGGCTCAGAGCGGCGAATCCCGCTTCAGCTGGACGCCAGACCCACTAATGTCTCGGATTACCGGAGACGAGCAGCGTGGGGACGCCGAAGCGGCCTCTACGGAAAAATCCCCAGCTGCTGGTAGCTCAGCGCCACTCTGTCGATTGCCACAATCATGGCCGCGATCCGGAGGTCGATCTTGTCCCGCTTCTGCTTCCAGACCTCGCGGATGGGGTGGTAGGCTCCGACCATGGTCTCCTCCAGACCCGAGTTCACCAGGTCCTCCTCACCGCCGCCACGGGTCACGTGCTCGATTTGCTCGTCGGTGAAGCTCTTGCCCGTGACACCCTCCACCGTCCGGAGCAGCCGGCGGTAGGCGCCCTGCTCGTGCCGCTTCTGCATCCGGCCGAAGCGGACGTGTCCCAGGTTCTTGACCCACTCGAAGTAGGACACGGTGACGCCGCCCGCATTGATGTATGCATCGGGCACGACCATGACGTTGCGCTTGCGCAGGATCTCGTCCGCTTCCGGAGTCGTCGGCCCGTTCGCGGCCTCGACCACCATCCTGCCCTTGATCCTCGGGGCATTCTCCGCTGTGATCTGCCGCTCGAGTGCGGCAGGGATGAGGATATCACACTCCAGCTCCAGCGCGTCTTCCCGGCGGGCCAGGTTGATGGCGCCGGGAAAGTCGGCGATGCTCCGGCGCTCTCGCCGCTGCGCCATCACCGCGTCGACGTCGAGCCCCCTCGGGTTAGCGATCGCGCCCTCGGATTCGGCCAATCCGACCAGCACCGCCCCGGATTCCTGGAAGAACTTGGCGGCGTGGTAGCCCACGTTTCCCAGTCCCTGAATCACTACTCGCTTTCCCTCGATGCCTGGCGTCAGGCCCAGCGCCTTCATGTCTTCAGCGACTCGGCAGATCTCGCGCACTCCATAGAAGACGCCGCGTCCGGTCGCCTCGGTCCGCCCCTGGATGCCTCCAGCACCGATCGGCTTGGCGGTGACGCAGCCGAGCGCGTCGAGCTCTCCGGGGCGGAGCTGGGTGTAGGTGTCCGCGATCCAGGCCATCTCCCGAGAACTTGTACCCACGTCCGGCGCGGGGACGTCGAGCCCGGGTCCCATGAAGTTCTTGCGGACCAGCTCGAAGACATAGCGCCGGGTGATCCGCTCCAGCTCGTCCTCCGAATATTTCTTGGGATTGAGTCGGATCCCGCCTTTCGCGCCGCCGAAGGGGACGTCCACCAGGGCACACTTGTAGGTCATGAGGGCGGCTAACGCCTGGATCTCATCGGCGTCGACGTTCTCGGCGTAGCGGATGCCTCCCTTGCAGGGGAGCTTGTGGTGGCTGTGCTCCGCACGCCAGGCGTGCATCACCTCAATGCGACCGTCGTCGCGCTTAACCGGGAAGCTGGTGTAGAAGAGGTTCTTGCACGCCTTGATGTTGGCGAGCAGGGTGGGGTCGTGGGAGGTGAATGCGGCCGCGTGGTCGAAGGCCTGGTTTACCTGGTCGAGAAAGCGGGTGCCGATGGACAACAGCACGCTCCTGAGGCTGGTAGGTTGCAGAGTGATAGTCTCTGCCGGCCCGTGGCGCCAGGGGGGAAGTTGCAAGCGGCGAGCGAGGAACTTCACCGTGAGCGGCGGTACCCAGCTCGTCTCTAAATACCGAACACGTTATCGAGGCCTGCCACCCGCCCGCCTCTCCCGTAGAGCACGGTGAAGAGGAGGCTACCCTGTTTCGCGGTTCCTTTAGCGTAGCAGATATGCTCGATGCGAGAACGGAGTCGGGAAATGCCGCGCTTGTGGACAGCCTCACAGCCCAGCGAGGTCCAGGTGTGTATCGCGTTGAGCAGACCTCCGATCAGCTCTCGTCTCGGCCGGGGGAAAGTTCTCTTGAACTCGGGCGTCACCAACGCAGAGTCAGTGTCCGAGGCAATGGCCCGTAGCAACCGATCGATCGATGCTGGCGGCATCGCTCCATTCAGTCGGGTTGATAGGAGATGCGGTGGGGTGAGGGCCGGCTCGACTAGACCCGCGACTCCTACGGCAATGCCCTCGGAGTTTGCCTGGCCCAGGTTGAGTAAGACAATGACGGTAAGATTGAAGTCGGGATACCGCTGTATCGTGGCGTGAGAGCCCTGCCAGGCGCCGCTGTGTCCGATACGGCGGTAGCCGCGTTGCTCGACGATGTTCCAGCCGAGACCGTGGGGATAGGTGCCAGCGCGGTTGAGCCGGACCGGGGTCCAGCTCAACTCGAGTCCGGCACGGCCGAGCACCTTCGCATGGTTGAGGCCGATCGCCCACTGGGCGAGATCGCGCACGGTGAAGCTGAGGCAGCAATCCGCGGCGGCATTGAGGGTGGGTGACACCGGTTCCGGGTTCTGAAGCGTGTCATTCACTAGGTAGTATCCAGCGGCCCGGTTCGTCACTGTATCGGTATCGGAGTTGACACCTGCCGTGCGCATGTCGAGGGGACGGAAGATGTGGTCCCGCACGAAATCGCCCCAGAACACGCCGGTCACCCGGTGAATGATGACACCAAGCAGGGCATACCCGGTACTGCTGTAGCTCTGGAGCTCTCCGGGCTCGAATTGGAGTGGTTGAGCGGCGGAGCGCACCATCTCGCTCTCCGAATAATCGCGATGCCAGTCGAGCGCGGTGTCCTGGGGGATGCCGGAGGTGTGGGTGAGGAGATGCCGAATGGTTACTCCTGGCCACACTGCCGACCCTTCGGGCAGGTACCGGGTGATCGGATCGTCGAGACGGAGTCGATTCTGCTGGGACAACAACACGATGGCCGCCGCCGTGAACTGTTTGCTGACTGAGCCCACTGCAAACAGTGTGCTGTCCGTCGCGGGTAAGCGGTGCTCTAGATTGGCAAACCCGTAGCCACGCGCAAGGACCACGCTGTCGCCACGTAGCACGGCGACCGACATTCCGGGGATCCGTTGGCGGTCCAGCTCGGCCTTGATGAACCGGTCGACCGCATGGGGCAAGGCAGGCGTCTGTGCCGTGCCTCTACTCACGCAGAAGAGCAGACTTACGAACGAGCCGATTGCGACACGCGACCGAATGTCCAGTTTGTTCCCCACTCGTCTCCCAA
>Ga0299913_10006022_pt1 | contig 10449 bp, 9 predicted proteins | sample RVTome_9_FD_201360 | JGI IMG/M metagenome (GOLD analysis project Ga0299913, IMG submission 201360) | Soil microbial communities from uranium-contaminated site in the Upper Colorado River Basin, Wyoming, United States - RVT155D38 (version 2) ... | reverse complement strand
GAAGCACCACAGGAAGCGTATAAATACCAAGTGCTTCGTTGTGATGGACTGTGAAATTTAATAATGGATTTCCACTTGTTCGGCCGAACAGCCAAGCTGCTAGTATGAACATAATTACGAATAGAACGGCTACAAATCTCCATCCGCCCATCTAGTCAATCTTCTTCGGCCACGAAGATAAATGTACTGGAATACTACCACTACAAGTATCATAGTTAGGTAGTAAACTGAAATCCCGATCAGCAATGACTTTCTTGCGCACACTTCACTAAAATGAGTGTATATGTAGGGAACCGCCTTCCAAGCATGCTCGCTGCATGCGCCGTGCCTAACATCCGCGGTCGCGCTAACAAAAGCCGAGAAAGCTATCGTTATCGCAGCCAACGCAATTATTTCTATATAGAGATATCGAACGTAGTCGTATTTCACATGGCTCCCCCTGGTCCTCTTGCTAAGGTTCGGTCGCGAATGCGTATATCGAAGCCAAGCACACGAATTATTTGTGTCCCGGCCCCACCACGTGGAAACGATCATGCCGTGGAGGGCGGGTTTTTCAACAGTAACATTTTCTCGGTGGCGCGACAGATATCTCGCTGCCGCAAGACTGGATATTTTCGCATCAGGAGGCGCACATCGGGTGAGGTGTCTGGGCGCCTGGTGGACATCGTCGGCCCGCCGCCGCGCAGCAGGTCATCGCCGTCGCCCCCGTCGAGGGGTCGCCGCCGCCGACGAGGATGTCGGTGCCGGAGCCCTCGAGATAGTTGACGCCGGCGCCCCCGACGAGCTTCGTGCCGCGCCCGTCGCCGTACATGATGTCGCCGCCATTGCTGCCGACCACCTCCTCGAACCCGTCGAACCCGGACGTGCCGCTGCCGCGGATCAGGGCGGTGCCGGAGGCCATGGCGATGCGGCTGCCGGCGACGACGGCGGAAAGGTTCAGAACGTCGTAACCGCCGCCGCCGTCGATCGTGGAATTCCGGCGTGGAATTCCGGGGACACAATACCTAATTGCCGCGCTTCGGCTTGGGGCCGGGCTTGCGCCGTCTGAGGCTGCGGCCGGTCCGCCGCTCCAGGGCTGCGACGAACGCCTCGCCGCCGCGGGGGCGGCCGGTGCGGATATGGGCCTCGATCGCGGCGCGCTCGGGCTCGTCGTTGCCGGCCTCGAGCCCGCGCGCCAGCATCGCCCGCCAGTTCCGGTGCACGCCGGCGAGCGCGGACCGGTCGGTGAGCCCGTCACCCCGACCGCCGAGATGGGCGCGGGCGCTCGACCAGAGCCAGTCCTCGGCGCGTCCGACCAGCCGCGCCCGCACCGGATTGAGCTCGACGTAGCGCACCGCCGCCATCAGGTGCGCCTCGTCCATCGGATAGGAGGCGAACCGCCCCTGCCACAGATAACCGGTCCAGCCATGCGCGAAGTTGATCCGCCGCGAATAGCGCCGGTGCGCCTCGGCCAGAGCAGCGCGCAGCCCGTCGGGATCGGCCGGCGTGAGGATCAGGTGGACATGGTTCGGCATCAGGCACCAGGCCGTGCAGCGGACGCCGCGGCTCGCCAAGGCCTCGGCGACAAGCGCCTTGTAGGCGAGGTAATCCTCCTCGCCGAAGAAGACCGGCTGGCGCCGGTTGCCGCGCTGGGTGACGTGGTGCGGCACGTCCGGAACGACGATGCGCGCGAGCCGGGCCATGGGCCGAGCCTAGCCGAACGCGTCAGACCGCTCAATTAGGTATTGTGTCCCCGGAATGGCACAATTTCGGGGACACAATACCTAATTGCCGCGCTTCGGCTTGGGGCCGGGCTTGCGCCGTCTGAGGCTGCGGCCGGTCCGCCGCTCCAGGGCTGCGACGAACGCCTCGCCGCCGCGGGGGCGGCCGGTGCGGATATGGGCCTCGATCGCGGCGCGCTCGGGCTCGTCGTCAAAGCCGTGACCGCCTACGCTGCGCGTTCATTCTGCCCGGCGAATGGCCACGGCTCGGCGCCGAACAGAGGCGGCGCTATTCCGCGGTCGGGAAGCCGCGCTTCCTCAGCAGCGCCTCGACGTCGGGGTCGCGGCCGCGAAACTGCCGGTAGGCCTCGGCGCGGTCGGTCTCGTTGCCGGTCGAGAGCAGGAAGCGCGCGAAGCGCTCCGCCGTCGCCGGGTCCCAGACGTTGCCGGTCTCCTCGAACGCGGCCCAGGTGTCGGCGTCCATCGTCTCGGACCACAGGTAGGAATAATAGCCGGCCGAATAAGCGTCCGACGAGAACAAATGGTTGAAGTGCGGGAGCCGGTGGCGCAGCACGATCTCGCGCGGCATGCCGATCTCGGCCAGCGCCCGCCGCTCGAAGGCGTCGGCATCGACGGCGCCCTCCGGGTCGGTGTGCAGCATCATGTCGACCAGCGCCGCGGCGAGATATTCGACGGTGGCGAAACCCTGGTTGAACTGGTTGGCGGCCTCGATCCGCTGGACCAGCTGCTGCGGCATCGGCTCGCCGGTACGGTAGTGGCGGGCGAAGCGGTTGAGGGTCTCGGGCGTCAGCACCCAATTCTCGTGCACCTGGCTCGGATATTCGACGAAGTCGCGCGGCGTGCCGACCAGGCTCGGATAATGAACGTCGGCCAGGAAATAGTGGATGGCGTGGCCGAACTCGTGGAACAGGGTCTCGGCGTCGTCGAGGCTGATCAGGACCGGCTCGCCTGGCGCGGGCTTGACGAAATTGTTGTTGTTGGAGCCGAGCACGATGTCGTCGCCGAGCAGGCCCGAACGGCTGCGATAGGTCGTCGCCCAGGCGCCCGAGCGCTTGCCGGTGCGCGCGAACATGTCGCCGTAGAAGACCCCGACATCCTCGCCGGCGCGGTTGGTGACGTGCCAGGCGCGGATGTCGGGGTGCCAGACCGGCACCTGGCCGCTGATCTCGCGAAACTGGAGGCCGTAGAGCTGGCCGGCCATGTGGAACATGGCTTCGATCATGTTGTCGAGCTGGAAGTAGGGCTTGATCTCGTCCTGGCTGAGATCGAACCGGTCCTGCCGGACCTTCTCCATATAATAGCGATAGTCCCAGGGCTCGATGGTGATGTCGTGGCCGAGGCGGCGCGCCATCGCCTGCTGGTCGGCGACTTCCTCGCGCACCCGCGCGACGGCGGCCGGCCAGACCCGCATCATCAGCTCGGTCGCCCGGTCCGGCGTCCCCGCCATCGTGTCCTGCATCCGCCAGTGGGCATGGCTCTCGTAACCGAGCAGCCGGGCGCGGTCGGCGCGGATCTTGACGATCTCGGCGATGATGGCGTTGGTATCGTTCGCATCCGCATTGTCGCCGCGGTTGACGAAGGCACGCCAGACCTGCTCGCGCAGCGCCCTGTCGTCGGCGAAGGTCAGCACCGGGTCGACCGCCGAGCGCGTGTTGACGATCGCATATTGCCCGGCCGGCAGGCCGCGCTCGCGCGCCGCCGCAGCGGCGGCCGACTTGACGTCGTCAGGCACGCCCGCCAGCTGCGCCTCGGTGGCGACGATATGGGTCTGCTCGTCGGCGAGCACCTTTTCGCTGAACTGCGCGAACAGCCGGGCGAGCTCCTGGTTGTAGGCGGACAGCTGCTGCTTCCGGGCCGCGTCGAGATTGGCGCCGCGGCGGACGAACTGCTCGTAGAGGCGGGTGACGAGCCGCTGCTGCTGCGCGTTCAGGCCCGCCGTTCCGCGCGCTTCGTAAACGGCGCGGATGCGCCCGAACAGCTGCGGGTCGAGCACGATCTCGTCATAGGCGGCGGCCAGCCGCGGCGACCATTCACGCTGCAAGCTCTGATATTCGGGGTTGGTCATGTTGCTGGTCATGACCCCGAACACCGCGCCGACGCGATCGAGTCGCGCGCCGGCGCGCTCGAGCGCCTCGATCGTGTTCGCGAACGTCGGCGCGGCGGGATTGCCGGCGATCGCCTGCACCTCGCGGCGACGCTCATCCAGCGCGAACTGGAACGCTTCCGGAAACAGGTCCGGCCGGACCCGGTCGAACGGCGGCACGCCGTCATAGGGGCCGGCCCAGTCGGCGAGCAGGACATTGTCGGGCACCGCCGCCGCGGCCGGAGCCGGCGGCGCCGCGGGCGCCGGCGGCTCCTCGGCCGTCGTCGCGCATGCACCGAGGGCGGCCGCGGCCGCGCCCGCCAGAAGAATCGCTTTCACCTCTTGTCTCTCCCTCGGCTGAGAAGCGGCGCGCGAGCTGGCGCGCCGGCGTCGAGGCGCAACCTATAGGATCAAGGCTGAACCCCCTGCAACGGCGTCGCGGGCCATTTCCGGCGCGCGCGATTGGCGCATGATGCGGCGTCGAGGGAGGCGCGGATGATGTCGGCCGGGCCGCTGCTGCTGCAGCTGAGCTATTTCCTGCTCGTCGCCGCCGTGCTGGCGCCGCGGATGGCGCCGCTGCGCCTGCTCGCCGCGCTCGCCGGCGCTGCCGGGCTCGCCCGGGCGCTGATCGCCGGCGACACCGTCAGCGCGCTGTGGATGGGGCTGCTGCTCGCCACCTGCCTCGTCCTGCTCGGCCGCAACTTGTGGGAGCGGCGCAACATCCGCTTCAGCGACGACGAAAAGAAGATGATCGAGAGCCTCGTCGCCGGCCTGTCGCGCAGCGGCGCGCGCCACCTGATCGACCAGGGGATGTGGCTGACCGGGAAGAAAGGCGACGTCCTTACGCGCGAGGGCGAGCCGGTCGACCATCTCTATTATCTCGCCGAAGGCGAGGCGCGGGTGATGAGCATGGGACGCCAGGTCGGCACCTGCCGCGCCGGGGACCTGATCGGCGAGCTCACCGTCCTTTCCGGCGAGACGGCGAGCGCGACCGTGATCCTCGACGGCCCGGCGCGATTCTGGTGCGCGCCGGCGGAGAATCTGAAGCCCTATGTCGAGGCCCATGACGACATCCGCCGCGCCATCGAGCACGGCTTCGCCACCGCCTTGAAGGCCAAGCTGCGCGCCAGCAACCGCACCATCGCCGAGGCCGGCGGAGTCGCGCCGGCGGAGTGATCAGCGCGATTTCCAAATCATTCGGCGCCGGGCAGGTTGTCAGCCTATGTTCATCTTTCGTGGAGGAATTTTCCACGGCCGCGCATATCTTGCCGAAACCAGAACCGACGCGGTGGAGGGAGAGAGAAGATGCGTATCACCGTTGCCGCGTGCCTGCTGCTCGCCGCCACGCCCGCCGCCGCCCAATCGCAGTATGGCGAGCGCTACGCCGAGCCGACCGAGCCGATCGTCATCACCGGCATCCGCATCCAGGACTATCGCGACCGCCTCGCGGCCTGCCTCGCGCGCGGCTGCCCGCCCAACGAAGACATCGACGCGACGCTGGCGCTCGCCGAGGCGCTCTTGCTCGACGGCGACTATGGCGAGGCGAGGGCGGTGGCGCGCGAGTCGATCCGCCGCAATCGCGGCCATGCCTCCCAATATCCGGAGCCGGTCTCCGACCTCTACCGCGCGCATATGCGGCTGGCGCGGCACACTGGTTGGGACCGCGAGGCCATCCAGTCGGCGCACAACATTCTCGACGCGCTGCAGGCCGGCATCCCGCAGGAGGATTACCGCCACTTCACCGCGCGGTTCGAGCTGGCCGAACTCCTGATGGCCATGGGCCGGCACCGGCCCGCGAAGCGCGAGCTGGAACGCCTCGCACGGCTCTCACGAGGGGCCGGCCGCAACGACGTGGCGATCATGGCTGAGTTGCGCGGCCTGTTGTACGACGACATCGCTGTGCCGCGCGGCCCGGCTCGTGCCAGGCTGATCGAGCTGGCGGGCCTGACCGATCCGACGCGGCGGCTGGAGGCGGTGGGCGCCAGAGCCCTGCTGGCACGCATCTATCGCTCGGAAGGCGAAAACGAGCGCGCCGACGCGCTCCTCGCGGAGATCGGTCGCGGCCATTCGAGCCAGCGGCGGCTGCTCCACGCGCCGCGCTACGAGCTGATCGGAATGCATCCGATCGATGGAGAAAACTTCTTCCGCGCGGCGGAGAATTTCGAAGGCAAGTGGATCGACGTCGGTTTCTGGGTGATGCCGGACGGCCGTGTCGCCGAGCTGGAGGTTGTGCGGAGCGGCGGCGAGAGCGTGTGGGCGCGGCCCCTCCTCCAGTCGATCCGCGGCCGGCTTTACTCGACAGCCGAGGAGCCGACCTATCGCCTCGAGCGCTACACGCTCACCGCGCGGCGCGAGCAGCCCACCGGCACGCGCATTCAGCTGCAAATGTCCGATATGGCCCGGATCGAATATCTCGACCTCACCGCCAACGAGACGCCCCGCCAGATCGACCGTCGCTTCAACTAGGCGATGAAGCGGAGGCGAATCGTCGGCCTCCGTTCATCTTGTCGCGAGGAAAGTGCGAGCGCCGCGCCGGAGATTCCGGACCCTGCAGGCACTGCGAAAATGGGGAAGCATATGCGCGCCGTGATTGCCGCCTGCGCGCGCTGCAGGAAGGGTTGCCGCAGGAGGACCATCGCCACTTCACTGCCCGGCTCGAGATCGTGGATCTCCAGATAATGATGGGCAACGTCAATCGCGCGCGGCGCGAACTGATCGAGCTGACGCGGCTCGCCCGCGCCGCCGGCCGCGAGGACGTGGCGGTGATGGCGGAGCTGCGCCGGGTCTGGTTCGACTATGTCGTCGACCGCTATGGCGACGCGAAGTCGCGGCTCATCGAGATGGCCCGCGCGACCGAACCGGCCGAGCGGCTGCGGGCGACGGGCGCCCGCGTGCCGCTCGCACGCATTTACCGCGCGGAGGGCGACTCCGAGCGTGCCGATGTCCTGCTGGCCGAAGTCGGCCGCGGCTCGTCTACGGCGCGGCGGCTGATCCACTCGCCGCCGTACCAGCTGCAATATCGCGAGGCCCCGAACGCCCTCGAGATTGTGACCATCTCGCAGGGCCCGATGGCGATATCGTCGGTCACTGCGCTTGGCAGCACGATCAACCGTATGCCGGACAATTATCGGAACAAGTGGATCGACGTCGGCTTCTGGGTGATGCCGGACGGCCGCGTCTCCGAGCTCGAGGTTGTCCGATCGGGCGGCGAGCACCAGTGGGCCGATCCGCTGCTCGATTCGATCCGCGGGCGGCTCTATTCGAGCGCCGAGCAGCCGACCTACCGGCTCGAGCGGTACACCTATACGGCCGGGCGCGGCCCGGCGAGCGGCACCTTGACCCAGCAGCAGGCCCGCAATGCCCGCATCGAATATCTCGACCTCACTGTCGCCGACCCGCCGTCGGCGGCGGCGAACTGACCGCCGGATAGCGGGGCAGGCTCAGACCGTCAGCACGATCTTGCCGACATGCTCGCCCGCTTCCATGAGCCGGTGCGCGTCCTCCGCCTGCGCCAGCGGGAAGGTGGCGTGGACCACCGGCTTCAGCCGTCCCTCGCCGGCGAACGGCCAGACCGTGCGCGCGATCTCGTCCGCGAGCAGCGCCTTGAACGCCGGCGACCGCGGCCGCAGCGTCGATCCGGTGAGGGTGAGGCGGCGCATCATCAGCTGGGCGATGTTGAGCTCGGCGCTGGCGCCGCCCTGGACGGCGATCGAAACGTGGCGCCCGTCCTCGGCGAGGCACTGGAGGTTGCGCGCCAAATAGTCGCCGCCGATCATGTCGAGCACGATCCCGACGCCGCGGCCGCCGGTCGCGGCCTTCGCCGCCGCGACGAAGTCCTCGGTGCGATAGTCGATCGCCCGCTCGGCGCCGAGCGCCTCGGCGCGCCGGCATTTCGCCTTGGTGCCGCAGGTGACGAGAATGCGCACGCCGAACAGTCGGCAAAGGGCGATCGCCATCGTGCCGATCCCGCTCGTCCCGCCATGAACGAGCGCGGTTTCGCCTTCCCGGGCGAAGCCGCGCTGAAACAGGTTGTGCCAGACGGTGAACAGCGTCTCGGGCATCGCCGCCGCCTCGACCAGGGTCATCGCCTCGGGAACGGGCAGGCACTGGGCGACGGGAGCCACGGCATATTCGGCATAGCCGCCGCCGGCGAGCAGTGCGCAGACCGGCTGGCCATGCTCAAGCGTGTCGGCCTCCTCGCCGAGCGCCGCAACTGTCCCCGCCACCTCGAGCCCCAGGGTCGTGGGCGCGCCGGTCGGCGGCGGGTAGAGACCGCGCCGCTGCAGCACGTCCGGCCGGTTCACGCCGGCCGCCGCCACCGCGATCAGCACTTCGCCGGGGCCGGGCGTCGGCACCGGCCGGCGCACAGGCCTGAGCACCTCCGGCCCGCCTGTCTCGGCGGGGTCGATCGCGTCCATCCCGGCAGGCACCCGCATGCCGGGATTTATTGACTTGGGCGCCGTCCCGGTCAACGTTCAGCCTGGTCCGCCGCAGGTGCGGTCAGCTTTGGGGGGCAAAATCAGTGCGTAGGATGATCGTCGCGAGCCTGGTGATCGGCCAGCTGGCGGCCACGCCGGTCGGCGCCGTCGGCTCCATGCCTCAGCCCGGAGCCACGATCGAGGAGGCCGGCGTTTTCCTGGGCGCCCGCCTCCGCCTGCCGCTCGGCGGCAACCGCGAGGAACGACAATTGCACGCCGGCCTTGCCATGGCGCCGACGCTGCACGGCCGCGCCAGCGACGGCGAATCGCGCCTGCGGATCGGCGAAGGCCTCGAGCTGGGGGTCGCCGTCCGCGAGCCGTTGCGGCTGTCGCTCGCCGGGCAGGACGTTCGCCGCCTCGGCGCCGGCCAGCAAGAGGAGGAGGATGACGGCGTTCCCACTTGGGCGATCGTCACCGGTGCCGCGCTGGTGACGGCCGGGCTCGCCTTGTGGGGGCTGACGGAGTGGGCGCGCAGCCGATCCGAATGACACGGCGTCGCCGGGAGAGGCCTGGGCAACGTCTCAATCGTTGACATGGCAGCGCGCGGGGGCGAGTCTGCGGGGCATGGATCTCGACGAGCTTTTCCCCGACAAGCCCGACGATCCGCTGAAGCTGCTGACCAGGCAGGATCTTGATCCGCTGTCGGTCGAGGAGCTGGAGGCGCGGATCGCCATCCTCGAAGCGGAGATCGCGCGGGTGCAGGCCAAGCTCGAAGCGTCGGTTAACTTCAGGGCAAGCGCCGACGAGCTATTCAAGAAGTGATGGCGGCGGCTCCGCACGCGAAGCCGCCGCTCCCCGCGGGCTTTTCCCCAATTGTTTCCGCGGGCGGCTTGATGAAGGGAGGATGAGAGCCGACATTGGGGGCAAGTGACCCGTGAATCGGTCGCGGGCCGACAGGAGTACAGGATGCCGTCTTTCGCCCGCGAGCTCGAGCAGACCCTTCACAACGCCCTCGCCGAGGCGAGCGGCCGCCGCCACGAATATGCCACGCTCGAGCATCTCCTCCTCGCCCTGGTCGAGGACGTCCATGCCGGCCGCGTCATGGAGGCGTGCGGCGTCAATGTCGGCGAGCTCAAGGATCAGGTTCGCCACTATCTCGACAACGAGCTCGAGGCGCTCAAGGTCGAAGGCGAGACCGACCCCTCGCCGACCAGCGGCTTCCAGCGCGTCGTCCAGCGCGCCATCCTCCATGTCCAGTCCTCCGGGCGCGACGAGGTGACCGGCGCCAACGTGCTGGTCGCGCTCTTCTCGGAGCGCGAGAGCTACGCCGTCTATTTCCTCCAGCAGCAAGACATGAGCCGGCTCGACGCCGTCACTTACATCTCCCACGGCGTCGGCAAGGGCGAGGCGATAACCCAGTCGCCCGAGGCCAAGGGCGCCGAGGAAGCCAAGCAGGACGATGGCAAGAAGAAGCCCGAATCGGCGCTCAAGCAATTCACCGTCAACCTCAACGACAAGGCCAGGGAAGGCCGGGTCGACCCGCTGATCGGTCGCGGCCCCGAGGTCGACCGCACCGTCCAGATCCTGTGTCGCCGCTCGAAGAACAACCCGCTCTACGTCGGCGACCCCGGCGTCGGCAAGACGGCGATCGCCGAGGGGCTGGCGCGCAAGATCGTCGAGGGCGACGTGCCCGACGTGCTCAAGCCCGCCGTCATCTACTCGCTCGACATGGGTGCGTTGCTCGCCGGCACCCGCTATCGCGGCGATTTCGAGGAGCGGCTGAAGGCGGTGGTGAACGAGCTCGAGAAGCTGCCCCACGCCATCCTGTTCATCGACGAGATCCACACCGTGATTGGCGCCGGCGCGACGTCGGGCGGGGCGATGGACGCGTCGAATCTGCTCAAGCCGGCGCTCTCCAACGGCGCGATCCGCTGCATCGGATCGACGACCTACAAGGAGTTTCGCAACCATTTCGAGAAGGACCGCGCGCTGCTGCGCCGGTTCCAGAAGATCGACATCAACGAGCCGACCGTGGACGACACGGTGAAGATCCTCGCCGGCCTGCGCTCGGCGTTCGAGGAGCATCACGGCGTCAAATACCCGCCGGACGCGATCAAGGCGGCGGTTGAGCTCTCAGCCCGCTATATCAGCGACCGCAAGCTGCCCGACAAGGCGATCGACGTGATCGACGAGGTCGGCGCGATGCAGATGCTGGTGGTGCCGTCGA
>Ga0299913_10006021_pt1 | contig 10450 bp, 10 predicted proteins | sample RVTome_9_FD_201360 | JGI IMG/M metagenome (GOLD analysis project Ga0299913, IMG submission 201360) | Soil microbial communities from uranium-contaminated site in the Upper Colorado River Basin, Wyoming, United States - RVT155D38 (version 2) ... | reverse complement strand
CGTCATCTCCGTTCTATCCTTGACCACATTCGTAAGCTTGCCAACCTTCCGGAAGAGGAGCTCATGACCGAAGCGAAGGAGCTCGGGGCCCCATACGAGCTCGTCAAAGAGGTGGCGTCCACCGGCAGGCTCCCGGTCGTGCTGTTTTGCGCTGGGGGAGTGGCAACGCCAGCGGATGCCTCTCTGGTAATGCAGCTCGGCGCGGAGGGAGTGTTCGTCGGGTCGGGGGTCTTCAAGAGTGAGGAGCCGGTCAAGCGAGGCCGTGCGATCGTAGATGCCACAACCTATTTCAACGATCCGGATGTGCTGGCCAAGGTTTCCCGTGGGCTGGGAGAGCCCATGCGCGGTCTCGATCTGAGAGAGATCAACGAAGAGGATCGGCTCGCCCCCAGAGGATGGTAGTAAGCAAACCCGTCGGCGTTCTAGCCTTACAGGGCGATTTCGCCGAGCACCAGGCTGCACTCGATCGCATCGGTGTGGACTCCATTCAAGTGCGTACCGTTCAGCAATTCGACGCGATCTCTTCGCTGATACTGCCGGGGGGAGAGTCGACGACGATGCTGAAGCTCATCGACCGCTTCGAGCTTCGCGACGTTTTAACCAAAAAAATCAAAGACGGCCTTCCGGTTCTCGCGACCTGTGCCGGAGGCATCATCCTTTCAAGCAGAGTCTCCGATGGAGAGTCGCCGATCCCCATACTCGACATCGGTCTCCGACGTAATGCCTACGGTCCCCAAGTCGATTCATTCGAGGCCGAGATCGAGGTGGATGACCTCGGCGCGGTTAGGGGAGTGTTCATCCGGGCCCCCGTGATCGAAGAGGTCGGAGAACGGGTGGATGTTCTCGGCGAATGGGCAGGCGATCCGGTCGTCGTGAGACAGGACCAGATCCTGTTCCTGACTTTCCACCCAGAGCTCACCGACGACCCGAGGATCCATGCCTTCTTTCTGGAAGACGTCGCGGGAGTCAAGTGATGTCGGGCCATTCCAAGTGGGCGCAGATCAAGCACAAGAAGGCCATCGTGGATTCACGGCGAGGCAAGCTGTTCGCGAAACTTATCCGAGCCGTCGAGGTTGCCGCTAGAGATGGAGGGGGAAATATCGAGGCCAATCCCACATTGGCGGATGCGATCCAGCGCGCCCGCGACGCGAGCATGCCCAATGAAACGATTGAAAGAGCCGTCAAGCGTGGTACTGGAGAATTGGCCGGATCGAGCTACGAGACGCTGCACTACGAGGGCTACGGTCCCGGCGGTGTCGCCATCATCGTGGAGGTCTTAACTGACAATCGCAATCGTGCTGCCGCGGAGATCCGTCGCATCTTCTCGAACGCGGGAGGAAGCCTCGGGGACCCTGGGTCGGTCGCGTGGATGTTCAACCGCAAGGGGACGGTTCTGGTCGAAAGGGCGTCGGTGGATGAGGACGACCTCCTAGCCATTGCACTAGAAGCTGGAGCCGATGAGCTGAGCCAGCAGGGAGATTCCTGGTTGATCGTCTGTCCGCCGGAGGGGCTCGGCCGGCTGCGATCGGCCCTGTCGCAAGCCGGACTCGAGATCGAGAGTGCCCAAATCTCCATGGAACCCAGTTCGACTGTGCCGCTGGATGGCCAGACGGCCCGTCAGGTCCTGCAGCTGATCGACGGGCTCGAAGACTCCGACGACGTACAGGAGATCTATTCGAACTTCGACGTACCAGAGGAACTGCTGTCTGAGATCGCCGGCTGACGCCTCCAAATCCCCAAACTTGTCGTGGGTCCTCGCTATCATCGCGTCCGTACACTTGTTCGAGTGAAGGGATATCTATGAGGGTCATGGGGATCGATCCCGGACTAACCCGGATGGGAGTCGGCGTGGTCGACGAACGGGCGGGGACCCTCACGTGCGTGCACGAAGAGACGATCACCACTCAGCCCGGCGACCCAGTCGGCACCAGGCTCAACTATGTGTTCGACCGCCTCGTGGCTGTGATGGGCGAGTTCGGCCCTGAGGCCGTAGCCGTCGAGCGTGTATTTCTGAAAACGAACTCGAAAACTGCGATTCCGTCGATTCAGGCCTCGGGTATTGCGCTTCTCGCTGCCGCCACTCATGGCTATCCCGTCCGCGAATATTCCCCTGCCGAGATGAAGATGGCGATCGCGGGCACCGGGACCGCAGAAAAGCAGCAGGTCCGCTACATGGTGAGGCAGCTGCTCCGTGGGAAGGCCGGGGACGACACCCCAGACTCTGCGGACGCTCTTGGGCTAGCGATATGTCATATCAATTCGAGCCGGATGCAGAACCTGATCAAACTGGCAAGGTGATAGGGGACATCCATGATCGCTAGCCTGAGCGGAAGGATCTTGGCCTTGCAGCCCGGATCGATCGAGATCGATGTCGGAGGGGTCGGCTATCTCGTGCACGTTCCCAGTCAGATCCCCGTCCAGGTAAAGGTCGGAGATGAGATGCGACTGTTTACCCACCTAGTGGTTCGAGAGGACGCGCTGACGCTGTTTGGGTTCGTCTCTCCCGAAGATCGCAATGCCTTCCAGGTCCTCACTGGGGTCACCGGCGTTGGGGGAAAGCTGGCATTGTCGGTTCTGTCGAGCCTTGGTTCCGATGGACTGAGACGGGCGGTGGTTTCCCAGGATGTAGCCCTTTTGACTGAGGTGCCAGGGATAGGCAAGCGGGGGGCCGAGAGAATCCTGATGGAGCTGAAGGAGCGATTGGGAGCGATATCGACCCGCCCGGCGACTTCCTCTGCAGCGGAAGTGAGAGAAGCCTTGATCGGTCTCGGCTACACGCCGGCCGAACTAAGAGACGTCCTGGAGCGAATGAATGGCGAGGAGCCGGTGGAAGAATTGCTGCGTTCCGCATTGAAGGAGTTGTCCCGGACATGAGATCCGACGGCTCCATCCTCGCCGCAGACCGCGATCCGGAAGACCGAGAACTGGACAGGTCTCTTCGGCCTCGCACACTAGCGGAGTTCATCGGACAGGAAAGAACCAAAGAACATCTGTCGATCATCATCGGGGCGGCTCAAGGACGGCGGGAAGCCGCCGATCACCTCCTGTTCGCCGGGAGTCCAGGGCTGGGAAAGACCACCCTCGCGCACATAGTCGCTGCAGAGATGGGGGCCGGCCTTCGCATCACATCGGGACCGGCGCTGGAACGGATGGGAGATCTCGCGGCGATTCTTACCAACCTCGAAGAAGGAGACATTCTTTTCATCGATGAGATTCATCGTTTGCCGAGGCCGGTTGAGGAGATTCTTTACCCGGCGATGGAGGATGGGCAGCTCGACATCGTGATCGGCAAGGGACCGGCCGCAAGGTCGATCCGGTTGGATCTACCGCGATTCACGCTAATCGGTGCTACCACGCGCACCGGTCTGCTGACGTCGCCATTGCGCGACAGATTTGGATTCGTTTCCCGGCTGGACTTCTACGAAGAACCGGAGCTCGAAGCAATCGTGATGCGTTCGTCGAACATCCTCGGGTTAGATGTGGCATCGGACGCGGGGGTCGAGATCGCGAGACGTTCCAGGGGAACACCAAGAGTTGCTAATCGTTTGCTCAGGCGCGTGCGGGACTATTCTCAGGTGAGGGCCGATGGCCGACTCTCCCTGGATGTGACTAGAGACGCGCTTGCCCTCTTCGAGGTTGACTCCGAGGGGCTGGACAAGGTGGATATAGCGATCCTTCACACCCTGGTTGAGAAATTTGGGGGCCGGCCAGTCGGCCTGGGAACGCTTGCCGTTGCGATCGGGGAAGAAACCGATACCGTCGAAGATGTGTACGAGCCGTTTCTTCTAAGGAAGGGATTCATCCAGAGAACGCCAAGAGGAAGAGTGGCAACCCCAGCGGCGCACGAGCATCTCGGTTCCGCAGCCGCCGGCCGGCTTCTCTGATCGCGGATCCATGGAAGGGATAGGCAGGATTGTCATAGTGGCCGGATTGGTTCTGGTGATCGCCGGTGGCATCTTCTTGATCCTCGGTAAGCTGGGAGTCGGGTCGCTGCCGGGAGATTTTTCCTTCAAGCGAGGGAACCTGAGGGTCTATTTGCCCCTAGGAAGCTCGATCTTGATCTCCATCATCTTGACGATCCTGTTGAACCTGCTGCTCCGCCGGCGCTAAACCCGCTTCAATCTCGCAAGGAGGTTAGGCTGGCGCGGCTCAAGTAACCAACGCAAGAGATTGGAGGCTAGATGGAACAGCTTTTGCCCTTCGTGTTGCTCATCGCCGTCTTCTACTTCATCCTCATCCGCCCTCAGCAAAGACGGCAGAAACAGCATCAGCAGTTGGTCCAATCGGTCGGCGTAGGCGACGAGATCGTCACGATCGGCGGCCTCTTCGGCAGGGTACGTTCTGTCGAGGACACCGCGCTCCATATCGAGGTCGAGGATGGAACAGTAATGAAGTTCGCGAAGCACGCAATCGCCAGGAAGATCGAGCCTGAGGTCTCGGAACCGGAACCCGATGTGCCCGAAGAGGCATAGTCGCCGGACGATCACCATCTAGGAGTCCAATTGCCAGGCATCAAAAGGCACGTAATCTCCATATCGGTTGTCGTTGTTCTGACCGTTGGTCTGCTGGTCGGCACTTACGCCGCAGGTCTCAGACCGAGGCTTGGTTTGGATCTGAGGGGCGGACTGTCGGTGACGCTAACCGCGCCCGAGGGGACCCGCGAAGACGTGCTCGAGAAGACAGTCGAGATCCTCGACAGAAGAGTCAACGCCCTTGGGGTTGGCGAATCGGAGATCTCGACCGAGGGCGCCAGTAACATTCTCATTCAGATTCCAGGTTCAGAAGACCCACAGAGTCTCCTCGAGCTGATCGGGCGTACTGCCCAGCTTCAGTTCAGGCAAGTGAGAGAGGTAATAACAGAAGCGGATCCGGGCGCCGTTACTCAAACGGTGTCCGAAAGCGACGATCCCGAGCAGGCGGTCGTCCTGGAAGATGATGAAGGAACGAAGTTTCTGCTCGAACCTGCCAGGCTCACCGGGGAAGCCATCCGTGACGCCAGGGCGATGGTCGATCCGGCCACAGGTGGATGGGTTGTTTCTGCTCGCTTCTCGCGCGAAGGGTCGGAAGCCTGGGAGAACTTCACAGGCGAGCTCGCGTGTCTCCAGATCGGAGATCCCCAAAGACAGGTTGCGATCGTTCTTGATGCCAAGGTGGAATCCGCTCCTCAGGTGGCGGAGGACGTTGAATGCGAGCGGGGGATCTCGGGCGGGGAGACGGTAATAACGGGCGACTTCTCACAAGAAGAAGCTCAAGATCTCGCAGTTGTTCTCACCACGGGGGCCCTCCCGGTGGAACTGGAACAGTCTCAGGTCGTCATCGTCAGCCCTACGCTCGGACAGGATGCCCTCGCGGCTGGTGTGATAGCAGGTGCCCTTGGTTTAGGGCTCGTCCTGATCTGGGTGCTGATCTATTACCGCTCTCTCGGACTGCAGGTCTGGGCCGGGCTGGCGCTTTTCGGAGGAGCTATATACGGCCTAGTCGTTCTCTCTGGCGAGCTGATTGGGATGAACCTGACTCTTGCAGGAGTTGCGGGACTCATCGTTTCAGTGGGGATCGCCACAGACTCATACATTGTCTTCTTCGAGAGAATAAAAGAGGAAGCCCACGGAGGTAAGACTCTGCGCACCGCGGTGGATAAAGGTTTCCGGGATGCGTGGAGAACCCTGAAAGCGGCAAACTTCGTAACCATCCTTGCGGCCATCACTCTGTATTTCCTCGCGGTCGGCCCGGTAAGAGGTTTTGCCCTTGCCCTTGGTATGGCGACTCTCCTGGACCTGGCGTTCACCATCGCCCTCACCTGGCCCGTCGCGACTTTGATCGCCAGGAGCCAATTGCTCGGCCAGGGCGCGTTCATCGGCATGGCTTCTGCGCTCGAAGGTCGATCAAAGCCTGGGTTGATGAGGCAGCTCTACCGCAGCGAGTTCAGCATTGACTTCGTTGGAAGGCGCCGGATATGGGCCATCATTTCGGCGATCCTCATATTCATCTCACTGCTGGCCATCATCCCGGGGATCAGGGGACTAAAATTCGGAATCGACTTTCGGGGTGGCACGATTTACCGTGCGCCGATACAGACAGACGCGACTGTGTCGGATATTCGCGAAGGGGTCTCCGACCTGGTCGAAGGTGCTCCAGTTGTACAGATCCTGACGGACCAGCGCACCGATGAGAGACAGGCCCAGGTCCAGACCGAAGAGATGAGCTCCCGCCAAAGAGAAGAGCTGGCTGCAGTCCTGGCCTCCGTCGTTGGAAGCGAACCGAACGAGGTGAATGTCGAGGCGGTCGGCGAGAAGTGGGGCCAGCAAATCACTGTGAAGTCTCTCCGGGGCCTCGCAATCTTCCTAGCCCTCATGGTCATCTACCTGACAATGCGTCTCGAGTTCAAGATGGCCGGAAGCGCGTTAGCTGCACTTCTGCACGACCTGGTAATAACTGCAGGAGTGTATGCACTGGTCGGATTTGAGGTTACTCCTGCCACCGTGATCGCGACGCTTACGATCATGGGTTATTCGCTCTATGACACGGTTGTGGTCTTCGACAAGATCAAAGAGAACGCGGGCCTGCCCGCTTATGGTCGCAAGGGATTTGGCGAGATCGTCAACGATTCTGTCAACACGATCTTCATGAGGTCTATCAATACCTCGATCACGACGCTTATTCCTGTGGGAAGTCTCTTGTTCGTAGGGTCGGTGCTGCTCGGGGCCGACACGCTGAGGGACCTTGCCTTGGCTCTATTCGTGGGTATTGCCGCCAGCACGTATTCGTCAGTCTTCGTGGCTGCGCCACTTCTTTCGCTGTGGAAGGAAGGGGAGTCGAGATACGCCTCGATCCGGGAGAAGGTCGTAAAGGGAGCAAGGGCTACCAAGCCAGAGCTTGAGGTGGAGCAGGAGGAAGGGCCGGAGGAATCCGGCGAGGAGGTTCCGTTGCTGCAGGAGGCCACGGGCGGTCCCGGTTCGGCCGTCCGGCAGGTACGTCCGGGCCGCCGACCTCAGGGCAAACGCGTATCCAGGGCCAAACGAAAGAAGCAGCGCCGGTAGTGAGCCAGTGACCGATAGGCAGCGCCTCAGGAGCCTCATCAGGGAGATCCCCGATTTTCCCCGCCCCGGAGTTGGGTTCAAGGACATCACGCCTCTTCTTGCCGATCCCGTCGCCTTCTCGACGGTCGTCGATTTGATCGTGGTTCACTTTGGGAGAGGCAACATCGACAAGGTTTGCGGGATCGAAGCCAGAGGGTTCATCGTTGCGGCTCCCGTGGCGTACCACTGCGGGGCAGGGTTCGTCCCGATTCGGAAAGCTGGAAAACTCCCAAGCGAGTCGGAAAGCGAACCGTACGTTCTCGAGTATGGAGAGGAGATCCTGGAGATCCACCGCGACGGAGTATTGCCCGGTGAAAGAGTCTTGATCGTGGACGACGTCCTTGCTACCGGCGGTACCGCCGCCGCTGCAGTCGAACTGGTGACGCGGCTGGGCGGCAAGATAGAAGGGGTGGGGTGCGTTATAGAGCTGGAGGCGCTAGGCGGAAGGTCGAAACTCGACGGCGTGGAGTTCTTTGGTCTTCTGAGGATGTAGCTGCGCGTCTTTGCGCCACAGAATCTCGTCGAGGGCGGAGTCGAACGCTCTTACTACGTCTGGATCGAATTGAGTCCCAGAGTTGCGGCGGATCTCTTCTATCGCTTCTTCAATGGGAAGCGCATCTCGGTAAGGGCGATTGCTCGTCATGGCATCGAACGTGTCGACCACCGAGAAGATTCGGGCCCCGATGGGAATCTCTTCGCCCTTGAGCCGGCTCGGATATCCGTTTCCGTCCCAACGCTCGTGATGTGAGAGAACAACTTCCAGCCCGTAAGGCTGCAAGAAGGTCGCGTTCTCCAGAATGTGGGCCCCCAGTTTCGGGTGCGACCGCATGATCTCCCACTCTTGATCGTCTAGGGGTCCCGGCTTCAGCAGGATCTGCTCGGGGATCCCTATCTTTCCAACGTCGTGAAGCAGATACCCGAAGTTCAAGGACTCGGTTTGTACGAGGACTGGATCGAAGTGCCGCGTGATGATCGCGGCGTAGTCTTTGACCCGTCGTGCATGGTCGCCGGTCTGGTCGTCCTTTGTCTCGAGAGCAGCTGCCAAGGATGAGACCGTAGCGAGATAGCTGCTGCGAACTTCTTCTGCCCTCTGTTCTGCGTCTCTGTACAAGCGTGAGAGTTCAGTCAGTACTGCGGAAGTGATGTCTCTCGAGAGGACTGACTGACCTTCCGCCGCCCACTTGAGAGCATCGATGAATTCCTTGGGATCGCTGCCCTTCAATAGATAGCCGTTTGCTCCCGCTGCGATCATCTCCGTGATCACGTCGGGCTCCTCGTGATTGGTCCAAGCGATGACTCTCGCAGTCGGTACTCGATCCAACAGAAGGCGGGTACAGGAGCCTCCGTCGATGTCGGGCATCTCGACGTCCATGAGGATCAAGTCGGGGTTACTGGCCTGGATCTTGGACAAAGCATCTCTTCCCGAACTTGCCTCTCCGGCGAATTCGAAGCCCTCGGTGGAGGTCACGATTGTGCGTACAAGGGAGCGCAAATGAGGCGTGTCGTCGACAACGAAAACCCTGACAGGTTGCATACCAATTATCGTCGGCTTCTGGCCTCCCACCCTTGACCCTTCCGGCAGATCGGGCTCCCGGGTTCAAGAGGTCCGAGCGGGGTGCCGAACTTCTAGGTGAAATGGACCGGCGTGCTCGCCACGACCTCCGTCAGCCGATCGCGACGATGTCGATGATTGCGACCACCCTTGCCCAATTCGGGGAAGAGGTTGACGATGAGACGAAGGGTGCGTACCGGGCTCAGGTAGAGATGGAACTGGGACGGCTCGATGAGCTGCTCGAGAAGTATGGAGTGGACATGGCATTGGAGGGACTGAGGCGTGCAGCGAGGAGTTTTCTCGAAGGGGTGGATGAGCCTGCCCGTGGGCGCGAGATGGAGAATGAATGCTCTGTCCTTCTGGAATTCCTCAGAAAGAGAGGGGGCGCCTCATAACCGTCAGGAATAGTTACCGAGCTCTTCCTCTTAGATGGAAGATCCTTCTTCCTTTCGTCCTCTTGACGGTCCTGTGGGCCGTGTCTGGAACGTTTCTTCTGACGAAGACGGCTCACGATCGCGCGCAGGCAAGAATCGATACCGTTCTGCAAGAGCGCGCCTCGAATGCGGCAAACGCATTCGCCGATGTCGTTGCCAGTCACATCGAATTGCAAAGGCTCGCATCGAGCACCGAGGGCGTCGTTGCTGCGACGGAGACCTCGGACGAACGAGCATTGGCACAGCTGATCACGCCGCTGCTGGCGACCTCGCGTGCAGAGGGACTATCGGTTGTTGGGCTCGACGGGGAAGAACTCGTCGCGTTTTGGCGCGCTCGATCCGTCATGCAGACCTTGGACAACGGTCTGGGTCTCTCGCCCGATGCACTGGCGCAGCTGCAGTCCGTGTCAGAAAACGCGACCGACAGGGCGGTCCTGATTGCTTCTGGCTCGTTCGGAGAGATGATCATCGCGGGAGGACCCGTCATTCGAGGAGACCAACGAGTCGGATGGATAGGTGTCGCGAGCCGTGCAGAGCGAGTGGTCCAGCATCTCGAGGAGGCCGGTGCCGGAAGGGTTGCCGTTTACAGTCCCGACGGAGACTTTTTGGCTTCGAGCGATGGCGCTCCGCGCGTATCCAGCGAAACGATACAGGGTTCTGAGAACGCGCGGATCTCGCGGGATGGGTACGAGGTGTTTGTGGGATCTCTCGTCGGTCGGGATCAGGTGCTGGCGCGCACCGCAGTTTTTCAGCCTTCAATAAGTCTCCTGGACGAGGTCAGAAGGACCGCCGCAGGGGTGGTCCTGCTTGGCCTTCTGGCCGTTGTCGCAGTGGCAGGAGTTGGAGTGGTCCTGGCCAGGGCCATAACTGCTCCCTTGAAGCGGATGGCCACGACGGCCCGCGGGATAGCCGCAGGCGACCTGACGACGCGAGCGGCAGTCCGCCCCGGTGACGAGATCGGAACCCTCGCAGAGGCTTTCAATGCCATGGCCGACCAGCTGCAAACTTCTTACGAGGAACTCGAGAGTAGGGTCGCAGAGAGGACTTATGAGCTCGAACAGGCCGCCAAGGAACTCGAGAGCATGGGCAATAACAAGAGTGAGTTCATTGCTTCACTGGCCCACGAGTTAAGGACGCCGCTGAACGCGATCCTCGGTTATTCGGAGCTGCTCGCCGATCCATCCTTCGGATCTTTGAAGCCTGTAGAAGTTCGCAAGCAGGCTCGGGCGATCAATCAGAGCGGACAGCATCTGATGCAGCTCATCAACGACGTACTCGACCTTTCCAAGATCGAGGCAGGGAAGCTGGAGCTTTACGTCGAGAAGGTTCCGGTAAAGGAGACTATTGCCGAAGTCGTGAGCATCATCGATCCGATGTCCAAGTCCAAG
>Ga0299913_10006020_pt1 | contig 10450 bp, 12 predicted proteins | sample RVTome_9_FD_201360 | JGI IMG/M metagenome (GOLD analysis project Ga0299913, IMG submission 201360) | Soil microbial communities from uranium-contaminated site in the Upper Colorado River Basin, Wyoming, United States - RVT155D38 (version 2) ... | reverse complement strand
ACGTCCTGCAGGTCGAGGGCGCCAAAACCGACGAGACGCGGAAGCGGCGGATCGCGAAGTCCATCGACGCGTTGCGTCAGGGCCGCGTTCGTTAGACCGAGCGGAGGGGCACGCAGGAGGCGCCATGCCTGCCAAACGGCGGTTCCGGACGCTCGCGGCGCTGTTCGCAATCGTGCTGGTCGGCGGGGTCGGGCTCTGGGCGTGGGCCGCCTCGGCGCCGCTCTCCGCCGAACAACGACGCGAGACGGCACGTGAGTTGGTGGAGGGCATCTCGTTTTCGGCAACGTTGTCCGCGTCGTCTCTCGAGGCGACACAGGCGATCGCCGACTTCGGTCTCGAGGAAGGCATCCGGATGGTCCCGGTCAGAATCGTCGAGGAACTGACGATCGAAGTCCGGTTCGAAACCGATTGGGACGTGCTGCTCGTCGGCCCGCCGCGGGTCTGTCTCGTTGGGCCGTTCTGGAACCCGCTCGATGCCGGCCTCAGCGATCGCTGCTGGGGCGAACCGGATCTTGGCACGCTCCTGGCCGACCGGTTGCCAACCGACACCGCTGGTCGGACTGCCCTTCAAGCCGGCCAGTCGTTCCTCGTCGAGGCCACGCTCCACCGGGGCGACGTGCGCTGCGATTACGCGCCGGGAGAGTGGCGACTCCAGGTAGATGCCGAACTCGTCATCGAGGGCGTCGCGGAGCCGCGCCTCGACCTTGCCGACGTCCCGGTCGTGCTGCCGCTCGAGGAGGGTGGGTCGCTGGCGTACCGGCACAACACGGGGACCCGCTTCTGCAGCAACACCGCGGCCGTCTACAACCGCCAGGGAGTGCCGCCCATCGAGCCGGCCGAATGAACGATGGCCGCTTTCGGCCCCCGTGGCGTGGGATGAAGGCCGATCGCAGCGGCGCACCGCCGGGTCACGCGATCGCTCGGCGCCACGGTTGCCCGATCGGGCACACCGCTTGGCCCGAAGGCCTTGCCCGGCGCAGGCCATCCGCCGGCTCGACACAGTCTAGGATCGTCGTGAGGAGTCTTCCCGAGGCATGCGGCGATCACGTCCAAACGCTCCCGAGGCACAGGCGAGCACCTCGCGCTCGCCGCATCAGGGCACGCCGTCAATCCGCGGCGACACGGGCAAGGAAACGGTGGTGGTGCTCCGTTCGGTCGGGGCGCCGGACCTGAGCTCGGGCGATCGGACGTCGACCCCTTGGTTTCGGTCCGGCGGAGCGACGGTCAGTCGTTCGATCGTGACCCTCCAGAGGTTCGCCGGGAACGGTGCCGTGACGAACCTGATCGCGCCCCCCGGGACGGGCCATTCCGAGTCAGGAGGCCGCCCGGTCATCCCGGGACGTAGCCATCCGACCGTCCAGGCGGCCCCGCTGCCGGGCGAGACCGCCGACGAAGGCCGTCCCTTCAGGATCCCCGAGGAGATGGGTCTCGCGATCACGATCTCCGATTTTCGGAGCATCAGCTTCGACGACATCGCCAGCCTCAACGACGACCAGCTGCTCGATCTCAAGAGTCGCCTGGACACGTGGAAGCTCCTGTACGAGAACGTCCCGAACCTGCTCCACGAGGATTACAGGAAGGCGCGCGGCAGGTCGAAACGCCGCCAGGCCTACGACCTGTTCATGGCGTCGGCGAAGATCCTGCGCGCATTCGAGCGACGGTATGAACCCGTGTCCAACCGCGCCGAGCGCATCGCCCGCGGCCGCGGCTTCTCGATCCCCGGCGCGACGTTCGGCCCGAAGCCCGAGAACGGCACGGAGTTCGAGCGGTGGGTCGGGGAGATCGAGGGCGGTCTCGGCGCACGAGCGGGGCAGGTCTTCCGGGCCGTGCTCCCGGAAGTCAAGCGGCGGCTCGAGTTCCTGCTCTGGGACATCGACTACCCGACGCCAGCCAAGTCGGCACGCTGGTACTGGGAGCGCTACGGGTACTGGAGCGCTAGTGTCATCCAGCAGGTCCTGACGACCGAGGTCCGCCGAACAAAGTGGTCTGACTTCGCACCGTTCCTCGGAGACGCCGCGGCAGCGATCGCCAGTTCCTTCGCGGCGGCGGTCGAGACCGGCGGCGGGCCGGGCGACGTCATCCGCAAGGTCGAGGGCGTCACCGGGCAGATCACGGAGGGCCTCAACGAGGTCATCCGGCAGGGGGATGGGGTCCTCAACCACGGTGTCCAGGACGTCAACATCCGGGACCTGTACAACATCGCGCAGGAGATGCGGGACCGGCCCGGGTCGATCATGTCCTGCTTCGACGACGCCTTCCTGTACAGCTAGGCCGGATCGGTCACCGCCCGAGTGCGGTCATCGAGCAGGGAGCTGGTCATGCAGCGTCTCGCGGGTGAGCCGTCGCGACGTCGCCGATCAGCGCGGCGAGCTCCTTCGGGCGCGACCACATCGGCCAGTGGCTGGTCGGGAGGTCGATCCAGGTGGTGTTGCGGAGCTCGGGGATGCCGGCGAGGAACGCCCACTCGGGATGCTCGCTGGCGTAGCCCTTGTACTGCTCTGCGCTGAACCCGGTGCAGATGAAGGTGCTCGGGATGTCGCACCGGGCGTCGTTGGTCAACTCGGCGCTCTCGCGGATGAGGCCGCCCGGTTCGGGCACCGCGCGGTCCCGGAATGTCGCCTTCTGCTCCTCGCTGAGCCCGTCTAGGTTCTCTTCCGCCTCGATCTCCTCCCAGACCATCGGCTTCTCGACGCCCTCGAAGTCCGGGTCGAGGGCGCCCTTGCCCGGCGCCGTGTCGACGTACACCATGGCCGCGATCTGCTCCGGCAACCGGTCGCTGGCAGCGTAGCCGGAGAAGCCCGCCGCGCTGTGGACGGCGAGCACGACCGGCGCGTCGGCGGCCCGGATCGCCGCACAGATGGCATCGACGTGGTCCGCAAATGTGATCGCGGATCGGTCCGCGTCGGCCGACTCGAGGCCCGGCAGGGTGATGGCCGTCACGTCGTGTCCCGCCGCGCGCAGGTCTGCCGCCACCTCGTCCCAGGCCCAGGCTCCAAGCCAGAACCCGGGGACCAGGATGATCGGCGCGGATGTGGAGGCTCCGATTGCGGTCATCTCGTTCCTCGTCTCATTAGCCGTCTTGTCAACGAGGATACGCGACCAATCTGACGAACCCTGTCACGTTAATCCAGCCGGCTCGGCCCCGGACTCGTTTGCCGGTGGCAGACGCCGCGCAGGTGGAGCGAGAGGCCCAGAAAGCCCCCGTCCCAGCCGACGGCCACGGCACCGAGGCCGTACTCGTCCCAGCGGTCGTCCGGCACGATCGCCGTGTGTTCGAGCTCGAGCGTCGCTGCCTCGTCCCGGCGGCAGCGAGCCGCAGGTCGACGAATTCGCCTACTCGCTAGTTACCTCCGCCCCACCAGACACCGCGACCGTGACCCGTGGACCGCCCAGGACCTTCAGCCGTGAACCCGCCGACGCCGATCCCGCGACTTCGGTGGCCGCATTCACCGTGGCCGTCGCACCCCCGGAGAGGGTGACCGACATGCTCCCGGCGACCAGCTCGCCGAGATCGGCGGCGGAGCCCCCGTCGGCCGTCAGCGTGACCGACGCGACGCTACCGTTGATTGCAGCCCGCGCCCCGCCCTTGAGCGTGAGCTGGAGCGCGGCGGCGTCGATGCCGTCGACCCACGCTTGCGCCCCTCCGCTCATCGAGAGTTCGGCGAGGGTGGGTGCCGCGACGGTCACCGTGACCGGTTCGGACGTTGTGAAGTCGTCGCGGGCATCGATCGTGAGCACGGCGCCCGAAACGTCGGTCGCAACGGCCGGCAGGATGTTCGATTGGGCACTGACCGTGACGACTTGGGGCGACCCGACGCGGAACTCGAGCCGAATCCCCGCTCCGATCTCGATCGTGCTGAATGGACGGACGTCGCGTGTCTCGCTTGTGATGGGGCCTGCGCCCTGGACGCAGCCGGCGAGCAGTGCCGACAGGAAGAGCACAGATGCCACTGCCCGGTGGGAATGGCGGGTGATCGAGGACATGACTACATGTCCTCCAGATTGAAGCGGGCAAGCCCGCCGGCAGCGAGGGCCAGCAGGGCAACCGCCCAGCCCGCGACCATGGGCACGTGCACCGTCGACTCCGTGGCGAACGGCACCGCCATCGCGGCGATCGACGTCGGCCAGAATTCGGTCACGGCCGGCAGGAACCCTCCAATGAAGTACGGCACGGCGAGGACGGCGAAGGCAATGGCCGCGATCGCGGCCTGGCTGCCGAGACGCGTGGCGAGCGCGAGATTCAGGGCCACGAAGAACGCCGGCAGCGCGGCCAGCACCAGGCCGTAGCGCGCGACTGTGGCAAGGTCCGGGACGCCGCCATAGGACCAGGTCGCGACTCCGACGCTGATCGCGAGGGGCAACACGATGGCAAACGCCGTCAGCATGACCATCGCTGCCGTCCACTTCGCGAGCAGCAGCGCGCTGCGCGACATGGGCTTCGAAAGGGTCCACGCAAGCGTGCCCGTCGCCCGCTCCTGGGTGAGGATCCCGATGCTCGCGAAGATGGCGGCGAAGAGGATCCACTGGTCGAACTGTGCGCCGAGCACGTTCGCCGTCGGCTGGAGCATGCCAGCGACGGGCGTCCCGCCGGCCAGCTCGTCGAGGCGGGTGGCGAGGGTGCCGACGATCCCGAGACCGCCCACAACGACGAGGGTCGCGACTGCGCCACGGCCCTTCCACCACTCGAGCAGTTCCTTGCGCAGGAAAGGGCCGAAGCCCGCAGTCTGGGTCTGAATCGCGTTCATGCCGCACGCTCCTTGTCGACGATGCTCAGGAAGACTTCTTCGAGACCGGGCGCCTGCTGGCGATTCGCGGCCACGATCAGACCGGCGTCGGCTGCGAGGCGCATGACCTCGCGCTGGACGAGTCGGGTCTGTCCGTCCCGGATGGTGATGTCGTAGGACCACTCGTCGTCCTCCCGTCCTGCAGGCGCCACTCGGCTCACGCCGGGGAGGCCAGCGAGCGACGCGGCCGTCGAGTCGGAGGCCCCAATCAGGACGACGCGGACCGTGCCTGGCGCGGAGGCGACGAGCTCGGCGGTGGGCGCACTCACGACGAGACGTCCGTGGTCGAGGATCGCGACGTGGTCGCTCACCCGCTCCACGTCATCGAGGATGTGGGTCGAGTAGAAGATCGTCTTGTCGCCGCGGAGGCGACGCATGATCTCGAGGACGTCGTGGCGGCCGAGCGGGTCGAGCGCGGCGGCGGGCTCATCGAGGAGCACGACCGACGGATTGCCGGCGAGCGCCTGGGCGATACCGAGCCGCTGGCGCATGCCACCGGAGTAGGTCTTCGTCGCGCGATCGCCGGCATCGGCCAGGCCGACCAACTCGAGCAGCTCGTCCACCTGGCGTCGGCTGGTCTCGACCGCATAGAAGCTGGCAACGTATTCGAGCGTTTGACGCCCCGTCATCCATCCGTAGAAGCGCGGTTCCTGGGCGAGGTACCCGACCCGCGAACGATGGGCTCCCTGGACGCCGACAGGGACGCCGTCGATCGTCGCCGTTCCGGACGTCGCCCGGGACAATCCGGCGAGGATCTTGAGGGCCGTCGTCTTGCCGGCGCCGTTCGGACCCAGGAAGCCGAAGATCGATCCCGCGGGGACGTCGAGGGTCAAGTCGGTGAGGGCGGCCACGCCGCCGTAGCGCTTGGTCAGCGCGTTGAGGGTTTTGGCGGGGGTCATGGGCAGGTCTCCATGGGCGGGACGCCGACCGGTTTCGGGGGCTCGGCCCGCTGACGGAAGCGTCGCGCCATGTCCGGACGACGCCATCGGAGCGGCCCCGGGAAAGGCCTTGGGGTCAACCCCAATCGACGCCTGGCGCAGCGGGTGCGCCGCCGGCACGCTCCGTTACAGGAGCGCCTGGATGCGCGCCGCGGACAGGTCGTCCTTCTGGACGAACCCGATCGACGGGCTCGTCGCGAGCCGCGGCCCGTAGGTCGCCGCCTCGCGGCTCGAGATGAGGACCACCCGGGGCGGGGCGGCTTCTTCGGCGAGGCGCTCGGCCACGGCGAAGCCATCGAGCTCGGGGAGACCGATATCGAGCAGGACGACATCCGGGCGCAGTGCCCGCACGGCCCCGATGGCTGTTCGCCCGTCCTCGGCCTCGCCGACCACGATGAGGCCTTCGGCTTCGAGGAGCGCCCGGGCCTGCTCGCGGAAGGGGCGGTGATCGTCGACGATCAGGAAGGTGGTCATGGCGGCATGCTCACACGGCCTAGGCCGATAACCTACAGGGTTATCCCCACATCGGAACCGGGTTTCAGGCGCGGGTCTTGCGTCGCGCGCGGCGTGCCACCAGGCACGTGGAGGGGCCGGATCGGCACGGGGTCGTGGGCTGGCTTCCGCTGGTCGTTCCGAACCGACGTGGGCGCCTGAATGGCGGTTAGCGGGTCGGCTCGCCGGGGATCGCCCACCCTGGTTCGGGAGCGATGACGCGGTCGGAGGTCTGGCCGTTGCGTCGCGCGAGCGCGGCGATGAACGATGCGTGCCGGTGCGACACGATGCGGCCGTCCGCGCAGGGACAACCGGGGGCGAGGCAACGCCTGGGCGCCGCGGACGTCGTCGTGATCTCGATCGGTTCGTTCATGGCCCGAGCTCCCTTCCGACTCGCCGGCTGGCGGCGAATGCTGTCGATGAAGGGAGCCTGATCCGACGGACCCCTCCCGGCATCGGGGCGACCCCGCGAATCGCGCCCGGGCGAACCCGGGATGTGGTAATGGGGTCTGCACCAGCCGGCTGGACTCGCGGCGCGCCGGGCTGCCTGGGGGAGGCCAGAGCTGCCGCGGCGTGCGTACTCGCCAGCCGGCTCATGGTGCAGGATTCAACCGCCGACGGTGTCGAGGCCGTCCTGGAGGATTGCCTCGACATCGCCAGCCTGGATCGGCTCTGCGAAGCGGAGCACGAGCACGCGGTCGAAGGCGACGGCGTCGCCCGGGCACTCGGGCTGGACGAGGAGGAACCGCTGACCCGTCGCGTCGATCGCGAGCTGGTCGAGCGCATCGCACGGACCGCCGACCCATGTCAGCCGGAGCGTCGTGGCATCGACATTGGCGACCGTGACCGTGTACGGCTCGACCGAGGCACCGTCCCCCGGGGTACCCGACGCGGCCTCGCGGAGCGTGCCGGACTCGTCGACGATCTCGATGGTGACGTCGTTGTCGGTCGCGGTGGCGAGCGTCACCACGTTCCGCGCCGTGGCCGGGTCAGATGGAGCGGCATTGGTCGGCGCCGACGTCGGATGGGGGGTTGCGGGCGCGGACGTCGCCGCGGATCCGGAACACGCGCCGACGGCCACGACCCCCATGGCCACGGCCAGGATGGTCGTCGCGGGGACTCGCCGGATGTTCATTGCGCAGCTTCCTTCTTGGAGAGTCGTGCGGTTCGCACGCGGGCCTGCTTCCCCCACACCGATATGGCGCGGGTTGACCCTCGAAGAGCCTGTGGGTTCACGGCCTCGAGGCAATCGGAGCCGTCCCGAGAATCCTCTTGGGGCTGGCCCTATAGCCACGCGACGTCCCGCGTGGCACGATCAGGCGTGACAGCGGCAAGAGGGAGGGCCGTGAGCAGCATGCGCCTGATCGTCGAACTTCGGCTGTCCGGTGGGGGCACGCCATGACGATGCGCGTCGTGATCGCCGACGATTCGCTCCTCGTCCGCGAGGGAATCGCCCGACTGCTCGACGAGGCCGGCTTCGACGTCGTGGGCCAGGCCGGCGACGTCGACGAGCTCCTCGCGCTCGTCGAGCGGGCGTCGCCCGACGTCGCCCTCATCGACATCCGGATGCCGCCGACGTTCACTGACGAGGGCATCCGCGCCCTGGCCACGATCCGCGAACGCCACGGCGACGCGATGGGGGTCCTCGTCCTTTCGCACCACACCGAACCCGCGTTCGCGCTGCGCCTCCTCGAGGACGGCGCGCGCGGAACCGGCTACCTGCTCAAGGATCGCGTGGCGGACCTCGAGGACCTCGCCGACGCGGTCCGGCGGGTCGCCCGTGGTGGGACCGTCGTCGACCCGGCGGTCGTCGCGCCGCTCATCGGGGCCCGGCGCGGTGCCCCCGACCCGCTCGCCGAGCTGACCGACCGCGAACGCGAGGTCCTCGCGCTCATGGCCGAGGGCCGTTCGAACCAGGCGATCGCCGACCGGATCTTCGTGACCGGCAAGACCGTCGAGGCGCACATCGCATCGATCTTCTCGAAGCTGGAGCTGGTCCCGGCGCCCGACGACCACCGGCGCGTCCTGGCCGTGCTGACGTTCCTCGAGTCGTAGCCGTCTCGAGCGCGATCCCGGGCTAGCCCCAGTGCCGATCTCGGGAGCACTCCGATGCCGGCCCGGGCATCCGCGCCCAGGCTGAGCTGACCGATCCACCCACAGGAGGAGGTCAGGAATGGCTTCGCAATGGCTTCGACGCGTGGCGATCTTTGGAGCGCCGCTTGGACTGGCCGGGCTCGCCGCGATCCACCCGCTCATCGGTGGGGCACTCGTGCCCGAGGACAAGCTCGGCGTCTGGACCCTCATCCACACACTGCAGATCCCGCTGGCGGCACTGCTCGGTGTCGCGGTCGTGCTGATGGTGGATCGACTCGACGGCGTCGAGGCGAGAGCTGCCCGGCTGGCCGTCATCCCGTGGGTCGCGGCGTTCGCCGCGTTCGACGGCATCGCCGGCCTCGCCACCGGGGCGCTGTCCGAGTACGGCCATCGGCATCCCTCGGAGGCGACCGTCGTCCTCGGCATCGCCGCCGCCATCACGGAGTCGCCGATCGCGGCCGCCGCCCTGCCGCTGGGAGCGCTGCTATTCGCCCTGATCACGTTCGGTGGCGCGGCGATCGCCCTCCGGCGGGCCGGCGCGTCCGGCATCGCGGCCCTGTCCATCGGCGCGGGCGGAATCGCCTGGACGTTCATCCATCCGCTGGTCGGCGCCCCGGCGATGCTCCTCTTCGCCTTCGGCGCTCTCCAGGTCGAGCGATCGACCCGGAACCGGCCCCGCGTCCGGATCGCTGCGGCAACACACGCCGCGGCGTAGCTCTCCGCCGCGCCAACCCGGCCGCCCTTCATGTGCGGCAGCTCCGATCTGGGGGTTAGCCCGAACACTCGAATCGGGAGCGCTCCGATGCCCCGTGCGGGCGCTTGGATCACGCTCCCAATACGCCCGAGCCCAACGAGTCGGGATCGGATATAGGAAGGGAGATCACACCATGCGGATGCTCCGCAACCTCGCCCGCCGGCGACTCAGGACGGCCCTGACGGTCACCGGCATCACCATCGGCATCTGGGCACTGGTCGTGTTCAGCTCGATGGCCAACAAGGTCGATGCGCTCGTCTCGGGCGGCAGCGACTACTACGCCGGCAAGATCGTCGTCAGCGACGACGGCTTCGGCGGCATCGGCGGCCAGCCGATGCGCCTCGCGCAGCTCGACGCGCTCCGCTCGATCGAAGGCGTCGACGTCGTGGTCCCCACGGTCGCGATGATCGCCCAGGAGATCCAGGGCGTGTCGTTCGGCATGCCGGACCAGATCTGGGGCACGCCCGTCGGGGCCGATGAGGGCCGCGAGACCTACGCGCCGCTCATCGCCACGGGTCGGTCGCTGACCGCCGACGACGAGGGCCGCGACGTCGCCGTCCTCGGCACGACGATCGCCGCCAAGCGCGCGGTCGCGGTCGGCGACACCATCACCCTCCACGACCGGCCGTTCGAGGTCGTCGGCATCCTCGAGCCCACGCTGTCCACGCCGGACGTGACGATCTCCGTGCCGTTCACGACGGCCCAGGAACTCGTCCACGAGGACCTTCCGTCGGTCGTTCGCGACGGCGTCACCGCGGCGGACCTCGCCACCTCGTTCACGATCTACCCGACTGATGACGTCGACGATGAGGCCCTCGCCGCCAGCATCGAGGGGCAGTTCCCCGAGCTGACCGCCCTCACCGGAGACGCCTACGACGCGTCGGTCGGCAGCTCGGTCGCCATGTTCAACTCGATCATCGTCGGGATCGGGCTCGTCAGCCTGATCGTCGGTGGCCTGTCGGTCATCAACACGATGGCGATGTCCGTTGCCGAGCGCACCCGCGAGATCGGCGTGAAGCGAGCCATAGGCGCAACCCGCCGCCGGATCATCCGCGAGCTGATGCTCGAGGCCGGCGTGATCGGGGCTATCGGCGGCCTGCTCGGTGTCGCCCTCGGCGCCCTCGTCGTCGTCCTCGTCAACGAGGCGGGACGATCGTCCGGGACCGTCCTGTTCGAGCTGACGACCAACACGGCCGTCTTCGCCTTCGCCTTCTCAACGATCCTCGGCGTCATCGCCGGGATCGTCCCCGCCTGGACCGCGGCCCGGCTCGATCCGGTCGCCGCCCTCCGCTACGAATAGGAGACGAACACCATGGCACTCCTCGAAGCGCGCGATCTCCGGAAGACCTACCGGCTGTCCAAGTCAAACACCGTCGAGGCCCTGCGCG
>Ga0299913_10006019_pt1 | contig 10452 bp, 10 predicted proteins | sample RVTome_9_FD_201360 | JGI IMG/M metagenome (GOLD analysis project Ga0299913, IMG submission 201360) | Soil microbial communities from uranium-contaminated site in the Upper Colorado River Basin, Wyoming, United States - RVT155D38 (version 2) ... | reverse complement strand
CCACGCCGGGAGCGTGCACGTCGACGTCCATGAAGAACGCCGGCACCGCATAGCCAACCTGTGGAGCCCCCCATTGAAGGGGGTTGCCGGACTTGGATTCCGAACCGGCTACCAGCAGCGCGTTGGAAGTAGGACCCGTTGGGAAACCGAGGCTCTGCAACACACTCAGGCGATTGCGCTCTGCTTGCCTCGTTTGCTCGGCGATCCGCTCCGCGTTGTCCGGGATCGCGAACGAGGCCCTCTTCACGCGTCCCAGGGCCTGGGAAGGGAAGGTCCCGTCGATCGGATCGATGGAGGTCACGGAAGCCGGATCGTTCTGACGGGCCAGGTCGTCGTAGACCTTCTTGCCCAGTCGCCTTCCAAGGTCCTTCGTCAGATGCGCGTAGAGCGCCGCCTGGTCGAGCTCGCCTCCCGCGGTCTCTCCGAAGACACGTAGCTGCAGGATGACCAGGAACAAGGTGTCGAGGGGCTCCCAGTCATCGGGGTTGGGCGGGCACACGTTTCCCGTCGCCTGGTAGGCCGCATCGCATTCGGTGGGGTTCATCCGGATCTCGGCGATGCGGGCGTTGATCCCGTCCGAATATGCCTGGAGGCCGGTCTGGACCAGCGCCCCTGCCTCGCCGAACTTGTCGTCCAGATCGTCGAACATCTTCTGGACCTCGGCGTCGGTGTAGCCGTGGCGGCGGGTCTCTATGTCCATCTTCAGGTTGGCGTCGTCTTCGCCCGCCCCGATGAACTCAGCCAGCGTGCCGCGGGCGGCGTGGCGGAAAGCGTCCATCTCGAACATGCGGTCCTCGGCGGAGACATAGCCCAACGCGAAGGTGGCATTGTCCAGACTGTCGGCGTAGATGTGGGGTATCCCGAAGCTGTCCCGATACACGGTGGCCCCCTCGATGGGCGAATACTCGCTCTCGATCTCGGCTCCTGGCCCGAACTGCATCGAGTGGAAGTACTTGCTCAGCTCCTCCTCGGTTACGTCGTCGTCGTCGACCAGGGAGGCATACATCTCGAGCTGGTCGTCGTAGTGGGGGCCGAAATCGCCGGTGATCAGCTCCGTCGCCGTGACGTTGCCCTCCTGGCCGGGAGGAACGATCGAGAAGGCTCTCAGGTGGTCGTCCACCGCCGGCGGGGCCGCCCCTACAGACTGGAGCAGGGATGCCGACATGAAACAAGCGAGTAGAGCCAGGGAACCGATCCGGCGCAGCATGGGTCCTCCGCTGATGGATAGACGGGCTTGAGGTCTGAGTTACCCCGTCGGGCACGCATTTCCTGCGCGGAAAGAGGGTAAACGGCAGAAAACGGCTGGGAGAACCCACCACGTGATGAACCGCAACAACCTCATCCAGGGCAGATACCGGCTCGACCACCTCCTCGGGCGAGGAGGTATGGCCGAGGTCTGGTGCGCGCGCGACGAGCGCCTGGAGCGCCCCGTGGCGGTCAAGTTCCTGGCCGCCCAGTTCCACAACGACCCCGAGTTCCTGGTGCGGTTCTTCTCCGAGGCCCAGCTCGTAGCCCGCATCTCCCACCCCAACGTCACCTCGATCCTCGACTTCGGCGAGTTCGAGGAGCGGCCGTACCTGGTGATGGAGTACGTGAACGGCGGAACCGTCCACGAGCTCACCGGTTTGCCGCTGCTTCCCGAACGAGCCGCGGAGATCGTGAGCCAGGCCGCCTGGGGGGCGGGCGCGGCCCATGTGGCCGGGATGGTCCACCGGGACATCAAACCGGGCAACATCCTCCTGACGGAGAACGGTGACGCCAAGTTGGCGGATTTCGGGATCGCCTCTACCAACAGTGGCGAACAGCTGACCGCGACCGGACAGGCGGTCGGTTCTCCGCACTATGTATCCCCCGAACAGGCCTCCGGGCGCGCGTGCACGCCGCGCTCGGACGTGTATTCGCTGGGCGTCGTGCTCTACGAGCTTCTGACCGGCTCCCCGCCCTTCGACGCGGACAACGTGACCGCGATCGCGATCGCTCACGTCGAGAAGACGCCCGTGCCGCCGAGCCGCCAGATCCCCGACCTCGACCCGGACCTGGAGGCGATCGTGCTGCGCTGCCTCGACAAGGACCCCGACCAGAGGTTCGAGGACGGGCGCGCGCTGGGCGCGGCACTCCAAGAGCCTGCGTCGGCCGCCGCTTTCTTACCGCCGGAGGTCGTGGATGAGGACGACTACCTGGACCGCGAGCCGGCCTCGGCGGGGCGCCGAGTAATGGCTCTGGCAGTCGCCGCGCTGGTCATCTCGCTCTTGGCGGCCGCGGTGGCTGCCGGGGGCCGGGACAACGGCGGGCCGAGCGAGATGACTCAGGATCTCGAGACGGAGGACCAGGGCAAGAAGAACCGCCGGCGGCCATCCCCCAGCCCGACCGCGGCCGCAACCACGGTCACCGGAGGCACAGCGCCCTCTCCCTCTCCGTCTCCGTCGGAGGAAAAAGTGGAGAACGACGAGCCCAAGAGAGGTTCCGGCGGAGACACCTCTGATGGGGACGACACCGATCCGACACCGGAACCGACCTCGGAGCCCTCTCCCGAGCCCACGACCGAGCCCACGACCGAACCGACGCCGGAGCCGACCGCCTCGGCCGAGTAGCTATGGGCTGCTCTGTAGTGGGATCTCCACCGGCTGCCGCGGCCACGTCACGATCGTCTGCTTGATGAGGTAGCGCAGCCTGGGTCGCTCGATCTCCACGCCGAGACCCTCCGACGCCTCCTCGCAGCGATCGAGCTCCCGTGTCACCCGGGCCGGGTTCGTGCTTCCCTGCCAGTCGATCGACAAACCCTGCGTCCAGGCGCGCCACCTGTCGGCCGCGGCCTCGAACAGGGACCCGGCGCGGCCGATCTCCATCGCGGCGGCCGCCGTATCGGCCGGTTGGGGACCCCACCCGACCTCCTCCGGGGTGAAACGGCAGTCGAACCCCTCGGTCGTAAAGATCATCGGGGTCTCTTTCATCTCGTCTCCCCGCCGGCGCAGTGCCTCGACCGCCTCCGCCTGGTTCAAACCTCCGATGTCGAAGCCGCGCACGTCGACCCCGTGATGGACCTGCCCTGCGCTCACCGCCACTTCGATGATGACGAGATACGCGAGCGCCGCGACGACTAGGACCAGCACGAAAACGCCTTTGGTCGAAGGACTAAGCCGCATGCGGCTCATGCTAAGGGGGACCGGTCGACGCTAGGGCGACCGAGTCGGGTCTCGAACCCCGGGTTTACCGACCCGACGCTACGGCACGACGGGAGTATCGACGGCCGGCCGCCGCAGCGCCATCGTGAACAGGGTGATCCCGTGCAGGATAGCCAGGCCCATGATGGGCGTGAAGAGCTGCTTGAGGATGGCGGTATCCGCGAGCAGACCCAGGATGAATCCGGCGAGACCGACGTTCATCCCGTATGTGAGCACCTTCACCGCGGCCGGTTTCGCGCCCGGCGCCGCGGCTCGCACCTGAGCGAACAAAGAGTTGCTCATCACCCCGATGAACATCATGTGGTCCAAGGCGAGGATCAGCCCCTCTCTGACGTTGTCGAAATCCCCCTGGAAGCGTGCGATCAGATAGATGAACATCACGATGTTCAAGACCAGCCACAAGACCGTCGGAGCCGCCACGAAACCGGACGTCGCGGAACTCGTGTCGACGAGCCGCAGCCCCGGCCACAGCCTCTTGACGAAGATGCCGACACCGATGATCTCGAAGGGCAGGCTGATGGAGATCAAGGGGGCTGAATCGGCCAGTAACCCCAGCGTCACGCAGATGCCTCCGATGAACGGCAAGCCGATCTGCAGCCACCCCGCGCGCGTTGCCCTGGTTTCGAGCAACTCCGGCCGAACGTTCCATTCCGCCAATGCCATCCCGACCGGTATCAGGAATCCGATGACCATGGTGGCCGGATGGGATGCGTAGGCATCTCCCGGCAGGATGTCGTTGCCGGTCGCCAGCATCACACCGAGCAGAACCCCCAGCAATCCGCCGATAGTGAGCGTCGTAACGGCGGCCAGGATGCCGAGCCTCGGCACGCTCAATACCGATCTCCTCGCGGCGGCGAAGATCCAGCCCACCCACGCGAGGATCACGAGCAGCATGAACCCGCCCACGGTGGGTCGCGCGACGTCCGTCGTGGTCAAGAACACGATGTTGTAGGCAACGACGGCGACGACCGTGGCGATGGGAAGAGTGCGGGCGAACGAGTCATGCCAACCAGCTCCGGGCGTGCCTCCGAAGAGCCACAGCGCGGCCGCGAACACAGAAGTTGTGATCCAGCCGAGCGTCCCGGTGTGCACGTGAGTGAGCAGAGTCTTGTGGCTGAAGTCGACGATGTCGGTCCCGTTGAGGATCCCGATCACGACGGTGTAAGCAAAGATCAGCATCGCCGCTTGCAGCAGGAAACGGATCTGGGACACGTACGGATGCGAGCCGAGACTCTCAGAGCGAGCCATCTCTCCTCCTTTGGGTCGTCGACATCAAACACCAAGACGGGGCCGGTTTTTCGGAGGGCCGCTCAGTCTCTCGGGAGAGCTTCTCCTTCCTCCGTTGTGCGCTCGCGATGGAGCCCACGGAGTCGTTGCGTGATCGGCCCTACGGATCCATCTCCGATCGAGCGACCATCCACCTCCAACACCGGCGCGAGTTCCCCCATGGTGCCCGTCGTGAAGGCCTCTTGGGCCGTGTACACCTCCGAGAGAGAAACGTTCCGCTCGACGGCCTGAAGCCCGGCGCCGGCCGCTACCTCGAGCACGATCGCCCGCGTGATCCCCGGGAGACACGCGTCGGCGTGCGGAGTAACCACTACGCCGTCACGGACGAGGAATATGTTCGTCGCGTTCGTTTCGGCCACGAATCCTTGAGCATCGAGCATCAGCGCGTCGTCCACTCCTGCGACATCGGCCTCGATCTTCGCCAAGATGTTGTTGAGGAGATTGGCGTGATGGATCTTCGAGTCGAGGGTCGCCGGGGAGTTGCGGCGAACGGAGGATGTGATCAGCCGGATCCCGGAGCTCTCGTACACAGGCGGCTTCCACTCCGCGAGGACGATGAGGCAGCAACCGGCGCGATTGTTCGTCGGCGACATCCCCGACGTCACCTTGGGCCCGCGCGTCAGAGTCAGGCGAACGTGCGCGTCGTCATACATGCCATTGGCGGTGAGGGTCTCGACCACCGCGCTCCTCACCTCCGAGCGCGACGGAACACCTTCGAACCGAAGAGCGTGGGCCGACGCGAACAGGCGATCGAGATGGCGATCCAGCGCGAAGATCTTTCCGTCGTAGACGCGAAGGCCCTCCCACACCGCATCACCACCTTGCACGGCCGAGTCGAATACGGATACCCGCGCCTCCCCACGAGGCACGAGCTTCCCGTCGATATGTACGACGATCTCGGCGTTCCGCGGATCGGGCAGGTCATCGGGTTCGTAGGATCGCGTCGGCATCAGGAAACCTCCGCCGAAGACGTCGCGATCGCATGGCGAGAGAGTCCCTCGTAGTGCGCCCGGCATTCCACCAACAACTCGCGGCAGTGGTCCGGGACATCGGCGCTCCGCGGACGGTAGGGCTCGAACCCCGTCGTTCGGTGAAGGTTGCCGTACCAGTACCTGGCCCACGGACCATCCTCGGGCTGCGGGCCCGGAGGCCACGACAACATGGCCGGATCCCATCCGATCCCGACGGAATCGCAGAGCTGCTTGAGTACCGTCTCCGGATCCTGCAAGAGCTGCTTGGCGTCGAGCACGGGCGGATCCTGGCCCCGCGAACGGAGGTCCGTAAAGAGCGCCGCCTGCCGTTCGAGGCCGACGTCGCGCATCGTCGGCTCCGGCAGCTGGTTGACCAGTGAAGCGATCACCTCGCCGGGGTCGCGGATCAACAGAACGTTGATGCATCGATCAAGGAAGCGAAGATCCAGATCTTCGGTCAGGTGATGCACCATCTGCTTCAGGAACAAGACGTCGCGATCGCACGGTCCCAGGATCAGCTCGTCGATGACCGTTCTGGGGTTCGTCTCGAGTAGCTCGATGAGCTCCTCGCGGCCCGGGTGAGGCGCGTCGGTGGTCGCCAGATAGTGGCCATACAACGGTTCATCGACCGCTCGCGTATCGCTCCGCTGAGCGAAACTCCGCATCAGCGCGGTGGAGACGTTCCGGGGGCCCGACCAGCAATTGATGCGGATCGTCCGGAGGTTCGCGTCCTCGCCGACCTCTCCGGTAGTCCCCATGGCCCCCATCATGCGAGCAATCTATCGCCGCCCCGGCGTCGATAGCTCCGGTGAAGGGGTCACTTACGACCGACCAGCGCACGTGTCGGGGGACCACAGCCCTCGCTCTTTCTCGCGCACCTCTCGGTGTAATCGGACAAACAGGTCTGAATGACGGACGTTCGTCAAGTATCGCTAGATGTAGTCGCGCGGCGGCGGGCACTCGTTCCGCGTCTACCTTCGTCACAAGCTCAACGGTCTCGCTGCCGATCTGGTGCAGCGCCTTCAGTCAGCGGCCACGAATGCATCGATCAGGTTCGCTACGGCGTCAGGGTGGCCGAGCCAAGGGCCATGGCCGGCGTCGAGGAGTTCCAGTCTCGAGTTTGGGATGGCGTCCGCCACCACGCTCGCGACATCGGGGCCGCCAAGAGGGTCGCTCCGTCCCCAGATGAGCAGCGTGGGCGGGGCGAGCGTTCGCAGCTCGCCGAGATCGGTCTGCACCTCCGGTTGCCACCCGTCAGTCGCGATCAGGGCTTTGAGCTCGTCAAGACTCGCCTGGCCCGAAGTGGCGTCGCGCCCCGCAGCGACCATCGCGTCGAGGAGGTCCGGATACCTGACGATCGTCTCGGCCTCTCCCATCGCCGCCATGCTTCCGACAACCGTCTCCCGTGATGCCGGGGGCATCTCGGGCGGGTTTGCGGGATCAATCGAGGCGACCACGCGCAGGGGCTCCGGCGGTGTTGTGGCCGAGAGCGCAGGCGGTGCGCCTACGAGCACCAGTCGCTGGACTCGATCCGGGTTGGCCAGGGCATACCAGATGGCCCAGGTCGCACCGGCTGAGCTGCCCAGCAGGTTCACCGATCGGAGGTCGAGCGCGTCGAGAACAAGATCCAGCCACTCGACCGAGGCCTTGCGCCGCGGGCCAGACCAGTGGTGGAGGTCGCTGAGTCCGAAGCCCGGCCGGTCGACGGCCACCGCCCGCGATCGCGTGATCCGACTGATGAGGGGAAGCAGCTGAAGGGACGTTGGTCCGCTGCCGTGCAGAATCACCAGCGGGGCACCGTCCCCGTGCTCAAGCACGTGCACACGCTCACCGGCGACCGCATCGACGAACCGGTGGCTGACTCCCCAGGCACTCAGGGCCGACTCGTGGACGGCGGCGAGTTCTCGCGTCTGTTCGTTCATGACCATCCTCCTCATGAGTCCGGCCACGACCATGCCCCCGTTTCTCTGCGCGTTAAAGGACTGAATCTGTACTCTGTTGGGAGTACAGATTCAGTACTTCCGTCTCAGCGGCGAAGACACGAAGGTGGTGGCATGCGTTCGTACAACCAGTACTGCCCGGTGGCCCGGGGCGCTGAGGTGTTCGCCGAACGATGGACCCCGGTCATCATGCGCAACATCCTGTATGGGTGCGAGACCTTCAACGCCATCGCTGACGGTACTCCCGGCCTGTCCCGCAGCCTGCTTACGAAACGACTCCGCGAACTCGAACGCGCAGGCGTGATAACGGTCGCTCGAAAGGAGGGGGGGCGAGGCTCGAAGTACGTGCCCACAGAAGCGGGAAAGGCCCTCAAACCCGTGCTAAACGCCTTGGGGGTATGGGGCGAGATGTGGATGGATGTGCGTCCCGTCCACACCGAACCCGGCATCGTCCTGTGGTCTTGGGTGACCGCCTTCCTCAACCGCGATGTGCTGCCACAACGGCGCGTAGTCGTCCGCTTCGAGTTCGAGTACGCCGGCAAGCGCGACATCGCATGGCTGCTGCTCGAGAAGGGTGAGGGTGAACTGTGCGCGACTGATCCGGGCCACGTCGATGACCTGGTCGTCGAGGTCCACGACACCATGGCCTTGGCGAGGTGGCATCTGGGGCACATCGAGTGGAACACGGCATTACGCTCGGGCGGGATCGTCGTCCACGGACCGACCGATCTACGCCGTGCGCTCCCCACCTGGAACCTCCGTCCACTGACAGGACAGAGGATCGAAGAGGTCAAGGCCAGCCCAGAGCAGACGGCAGAGTTCGTCTACGGACTGGCTCCCGCCGATCGACCTACAAACGCGGCACTCGGATCACTGGAGCCTCCTGACGATGGCATAGCGCGGGGGTGACCTCCAAGACTTCGCACAACACAGCGAATCTGACCCAACTTACAAGGGCGCTATAACGGCCCATCTTGCGCGAGGCCAACTTCACAAGGAAGGCCTATGACTCTCCGTGGCAGGAATCAGGAGACCACAGCCCTCTGTCTGCATCGCGCGCCTCGCGCTCCAGCTGCACGAAGACCTCGGACCAGCGGATGTTCGGAGGATAGGTGTAGGAGTGCGCATAACCGTTGACTACGAGGCGGGCGTTCGCCATCTCGTCTCCCAGATACACGTAGCGAAGCAGCCTGTCGTAGCGGTCGGCTTCCTCAACGTCTTTGACCAGCCTCACGGTCTTGCCATCCAGAAGGGCCTTGGCCGCGCTCGAGGCCTCGCGAGCGAAGCATTCGACCGGGGTTCCCGGCTTCACCGACTCGGGTGTGTCGATACCGATCAGTCGAACGGGATGTTCTTGACCAAGCTGTGCGACGCCGGCACCGGGTCCATCCGCGCGCCGATGGATCTCGACCACGACGGTGTCGCCGTCCACGACACGAACCACGGTTGCCTCCTCGTGCCCTCCGGGTTCCTGCGAGAAGGTGGCCGGGGCCTGATGCGTGAGCAGAACCTGATGGCCTCCGCAGGCGGGTCCAAACACGGCCAGCAGCAGGAGAGCCCGTCGGAGGCGCATCCGGCCAGGCTAACGATGGAGCACGACACGGAGGTGTGGCCGCCCTCTCAGCCTTGTAGGTTTGCCCGCTTAGGTGACGTCCCACGAAGGAGGAACCGTGGCACAGACCGACCTTCCCGATCCCGCGCAACTCGCCGAGCTGATCAAGACACTGTCCGACGAGGAGTTGAAGACCCAACTCGACCAGTTGGGTCCCGACAACGTCCTGAGGGAGATCTTCGGCCGGATGCCGGAGGCGTTCATCGCCGAGAAGGCCCAGGGAACCGATGCCGTCATGCAGTACGACATCGCCTCCGACGACGACGTGAAGCAGTGGACGGTCGAGATCAAAGACGGCACCTGCTCCACATCCGAGGGGGCCGCGGTTGATCCTCGGCTCACGCTGCAACTCGGGATCGTGGACTTCGTGCGGCTGATCTTCGGCCAGGCCGAGGGCACCCAGCTGTTCATGACCGGCAAGCTGAAGCTCAAGGGCGACATGATGTTCGCGATGCAGATGCAGGGCTACTTCAACCGGGACTTCGCCCCGAGCTCGTAGCCACGGCCGCTCTTTCCACATCTGAGGTCGAAAAGCGACCACAGCGACGGAAAGAGCGGTGGGAGGTCAATCGCGGCTGAGCCGCGCCACCATCTGGCGCACCGGATAGTCGCGCGCCGTCGAGTTAGAGAAGTAGCCGAGGTGCATCCATCCTCCCGTGCCGATCCGCCAGCGCGCCTGCCAGATGGTCTCGACGCCGACGCGGTAGGTCCCCCGCGTCTCGTACAAGTGGGAGATGGTCCCCGGCGAACGGCGCGACCAAGGGCGCCCGATCGTCCTCGTTGCCCTCCCGTCGCCCTCGCCGAAGCTCCATCCGTACCGGATCGGGAAGGCCTCTGCCGTGACGAGGACGCCCGGAACGCTCGCCGTGGCCCATACCCGCGGCGGCGCATGGTCGAGCCAGAAATAGGACCTGAGACCGGTCAGACCAACCCGGCCCGGCGCGACGCGAAGGTCCGGTCGCTCCGCCACCGCCATCGCCCGATCGGCCGCGATCCAAGCCAACTGCTGAGGCGACGGCAAAGGCGCATCCGGGTCGTTCGGGTCCGGCGTGCCGGTGAGACAGGTATCCGGCTCCCAGCTAACGACGGTCTGCCCGAACCCCCGAGGCCGCGACAAACAGGTAGCAGACACCCACCGAGCCGGCGGCCGCCCACCCCCTCGTTTGACACCATCACCCGTGCCGGACGATGGCCCCTCTGGAGGAATAAAGGTGCGCGCTGAAGCACCCACGCCACCGGAGTTGCCTAAGCCATCGTCATAAATGACCCCAGCAGTGTCTGGAGCCTGAGCCATGACACTCGGCCCGAAAAGGACAACGAAGATCGCTGAGACAAACCCGGCTCTCGAGTTCACTGGCGCTCCAGCGGAGCCGCCTTTGTGATCTGACACCCGTGCAGGAGCCAACGATTCTCTTGATCGAGCCGCAGAATGCAGCGCAGTGTTCGACGTTCTGCGATGG
>Ga0299913_10006018_pt1 | contig 10453 bp, 18 predicted proteins | sample RVTome_9_FD_201360 | JGI IMG/M metagenome (GOLD analysis project Ga0299913, IMG submission 201360) | Soil microbial communities from uranium-contaminated site in the Upper Colorado River Basin, Wyoming, United States - RVT155D38 (version 2) ... | reverse complement strand
AATGTTACCGGTAACTGTCCCCCTTCCGCGCCGAGCCGGAAATAGTGGCTCATCCCGACATAATGGTTGATCAGCCCGCGATAGCCGAGCTGCAGCACGCCCCGCAGCACCCGCGCCGGCGTGAGATTGTAGAGATCGTCAAAGCCGGTCGCGATCCTGAGCTCGTGCTCCGGCACGATCGCCTCGCCGATCGCCAGCACCGAGCCCGAGCCGTCGCAGCCGATCGCGCTCAGCTCCGCCCAGCCTTCCGCCGGCGTCGGCAGCAATTCGTCGGCGCCCGAATAGCCCGGCGCCACCAGCGACACGAACATCCGGTCGACGTCGCCGGCAAAGACCGGGTCGTCCGCCTCCCAGCCGCCGGCCAGAGCGGCGAAGTCAAGCGTCACCTGCGCGTCCTCGGGCGTCCCGGCGGCATGGTTCCACAGCCGCACGAACCAGCTGCGCGCCTGCCCCGCTTCGTCGCGGCCCTCGATCGTCAGCGTCGGCCCGTGCACGGCGTCGAGCGGGACGATCCCGCCCGAGCGCCAGCGGAACGCGAGCGTGCAGCGCCGGAAGTCGCGCGCCGTCTCGTAGGCGTGCAGGGGATGGTCCCACCGGTCCTCGGCTTCCCAGATCAGCCCGGCCAGGTCGTTCGCCTTGTAGAAGACGCATTCGACCCGCAGCGCATTCGGTCCCGTCGTCACCGCCGACGCCATCATCGGGCGCGGAAAATCGACCGTCCAGAACCGCGCGTCGAACCTCTTCACCCACCCGAGCGCCTTCGCGCTCCCGGGCGGGGCAAGCCAGTGTGCCATCGCCAGCTCCCGTCCTCCCCGCCAAAGCGAGGATCCACCTCATTTCCTGCTCGAGGGCCGGTACGGCTCTCAATCCGCCACCCGCATCAGCGCCTGCCTGACCGCGCGCGCGACCTGGCGGCTCGAAGCCTTCAGCGCCTCGGGCGCGGCGGCGGCCGGCGCGTTGACGGTGATGACGAGCCGGATCTCGCGCGGCGGCGGCGCCGCGGCGGGCTCGATCCGGCCGCTCGCGGTCGGCACGAACAGTTCGGGGCCGCGCTCGCCGACGCGGTAGGCCCGCCCCGCCGACACCGGCCCGCCGATCGCCTTGCCGGGCGCGCCGGCGAGCGCCGCCAGCAGCGCCGTCCACGGCCCGCTGCCGCCTTTGCCGCCGCCGCCGAGGATCGCCTCCAGCCCGGTGCGGATCGCCGCCGAGGCGATCTCCGCCATCGCCGCCAGCGCGGCGCGCTTCAGATCCTCGAAGCCGAGCCGGCCGGTCCGGATCGCGCGCACCAGCGCATTCTCCAGCGCCCGTCCCGCCGCCTCGGCCCCGGCCGCGAACGGCCCCTCGAGCTCGGCCCGCATCGCCGCCACGTCGCGGGCGAACGCCGCCGTGTCGGCGCGCACGCTCACCACCAGCCGGTCGATTTCCTCGTCCATAAATCCTCCCGATCCTCCCCGCTCGCGGGGAGGATCAATCCGGAAACATCGCCATCAGCCGCGCCAGATCGTCGGCGCACGCCGCCTGCGCCTCCTCGCCCGCCAGCGCCCGCAGCACCGCCGCCAGCTCGGCCGGCGTCGCGCGCCAGAACTCGTCCGGGCGCCACCCGAGCAGCGCTCCCGCCAGCCCGGCGAACTTGGCTGCGGAGTCGGCGAACCTCTCCTCGTCATTGCGAGGAGCCGAAGGCGACGAAGCAATCCAGATCGGCCTCGGAGAATGGCTGGATTGCTTCGCTTCGCTGGCAATGACGAGCACGTCACCGCCCCTGCAGGATCTGCGTCAGCAGCACCCGCAGCACCGGCGCCGCCTGCGCCAGCCCCTGCTCCGCCACCGCCTGGCCGATCCGCTCCCGCGTCAACCCCTGCGGTCGCGACGCCGCGCAATGCCAGAACAAAGCCGCGATCTCGGCGAGCTTCAGCCGCCCTTCCGCCGCCCGCTCGACCAGCGCGAAGAGCGGCCCCAACTCCTCCTCCGCCGCGACCAGCGCCTCGAAGCTCGGCCGCAGCACGACCGCCTCGCCGCCCACCGCGATCGCCGCCTCGCCGCGCGCGGGATTTGCCGTCGCTTCGCCCATCGTCTTGCTCCTCTCGTGGAAAAAGGGGTTCGCGCAGAGACGCAGAGGCGCAGAGGGCCGGGCGGGGCATGGCGGCCGCGCGAACGCCTCGCCGACGCGGCTCAACCGAAAGGCGAGCTGTGCTCGCCTGACATGAATAGCCCTCGAATGGATCGCCCGGCCTGCGCGCCTCCGCAGCCCCTCTGCGCCTCTGCGTCTCTGCGCGAACCAATCTTCAGAGGCTCGCCACCTCGCCCGAGCTCTCCAGGCTCAGGCTGTAGGTGCGCTCGCCATTATAGTCGCCGGCATAATCGAGCCGCGTCACCAGGAACCGGCCCTGCATCCGCTCGCCGCTCTCGAAGCTGAGCTCGTAATCGTCGAGCAGCCCGGCGATGGCGTTGCCCTTGAGCCGCGCCTCCGCCGCCGAGCCGGTGAAGATGCCGCTCGCCGCCACCGACACCGATCGCACTCCCGCGCCCGACAGCAATTCGCGCCATCCGCCCGAATCCTTGCTGGTGACGTTCACCGCCTCGCCGTTGACCGACATCTGGGTGGTGCGCATCCCGGCCACCGTCGCGAAGGCCGGCGGCGCCGCCCCGTCCCCGATTTTCAGCAAGAAAGCGCTTCCTTTTTCGGCCGTCATGCTTCATCCTCCACATTCTCAAGCAGTTGATGGGAAAATCGCCATGATTTCATCTGTGCTTGCGCTCGTGGCCGCCGCTGCGGCCGCCCAGGCCTCCGACACGACCCGCGAGTCGCGCGAGGCGTTCGCTCGCTGCCTGCAGGGCTTCGTCGACAGCAGCATCGAGGCGCAGAAGTCGCGCGCCGATTTCACGGCCGAATATCCGCGGGCCTGCGCGGCCGAGGAGGCGGCGTTCCGCGGCGCCATCATCCGCCGCGACACGGCCGCCCGCTTCAGCCGCGCCGACGCCGAGGAATCGGCCGGCCTCGAAGTCGAGGATTCCCGCTTCAACTTCAGCGAGCGCTTCGAAATGGCGGCCGACGCGTACGAAGCCGCCGTGCAGCAGGCGGCCGCCGAGCAGCAGGCGGCGCAGCCGGCCGCGGCGACCGAAGCGACCCAGTCCGCCGAGCAGCAGCAGCAACCGCCGCCGTCGCATTGAGTCACTCCGAAAGCATGCGCGCGCGATAGTCGAGCACGCTCGCCCAGCGCCCGTTGCCGTCGGGCAGCAGCCGGCCGCGCAGGTAGGCGAACGTCACGATCCGCCAGCCGCCGATCGCGCCGCCGACTTCGCCGAGCGCCGCTTCCGCCCTGGCCGCCAGCCGGCGCAGCCGTTCCGGCCGCTGGCCGGCGTCGCGCAGCGTCACCGTCAGCCGAACCTCGCGGCCAGCCCCGCTCTTGTGGCCCCAGTCGGTCTCGAGCCCGGCCTCGACCGTCGCATAGGGCAAAGCCGCCTGCAGCGGCGGCCCCGGATAGCAGCCGTTGAGCTCCGGCACCTCCGCCAGCGCCGCCGCCGCCGCCTCGGCCAGCATTTCGCCGGCGCCTTTTCCTTCGCTCATCGCACCAATCCCTCGATCAGGTTGCGCAGCCGCGCGTCGAGCGCGAAGCGCCGCGCCAGGCCGCGCCCGCTCAGCCGCACCCCGTCCTCGGTCGCCTCGACGCGCACATCTGCCGGCACGACCGCCGCCAGCCGCTCGGCGAGCGCCCGCCGCCGCGCCGCCGCGCGCGCCTGCGCCGACCGCGCGACGCGGTCCGCCAGCGTCTCGAACGGCACCGCCTGCCCCTAGCTCAGCCGCAGCCGGCGCCACGGCCGCCACAGCGCGCTCACCGCCGCCGGCGGCGGCGCCGGCTCCGCCGTGTCGCGCCTTGCGTAAAGGTGCGCCGCCAGCCGGACGATGCCGTGCCGGATCGCCTCCGGCACGCCGTTCGCCTCCTCGGCCAGCCCGGCGGTGTAGCGCACCTGCACCCTTCGCTCGTCGCGCGGCGCGGTCAGCCGCACCCAGCCCTCGCCGGCCGCGTCGATGTCGATCGCAAAGGCGTCGGCCGGGAGCGCGGTCTCGGCGCCGTCCGCGCCGAGCGCGGCCACGCTTTCGATCGCCCGCACCGGCGCCAGGCCGAGCCGGGTCCAGCCGGTCGAGGCCGGCAGCGCCTCGGCGACGCCGCGCGCGATCAGCAGCCGCCCGACGAACGCCTCGCAGGCATCGGCGGCGCTGCGCACCAGCGCGGCGAGCAGGGCGTCCTCGTCGCTGGCGGCGAGGCGCAGGAACGCCTTCAGCTCCGCCGGCGGCACCGGCGGCCGCGCCGCCGCCTCGGCGACCGGGCCGGCCATCACCTTTCCTCCACGCGCAGCGTGATCGAGCGCTCGTCGCTGCGCCCGTCCGACAGCGTCACCCGGTTGACGACGCTGTAGACGTGGCCGGGCACGCCGCCGACCAGCGTCACCCCGGTCTGCGTCAGGTCGAAGCCAGCTTCGTCGATAGCCACGCCGCCGGATTCCTCGGGCACGACCGACCAGACGCTGGCGGCGATCGCCTGCCCGTCGAGATAGGCCGCGCCCCAGTCGATCGCATAATCGACCCGCGAATGCGGGTCCTTCAGGTAGAAGCTCATGATCCTGTCCTTCCGCTGGGGTCGCTAGGGCTTGGCGGCCGGGGCGCGCCGCGCCTCGGCCGCGATTCGGGTCCGCCGGTCGGGCGGCGTCGCGGCTGCGGCGCGCTCGGGGTCGACCCCGCCGGGTCGCGGCCCGCTCTGTTCGGTCGGCAGCCGCCGCCGGCCCGCGCCGCCGACCGGCAGCGCGGCGATCGCCTGGCCGTCCATCGTTCAGCTCCCGATCAGGCCGTGGGCGATGAGGTCGTCGAGCAGCGCCTTGACCCGCTCGGCGAGCTGGGCGGTGGTGACGCCGGCGGTGTCGAACCCGGTCCGGGTCGCGGTGCCGCTCGCCGCGCCCCAGCCGGTGCGCCGCGGCCCGACCACCGCCATGCCGTTGGCCTGCAGCGCCACCCCGGCCGCCATGTTGACGGCCGCCGCGGTCACCGTCAGCCGCGTCGTGTTGCTGGTCTTGATCACCTGCTGGGTCGGGCTGAGGTTCAGCACCTCGCCGCCGCCGCACACCAGCGCCATCGCATTGGCGCCGCTCGAGTAGATGCCGGTATTGTTGTCGGCGATGCCGAGGCCGCAATCGGCCACCGACCCCGCCGCCGTCGTGATCCGGCCGGCGAAGGTCGCGCCCGCCAGCGCCGCCTTGCCGTCGAGCGCCGCCTGCAGCCCGGTCACCTCGCCGATGCCGTGGCCGTGCGCCGCCGCCGCCTTGCCGTCGAGCGCCGCCTCGAGCCCGGTCACCTCGCCGACGCCGTGGCCGTGCGCCGCCGCCGCCTTGCCGTCGAGCGCCGCCTCGAGCCCGGCGACGTCGCCGATGCCGGGCGGCTGCTCCTGCCCGGCATACCAGTCGGCGGCGACGGTCAGCGCCACCGTTTTGAGGCCGGGCGCGAAATCGACGCGCTCCGGCTCGCCGGATCCGGCCGCCGTGGCCGACGAGGCCAGCGGCGTGCGCACCAGCGTGCCGCCGCTGCCGATCTCGCCCGCCCCGGTCTCCCACTGCCCGGGATGGGTGACGCCGGCGATGCAGTAATGGAAGCGCGCGCCGGGCGGGACGGCGTCGGCGAACCGCCGGTGCCCCGGCAGCGCGCCGCCGAGCGGCAGGTCGCCCGCCCCCGTCCCCCAGCTCGCCTCGCGCACCAGGTCGGCGAAGAAGAGTGTCATGACGAATCCTCAAAGATTCCCCTCCCTGCAAGGAAGGGGTTAGGGGTGGGTACGAGCGAAGCGAGTGTTGTCGTGAGGCAGGGAGCGCCTGACGGCGCTACCCACCCCCACCCCTCCCTGCAGGGAGGGGAGTTCCTACGCCGCGAACTTCAGCAGCTTGATCGCCTCCGAGTTCGACACCTGCCCGCCGACCCGCTTGGTCGCGTAGAAGTGGACGAACGGCTTGTTGGTGAACGGGTCGCGCAGGATCTGCGTCTCCGTCCGCTCCGCGATCAGATAGCCGGCGCGGAAATTGCCGAACGCGATCGCCAACGCGTCCGCCGCCACGTCGGGCATGTCCTCGGCCTCGACGACCGGATAGCCGAGCAGGGTGTCGGGCTGCCCCGCCACCAGCCCCGGCTGCCACAGGAAGGCGCCGTCGTCGGTCTTGAACTTGCGGATCCGCGACGCCGTCGCCGAGTTCATCACGAACGCCGCGCCCTGGCGGTAGGGCGGCCGCAGCGACTGGACGAGGTCGATCAGCACGTCCTGCGGCGCCTCCCCCGGAAAGCCGCCGGCGACGCCGGTGACGATATGTTGCAGCGTCCCGAACGGCCGGACGCTGTCGACCTGGACCGAGGTCGGCGCCGCCAGGAAGCCCTTGGGCCGGTTGACGCCGGAGCCGGCGACGAACGCCGCCCCCTCGGCGCGCGCGAACTCGGTCGCGATCTCGCTCGCCAGCCAGCTCTCGACGTCGAAGGCGGCGTCGTCGAGCATCGCCTGGCTCGCGGCCGGGTTGGCGTAGAGCTCGCCGAACGGCGGCGCGATCTCGTGGAAGGTCGGCGTGTCGGTCTCCGGCCGCGCCGCCGTCTCGGCGACCCAGCCCGACGGCGTGCCGCCGGCGGTCACCAGCTTGCGGTAGCCGGCCGAGCCGACCCTGACGACGTTGGCGATTCCCCGGATCGGCGAGATCGCGGTCAGCGCCTTGTCGATCCGCCCGTCCAGCTCCTCGGGCACCGCATAGCCGCCGGCCGCGTCCGACGTGCCGGCGAGCGCCTTCAGTTCGACGCCGTGCTCGAGCCCCTTCCTCAGATAGCGCTCGACGAACGGCGACGCTTCCGCCTTGGCGCCGCTCAGCGCCGGCCGCGCCCCGGCCACCGCGCCGGCGTCGATCCGCGCCTTCAGCGCCGCCACTTCCTCCTTGAGCGCCGCCACGTCCTCGTCCTCGCGCTCCAGCGCCTCGAACGACGCCTCCAGCGCATCCGCCTTCACTTCATGCATTCCTCTTCTCCTTCGGGTTGAAATCCACACCAAAAAGCCCCCGCCGCCGCGGCGAGGGCGCCAATTCCCGGTTGCGCTTGCTCCGCCCTTCCCCATCGAACCGACGAAGCCGGTTGACGCCGCCCTCCGGGAATCGCAGCCTTGCGGACCCTGATCGGAAAGGGGGGAGAAGCATGATCCAGCCACTGAGCCGCGCCGCCGCCTGCTCGCTCGGCGCAATCCTCCTTTGCGGCGCCGCCGCGCAGCCGGCGTCCGAGGCGCAGCTTCGCGAGCTGGTCGCCGCCCTCGTCGAGCAGGCGCGGCCGCAGACGCCGATGCGGCTCGACGCGGAGCGGATCTGGTCCGGCGTGCGCGCCGACGGCATCGAAATCGTCTACGAAGTCACCATCGAGCGCGATCTCGGCGCGCGGGAGCTGGCGGCGCTGCGGCGCGTCCAGGCCGCGTCCGACCCGATCGCACTGTGCGCCGATTCCACCGTCTCATATCTGGTCGGCCTCGGCGCGCGGTTGCGGCAGATCTACACCGACGCCGGCGGCGACCGCTTCGAGACCCTGGTCGACCGCTGCCCCGGCCCCGGCTCCTGATCGCCGTCCGCGACCGCATGCACCCGCGCCTTCGGCTGCATCGGCAGCGTCACCAGGCTGATTTCGACCAGTTCGAGCTCGGTAAGCTCGCGCGGCGCCTCGCCGCTGGCGGCGCGCACGCGGTAGCCGAAGCTCAGCCCGCGGACCGCGCCCTCCTTCAGCAGCGCCGCCGCCTCGCGCCCGGCGGCGCCGTCGCTGAGCCGCGCGATCACGCGCAAGCCGCGCCGGTCCTCCTTCAGATATTCGACCCGCCCGATCGGCCGTTCCGGGGCGTGCTGCCACAGCAACGGCACCGCGCGCGCGCCGCGCTTCAGCGAGCGCGCGAACGCGCCCGCGCGCACCACGTCGCCGCCCCGGTCCGGCCGGTCGAACACCGCCGCATAGCCCGCGAAGCGAAGCCCGCTTCGCTTCGCGTGTCCCGGCGAAGGCCGGGACCCAGTTTCGGCGGTCGGCTGGACCCAGGCCTTCGCCGGGGAACGGGCCTCACCCACGAAGCATCTCCAGCAGCCCCATCTTGACCGCCATCCCCGCCACCAGCACGGCCAGGAAGATCCGCACCATCCACGCCACCACCGCCTCGCGCGCGCTCTTCTTGGCGTCGCGCCAGGCGCGCAGCAGCTCGCGCAGCTCGTCCATGTCGCGGCGCGCGGTCTCGTCCCTCAGCCCCAGCGCCTCGAGCGCGCGCTCGGCGCCGACCTCGCTCGCCTCCTCGATCAGCGCGCGCAGCGTCGCCAGGTCCGCCCCCTGCCCCTCCGCCTGCGCGACCAGCAGCGCCAGCAGCGGCCCGTTCTGTGTGGTCATGAAATCACCTCCGTCATGCCAGCGAAGGCTGGCATCCCATTGTCTTTTCGGTCCCTGAAAGAAGGAAGATTCCGGCTTTCGCCGGAACGACGTCTCGAGCCCGCGCTCAATTGTCGTTGGCGGCCGCGAACCCCAGCATCTCCCGCTTCTCCGCGTCGCTGAGGAAATCGGCGGCGCTCACCTGCCGCCACAGCCGCTCGCGGTCCTCGGCGAGCGCGGTGACCTGGTCGACGTCGACCGCCAGCCTCAGCCCCGGCCACCACGCCGCCAGCGCCGCCGACAGCCCGCTCAATATCTTGCCGGCGAGCGGCAGCACCGTCAGCCGCCACAGCGCCCGGTTGGCCTCGCGATAATTGGCGTAGGTCGAATCGCCGGGCAGCCCGAGCAGCATCGGCGGCACCCCGAACGCCAGCGCGATCTCGCGCGCCGCCGCCGCCTTCAGCCCGACGAAGTCCATGTCGGCCGGCGTCAGGCTCATCGCCTGCCAGGTCAGCCCGCCCTCGAGCAGCATCGGCCGCCCGGCATTGGCCGCGCCGGCGAACTGGGCCTCGATCTCCTCCCGGAGCCGGTCGAACTGCTTGGCCGACAGCGCCGTTCCGTCGCCGGGATCGTAGCTGAGCGCCCCCGACGGCCGCGCCGCATTGTCGAGCAGCGCCTTGTTCCACTTCGACGCGGCGTTGTGCACCGCCACCGCGCCGGCCGCCGCGCCGAGGCAGCCGAGGCCGTAATGGTCGTCGAGCGGATGGACGCCCCGGAGGTGGACCAACGCCGGCCGCCCGGCCCCGCCCGGCCCGGACGCCGATCCGGGCTCGCGGGCCGGGATCCGGCTCGTGGCCTCGCCGACCTTGTAGCGATAGGCCGCCGGCCAGCCGGAGGCGTCGGCCTCGACGGTCACCCGCTCCGGCCGCAGCGGAAACAGCTCCGCCGGCACTCCCTCGGCGTCCGGCAGCAGCTGCACGAACGCATTGCCGTGCAGCAGCAGCTGCGACGCCACCGTCTCGAGCAGCGCCGGCGTCACCAATCCTCCCCGGAACGGGGAGGGGGACCGCGCGAAGCGTGGTGGAGGGGGCCCTTCCTCCTCGCCGGCATAGACCGGCGCCCACGCCACGCACTCCGCCACCAGCCGCACCGCCCGCTGCGCCACCGGATTGGCGAGATAGGCCTCCTTGACCTGCGCCTCGTAGGCGCGCGGCCACGGCTCGGCCGCGAACGCATGCCGCAGCCCCGACAACAAAAAAGGCCGGGCGCGCTGCCCGGCCTTCCGGCCAAACCAGAATTTCATCTTCGTCTCTCCGTCATGAACCCGTCGGTCGACCGCGCGATCGCGTCAGAAGGCCTTCTTCAGGCCCGCATCCTTCAACGTGCCGTTGGCCGTGTGGCGCGAGGTCACGCCGCGATCGACGGTGAAGTGCCGTCCGTTCGCCGGCCTGAACCAGATCTCGTGATCGCCCTTTCCCTGTCGGACCAAGCGGCAGCCGGCGTCGGTCAGGATGCGGCGCAGCTCGCGGTCGAACGTCCTCGCCACGCTTTCAGGCGGCGAGCTCGATCGGGCTGTCGAACACCGGCGTCAGCCGTACCGCGTCGCCCGGCCTGATCCCAAACCGGCGCGAGACCTCCTCGGCATTGAGCTCGATCAGTTCGGGCGCGGCCTGCTCGATGCGGCGGATCAGCGCCGCCGGATCGTCCGCCTCCAGCCGAAGCCCCGGCACGTCCGAAGCCGCCACGTACCAGCGCCGCGTCTGCGCGTCGAAAGCGAGGTGGACGCAAAGGCCGACCGGTTCGTTCGCCGCCATCGCCCCGCTATGCCACCGCGCGTCAGCCGGCGCAACGCGAAGCGGCTCACCCTCCGCTCGAGCTTCGCCGCTCGAGCTTCCGCAGAAGCCGAGCGCGACGACGTCGCCATCGTGCATGACGACGCCCTTCGGTTGCCTAGCAGGCTGTTGAAGAAGTGTCTCGATGGGCGAGGAAGTTGGCTTCGTCGCCTCGGTCGAAGCGGATTTGCCCTTTGAGTGAGCCGTCGGGCTGGAGCTTTGCCCAGCCGTC
>Ga0299913_10006017_pt1 | contig 10454 bp, 8 predicted proteins | sample RVTome_9_FD_201360 | JGI IMG/M metagenome (GOLD analysis project Ga0299913, IMG submission 201360) | Soil microbial communities from uranium-contaminated site in the Upper Colorado River Basin, Wyoming, United States - RVT155D38 (version 2) ... | reverse complement strand
CACCCGCGACCGCGGCACCGGCGTGTCCGACGGCGAGCCAGCGAGGTCGAGGACGTCCTTGACGTGCAGGTAGCCGATCAGCCGGCCGTCCGAGGTGAGCAGGGGGAAGCGCGAGAAGCCGGTGCGGGACACGGCGTCCCGGACGTCGCCGATCGAGGGCTCCTCCGGCACCGTGGTCAGCCGGTCTGCGGGCAGCAGCACGTCGGCGACCGTGCGCTCGGCCGAGGACAGCGCCTGCGTGAGCCGCTGGTGCTCCAGGTCGTCCAGCAGCCCCTCGCGCCGCGACTCGCCGAGCAGCATGGTCAGCTCCTCCGGCGTGAACGCGGTGTCCAGCTCGTGCATCGGCTCGACGTTCATCGACCGCAGCATCCGGTGCGCGACCAGCGTGAACAGGTGCAGCACCGGCCGGATGAAGCGGCAGAAGGCATAGTGCACCGGCACCAGCCACAGCGCGGTCCGCTCCGGGCCGGCAATCGCCAGGTTCTTCGGCACCATCTCGCCGAGCACGGTGTGCAGGGTGATCACGATGCCCAGCGCGATGGTGAACGAGATGGTGTGCAGCACCGCACCCGGCAGGTGCAGCGGGTGTAGCGGCCCCTCCAGCAGGTGCGCGACGGCCGGTTCGCCGAGCGCGCCGAGCCCGAGGGAGCACACCGTGATGCCCAGCTGCGCGCCGGCGATCAGCAGCGGCAGCTCCTGGCCGGCGCGCAGCACGGTACGGGCGCGGGCGAGGCCCTCGTCGGCCAGGGCCTCCATCCGGTCGCGCCGGGCGGTGATCATGGCGAACTCGGCGCCGACGAAGAACCCGTTGCCGGCCAGCAGGAGCAGCGAGAGCAGCAGCGACCAGGTGACGCTCACGGTTGCACCGCCCCGTCGTCGGCCTCCGGCGCGGCCAGCCTGGCCACCCGCAGCTCGGCGATCCGGTGCCGATCCATCCGCATCACGGTGAGCCGCCAGCCGTCCATCCTGATCTCGTCGCTGACGTCCGGGATGCGCCCCAGCCGGTCGAGCACCAGCCCGGCCAGCGTCTCGTACTCGCCCTCGGGCATCCGGAAGCCGGTCGCCTCCCGCACTTCGTCGGCGCGCAGCAGCCCGGAGACCATCCAGCTGTCCGCGCCGAGCGGGCGGACCGGGTTGGCCTCCAGCCGGTCGTGCTCGTCGCGTACGTCGCCGACGATCTCCTCGACCAGGTCCTCGAGCGTGACGATGCCGGCCGTGCCGCCGTACTCGTCGACCACCACCGCGAACTGCAGCCCGGACGAGCGCAGCCGGTCCAGCAGCGCGTCGCCGTCGAGCGAGTCGGGCACGGTCTGCACGTGCTGCGCGAGGGAGGCGACCTTGGTGGTCTCCCACTCCTCTGGCGGCACCCCGAAGGCCTGCTTGACGTGCACCACGCCGCGCACGTCGTCCAGCTCGCCGTCGTGCACCGGGAACCGGGAGTGGCCGGACATCCGGCAGCTGTCGAGCAGGTCCACCACCGAGGCGTCGGAGCGCAGCGCCTGCACCCGCACCCGCGGGGTCATCAGGTCTTCCGCGGTGCGCTCACCGAAGCGCAGCGACCGGTCCAGCAGGTTGGCCGTGCCCGCGTCGAGCGTGCCGCCGCGGGCGCTCGCGCGCACCAGCGACCCGAGCTCCTGCGGCGACCGGGCGGACCGCAGTTCTTCGGCCGGTTCCACCCCCAGCCGCCGCACCGTCCAGTTGGCCATGCCGTTCAGCCCGGCGATGAGCCAGCGGAACGCGGTGCTGAACATGGACTGCGCACCGGCCACGGCGCGCGCGGTCTCCAGTGGCCGGGCGATCGCCAGGTTCTTCGGCACCAGCTCGCCGAGCACCATGGACAGCGCCGTGGCCAGCAGCAGCGCGATCACCAGCGACAGCCCGCCGGCCACGCCCTCCGGGATACCGATCGTGGTCAGCGGCGGGGACAGCAGCTCGGCCAGCGCCGGCTCCGCGATGTACCCGGTCACCAGCGTGGTGATCGTGATGCCCAGCTGGGCACCGGAGAGCTGGAACGACAGTGTGCGGTGCGCACCGAGCACGCGGCGCGCCCTGCGGTCGCCGACCTGCGCCACGTGCGCCTCGATCTGGCTGCGGTCAAGCGCGGTGAGCGAGAACTCGGCGGCCACGAACAGCGCGGTGCCCATCGTCAGCACGAACAGCGACAGCACGCCGAGGATGTCGAGCAGCAAGGTGTTCATCGGGCGGTCCCGACCGGACAGCCGGGCACACTGCCCGGCCTGGTACTGCCCTCTGGCGACTGCCCGTCGCGCACTGCGAGATCACTCCCCGACCGATCGATGGTCCCGCGATTCTAGAGGTCACCCCTGACCGCGCGGGCGACGCGCCTCGGCCATCAGGCGCCGGGCGCTGCTGACGGCCCGCACCACCGACCACTGCAGGGTCAGCGAGTGCGGCAACCGCTGCTCCGCCAGTCGCTGCTCCGGCGGACGCGCCACCCAGCGGCTCGTGCCGCCCAGGGTCGGCGTCGGCGGCACGAGGATCCAGTCGCCGGCGCCTCGCAGCCGGATTCCGATGTCCCGCGGCAGGTCCGGGATGCCGGGGGAGTTCGGTGTCACCAGGAAGAGCCACGCCGTTTCCACCGCGGTCGCCACCTCGACGACCGTGGCGTAGTGCTCTACGGCGGGCAGCAGCATCCGGCCGAGCCACGACGGCACCTGCAGCGCGTCGAACAGCTCCCCGGTACGGCACGCGATGCCGTACGGCTGATCGGACCACCAGTCGGCGGCGGCATCCTCGTCCGGCGGGCAGCGGCCGCTGACCAGTCGGTCGGCCGTCGGGTAGCTGACCGGCAGGATTGGCCATCCGGCGCCGCACAGGCGGACGGCCGCGGCCTTGAGTTGTGCCGCGAGGGACCGCGCGTCGTCGTCGCTCGTCGGGTATCCCTCATTGCATTCAGTCACGTTATGTGGTGGGCAAGCGGAAGGTTGCTCCGTGAGGGTGGAAGACACCGCGCCTCCCCTTCGCGCGTGTTCAGGAGGGGCTGCGCCGTACATGATCGCGCTACGATGCCCTGCGCACGTGGTAAGCCCAGCTGTGTGCGCAAGTGACCTGTACGGGCTAGTCCCGTGAGGGTTTCGATGCAGGCCCGGACGGGTTTCCGCTCGTCCGGGTCGTCGTTAGTAAGTGCTTTGACAGTGCCAGTGAAAGTGCCAATCAACAGCGGCACCAGCCGCCCGGACCTCCCCTCTGGTGATGACAGTCGCCCTAGCGAGATCACCCATCCACAGCGCCGCTCGGCTTCCGTCCGGTGCAGAACTGATGTTGGCAGCACGTTCTACTTATTGCAACGTCTTCCGGCCATGCCAGCCATCCGGCCGATGCTATTGCACTGAACGGGTGAGGGGGGCCTTATGACGGATCCGCTGAGTGACCGACCGGCGTATCGCCAGGTGGCGGACCGTTTGCGGTCGCCGATCGACTCGGGGGAGTGGCCGGCGGGGCACAAGCTGCCGAGCGAGTCGGAGCTGATGGAGCAGTTCGGCGTGTCCAGGGTGACCGTCCGGCTGGCCGTGGGAGCGCTCCGCGCCGAGGGCCTGATCCTGACCAGGCAGGGCAGGGGCTCGTTCGTCCGCGACCGTGAGGCGAACCGGCGGATCACCTCGACCCGGTACCAGCACGACGCCCGCTACGTCGCCGGCCGGGTGGCCGAGCCGGCGACCGGCTTCGGCGCCAGCGGCCCGAACGAGGACCGCAGCCGTTACCGCCTGGAGCGCAGCTTCCACGAGGAGCGCGCCAACCAGCAGGTCGCCGACCTGCTCGCGATCTCGGTCGGCGACCCGGTGCTGGAGCGCCGCTACCTGTACTTCGTCGACGAGCGGCCGGAGCAGGTGAGCACCTCGTACCTGCCGATGGAACTGGTCCGCGACACGCCGGTGGCCGACCCGGCCAACGAGCCTTGGCCCGGCGGCACGATCGCGCAGCTGGCCTCGCTCGGGCGGTCCGTGACCCGCGTCGTGGAGTCGGTCAGGGCCAGGATGCCGACGCCCGCCGAGGCGTCGACGCTGCGCGTCGCGGCCGGCGTGCCGGTGCTCGTGGTGACCAGGCGGATGCTCACCGGGCCGGACCGCGACCAGCCCGTGGAGGCCGCGGTGGACATCGTGCTACCGGCCGATCGGGTGGTCCTGGACTACGTCGTGGACCTGGAGGAGTAGAGCACTATCGTTGGTTCGGTGCCCACCACCGTGTTCGTCGTAGATGATCACGAGATCGTCCGGCGGGGGGTGTGTGACGTGCTGGCCGGGGAGCCGGGCCTGACGGTCGTGGGGGAGGCGGCCACCTGCCGCGAGGCGTTGGTGCGGGTGCCGGCGATCCGCCCCGACGTCGCGGTGCTCGACGTGCGGCTGCCCGACGGCAACGGCATCGAACTGTGCCGCGAGCTGCGCTCGGCGCTGCCCGAGCTGCGCTGCCTGGTGCTCACCTCGTTCGCCGACGACGAGGCGCTGGCCGATGCCGTGCTGGCAGGGGCATCGGGGTACCTGCTCAAGCAGGTGCTGGGCAGCGACCTGGTGCACGCGATCCGCGCCGTGGGGGAGGGCAGGGTGCTGCTCGACCCGAAGGCGGCCGACGCGGCGATGGCCAAGATGCGCGCGCCGCGCGACGATCCGACGGCCAACCTCACCGAGCAGGAGCGGCGGGTGCTGGACCTGATCGGGCGCGGCCTCACCAACCGCCAGATCGCCGAGCAGATGATGCTCGCCGAGAAGACCGTGAAGAACTACGTGTCGAACCTGCTGGCCAAGCTCGGCCTGCAGCGCCGTACCCAGGCCGCGGTGCTGGCCACCGAGCTGCGCGCCGACCGTCGGCCGCAATGAGGCCGTAGTCAGGACAGCGGGGCGCGCGGTTATGGCAGCGGGGCGCGCCAGGTCAGCCGCGTGCCGTGGTCGCCGGTGCGGCCGAGCCGCAGCTCGCCACCTAGTGTCTCCGCGCGGTGTGCCACGTTGCGCAGGCCGCTGCGGCCGACGTGCGCGGGGATGCCGACCCCGTCGTCCACCACCTCGACCGTGATGTCCTCGGCGACGTCGACCGTGACCACCAGCCGCTCGGCGCCGGCGTGCCGTACGGCGTTGCTGACGGCCTCCCTGAGCACGGCCTCGACGTGGTCGGCGATGTCGGCCGGCACCACCGTGTCGAGCGGCCCGGACATCCGCACCGTCGGCTTCACCTCGGCCTCGGCCGTCAGGTCGGTGACCGCCGACAGCAGCCTCCTGCGCAGCCCCTCGCCCTGGCCGTCCGACGGGGAGTGCAGCTCCAGGATCGTGGTGCGGATCTCGGAGATCGTGTGGTCGAGCTGCTCGATGGCCCGGCCCAGCCGGTCGCGCACCGTGGGCGCCGGCACCTGCTTCTGCACGCCCTGCATCACCAGGCCGATGGCGAACAGCCGCTGGATGACGTGGTCGTGCAGGTCGCGCGCGATCCGGTCCCGGTCGGCGAGCACCGCGACCTGCCGCTGCGCGAGCTGCTTGCCGGCGAGCTCCAGCGCGAGCGCGGCCTGGTCTGCGAAGGACGCCACGACCGGCAGCTGCTCGGGGCGGAACGGCTCGCCGCCGCGGCGCCGCAACGCGATCAACGTGCCGGCCACCTGCTCGCCGGCGCGCAGCGGGACGAACAGCGCCGGCCCGAACCGGCCGGTCGCGGCCAGCGGGCCGGCCTCGGGGATGGCCGACAGGTCGATGATTGCCTGCGCGGTGCTGCTGTTGAACACCCGGCCGGCGATCGACGCGGATGCCGGCATCCCGATGCCGGCGACCAGCTCGGCGTCCACGCCCTCCGCGACCTGGGCGACCAGCAGGTCCTCGGTCACCGGGCAGGGCAGCGCGATCACCGTGCAGTCCGCGCCGGCCAGCTCCAGTGCGCGCTTCGCGACCAGCGGCAGCACGTCCTCCGGCTGCGTGCCGGACAGCAGCTCGGTGGTGATCTCCCCGCTGGCCTGCAGCCAGCGCTGCCGCCGCCGGGTCTCCTCGAACAGCCTGGCGTTGTCGATCGCCACGCCGGCCGCGGCCGCCAGCGCCTGCACCACGGCCTCGTCGTCGGCGGTGAACTGCGTGCCGCCCCGCTTCTCGGTCAGGTAGAGGTTGCCGAACACCTCGTTGCGCACTCTGATCGGCACGCCGAGGAAGCTGCGCATCGACGGGTGCCCATCCGGCTGCCCTACCGAGGCCGGGTGGCTGGACAGGTTCTCCAGGCGCAGCGGTCGCGGGTCCTCGACCAGCGTGCCGAGCAGGCCGCGGCCCTGCGGCTCCCTGGGGATCTGCGCGCGGCCCTCGTCGTCGATGCCGACATACACGAAGTCGCTCAGCCCACCATGCTCGTCCAGCACCCCGAGCGCGGCGTACTTGGCGTCCACCAGGTCGGCCGCGGCCGAGGTGATCCGGCGCAGCGTCGCATCCAGCTCCAGGCCGGAGGCCACCGCGACGACCGCGTCCAGCAGGCCACGCAGCCGATCCCTGGCACCGGCGAAGTCGGCAAGCCGCCCCTGCACCTCGGCCAGCAGTTCATCGAGCCGTAGCCCGGAGAGCTGCATGGCGGGTGTCGGCTCCGCTGTCCCCTCGGGTGGCCAGGTGGCCTCTAGCCGTTCGTCTACCGACACGACAGCAAGCGTGTCACGACGATTCGACCGGGGGTAGCCAGAGCAGGGACTTTTGGCCGTGTTGTTGGTATGACACGGTTGTCAGTCTGGGCGGCGCAGAGCCCGCCCCTGGTCGGGGCCGAGTGACGGGCGGGTCATCGGCGGAGGTGAATGTGGTGCGCGGGTCCCACGGCGCGGTGGTCGTTGGTGTGGACGGATCGCAGGACGCCATCACGGGCCTGGCGTGGGCGTTGCGGCAAGCGCAGGTTGCGGGCCTTGCGGTGTGCGTGGTGCACGCCTGGTTACCCGACGACGAACCGGCGCGGCGTTCCACCGGTGGCGGCCGTACCCAGCGGGTCGTGCGGGACAGGGCGATGACCGAGCAGGCGGCCAAGGACCGCGTGCACCAGGCGATGGCCGCGGCCGGCGCCAGGGTGCCGATCGGCCGCAGCCTGGTCACCCAGCTTGCGGTGCACGGCGAGCCGGGAGCGGTGCTCGTCGAGCTGTCCAGGGACGGCACCCAGCTGGTGGTCGGCGCGACCGGCAGCGGTGCGCTGCCGGGCATCCTCACCCCGGCGCTCGGCTCGACCACCCGATTCGTGCTGCGCCATGCGCTGTGCCCGGTGACCGTGGTGCCGTCGGCGCGGCTGCGCTCCGACCAGGCGACGCCGGCCAGGCCGGAGTTCGGCGACGTGCCGCAGGCGCGCGTGCCGGGCGCCGGCAGCTAGGCCCGGCACTCCGGACCCCCACGGCCCCGGCCTTCATGTTCCGGGCATACCGTGTCCCACCTCACTGGGAACGGGAGGCATCCGGATGGTGGCTGGCACGGATCAAATCAGCGAACGGAACACAGCTCGCCCGGACACCGGGCATCCCCGCGCGGTCCGGTTCCAGGTCCTCGGCTGGGTGGTGCTCGGCATCACCGTTGCCCTGAACATCGCGAGCATGGCCGTCCCCGCGCTGATCGACAGCCCGCTCACCCGCGACCGCGGCGAGATCCAGAACTACCTGGATGTGTTCATCGAGGGCAACCTGCCCACCTGGTGGAGCGTCGCCCTGCTCACCACTGCCGCCCTGACCCACGCCCTCGTCGGCGCCCTCGCCAGCGCCAAGCAGGTGCGCGGCGCCTGGGCCTGGTTCGCCAGCGCCGCCATGCTCGCCCTTCTCTCGCTGGACGACCACACCCAGCTGCACGAACGCCTGGACCGCATCGGCAACCAACTCGTCACGTTCGAGAGGTTCCCGTTCTACTGGCTCATCCCCGGCGTGGCCGCCGGGGCGGTGGTCGCCTTCGCCCTGCTGCTGCTCGCCGTGCGGCTCCACGGTGTCGCCCGCTGGTACATGGTGGCCGGCTGCGCGCTGCTGCTCGGCTCGGCACTCGGCATGGAGGCGCTCCAGGGACTGCTCATCGCCAAGGGCGAGAGCGGGCCGATCTACGTGCTGACCTACCACGCCGAGGAACTCGGCGAAAACCTCGGCGTCCTGCTCATGCTCGCCGCCGCCATCGCATCCCTCGCCATCACCAGGCACGACCATCGCGTCGAGCTCGACCACGTCCAGGGCTGACGAAACGGCGGACACGCGGTTGCCGAACGGCGGACACGGCGGATTGGCTACCAGCCGGCGGGGAGGGGGCGGCCCTCGGCGAACCCGGCGCTGGACTGGACGCCTACGACGGCGCGTTGGTGCAGCTCGGGGAGGGTCGCGGCGCCCGCGTAGGTGCAGGCGCTGCGCACCCCGGCGCAGACGTGGTCGAGGAGGTCCTCCACTCCTGGCCGCTCCGGGTCGAGGTACATCCGGGAGGTCGAGATGCCCTCCTCGAACAGCGCCTTGCGGGCCCGGTCGAACGCGTCGTCGGTGCGGGTGCGGGCCGCGACGGCACGCTTGCTGGCCATGCCGAAGGACTCCTTGAACGGCCGGCCGCCCTCGTCGTGCTGCAGGTCGCCGGGCGACTCGTAGGTGCCGGCGAACCAGGAGCCGACCATCACGTTGGCTGCGCCGGCGGCGAGCGCGAGCGCCACGTCGCGCGGGTGCCGCACCCCGCCGTCGGCCCACACCTGGGCGCCGAGCCTGGCGGCCTCCGCCGAGCATTCCAGCACGGCCGAGAACTGCGGGCGGCCGACGCCGGTCATCATCCTGGTGGTGCACATCGCGCCGGGGCCGACGCCGACCTTGACGATGTCCGCGCCGGCGGCCACCAGGTCGCGCACCCCGTCGGCCGACACCACGTTGCCGGCGGCGACCGGCACCTTCGGGTCGACGGAGCGGACCGCCGCCAGCGCGTCCAGCATCTTCTGCTGGTGCCCGTGCGCGGTGTCCACGACGAGCAGGTCTGCGCCGGCGGCGAGCACCGCGGCGGCCTTGGCCGCGACGTCGCCGTTGACGCCGATCGCCGCCGCCACCCGCAGCCGGCCGGCCGCGTCGACCGCGGGCCGGTACAGCTCAGCCCGCAGCGCGCCGGTGCGGGTGAGCACGCCGACCAGCCGGCCGTCCGCGTCCACCGCGACCGCCAGGTCCCGATGCCTGCTGTGCAGCTGCTCGAACACCTCGCGCGGTGCCGCGGTGGCCGGCACCACCACCAGGTCGGTGTCGGAGACGTCGGCGAGCCGCGCGAAGCGGTCGACGTTCGCGCATTCGGCGGCGCCCACCATGCCAACTGGCCGCTGCGCGTCGTCGAGCACCACTACGGCGCCGTGCGTGCGCTTGGGCAGCAGGTTCAGCGCGTCGGCCACCGCGTCGCCGGGGGAGAGCACGAGCGCCGTGTCCAGCACCAGGTGCCGCGACTTCACCCACCCGACGGTCTCGGCGACGACGGCGGGGTCGAGGTCCTGCGGCAGCACCACCAGCCCGCCGCGGCGGGCCACGGTCTCCGCCATCCGCCGGCCGGCCACCGCGGTCATGTTGGCCACCACCACCGGAATCGTGGTGCCCGAACCGTCCACTGTGGACAAATCGACGTCGAACCGGGAACCGACGGCCGAGCGCGTCGGCACCAGGAACACGTCGTCGTAGGTGAGGTCGTGGTCGGGGTCGCGGTCGTCGAGGAAGCGCACGGAACGACGAGGCTAGTCCACATCCCGTCGTTCGTCCTGAAGGACCGCGGCCGGCCCGCCTAGGCGGCCGCTCGGCGGGCGACCGGCCGGCCGGCGGCGAGCTCCAGCCGCGCGCCGTGCCAGTGCCGGCGCTGCCAGCGGTCGTGGGTGGCGACCACGATCGTGCCCGGTGCGGCGCGAAGGGCGTCCTCCAACTCCGCGGCGAGGGTGAGCGAGAGGTGGTTGGTCGGTTCGTCGAGCAGCAGCACGTCGGGGGAGCGGGCGACCAGCAGGGCCAGCGCGAGGCGCCGCCGCTGGCCGACGGACAGCTCCCCGACCGGCCTGTCCAGCTCGCCGGCGGCCAGCAGCCCCAGCTCGGCCAGTGGGGTCACCCCGTCGCCGAGCCGCGCGCGGTAGATCTCCGCGGCGCTGCGCCGCGGGTCGTGGAACACCGCGTCCTGCTCCAGCAGCCCCACCCGGACGCCGGGTCGCCGCCGCACGGTGCCGCGGGCCGGGCGCAGCCGGCCGGCCAGCACCGCCAGCAGCGTCGACTTCCCCGCGCCGTTCGGGCCCGTGACGAGCAACCGACTGCGCGCCGGCAGGTCCAGCCGGTCCAGCGCGAGCCGCCCGGGCACCCGCACGTCGCGCACCGCCAGCACCGGCTCGGTCGTGTCCGCCGCGCCGGCGGTGACCCGCGCGGTGAAGCGCAGCGGCGCCGGTGGCTTGGGCAGCGGGTCGGCCAGCAGCGTGTCGAGCCGGCGCTGCGCGTTGCGCACCCGGCTCGAGATCGAGCTCTGCACCTGCTCGCGGTGCCGGTCGTACGCCGGCTTGTTGCG
>Ga0299913_10006016_pt1 | contig 10454 bp, 12 predicted proteins | sample RVTome_9_FD_201360 | JGI IMG/M metagenome (GOLD analysis project Ga0299913, IMG submission 201360) | Soil microbial communities from uranium-contaminated site in the Upper Colorado River Basin, Wyoming, United States - RVT155D38 (version 2) ... | reverse complement strand
AAGCCATCGCTCGCAGCACGACGGAGCTCGTCGATCGTCCGCAGGCGCGACCGGTCCACATGGCGACGCGGGTAGTGCTGCAAGAGGTCCTGAACCGACGACACCCCCAGCTTGGCGAGCGCTTCCGCCCGCTTACCGGTGTAGGTCAGGGGTTTCTGCCGGGACCCGGTCGCGAACAGTTCGAGCCCGCGTGGAGGCGCGGCAACTACTTCAGCCATGGTCTCAATCTATTTGTGGCCGGTTACAAGGCCGGGATTTGGTACCCTGCTTGGCCTTATGGCTTCCGTATGTGACATCTGCAAGAAGGACCCTCAATTCGGGAACAACATCAGCCACAGCCACCGCCGCACGAGGCGCCGCTGGAGCGCGAACGTTCACAAGATCCGCGTGATGGTGAACGGCTCGCCCCAGCGTCTCCACGTGTGTACGAAGTGCCTCAAGGCCAACAAGGTCACCCGCGCGATCTGATCTGCCGGGCGCGCTGGGGGAGGCGGCCATCGCATACCTTGCTCGATTAGCTTGGTCCACCGCCGGGTAACGGCTCCTACATGGAGGTGCTTAAGCGCCCGGTCGCCCAAACGAAGCTGCGATTGCAGCGTGCCCGCGCCGACTACGGCTGGTTCGACGTGGCGTTCCGGACCTTCAAGCGGTTCTCCGAGGACGATGCCGGTTCCTATGCCGCCGCTCTGACCTACTACACGTTCTTTTCGATATTCCCTTTGTTGCTCTTCGCCGCGGCGGTCCTCGGATACGTCACCTTCGGAAACGACTCACTTCGGCAAGACCTCCTCACGAGCGGTCTGCAAACCGTTCCGATCCTCAAGGATGCGCTGACTCCCGAGAGCTTGGAAACGATCATGGAGAACAGGGATTCCATCGCCCTGACCGGTGCGGTCCTTGCGCTCTACTCCGGATCGGGTGCGATCGTCGCTCTCGAGCACGCGCTCAACAAGATCTATCACGTAGCCGACGAGCCCAACTTCCTCTCCAAACGCATCCGGTCGTTGATGTGGTTGGCGATCCTCGGGATCGGAGCCGTGGCATCTCTCGCGCTGAGCGCGGTGACGGGGTGGGCTCCCGGTCCACTCGCGACCATCCTGGCCCTTATCGCCGGTCTCACGGTCAATACCGGATTGTTCGCTACGGCTTTCAAGTTCCTTCCCGGCAAAGCGATGTCGTGGACCGACGTGTTACCCGGCGCGATCGTGGCCGCGGTCGGGTTCGAGCTGCTCAAGGTTGGCGGCGCCTTGTATCTCGCCCGAGGTGAGGCGGCTCGCAGCGCCACCTTCGGCGCCTTCGCAGCGGCTGCGGTGCTGCTGATCGCCTCCTATCTGATCGCCCAGGTCACCCTTCTGGCGGCGGAGGTCAATGCCGTGCTTGCGGAAAGGCGGACGACGCGGGAACCTCTACTCGAGTAAGGAGGGCATGTGAGCGAGAGACCGACCAGCGATGACATCTTCTTGGGGGACGGCAACGTCGATCAGAAGAGTGCCGGAACCTTGATGAAAGAGGTCACGGAAGACCTCTCGATGTTGATCCGTAAGGAGGTAGAGCTCGCAAAGCAGGAGCTCGGCGAGGCAGTGTCGGCCAAGATCAAGGGGGCCGTGATCATCTCGATCGTCGGGTTCCTCGGGATATTCGCCCTCATGTTCATCCTTCTGGCGATGCGCGACGGCTTCGACGAGATCCTTCCAACGTGGGCCGCGGACTTCGCGGCCGCGGCCGTCATGATTGCGATAGGCGTTATCGGCGCCCTCATTGCCAAGAGGAAGCTCAAGACGCCGATCTCTGCCGAGTTGACGAAACTGAGCGTCAAGGAAGACGTCGAGACGATCAAGTCGTTCGGTCGTCGCTAGAGCCTTATCCTTCGGAGGAGACATGGGACAGAACACCGCTGACACAGTCGCCGAGATAGAGCAGACACGCGAAGACCTTGCGCGCAAGGTCGATGAGCTGGTCGATCGCGCCAAGGTCGAGGCGTCCGAGCTCGGCAAGAAGGTCGCGATCGGACTCGTTGCGCTGGGCGTCCTCGTCGCTGTCGGGATGTTCGCGAAGCGCCGGGTCGGCAGCTAGCTCCTTCTAAGGTGGCGTCGCCAGCGAAGGCCGCCGCCGTCCCAGTTTCTCCTCGAGGAGTTTCCCGAGCATCGGTGTGAGCTCGTTGATCTGTTCCTTGCGCAGGAACTCATCGGCCCAGTCGGGCTTCTCGTCGAGGAAAGCAGTGAAGGCGATGATCCGCACATCCTTCACGGCCGCTCGGATCGCCTGAGCTGCCCCGGTCCCATCCATGCGGGGCATCCGCTGATCCATGATCACGAACGCGGGAAGATGCCGCAGCGTGAGCTCGATCGCCGCGACCCCGTTGTCGGCCTCGGCAACGACGGTGAACCCGAGATGTTCGCAGTGGAGTCGGAGGATGGTGCGCATCTCCGCCCAGTCATCGACAATCAGCACGCTACGCGGGTCCCGCATGTCCTTCGGCGGTACCGGCATCTCGTGCCGCCGGTCGATCGCGAAGGAAGAACCGGGATCCTGCTTGGCGACTTCCTTCATCTCGCTCGCGATGTCGGCCGCTTCGAGATAGGTGGCGAATCTGCGATGCGCGCTCGACGCCACCCCGATGGAGAGCGTCATCAACGGGAAGCGAGTCGTCCGCTTCTGTCGATCGCGGACGCGTATGAAGCCTCGCTTCCGATCCTCTTCGTCGTAGAGCCCGGGCATCCTCTCGTCCCACAATTCGATGATCCTCGCCGCGGCTTTCTCGGCCAAGGGGGCCTCCAAGATGATGGCGAAGTCGTCTCCGCCCACATGGCCTATGAACAAGCGGATCGAAGTGAGATCCTTGACCGCGTCGCCGATGCACGCAGCTAACAGCTTTATCGCTTCGTCGCCGCGCAGCACGTTGTAGTGGTCGTTGAAGGCCTTGAAGCCGTCGATGTCGACGTGCAGCAGCGCGAATGGCTCTTCCCATGCGAGAGCATCCTTCACGGTCTGGTGGATCTGTGAGTTGCCGGGTAGCTCAGTGAGCGGGTTCAGCGAGGTCCTGTCACGGCTGCGTCGGATCGCGGCCCGTACGCGACCGATCAGCTCTTCTGGATCGAAGGGCTTCGTGACATAGTCGTCCGCCCCGGCTCGAAAACCGACGAGCTTGTCGTCGATCGAGGCGCGCGCGGTCACCATGACGATGCACACGTTCCGGGTCGTGAAGTCATGCCGGAGGCGACGACAAACGGACATCCCGTCGGAGCCCGGCATCATGATGTCGAGCAAGATCACGTCCGGGACACGGTCGTGCGCGAGCTCGAGGGCTTGCTCGCCCGTCGAAGCCGTCATCACGTCGAACCCGTCGGCTTTCAGGACGGCGCGCATCATCTCGAGCACCGCAGGATCGTCTTCGACGATCAGTGCCCGGTCGCTCTCCGTAGTCCTCTTCGCATCCTCCACCGTCTCCCTTTCAAGGGAGCTGTCCTACGGTGATCGTCGTCACTCTCCGCGGTTTACTGAATAGTCCGAAATGACTAGTCCGGCGCTGTGCCGGCGACGGAGCGTCGCGACTATGGACTCAGCGCCCGATCGTCCCGCGCCACCCGGGGTTCACGGGGCCGTAACCCTGTCCCAACCGGAGGCCTTGTTCGATCGCGCCGGAGACGAATTCCTTGGCGGCGCGCACCGCCACCTCGATGGAGTCACCGTGAGCCAGGCGGGCCGCGATCGCGGCAGACAGGGCGCAGCCCGTCCCGTGCGTGTCGTCGGTGTCGAAGCGAGGCCCCTCGAGGTGCGTGACACGGTGGCCGTCGTACAAGACGTCGATGGCTAAATCCGCCTGGTCGACCAGGTGCCCTCCCTTGACCAGCACCGCGCGGGGGCCGAGGGCGTGTAGCTCTTTGGCCGCGCGCTCTGCGTCGTCGAGGGTCTGCACTTCCCACCCGGCCAGGCCCGAGGCCTCGAAGAGGTTCGGCGTGATCACCGCAGCGAGCGGAAAGAGCTCTTGCTTGAGGGCATCGACCGCGTCACCGGCTAAAAGCGTGTCGCGATGCTTGGACACGAAGACCGGGTCCACGACGAGCTGTTCGATCCCGTGTCTGCGCACTGCATCGGCGACGGCGCTCACGATCGGCGCCGAGGCGAGCATGCCCGTCTTCGCGGCGGCGACACCGATGTCGGTTACGACCGCATCGATCTGCGCGATCACGACCCCGACCGGCACTTCGTGGATCGCGGTGACGCCGACCGTGTTCTGGGCGGTCAATGCCGTCACGGCGCTGGTGCCGTGACAGCCGAGCGCGAAGAAGGTCTTCAGGTCGGCCTGGATGCCGGCTCCCCCACCCGAATCGGAGCCGGCGATCGTCAGTGCGACCGGCATCCCGGTTACCGGCCGCGCAGGTGATCCCATGAGTCCTCCATCCACGACGACAATGGTTCCCCGTCGATCTTTCGGCCGCCCTCGGTGGTCCGACCGATGAGGGTCACGCTCGTACCGATCTCGTCGAGCGCGACCTGAACATCTTCAACCCGGTCCGGCTCGATCGTGAACAACAGCTCGAAATCCTCGCCACCGGTGAGCGCAAGGTGGGCCGGTTCGAGCACGCCCGGTAGCCGCTCTATGGCGGGTGCGATCTCGGGATCTACGGGAACGGCCGCGGCGGCCACTTCACATCCCAAGTTCGATGCGTTCAGGATCCGGTTCAGGTCGATCGCGAGACCATCCGACACGTCGATCATTGCACTGGCTCCTAGTCGAGCGATAGCGCGCGACTCCTCTAGCCGGGCCGTCGGCCTCAATTGGCGGACCGCCAACATCGCCAACGCATCCGCGCCCGAGGGCTGGTTGAACTCCGCGTCCAAAGCATCGCGATCCACCGCGCCGGACCGAAGCGCGACGAGTCCGGCCGCGGCACCTCCGAGCGCGCCGGTCACACAGATGGCATCGCCCGCACGGGCGGTGGATCGAAGGACGGCATCCCCTTCCAAACTCCCCAACAGAGCCAGGGAAGCCGACAGCTCCGAAGCCCGGCTGATGTCTCCGCCGACGATGTCCACCCCCCAGCGCGTGCTCGCGACCTGCATCCCTCGAACGATCCCATCCACGACGCCTACATCCAGGTCGAGCGCGACGCTCAGGGTTGCAACGGCCTTGCCCGGCGTAGCGCCCATGGCCGCGACGTCCGACACGTTCACTGCAACGAGCTTGTAACCGATGTCCTCGCCCGTAGCCCAGCCGAGCTCGAAGTCGACATGCTCGGTCATCACGTCCGTCGTGAAGACCAGATTCGGACCCAGCTCCACGACGGCTGCGTCGTCACCGGTCCATATCTCTCCGGGCGACGGTGGGCCGAACGCGCTCTTGAAACGGTCGATCAGCTCGTCTTCCGACTTCTCGGATAGCTTTCCCACGTCGCGATCCTTACCTACGGAGTTGAGCCATGAGCGTGCTGAATACGATCGACCTCACCGGAGTTTCCGCCGAGAGCTGGTCCGACGCTGCGCGCGAGGCTCTCAGGGAAGCCAGTCGCACCATCCGACAGATCACCAAGCTCGAGGTCAGGGGCACCTCGGCCGTGGTCGACGGAGAGACGATCACGGAGTACCACACGGAGGTACGGATCTTCTTCGAGATAGAGAGCCGATAACTACTGTTAATCGCCGGCCGGGCCGGCCTTCGTCACTTCCGGGGGAACCGATTCCTTGAAACGCTCGAAATTGTCGGCGAACATCCGCGCCAACTCGCGCGCCTTGGTCTCGTACTCGTCAGGATCGCTCCACGTCGACTGCGGATCGAGCACCTCGTCGGGAACATCGGGACATGAAACCGGCACCTCCAGGTTGAAGATGGGGTGCTGACGGGTTTCGATATCGTCCACTGCCCCCGAAGTTGCTGCTTCGACCATGGCCCGGGTGTAGCCGAGGTCCATTCGTTTCCCGACCCCGAACGGCCCCCCCGTCCACCCGGTATTCACCAGGAAGACGCGTGCGCCGTGCTTGGCGATCCTCTCGCCCAACATCCCGGCGTACGTCGACGCGGGAAGCGGAAGGAACGGCGCACCGAAACAAGTCGAGAACGTCGCCTGCGGTTCGGTGCCGAGCCCCGCTTCCGTGCCGGCGAGCTTCGAGGTGAAACCCGATAGGAAGTGATACATCGCGGCATCTGCAGACAGCTTCGAGATCGGCGGGAGCACCCCGAACGCGTCTGCAGTAAGGAACACGATCGTCTCCGCGTGACCCGCGCGGCCCTCGGGAACGAATCCTGGGATGAACTCGATCGGGTACGCGGCACGCGTGTTCTCGGTGATCGACGCGTCGTCGTACTCGACCGCGCGGGTTCCGGCGTCGACCACGACGTTCTCCACGACCGACCCGAAGCGGATCGCCTTCCAGATCTGCGGTTCCTTCGCCTCGGAGAGATTGATGCACTTCGCGTAACACCCACCTTCGAAGTTGAAGATGCCGGAATCGGACCACCCGTGTTCGTCGTCACCGATCAACCGACGTTGTGGGTCGGCCGAGAGTGTCGTCTTGCCGGTGCCGGACAATCCGAAGAAGAGGGCTACGTCGCCTTGCGTCCCTACGTTGGCGGAGCAGTGCATCGGCAAGACTCCGTCCAACGGGAAGAGGTAGTTGCCTGCGGAGAACAACGACTTCTTCATCTCTCCCGCGTAATGGGTGCCACAGATGAGTACTTGTTTCCGATCGAGATCCAGACCGATGAACGCTTCCGAGTTCGTGCCGTCGCGCTGCGGCACGGCCTCGAAGGTGGGGGCCGAAACCACCACGAATTCGGGTTCGAAGTCTCCTAGATCGGCCCGGTCGGGTCTCCGGAACAATTGACGGGCGAACAGCGCGTGCCACGCGAGCTCACAGATCACACGCAGCTTTATCTGGTGATCGGGGTCGGCTCCCACCACGCCGTCAACCACGAACAGCTCGCGGCCCTCGAGATGCCCCCGGATGCGGTCGAAGAGAGCGTCGAACACCTCCGGCTCCACCGGCTGGTTGACGTTGCCCCAATCGACGAGCTCCTTGGACCGGCCGTGCGAGACGATGAACCGATCGTGGGGCGAGCGCCCGGTCCGCGCTCCCGTCGTGGTGACGAGAGCGCCCGGCGCCGCGAGGACCCCTTCCCCTCGTGCCACCGCGCGCTCCACCAGCTCCGGTGCGCTGAGGTTGCGGTGCACCTCGCCGGGGTGCTCGATACCGGCGAGTCCGTCTGATGACATGCGTCGCACTCCTTGGTTCGTTTGGATCGCACCGAGCCTACCTTGCAGACCTTTCGGCTAGACTCCCCAAACTTCCAAGGAACATCAGTGATCGCGGATAGAGGGAGGCGTTAAGCGTGGCCGATGTGCAGGCATACATCCTGATCCAGACCGAGGTGGGCAAGGCCGCTCAGGTCGCCAAGGAGGTGCGTGACATCGACGGAGTGGACGCCGCCGAAGACGTCACCGGACCGTACGACGTCATCGTTCGTGCGAGCGCAGGCAACGTCGATGACCTCGGCAAGCTCGTGGTTGCCAAGATCCAAGCGGTCGAGGGCATCACGCGAACGCTGACTTGCCCCGTCGTTCATCTCTGAACAAGGATCGAGGGCTCGGAACCCGGGCCGTACATCCGCGCGCACCCGCCCCACAGGGTGGGGAGCCGGTCGCCCACGTCCTAGATCAATCATCGACCTATTCCTTCACGGATAGCGAGGAGTTCGCGCGCGCGTCAGCGGACAAGACGGGATCGGGATACGTCTATACGCGTTGGAGCAACCCGACGCTCGACGCATTCTGCGAGGCGGTCGCCGATCTCGAGGGGACCGATGCTGCGGAGTCCTTCTCTTCCGGTATGGCGGCTATATCGGGGATGTTCCTGACCCTGTGTTCGCCCGGAGACCGCATCGTCTCGGCACGGCAGCTGTATGGAGGCACGCACTCCCTAACCGCGACCCTGCTGCCGCGCTTTCAGATCGAGTCCACGTTGTGCGACGTCGACGATTTTGACGCGATCAAGTCGGCCCTGCCGGGGGCCAAGCTCCTCTACTGCGAGACGATCGGCAATCCTGCGATCAAGGTGGCCGACCTCGACCGGCTGGGCGAGCTGGCGGACGACGCGGGAATTCCTCTGGTCGTCGACAACACGTTCGCCAGTCCCGTCCTATGCCGTCCAGCAGAGCATGGCGCGACGATCGTGGCGCATTCGGCGACGAAGTTCATCGGTGGCCATCACGATCTCATCGGTGGCGTTCTGTGCGCCGACGCCGAGACGATCGAACGGGTTCGGGGGTTGACGCGCGAGCTCGGTCCGACGCTTGCACCGTTCAACGCGTGGCTGTGTTTGCGCGGACTGCAGACGATCCACCTTCGTGTCGCCCGTTCCTGCGACACCGCTCTCCAGCTGGCGCGATTCCTCGAGGCGCATACCGAGATCAATCAGGTCTTCTATCCGGGACTTGAGACGAGCCCCGACTTCGATCTAACGAAGAAGATCCTTGGCGGACGTGGCGGCGGAACGCTGGCGTTCGACGTCAAGGGAGGCCGGGAGCGCGCCGCGCGCTTCCAGGACAGGCTCCGGCTGATCAAGGCGGCGGCGTCGCTCGGTGGAACGCATTCGTTGATCGTGCACGCGGCGAGCGTCACGCACACGCAGCTCGACGAAGAGCAATTGCGCGCGGCCGGCATATCGGCCGGTTTCTGTCGCCTGTCGGTCGGCCTCGAAGAACCGGAGGACCTGATCGGCGATCTGGAACAAGCGCTCGCCTAGACGGGCGGGTTGAACTCCAGATAACTCTCGACGCCTTCGAACTCGCTGCGGATCTCACGCGCCAGGAGGTCCTCGACGAGCTGTTCGACGGTCCACCCATCGTGGCAGATGTGCACGATGTTCTCGGTGATCGGCATCCACACACCCGCTTCCTGACCGAGCTCGTAGATCGGCTTACAACTCTTTACGCCCTCCGCAACCATGTTCATCGAGCTGATGATCTCGTCTATCTTGCGGCCCTTGCCGAGCTCGATCCCAACCATGTGATTGCGCGATTGGGGGGACGCGCACGTCGCGATCAGATCGCCCACCCCAGCCAACCCAAGGAACGTGATCGGCTGGCCTCCGAACTTCACGGAGAACCGTGCCAACTCTGCCAGTCCCCGCGTCATAACCGTGGCCTTCGTGTTGTCGCCGAACCCAAGACCGTCTGCTATCCCAGCCGCGATCGCGATGACGTTCTTGAACGCGCCCCCCAATTCGCATCCGACGACATCGGTGTTGCGATAGACGCGGAACGCTTCGGCCTGGAAGATCCCCTGCAACCGCTCCGCGCTGCGCTCCTCGGTGCACGCGATCGTGGATGCCGCGGGGAAGCCTCTGATGACTTCCTTGGCAAGGTTCGGGCCGGTCAGAACCGAGATGCACGCCGCCGTGATGCCGTCGACCTCCTCGGCCAGTACCTCGGACATCCTCTTGCGCGTGTCGACCTCGAGACCCTTGGCCAGGCTGACATAGACGGGTTTCGATCCGGCAACACTCGCGACGTCCTTGAGCACGTTCCGGAAGCCGTGGGACGGCACCCCCATCACGATCACTTCTGCGCCGTGGAGCGCTTCTTCGAGATCGTTGGTCGCGCGCAACCGTTCCGGGAGCTCGCAGTCGGGCAGGTACTCGGGGTTCTCGCGATAGACGTTGATCGTCTCGGCGAGCTCGCTGCGGCGTGCCCACAACATGACGTCCAGATCCGGTTTCTGCGCTGCCAGGGCAGCGGTCGCGGTCCCCCACGAGCCGGCGCCGATGAAGGCGACCCTCATGCCGCTTTCTTCTTCGGACGGCGCCGGTCGGGCACTATCGGACGCAGTCCCGCGACCAGAACGCCGATCTCCTCCATCACGCGCTCGCCTACGGCACGCCAGCCATCCCGATCGTTCGAGAATCCGGAGATATCCAGAGGTTTCCCGACGCGCACCAAGACGTCCTGACGCGGAGGCCACCAATGCTTGCGATAACCCTTCGGCCACACGTTCTGCGTCCCCCACACCGCGCACGGGATGACGGGCGCATCGTGCCCCAACGCGAGCCGGGCGAGACCGGTCTTCGGTGGGAGCGGCGTCAGCTCGGCATCGGTCGCGACGGTGCCTTCGGGGAAGACGACGACTATCTGTCCCTTGTCGAGGGCGGTGAACGCATTGTCGAGCGCCATTGGGGCATCTCTCGACCCCCGCCGAACCTCTATCTGCTTGGCGCCCTTGAGGACCCACGCGATGCGCTTGTCCTGGAAGAGCTCGGCCTTGGCGAGGAAACGCGGGACGCGCCCCGCCTTGTCGATGACGTACGCCGCCGCGAGTGGGTCGAGGTAGGAGATGTGGTTCATCGCGAGTAGCGCCGGACCCGTGCGCGGGATGTTCTCCACGCCTTCGAGCGTCCAGTTGAACCACCCCCACAACCATGGCTTCAGGATGGCCTTGGCGATCAGATACGTCGTCTCCATG
>Ga0299913_10006015_pt1 | contig 10454 bp, 7 predicted proteins | sample RVTome_9_FD_201360 | JGI IMG/M metagenome (GOLD analysis project Ga0299913, IMG submission 201360) | Soil microbial communities from uranium-contaminated site in the Upper Colorado River Basin, Wyoming, United States - RVT155D38 (version 2) ... | reverse complement strand
TGACGAGGGCGAGGACCGGGTGGCGGTGCAGCCTGTTGTGCAGCCGCTTGATGGCCCGGATCTTCTCCTCGGCCTCGTTGCCGGCCTCGTCCTCGGCCACAGTCATGGTCCTCCCCACGTCCACGCGCCCGAGCCTACTGGGTCGTGTGACCCGGCCTACTGGGGTTTCGCAGGATTTCTCGACGATCCGCGTCATGCCCTGCCCCGTCGCCCGTTCCACTGGCACCAAGGCATCAGGAGGCAGGGACAGAAATGCAGGAGCGCAACGCCTACACCACGGCGGTCAAGCAGGACGTCACGCTCGGCTGCGTCGACGAGTCCGGCCGCCTCATGACGCTGAACGCGGAGCTGGGCTACGACCCCGCAGACCCGTACGCCGTCAGCGCCACCTTCCGCACCCTCAGCGGCGACGTGGTCTGGACCTTCGCCCGCGAGCTCCTCGTCCAGGGCCTCAACAGCCCGGCCGGCGACGGCGACGTCCACGTCTGGCCCTGCCTCGACGAGGACGGCCGCGCGATCGTGATCGTCGAGCTCAGCTCGCCCGACGGCGAGCTGCTCGTGCAGGTCGCCACCAAGGACGCCTACCGGTTCGTCAACCGCGCCCTGGCCGCCGTGCCGCTGGGTTCGGAGGCCGAGCACCTCGACCTCGACCAGCTCGTGCAGCAGCTGCTCGACGCCGCCTGACCGACCTCCCGCCCAAGCCTCCTGCCGGACCTCGGCCCCGCTCAGGGGTCGAGGTCCTGTGCTTCCCGCTCGAGCCAGACGCGTGCCGCCTCCTGCGTCACGGGCCCGGGCGCCGGCAGCGGGCGGCCGTTCCACGCGTGCACTCCCTGCACGTCGCGCGTGGTGCTGACCAGGAACACCTCGCTGGCCTGGTCGATCACCTCGACGGACTCGTCGACCTCGACTCCGCCGAACCAGTCCAGCACCAGTGCGCGAGTCACGCCCGCGAGGCAGCCTGCCGCCAGCGTCGGCGTACGGAGCTCGCCGTCGACGACATAGAAGACGTTGCTGCCGGTGCCCTCGCACAGGTGGCCGGCCAGGTTGGCGAAGACGGCCTCCGTGGCGTCGCGCTCGGCGGCGTACGCGAGGGCGACCACGTTCTCGCCGTACGACGTGGTCTTGAGGCCTGTGAGCGCGCCGTGCTCGTTGCGTGCCCAGGGGACGGTGACGACCGACGTTGTCTCCGCCGGCGGCGACATCGGGGCCGCCACGACGACGAGCGTCGGCGGATGCTCGACCCGGCCGGAGCCCAGGGGAGCGGGCCCGGCGGTGTACGTGATGCGGATGCGGCCGAGCGGCAGGTCCTGGCCCTCGAGCACCGCCGCGACGCCCCGGCGCACCTCCTGGTCGTCGACCGGCGGCAGGCCGAGCCCCGCGGCGCTGCGCGCCAGCCGCTGCAGGTGGCGAGTCAGTGCGAACGGCTGGCCTTCGACCACCTTGATCGCCTCGAACACCCCGTCGCCCACCGTGAACCCGTGGTCGGTGACCGAGATGGCCGGTCCGGCCGGGTCGTCGAGGAGCTTGCCGTCCATCCACGCGCGCATGGCCCCCAACCTACGTGGCGGCGCGCCGGAGGGCCCCGGATTTTGCTCGCCGTGGGGCGTCCGCTAATGTTCTCGTCGTTGCCCGGGCCGGTCACGGTCAGGGAAACAGGCGGACATAGCTCAGTTGGTAGAGCGCAACCTTGCCAAGGTTGAGGTCGCGAGTTCGAGTCTCGTTGTCCGCTCGGAGAGGTCTCCACCGACAGTCAGGCCTCCGCGGTGGGTTGGCCGAGAGGCGAGGCAACGGACTGCAAATCCGTGTACACGGGTTCAAATCCCGTACCCACCTCCAATCTCGCCGAAGACAACTCAAGAGCTAGGGCGATTGGCGCAGCGGTAGCGCGCTTCCTTGACACGGAAGAGGTCACTGGTTCAAACCCAGTATCGCCCACCATCGGAGAAGGGCCTCGACCTGCGGAAACGCTGGTCGAGGCCCTTTCTCGTTCCCGGGTTGCATCGGATATGCATCGGATGCACCTCCTTTCAGACGGCCTCTCTGGGCGGGAGCGGTGCGATGTGGGCATCTGCCCAAGTTCTGGTTGCTGCTGATGCCGAAACGGCACCACCAGCCGGGCAGGTGCCCAGCTGGTGGTGCCGTCGTCGTACGAGCCAAGTCGTCAGGACCCGGCCGGGATCAGTCGCCCAGAGTCAGTCGCCCAGCGTCCGGGCGATCGCGTCGATGATCTCGGGACGCAGTCGCGCGGCCGAGATGACCGCGTCGACGGAGCCGACCTCCACCGCGCGGTGGATGTCGTGCACGCCGTCGAACTCGCCGGCCACCTCGCTGAGCTTCGCGGCGCGCACGGAGGCGCGCAGCCGGCCCAGCTCGACGGCCTGCTGACCGCGCGCAGAAGGCTCGGCCGCCGCCATCGCCTGCTCGAGCTCGCGGACCTGGGGGTCGTTGGCGGTCCGCTTGTCGACCTCGGCGGCGAACACGACCGCGGCGGCCGGGGCGCCACCGATGACGGACGCGAAGGAGCCCTCCAGCGCCAGCACGGTCATCTGGGGGTTCAGCGCCTTGGAGAAGACCACGAACGCTCCACCGTGGTAGCGCGAGATCACGCAGAAGACGATCGGGCCGTCGAAGTTGGTGATCGCGCGGCCGATCTCCGCGCCGTACTCCAGCTGGAGGTTGCGCATCGAGTCCGGGGAGCCGTCGAAGCCGGACAGGTTCGCCAGCACGACGAGCGGGCGGTTCCCGCTGGCGGCGTTGATGGCCCGGGCCGCCTTCTTCGACGACCGCGGGAAGAGCGTGCCGCCGGTGTAGGTGTCGGGACCGTCGGCCGGCGGGAAGCCGCGCCGGGGAACCGGCTTGGACTCGATGCCGAGCAGGCACACCGGGTAGCCGCCCAGGTGCGCGTCGAAGACCACGGCAGTGTCCGCGTCGGCCATGCCCGCCCAGCGCTCGAGCGTGGCGTGGTCCTGGTCGGCCAGCGCCGACATCACGGTGCGTACGTCGAAGGGCTTCTTGCGGTCCGGGTTGGTCGCGGCCGAGAAGATGTCGCCCACGGTCCTGAAGTCGCTGCTGGGGTCCGTGTGCGGGAAGACCGTCACGTCGCGGTCGACCGGGTCGGTCGTGGCCGCGCGCCGGGGGCCCGCCTCGCCGGGTACGACGTACGTGTGGTCATAGTGCGCCATCAGCACGTCGAAGGCGCCCGGGAGGTCGGCGGCCCAGTACTGCGCCTGGCCGTTGGGGCCCATCACCCGGTCGTAGCCGCCGATGCCGAAGTTGTCCTCCGCGGAGACGCCGCCGGAGAAGTCCAGCGACTGCTTGCCGGTGAGCACCATGGCGCTGTCCGGGGTCATCACAAGGATGCCCTTCGTGTGCATCAGCATCGTGGCCTCGGCGTTCCAGTACGGCTGGGCGCCGACGTTGATGCCCGCGACGACGACGTTGATCTCGCCGCCCGCCTGGGTGAACTCGATGATCCGGCGGAGGCCGGCGGCCACCCAGTCCATGTTCTCGGTGCCCGAGTCCATCGAGATCCGCGCGCCCGCCGAGAGGGCGTACCACTCCAGCGGCACGCCCATCTGCTCGGCCAGGTCGATGGCGGCGATCACCCGGGCGCACTCGGCCTCGGCGACGGCACCGAGGGCCTTGGTCGGGTCACCGCACAGCACGACCCGCTTCACGCCCTCGGGGTGGAGCGGCGTCGGGGTCGACACGACCGCGGCGATGATGCCGGCCTTGTTGAGCCCGTACGGCCGCTCGACCGGGACCAGGACTCCGGTGTCGTCGAGGTCGAACTCGACGAGGCTGCCCCGCGGCCCGGTGAGCAGGGGCACCAGCTCGTAGGGGTAGACCAGGCCGCGACGGCGGGAGCGCAGGACCTTGAGGTCGTAGTCGTCCAGCGTCCGGAGCGGCTCGGTCGGGGGCAGCTCGATCGCCGAGGTGACCCGCCCACCGGGACCGGGGCTGAACCGGATCGACATCGGCTGCGGGGTCCCGTCGGGGCCGGAGACCCGGCCCGCGGCGCGGACCTCGGCGATGCCGGCGGCGTCGGTGAGCGGGGTGATCTTGCGCTGGAGGCCGGTCAGCTGCTCGACGTCGGCCTCGACCACCGGCCAGACGTGCACCCAGATGTGGTTGAGGTCCAGCCGGGCACCGGCGGCGCCGCGCGCCGTGCGCTCGCGGCGTACGGCCTCGAGACAGTTCTCGATCGCCCGCTCCGCGTGGGGTACGCCGGTCACGCGGCCGTCCTCGTCGCGGACGACCGCGAGCTGGCGGACCTGGGCCAGGGCGACCAGGCGGCGGTCGTCGGCGTTCTCGCGCGCGACGCACTCGTAGAGGAGGACGTCCTCGGGCGCGTCGAGGCGGGTGAGGTGGAAGTCGCGCAGCCGCCACAGGTCGAGGCGGCGGGCGACCATCGGGTGAATGCCCTGGACCAGGTCGTCCTCGGCCGTCGCCCCACCGTCGGGACGGAACGTGAAGTACTCCACGCGCTGCGTCTCGCCGGTGCAGACCGCGATGGTGACCCGGCGCGCCCGCTGGACGAGTCCGCTGGCGGGCAGCAGCTCGAGCAGGGCCGCGGAGGTCTCGGCGGTGGTGGCCGGTGCGTCCGCCCAGTGGAGGTAGAGGTCGACCACGGCGTCGTCGGGCCGGTCGAGCTCGTCGAGCGCGCCCGTGATGCCGGTGAGGAGCGAGGAGTCCGGGTCGGTCAGCTCGGCGTGCGTGCCGGTCGTCGAGACCAGCTGGCGGGGGCGCCCGTCGAGCTCGTAGTCGGCGCTCAGGAACGTGCGGTCGCCCCGCTGTACGGCGGTCAGCCCGCGGACCAGGTCGCGGTAGTGGCGCCGGGTCATGACCTCGAGCATCGGCTCGTCGCCGCCGACGCCCTGGGCCACGCGCTCGCCGAGGAAGCCCACGATCTGCTCGGGAATCGCCGCGAGCGCCTCGATGCGCTCGGCGCGGTCGGGAGCGTCGGGGGTGGCCGCGAGCGCGGCGACCTCGTCGCGGACACCGGACAGCACCGCGGTGCGGTCGGCCGAGACCAGGGGCTGGTCGAACCAGCGGAACCGGATGCTGCGCGCGAGGTCGCCGATCACCGGGAACCGTCGCTGGCTGGCCGTCTTGAGGCGCTCGAGCAGCTCGCGGACCTCGGCGACCCTGTCGTCGGACGGGGCAGGCTCGTCGATCCAGTGCTGGAGCAGCGCGATCACCACGTCGGCGTCGGAGGCCGGGCCCTGCTGGGCCAGGAAGATCCGGAAGACCGCGTCCTCCAGTTGCGGAGTCCGCTCGAGGTCCGTGACGCCGTAGTGCGCGAGCACGCGGGCGAGCCGCTTGCGGAAGTGGTCGGGCAGCGCTCCCCGCTCGGGGTCGAGGCTGCGCAGGTAGGTGTGGAAGTGTTCGCGCGAGCTGTGCACCCGGAGCTCGGTGCGACGCTCCTCGTCCGCGGGGCGGTTGCGGTGCAGGTCGGCGACATCGGCGAACAGGCTGACCAGCGCCGCGTCCGCAGCGGTCACGTCGGCCCCGGTGGCGCGCAGCTCGGCGCGGACGGTCAGGTACTCCTTGAGGGCTCCGGCGCGCTCGGCCGCGGGGACGTCGTACCCGAGGAGGAGGGCGGACAGGTCGCCGCGGGCGCGCTCGGCGCGCTCGGCCGGGGACGGAGTCGTGGTCGCCGCCGGCAGCACGAGCACCGGGCCGTCCACCGGTGCTGAGGACTCCTGCGCGGTGTCGTCGGCGATCGGCTCGAGCTTCAGCATCGGGGCGCCGGTCTCGACCTGGCTGCCGGTGATGACCATCAGGTCGCGGACGCGCGCCGCGAACGGCGCGTGGATCACGGTCTCCATCTTCATGCTCTCCAGCACGAGGACGGCAGCACCGGCCGGTACGACGTCGCCGACGGCGGCGGGTGTCGCGACGACCAGCGCCGGAGCGGGAGAGCGGACCACGCCGCCCTCGTCGCGGGTGACGCGGTGGGTCACCCCGTCGACCTCGACCAGGTGCACCGGCCCGTGGACGGCGGAGACGATGCGGTGGCGCTGCCCGGCGACGACCAGGTGCGCGTGGAACGCGTCGATCCACTCGAGGTCCACGTCCGTGGCCACGGTCTGCCCCGCGGCGGAGAGGGTGACGCGGTACCGCCGGGCGGCGAGCTGCAGGGTGGTCAGCTGGTACGTCGTGCCGCGCAGCACGACCTCGACCGGCTCGCCGACCTTGTGCTGCGCCTGGGGGCGACCGCCGTGCGCGGTCTCGAGCAGGCGGGTGCGCTCGACGGCGACCTGCTCGTCGTACGCCGTGATGGCGGCGACCAGCAGCGCGATCTCGCGGTGGGTGTCGGAGGCGAGCCTGCCCTCGCTGCGGGCGCGGTCGATCCAGGCGGTGTCGGCCCAGGTCGGCTCCCCGGTGACCACTTCGGGCTGCGCGAGGAGGTCGAGGATGAAGGCCTTGTTGGTGGTGCCGCCCTCGATCACGACGGTGGTCTCGCGCATCGCGCGCCGCAGCCGGGCCAGTGCCTCGTCGCGGTCGCGGCCGTAGGCGATGATCTTCGCGATCATCGAGTCGAAGTCAGCGGGGATCACGTCGCCCTCGCCGAGCCCGGTGTCGACCCGGACCCCGGGGCCGCTGGGCAGCTCCAGCAGCGCCACCCGGCCGGGGGCGGGGGCGAAGTCGCGGTCCGGGTCCTCGGCGTTGAGCCGCGCCTCGATCGCGTGGCCGGTCTCCTGCGGGCGGTCGTGGCTGCCGGTGAAGCTCTCGAGCCGGCCGCCGGCCGCGACGTGGATCTGGGCCTTGACCAGGTCGACGCCGGTGGTGACCTCGGTGATCGGGTGCTCGACCTGGAGGCGGGTGTTGACCTCGAGGAACGCGAAGGACTGCTCCTCGGGCTGGTAGAGGAACTCGACCGTGCCGGCGCCGGTGTAGCCGACGGCGATCGCGAGGCGCTCGGCCGAGTCCTTCAGCTCGGCGGTCTGCTCGTGGGAGAGGAGGGGGGAGGCGGACTCCTCGATGACCTTCTGGTTGCGACGCTGCACCGAGCAGTCGCGTACGCCGATCGCCCAGGCGGTGCCGTGGCCGTCGGCGATCAGCTGGACCTCGACGTGCCGGGCGCCGGTGACCACGCGCTCGAGGAAGACCACGCCGCTGCCGAAGGCGCGCTCGGCCTCGTCGCACGTGCGCTGGAAGGCGTCCTCGAGCTCGGCGGGGGTGCTCACCTTGCGGATGCCGCGGCCGCCGCCACCGGCGGTCGCCTTCAGCATCATCGGGTAGCCGATCGTGTCGGCGGCCGCGAGGGCCTCCTCCAGGGTGTCGACGGGGCCGCCGCTCCAGGGGGCGACCGGTACGCCGACCTTCTCGGCGATGTGCTTCGAGCCGATCTTGTCGCCGAGCTGGCGCATCGCGGCGGCACTGGGGCCGATGAAGGTGATGCCGAGGCGGTCACAGAGGTCGACGAACGCCGGGTCCTCGGCCACGAAGCCCCAGCCGACCCAGACGGCGTCGGCGCGGGAGGCGACCAGGGCCTGCTCGAGGACCGCCAGGTCGAGGTAGGGCCGTCCGGCGGCGGGCCCGAGGGGGTGGCTCTCGTCGGCCTCGCGCACGAACATGGCGTGCCGCTCGGCATCGGTGAACAGCGCGATCGTGGTGAAGTCCTCACCCGCCGACTGGAGGTCGCGAACGGCGTGGACCAGCCGCATGGCTGCCTCGCCGCGGTTCACGATCGCGATTCGAGAGAACACCAAAAACCTCCGGGGGTGCGCGGCTGTCACCGTGCGTCGGGAAAACATGAGGGATCCGTCAGGATATAGATGAGCATACCCTCATGTTTCGGGCAACCTCGGAACGGGGGCTGCTCGCCTCGGGTCGGGACGTACCACTGCCGGAGGAGTCGCTCGGGCGGCTGGAACGCACCCTGGAGGAGTTCGAGGAGGGCTGAGCATGGGACGGGACCTGATGCACACCGAGGAGATCCGGGAGCTGGTCCGTGACGCATACCGGCACGTGCCGCCGACGACGGCGGTTGTGGCCGAACGGCTCTACAGTCCCGAGCAGCTGGCCCTGGTCCCACAGGCGGCGGTGGACCGCGCCCTGGGGGTCGCCAACCACCTCCGTCACGCGGCGATCCGGCAGGGCGACGTCGTCCTGGACCTGGGTTGCGGCGGGGGCATCGACTCGATCCTCGCGGCACACGACACGGGACCCACCGGCCGGGTCGTGGCCGTCGACTTCCTCCCGGAGATGCTCGAACGCACCCGGGTCGCGGCGGCCGAGGCCGGGCTGAGCAACGTGGAGCCCACGGAAGGTGAGCTGGAAGCGCTTCCGTTGCCCGACGACAGCGTCGACGTGATCATCTCCAACGGCGTCGTCAACCTGTCGGCACGCAAGGCGCGTTCCATGGCCGAGGCCGCCCGGGTGCTGCGTCCCGGTGGCCGGCTCTGCGTCTCCGACCTGACGGTCGAGCAGGAGGACCTGCCGCCGGAGATCCTCACCCAGTCAGCCGCCTGGGCCGGCTGTGTGGCCGGCGCGCTCGCGGAGGAGGACTTCCTCCGCAAGCTGCACCGGGCCGGCTTCCGCGACGCCCGGGTACTCGAGCGCGAACCGTTGTCCATCGACGACTGCGCGCTCTACCCACTCTTCCCACCCGAGGTGATCGAGCTGATGCGACGGCTGCTGCCAGCCGAGCGCCACGACCAGGTGGCGGTGGCCGTCGTGATAGCAGCCGAACTGCCGGGGGTGCAATAACGCCGGATCCCGTCGGCGTCCTCCTCTGTGTCGACAAACCCACGACCAGAGAGGAGTCCGACGATGAGTGGCACCACGAGGGAATCGACCACGACGACCGTCCGCAACGGGATCGACGTCGACCAGCTACTGGCCACGATCGAGGCGATCGAGGAAGACCCCGGCGTCGGGTCCTTCACCTTCCGGGCCAGCAGCGCCTGGCAGGACGGGACCCACAACACCGGTGAGATCGGCCGCTTCGTGCAAGCTGGCACCGAGAACGAGTCGCGCTCGGCGCCGTTCCGCACCGAGGGCGACGAGCCGCCGGTGCTGCTGGGGGAGAACAAGGCACCCAACGCCGTGGAGCTGCTGCTGCAGGCGCTTGGCTACTGCTACGCGGTGGGATACGTCGCCAACGCCGCCGCCCGCGGAATCGAGATCACGCGGATGGAGTACGAGGTGGAGGGCGACCTCGACGTGCGGTCCTTCCTCGGCCTGGACGGCCCGCGGCCCGGGTACACCGAGATCCGGGTCAACGGCACCGTCGCCAGCCCGGACGCCAGCGACGAGCAGCTCCAGGAGCTCTGCCGCTACGTGCAGGACACCTTGCCGGTGCGCGACTGCCTGGCCAACCCGGTCCCCGTGCGAACCACGCTGACCCGCGCCTGACGGGCGCCCTGATCGTGCGTGCTCCCGGGCGAGCAGGGGTCGCTCCTTGCGGCCCCTGGCCGGGTGGCGTGTGGGGTCTGCAGGCTGTCGCGGTCAGCCGACTGTGACCGCCCTGTCGCCCAGATGTAGCTAGTCCGCAGCGTTGCCCGCGGCGGCCACCTGCTCAGTCGGCGGGTCTGCTGGCACCCGGCGGGTTCGCTGAGAAGGGCCCTTCACTCCAATTCCCGATCCCCTGCGGAACAGATGGTGCGCTCGTCGTCCTTCTGCGCGTGGTCGCCGATCTGCGCCGGTAACGGTTCCCCTTACGGACATCCACGAGCTGGGGTCGACGTCCATCTCGATCGAGAGAACGCGCACGCTCCGCGGCAGATCAGTACGCGCCCGTGAAGATGGCCGTGGTCTTGATGAACGCCGGTGTGAGCCCCAGAACAGCTGCCGCAACGAGAAGCCGCTTGTCAGCTGTGAATGCCCAAGCGATGAGGACCGCGGCCAGACTGCCCGCAACTGCGGCGATGAGCAGTGCGTACCGGTCGCGCGTCAACTCACCGAAGAGCGTGGTCGGCTGCCTCCAGCTCGTGAGCGAGATCGCGATGAGGGTGACCATGGCGAGGACGACCGCGAGTGGTGGTGCCACCAAGGCGCGGGCGAGAGATCCGGTCTGAGCCGTGCCGGGAGAACGAGGTGATAGCCCCGGGGGTCACGGCCGCTCACCAGTCCGATCGTCATCGAACGCAGGCGCACCATCAGCGGCAGATCCGGTTGCCGCAGCGCACGCCATCTGAGGCAGTTCGGATGGCCGTGGACCAGGTCATGCTATCCGCGGCGCTCGGAGAAGACATGGAGCGCGAGGCGTTTGCGCACTCGCGCTGAGAAAGGCTCGCGCGATGGACGCATCGCCAGCGTTCGTCCAACTACCGCGATCGACGCCACAGGGGGCCTGTTCATGACGCGGGCCGACCGGAGCGAGGACAATGGAGGGTATGAGTTCGCAGGAGAGGTGGAGCGAGATCCACCGGCGGCTCACCGCCCGTGCCGGGGAGGAGTTGGGCGCCGAAGAACTCGATGCGTTGGCCGACGCGCTCTTCTGG
>Ga0299913_10006014_pt1 | contig 10454 bp, 7 predicted proteins | sample RVTome_9_FD_201360 | JGI IMG/M metagenome (GOLD analysis project Ga0299913, IMG submission 201360) | Soil microbial communities from uranium-contaminated site in the Upper Colorado River Basin, Wyoming, United States - RVT155D38 (version 2) ... | reverse complement strand
GACCCCCCGCCGGCGGCGATCCAGTTCGGCGACGACAACGTGTTCGAGCGCATCGAGATCTCCAAGGGCGACGTGGACGCCGCCCTGGCCGCTGCGCCGATCGTGGTCGAGGGGACCTACGACACGGGTGCCCAGGAGCACGTCTACCTCGAGAACCAGGGCATGATCGCCCACCTCGAGGGCGACACGCTGGTCATCCGCGGCTCGATGCAGTGCCCGTACTACATCGTGAAGGCGCTCGCCGGTCTGCTCTCGCGCGACCCGGGGCGGTTACGGGTCGTCCAGACGCCTACCGGGGGGGGATTCGGGGGGAAGGAGGAGTACCCCTCGACGATCGCGGCCCACGCCGCGCTCCTCGCGCTCGCGAGCGGGCGGCCGGTGAAGCTCCTCTACGAACGGCCCGAGGACATGGCGGCGACGACGAAGCGGCACCCGTCGCGCATCCGGCACGTCACCGGGGTGAGCGAGGACGGCAGGCTCCTGGCCCAGGACGTCCGCGTGCGCCTCGATGGCGGCGCGTACGTCACCCTGTCGCCCACCGTCCTGTCGCGCGCGTGCATCCACGCCGCCGGTCCCTACGCCTGCGAGCACGTGCGGATCGTGGGCGAAGTCGTGTTCACGAACCGGGTGCCCTACGGGGCGTTCCGGGGGTTCGGTAACCCGCAGGCGTGCTTCGCGTTCGAGCGGCACATGGACCGCATCGCGGCCCGGATCGGCATGGACCCCGTGGCGCTCAGGCGGCGGAACCTGCTTCGAGACGGTCAGAGCACGGCCACCGGTCAGGTGATCGAGGACGGGGCGGACCGAGTGGCGCTCCTCGATCGCGCCGTCGAGCTCTCGGATCTCCATGCGCGGCGGGAGCGACACGCGGCCTTCAACGCGACGACGCCCGATCGCCGTCGCGGGATCGGGCTCGTGAGCTATCACCACGGCGCGGGGTTCACCGGCGCCGGCGAGGTGCACCTCGACTCGCGCGTCCACGTGGCCGGCCTGCCCGACGGGAGGGTCGAGGTCCGCGCGGCGAGCACGGAGATGGGCCAGGGCACGAACACCATCTTCACCGGGCTGGCGGCCGACCGCCTCGGGCTCGACCCCGAGGACATCGTCATCGCCCCGCCGGATACGCACCTCGTCCCGGACAGCGGCCCCACGGTCGCGTCGCGCACGGCGATGATCGTGGGCCGGCTCGTCGAGCTCGGCTGCGACGACCTGCGCTCGCGCGTGGGGCTCGTCGACGGGGCGCGGGGCGACATCGTGCGCGAGGCCGTTCTCGCGTGGCACCGCGAGCACGACGAGGAGGCGGTCGTGGGCGTCGGCCGCTATCGGCCGCCCCCGGGCATCGAGTGGGACGAGGAGACGTACCGCGGCTCCGCGTACGGAACGTACACATGGGCCGTGCACGTGGCGGAGGTCGAGGTGGATCTGCGCTCCTGGACCGTGCGCGTGCTCGACTACGTCGCGGTCCAGGACGTCGGCACCGTGCTCGACGAGGTCCTCGCGCGCGGGCAGATCCAGGGCGGCGTGGTGCAGGGCATCGGCTGGGCGCTCCTCGAGGAGGTCGTCGAGAAGGACGGCGCGATGCTCAACACGCAGCTCACCAACTACATCATCCCGACTTCGGGCGACGTGCCGCCCATCCGGGTCGAGTTCGTCCAGACGCCCTACGCGCACGGCGCGAAGGGCGCGAAAGGGCTCGGCGAGCTCCCCCTGAACGGACCCGCCCCGGCGATCGCGAGCGCGATCGGCGCCGCGCTCGGCATCGTGCCCCTGGCGATTCCTCTCACCCCCGAGCGGATCATGGAGCTGTCCTCGCGGGCGGAGCCCCGGACGGAGGTCGCGTGAGCCCCGCGCACGCCCCTCCCGCACCGACCGCCGCGGCGATCGAGATCTCCTTCCGGGTGAACGGACGGGACGTGCGGACGGCCGTGGACCCCGCCGAGCGTCTCCTAGACCTCCTCCGCTACCGTCTCGACCTCGTCGGCACGAAGGAGGGCTGCGGCGAGGGGGAATGCGGGGCGTGCACCGTGTACCTCGACGGGCTCCCCGTGGACTCGTGTCTCGTCGCGGCCTTCCAGGTGGACGGGCGCGAGGTGCGCACGATCGAGGCGCTCGATCCGGCGGCGCTCGACCCGTTTCTCGGGAGCGGGGCGACGCAGTGCGGGGCCTGCACCCCCGGTGTGGTGATGACGGGGGTGTGGGTGTGCGAGAACCCGGACCTTCGCGAATCACATACATTGCGTGAGTTGATGGCAGGTAACCTTTGTCGCTGCACGGGTTACGACGGAATCATCGAGGGGCTGGAGGCGGCGCTCGAGCCCCGACGCGAAGCGGCCGTGACGGGGCCGGAGGAGGAGCTGCCACCCCTCCGTCCTGCAGGGCTCGAGCGGGCGGCCGTGCGCGGGTCGGGGCGGGCCCATCGTCCGCACACGCTCGAGTCGGCGCTCGAGCTCCTCGCCGCCGACCCCGCGGCGATCCCGCTCGCGGGAGGGACCGACCTCCTCGTCCACTGGCCCGCCGGCGCGGAGGCCCACGACGCCACGTGGGTCGACCTCACCGCGATCGGAGAGCTCCGGCCCCACGCGTGGGAGGACGACGCGCTCGTGATCGGGGGCGGCACGACGTACTGGGACCTCATCCGCGATCCGCGCGTGGCGCGCGAGTTTCCGCTCCTCCTCGATGCGGCGCGACAGGTGGGGGCGGTCCAGATCCAGACGCGCGGGACATGGGCCGGGAACATCGTCAACGCTTCGCCAGCCGCGGACGGCGTCCCGGTTCTCATGGCGTACGACGCCACCGTGGGGCTGGCCTCGCTCCGCGGGGAGCGACGGGTGTCGCTGGCGGAGTTCTACACGGGCTACAAGGAGATGCGGATCGAGCGCGGAGAGCTCGTCACATCGGTCCGGCTCCCGCGACGCGCGTACGACGTGGCACACTTCGACAAGGTCGGGTCGCGGGCCGCCCAGGCGATCACGAAGGTGGGGCTCGCCGTCACCCACGGCGCCGACGGCGGCTGGCGCGTGGTCGCGAACAGCGTCGCGCCGACGGTCACGCGCTGTCCACAGGTCGAAGCGCTGCTCGAGCGGGGCGGGCCGATCGAGGGGCCGGACGGGTTCCTCGAGGCGCTGCGCCGCGACGTCTCCCCGATCGACGACGTGCGCTCGACCGCGGCCTACCGGGAGGCGGTGCTCGCGCGGCTCCTCTACTTCGGTCTCAGGGGCGTGACGGACGCGGTCACGTGAGCGACGCCCCGCCCTTCCCGGAGCTCCTCGCACCCGCGCGCGAGGAGCTCGCGGGTCCGCTCGAGACGCACGCGCGGCGCTTCCCGGGCGATAGCGGCGCGCGGCAGCCCGCGCACACGGTGTACGGTGGCGCGCACCTCTTCGCCCGCGACGCCGCGCGCAAGCTGGGCGAGGTCGCGCTCCGCGCGCTCGACGAGCACGCAGCGAGCCCCGCCGACCTGGCGGAGGCCGTGGGGCTGGAGTCGCCGGACCTGGCGGCCGCGGTTCACGCGCGCGTGCGCGCGAAGCTCGCCCGGGAGCCGGTGGAGGACTTCCGGATCGACTTCGAGGACGGCTTCGGTGAGCGCTCCGACGCCGAGGAGGACGAAGCCGCGTCGGCGGCGGCCCGCGAAACCGCGGAGGGTCTGGCGGCGGGCGGCCTGCCCCCGTTCCTCGGCATCCGCATCAAGCCCCTGTCGGCGGAACTGGCGCCCCGCGCCCTTCGGACCCTCGGCCTGTTCATCGGCGAGCTCGTCGCCCGCACCGGCGGCGCCCTCCCGCCCGGGTTCGTCGTCACCCTTCCCAAGGTGGTCGTGGCCGAGCAGGTGACCGCGCTCGCCCGCGCGCTCGAGTCGCTGGAAGATGGCCTCGGGCTCGAGCCCGGCGCCCTCCGTCTCGAGATCATGGTCGAAACGCCGCAATCGATCGTGGCCCCCGACGGGTCGTGTCCCCTGCCCCGCTTCGTGGCGGCCGGCGAGGGGCGCGTGGTGGGGGCGCACTTCGGCGTGTACGACTTCACCGCCGCGACGTCGATCACGGCCCGCTACCAGCGTATGCGACACCCGGTGTGCGACCTCGCGCGTCAGGTCATGCTCGTGGCCCTCTCCGGGACGGGGGTCATGCTCTCCGACGGGGCCACGAACGTCCTCCCCGTCCCCCGTCACCGCGCGCCCGGCGGGGGCGAGCTGGACGCCATGCGACGCCGGGAGAACCGGGCGGCCGTCCACGCCGCCTGGCGTCTCCACTACGACGACGTGCGTCATTCGCTCGTGAACGGCTTCTACCAGGGCTGGGACCTCCACCCGGCGCAGCTCGTGACCCGGTACGCCGCGCTGTACGCCTTCTTTCTGGAGAGCCTGGACGCCGCGGCCGAGCGCCTGCGCCACTTCGTGGAGCGGGCGGCCCGCGCGACGCTCACCGGCGACGTGTTCGACGACGCCGCCACCGGGCAGGGGCTCCTCGTCTTCTTCCTCCGCGGTCTCGCCTGCGGGGCGCTCACGACGGACGAAGCCGCGCGCGCCGGTCTCGCCCCGGAAGAGCTCGCGACGCGGTCGTTCACCCGGATCCTCGCGGGTCGCGCGGTGTGATCGGCGTCTGGCTCGAAGACGGTCGGATCTCGGTTCGGGACGACCTCCCCGACCCGCGTCCCGGACCGGGCGAAGCCGTGATCCGGGTCCTCGCGGCCGGGATCTGCGGCACCGACCTCGAGCTCGGGCGCGGCTACCGTCCGTTTCGCGGGATTCCCGGTCACGAGTTCGTGGGTCGGGTCGAGGACGGGCCCGGGGACTGGCCGGGGTCGCGCGTGGTGGGCGAGATCAACGTCACGTGTCGCGCGCGGGGCGCTCCTCCCTGCCCCGCCTGTGCCGCGGGCCGCCCGTCGCACTGCCGGGACCGGACGATCGTCGGCATCACCGGTCGCGACGGCGCGTTCGCCGAGCGGCTCGTCCTCCCGGCCGTCAACCTCCACCACGTGCCGGACGGCGTGTCCGACGACGCGGCCGCGTTCGCCGAGCCGCTCGCCGCGGCGTTCCGCATCCTCGAGCAGGTCGACGTCGGGCCGGACGACCGGGTGCTCGTTCTGGGGCCGGGTCGGCTCGGACGGCTCGTCGCGCGCGTGCTCGGCGGGACCGGCTGCGAGCTCACCGTGGCGGGACGCTCCGGGGCGGGGCTGTCGCGGGCCGCCGCGGCCGGCGTCGCGACATGTCTCGCCGACGCGCTCGGGGAGCGCGAGTACGACATCGCGATCGACTGCACGGGCGCCCCGGCCGGATTCGACCTGGCCCGCGGCGCGCTCCGCCCGGGGGGCCGCCTCGTCCTCAAGTCCACCTACGCCGGTGAGCTTGCGCTGGACGCCTCGCGCCTCGTCGTGGACGAGATCACGGTGATCGGCTCGCGCTGCGGCCCGTTCCCGGCCGCGCTCGACGCCCTCTCGGCCGGCGCCGTGCGAGTGGAGGATCTCATCGACGACCGCTTCCCGCTCGACGCGGCGCCGCGGGCGTTCGAGCGGGCCGCCGAGCCGGGCGTGCTGAAGGTGCTCCTCACGCCCCGAGGCAGCTCCTCGCCCGCACCCGCTTGACGGATTCGATCCTGCGGGCGGAGACTGCGGCATGGATCGCGATCTCGTCCAGCGCGCCCTCTTCGCCGCCGGAATCGGCGACGAACCCGCCCTCCGCGAGCTCCTCGAGCGTGCGCCGGACCTCGTCCGCGCGGTGGGCGACAATCCGTTCTGGGGTGGCCGCGTCCAGCCCCTCCACCTCGCCGTGACCAGGAACCGTCCGGGATGCGTGGCGCTCCTCCTCGCGGCGGGTGCCGACCCGGACGGCGACAACGAGGGCTACGGGGGCTGGTCTCCGCTCATGCTCGCCGCCGGACGGCCCGCGCTCGTGGAGGCGCTCGAGAATGCGCGCGCCCGCATCGGGTTCCCGGAGGCCGTGGCGCTCGGTCGCGAGCCGGTCGTGGCCCGGTTTCTGGACGAGGACCCCGCGCGGGCACGGGCCGCGACGCCGGACGGGACGACGCCGCTCCACCTCGCCGCCACGGCGGCGATCGCCGAGCGGCTGCTCGACGCGGGGGCGGAGCTCGACGCCGTGGACGACTACGGCGGGACGCCGCTCGACCGCGCCGTCGCGGGGGCGGCGGCGGGCGATGGGGGCCGGGCGGCCGTGGCGAGGTGCCTCCTCGCGCGGGGAGCCCGGGCCGACGCGGCCACGTTCGCGGCGCTCGACGACCTCGAGGCGCTCGCCCGCGCGCTCGACGAGCGGCCCGAGGATCTCGATCGGCCCGGCCGGGCGGGTCGGACGCCGCTCCAGGCCGCCGCCGCACACGGGCGGCTGTCCGCCGTGGAGTGGCTGCTCGCGCGGGGAGCGGAACCGAACGCGGCGGACAGGGACGGCGTCACACCCCTCCACGCGGTGGCCGGCGCCCCCGCCGACGGCCTCGAGATCGCCCGGCGGCTGCTCGAGGCCGGCGCCGACCCGACGCGGCGAGACGGGCACCACGACGCCGTGCCCGCGGACTGGGCCGCCTTCCAGGAGCGCCCCGAGCTCGAGGCCGCCCTGAGGACCGCCGGCTGAGGCGAGCGCCTCGCGCGAGCACATCGCGCGACGCGGGCCGACCCGCGTCCCTCAGCGGTCGACCGGCGTCCCCGCCTCGATCCAGCGCCCCAGGATCGCGCGCTCCTCGTCGGTCATGCCGGTGAAGTTCCCGAGCGGCATGATCCGCGTGTCGACCGCGACCGCTTCGATGCGCGCCGCCCAGGCGACGGCCTCCTCGAGCGTCTCCAGCGTCACCCCTCCGGGCGGCGCGTCGAACAGCCGGTGTGCCGGCTCCTCGGCGTGGCACGTGACGCAGCGCGCCACGAGGATCTCCCGCACCCGGGCGTACTCGACCGCTCCGCCGTCGGACGCGGCACGCTCGGGTCCCCGATCCCCGGTGCCCGCGGCCACGAGCGCGAGGGCGAGGAGGGCGAGGGCGGCCGCGGGGAAGATCCACGCGGTCCGTTTCCCCTGGTTCCTCAGGTTGAAGCCGTGTCGGGTGACGACCCCGACCACGAACAGCCCGGCGAGGATCGCCCATGCGAGGGGGTGCCCGTAGGTGAGCGGGTAGTGGCCGCTCACCATGGTGAACAGCACCGGCAGCGTGAAGTAGTTGTTGTGCCTCGACCGCATGGCGGCGTGCGCGCCGATCGCGGGGTCGGGTGCGCCCCCCGCCCCGGTCGCCCGCACCAGCTCCCGGTGCGCGGGGATGATCACGAAGAACACGTTCGCCGCCATGATCGTCCCCACCATCGCGCCCACGTGCAGGTACGCCGCGCGCGAGCCGATGACCCGGAGAAGCCCGAATGCGAGACCGGTGACGAGAAGGAGCCCCAGGATGGCGAACGCCACGCCGTGCTCGGCGAGCGGGGTGCGGCACAGGCGGTCGTACACGAGCCACCCGAGCGCGAGCGTCGCCACGCCGATCCCGACCGCCGCGAGCGGGGGGATCGCGGCGGCCCCGGGGTCGACCATCCACGTCTCGGCGCCCAGGTAGTAGACGAGCACGAGAAGCGCCGCCCCGCTCAGCCACGTGAGGTAGGCCTCCCACTTGAACCAGTGGAGCTCGCGGAGCGTGGACGGCGGAACCGCATCGTACTTCATCGCGCGGTAGAAGCCGCCGCCGTGCACGGACCAGAGCTCGCCCACGAGCCCCGGCTCGTGCCGCGTCGGCGGCCGGAGCCGGTCGTTCAGCCAGTTGAAGTAGAACGAGGTCCCGATCCAGGCCACGCCCGCGATCACGTGTGTCCAGCGCGCGGCGAGCTCGACCCACTCGAGGGCGTAGCCCATGCGGCCGTCAGCTCCCCCGATAGGTGGTGAAGCCGAAGGGACTTACGAGCAGCGGCACGTGGTAGTGCTCCGTGGCGTCGCTCACCCGGAACGACACCTCGACGTGCGGGTGGAACGCCTCCTGGCCGCGTCGCTCGAAATAGGTTCCGGTGTCGAACCGGAGCCGGTACACGCCCGGCTCCGCGGCCTTCGACTCGAGCATGTTCGGGACGCGGCCATCCGCGTCCGTCGTGCCCGCGAAGAGCGCCGTCCACTCGCGACCCCGGCCCGCCCGCTCGAGCGTCACGCGAACGCCGTCGGCCGGGTGGCCGCTCGCCGTATCAAGCACGTGCGTGGTAATCGCCACTCGCGTTCCTTTCTCCCCCGGTTCGTCGCCTCCCTCGCCCCCTGCGCCGGGGTGGCCCGCGGGCCCCGCCGTCACCGTCTCCGATGCGAGCCTCTCGAGCCGGAGACGGATGATCCGCGCCTGCTCGCCCGCGGCGGTCTCGAGCTCCTCTTCGCGCGTGCGTCCGAGCCGACCCCGGAGGGCGGCCAGCATCTCCTCCGCGCTCCGGTCCGTCGCGCACAGCAGGAACACGAAGCCGAAGCGCTCCTCGTACTCGCGATTGCCCGCCACCAGCCCCTCGAGCACCCCGGGGTCCGCCTCGACCGCTCCGGCCTGCTCCGAGCGCGACCAGCCCTCGGCGACGTCCGGGTCGCCCAGACGCGGGTGCGCCGCGAACGCCGCGAGCCACTCCTCCTCGGGAAGGGACCACCAGAGACGCTCGGCCGCCTCGAGCACCGCGCGGTCACGCTCGAACGGCCGGATCGCGAGCATCGCCTCCACCCAGCGGGGCGAGTCGCAGCAGCGGGCGAGGACGCGGCGCGCGGCATCCTCCGGAAGCCCGTCCAGATGCCGCGCGATGGCCCTCTCCACACCGCCGCTCACGGCGACACCGGCCGGCCGAAGACCCGCAGACGCGCCACGCCCCCATCCGGATGGATGGCGAGGCGCACGTGCGTGACCGGGTCCCGGGACAGGAGACTCCCGGTCTCGAGCTCGTGCAGGGCGTCGGGTCCGAGACCGGAGCGGACGACGAGGGGCACCCATGCCTCTTCGGCCGGGAGCGCGCGCGCAGGGCCGGGATGCGGGGTGACCGCCCCCGGGCCCGAATCCCACCCGTCGAGCGACGCGGCGGCGGGGTAGTTCCCCTTGAAGTGACGGGTGGAAAGCTCCACCCGCTCCGGGACGCCCCGGTGGCCGAGCGCGATCACCACCCAGTCGTGCCCGGCCCCCCGGCGGCGCCGCGTCTCCCACCCTTCCCCCATGTTCCTGGCATCGCCCGGAAGGAGGAGGTTCCGCGGCTCGCCGAAGGTCGCGTCGCTGACGGCGATCGGAAGCCCGCCGTGGACGAGCGCCGCGAGGTCCACCGGACCCTCGCCCGCCAGATGGTCCCAGTCCGGGAGTACGGTGCCGAGGACCCGCAGACGCGCCACCCCGCCGTCGGGGTAGATCCGGAGCCGGACGTGCGTGATGCGGAGAGAGCGCTTCACCGGGAAACGGTGCACCGCGTCGGGACCCAGCGGCCGCCGGTCGAGGAGCTCCGACCACGTCGCGTCGACGACCCCGTCCCCCTCCGCGGCCGCGCCCTCGAGCGAGAAGGCCTCCGGCTGGTTGCCGCGGAAGTGCGTCGTGTCGACCACGACCTCGTGGACGCGTCCCGGAGCGCCGAGCCGGATCACGCACTCGTCGTGTCCCGGCTCGCGCCTGCGCCGCGTCTCCCACCCGTCCATCCACTTGCCACGGTCGGTGTACGCCCCCGCGCGCCACTCGGGCGGCCCCGGGCGCAGAAGCGCGGATGCCGGGGCGAAGAACTCGTCGTTCGCGCTCTCGATCACGGCCCCCAGCCGCTCCGAGGCGAGATCCACCAGCAGCCGGTCGGGCGGCAGCCCGCTCGCGACATCCGCAGCCGACGTCTCCGTCATCCTACCCGTCCTCGCGCTCGAGCCAGGATCCGCGCGGGCCTTCCACCAGCGCTCCACCGGACACGAGCCATCTCCCGCGCTGCAGCACGACCTCCACGCGTCCACGCGCCCGAGCGCCGACGTACGGCGAGACCGGGTGCCGGAAACGGAGATCCGTCACGCTCAGCACACGCTCGGGCGCCGGGTCGAAGACCACCAGATCGGCGTCCGCCCCCACGCGAATCTCCCCTTTTCGCGACAGCCCCGCGAGCCGCGCCGGTCCCCGGCTCATCCAGCCCGCGAGCGACTCGATCGGGATCCCGCGAGCCGAGGCCGACGCCCACGCCGCGGTCAGTCCGAGACCGAGCGACGCGATGCCGCCCCACGCGGCGAAGAAGTCGCCCTCCTCGAGCCGCTTGAGGGGCGGGGGCGCCGGGCTGTGATCGGAGACCACGAGCTCGAGCGCTCCGCCCTCGAGCCCCCTCCACAACGCCTCGCGGTCGCCGGCCCCGCGGATCGGCGGGGCGCACTTGAACGGCGTCTCGCCGTCCGGGATCTCCTCTCCGGTCCAGATCAGGTAATGTGGGCACGTCTCGCCGGACATGGGGACGCCCTCCTCCCGCGCGCGGCGGAGGCGCTCCACGCCCGCGGCACTCGACACGTGCACCACGTGCGTCCGGCACCCCGT
>Ga0299913_10006013_pt1 | contig 10455 bp, 5 predicted proteins | sample RVTome_9_FD_201360 | JGI IMG/M metagenome (GOLD analysis project Ga0299913, IMG submission 201360) | Soil microbial communities from uranium-contaminated site in the Upper Colorado River Basin, Wyoming, United States - RVT155D38 (version 2) ... | reverse complement strand
ACGAGCACCGGGGCCTCTGGCCCTACCTCGAGTCCTTGATCCCCGAGGGCACCTGGTACACGAAGGGGTTCGTGGGTTCGTCACCGACGAGCACCGCGCAGGCGCATGCGACGATCGGCACCGGCGCCTTCCCTCGCAACCACGGGTTGCTCGGGCACCGGCTGCGCGTGGGCGGCAAGGTCACGACACCGTGGGAGATCGGGCCCGAGTTCTTCATCCGGCCGACGTTCGCCGACCTGTACGACAAAGCCAACGGCAACCGGCCGCTCGTCGGCATCCTCGGCACGGTCGACATCCACTTCGGCATGGGCAGCCACGGGGCGTTCTACCGGGGTGGCGACCGAGACGTCGTGCTCACGCGACAGGTGGTCTCCGAAGGCGACACGATCGCCCAGGAGGGCTTCGAGTGGAACGTGAAGCCCGTCTACCTCCCCTACTACCGGCTCGCCGGCTACGCGAACGACGTGCCGGGGTTCGACCAAGACAAGGAGGAGCTCGACCGCAAGGACGGCCAGCTCGACGGCACCTGGCGCGGCAACGACATCGAGCAGCTGCTTTCGGGCTTCGACACGCCGGCGCGCACGCCGTACCAGCAGCGGGTGATGGAGACAGTGATCGAGCGTGAAGGCTTCGGTGAGGACGATCAGACCGACCTGCTGTTCCTCAACTTCAAGGAGATCGACTACATCAGCCACGTGTGGTCGATGAACAGCCCCGAGATGGCGGACGCCGTCGAGTACCAGGACCAGGCCCTCGAGCGGATGGTTGGGTTCCTCGACGAGACGGTGGGCCGGGGGGAATGGGCCATGGTGATGACGGCCGACCACTCGGCCATGCCCGATCCAGCGGTCTCGGGTGGGTTCCAGATCTCCACCGGCGGGGTGGGCTCCCTGCTGCAGCAGGAGTTCGACCTCGACGACGACGAGGTGCGGGTGGTCGACATCGTGCAGCCGAGCGCGGTGTTCCTGAACCGCGACGAGCTCGCCGAGCATGGCTTCACGGTCGACGACGTGGCGCGCTTCGTGATGACCCTGGCGAAGTCGGAGGTCGGGGGCAGCGGGGTCACCCCGCCTGCCGGGACCGAGAACGACCTCGCGTTCCCGGTGGTGTTCCCCTCGGAGCTGATGCTCGAGATGCCGTGCCTCGCCGACGAGCGTGCCCGTGGCTGACCTCCGGCGTTACCGCGTCGTCATCGCGGTGCTCGTCGCGGGCCTCTCGCTCGCCCCGACGTTGATGGTGACCTCGCCCTCGGCCACCGCGCAGGGGTCCGGCGATCTGGTCGAGCTCGCCTGTTCGATGCCGCTGCGCATGCTCGAACGTGTCTGGCGCGGCTGGAACGAAGATCGTGGTCCCGAGCTGATGTGGTTCCCGCGGGAGCCGGACTTCGTGGGGTCGGGGCTCCCACACGTCGGCGCGTGGGACTACATCCAGCACATCCCGATGTTCTGGTACGGGCCGGGACACATCCGCGCGCAAGGCGAGGTCACGCGCGACGTGACCCTGGCCGACATCGCGCCCACCCAGGCGACGCTGCTCGGGTTCCCGTTCGAGGCGCCGGACGGCACCGCGATGCGCGAGGCGCTGGATGGCGCCGTGGGGGCCGACGGGTACACGCCGCCGAAGCTGCTCGTCGTGATGGTGTGGGACGCCGCCGGCATCAACGTGCTCGAGGAGCACCCGGACCGCTGGCCCAACCTCGCCTCGCTGATCCCGGGCGGTACGTGGTACGCGAACGCGTTCGTCGGATCGTCGCCCACGAGCACCGCACAGGCGCACTCCACGATCGGCACCGGCGCGTTCCCCCGCAGGCATGGCCAGACCGGGCATCAGATGCGGGTCGGCGGTGCGATCACGACCCCGTGGGAGCTGGGTCCGGACTTCCTGGGGATCCCCACCCTGGCCGACCTCTACGACAAGGCCAACGGCAATCGGCCGGTGGTCGGTGTGACCGGCACGCTCGACATCCACTTCGGCATGATGGGCCACGGCGCCTTCTGGCACGGCGGCGATCGCGACATCGTCCTCACGCGCACCGGGGCCGCCGGCTTCACGCTGACCGACGAAGGTGCCGTGTGGAACCTGAAGGGGGCCTACGCGCCCTACTACCGGCTGGCCGGGTACGCGAACGACGTGCCGGGGTTCGCCCAGGACAAGGAAGCGCTCGACCGCGCCGATGGCCAGCTCGACGGCAAGTGGCTCGAGAACGACATCGAGGCCCTGCTGTTCGGCTTCAACACGCCGGCGCGCACGCCGTACCAGCAACGGGTGATCGAGCGGGTGATCGAGCGAGAGGACTTCGGGGCCGACGACCTGCCCGATCTATTGTTCGCCAACAACAAGCCCACCGATTACGTGAGCCACAAATGGTCGATGAACAGCACCGAGATGGGTGACGCCGTCGAGACGCAGGACGCCGCGCTCGGGCGCATGGTCTCATTCCTCGACGACACGGTTGGTGAAGGGGAGTGGGTGCTCGCGCTCACGGCCGACCACGCGGCGATGCCGCAGCCCGAGATCACGGGCGCGTTCCAGATCTCGACGGGCGCGGTAACCAAACGGCTGCAGGAGCGGTTCGATCTCGACGACGATGACGTGCCGGTCGTCGAGCTGGTGCATCCGACCGCGGTGTTCATCGACGAGGTCGAGCTCGAAGAGCAAGGCGCGACGCTCGAGGAGCTCGCCGCCTACGCGCTCACCCTCACCAAGGCCGACGTGGCCGGCGACATCCCGCCGGCGCCGGGCACCGACGACGACCCCGCGTTCGTGGTCGCGTTCCCTTCGCGGATGATGCAGCAGATGCCCTGCCTGACCGACGAGCGTGCCCGTGGGTAGGGGCCGGCGCCTGCTCGCAGCCTCGGCTGTGCTCGCCGCGGTCCTCACCGGCGCGATCGCCCCCCAGGGTGGGGTTGCCTCAGCCCAGGGCGACGATGCCGATCTGATCCGCGCGGCGTGCGCGCTGCCCAAGGAGTACCTGCTGCGCACCTGGCGCGGCTGGAGCCCGGACCGGGGGGCCGAGCTGTCGTGGATCCCGCGGGAACCCGACTTCGTCGGCTCGGGCCTGCCGCACGTCGGGGTGTGGGACTACATCCAGCACGTGCCGCTGTTCTGGTACGGGCCGGGTCACGTCGCGGCCCGGGGTCGCGTCGCGCGCCCGGTCACCGTGGCCGACATCGCGGCGACGCAGGCTGCCCTGCTCGACTTCGACGGGTTCCGTGCGCCGGACGGTGAGGTGCTGCGCGAGGCGCTCGAGCCGTCGGTCGGGGCAGACGGCTACCGCCCGCCGAAGTTGCTCGTCGTGATGGTGTGGGACGCGGCCGGTATCAACGTGCTCGAGGAGCACGATGGTCTGTGGCCCTACCTCGAGTCACTGGTCCCACAGGGCACGTGGTACGCCCGCGCGTACGTGGGCTCGTCGCCGACCAGCACCGCGCAGGTGCACGCGACGATCGGCACGGGGGCCTTCCCGATCCACCACGGGGTCGTCGGCCATCACTTCCAGATCGGCGGCGTCGACGCCACGCCCTGGCAGCTGGGACCCAACTTCCTGATGCTGCCAACCCTCGCCGACGTCTACGACGAGGCGATGGACAACGAGCCGGAGGTGGGCATCGTCGCGACGGCCGACATCCACCTGTCGATGATGTCGCACGGCTCCTTCTGGAACGGCGGTGACCGCGACGTGGCCGTGACCCGCTCGGCCGCCTCCAAGAAGACGCTCACCGATGAAGGTGACGCCTGGAACCTACCGCGCGAGGCCGCCGCCTACTACCGCCTGGCCGGGTACGCGAACCAGGTCGGCGGGTTCGCCGACGACATCGACGAGGTCGACCGGCGCGACGGCCAGCTCGACGGCAAGTGGCGTGACAACGACATCGCGGCCCTGCTCGATGGGTTCGACACGCCGGCGCGCACCCCGTATCAGCAGCGCGTCGTCGAGACGGTGATCGATCGCGAGGGGTTCGGCGCCGACGAGGTGCCCGACCTGTTGGCGCTGAACTTCAAGGAGATCGACTACATCAGCCACGTGTGGTCGATGAACAGCCCTGAGATGGGTGATGCCGTCGAGTACCAGGACGATGCGCTCGAGCGCTTCGTGTCGTTCCTCGACGAGACGGTGGGCGAAGGGGAGTGGGTCATGGCGATCACGGCCGACCACGCGGCGATGCCCGACCCTGCGGTGAGCGGCGGCTACCAGATCTCGACCGGTCCGATCGGCTCGCTCGTCGAGGCGCGCTTCGACACCGACGACGACGACGTGAAGGTGATGGACCTCGTGCAGCCCGCGCAGGCGTTCCTGAACGAGGACGAGCTCGCCGACAACGGCGCCACCGTTGCCGACGTTGCGCGCTTCGTGCAGACGCTCACGCAGGCGCAGACCGCCGGCGGCGGCGTGCAGCCTGAGCCCGGTCGGGAGGACGAGCAGGTGTTCCAGGCCGTCTTCCCGTCGGCGCTGCTGCCCGAGCTGCCGTGCCTGCCCGAGGCGAGGGAACGTTCGGGCTGAACGCTACGAGGGTGGTCGTGATGCGTCGGGTATCCTCGGCGGGTTCCCGGAGCCTGGCAGTGCTTCCGGCATGCCTTCATGAGCGGGGGGAGTGGGGATGGCAGTGACCGAGACCGCCGAACGCGACGCCGCGCCGATCGTTCCCGTCCGGCGCGGCGACGCCGTTCTGGGCTCGGCGTGGGTGTTGCTCGGGTTCGCTGTGCTGCTGCTCGTCGTGATGGGGTGGCGGTTCATCGCCGACCCGTCGCTGTCGGCCCCGACCCGCGACCCGGCGTGGTACACGTGGCGCGCCCAGGTGATCCTCGACGACGATCCCGCCGACGTCGTGGCGTCGTGGGGTCCGGACGATCTCGTGAGCGGTGGCTACCGGGTGACGGTGCCGCTGGCCGGCGCGCTGCTGCAGCGGGTCGCCGGCATCGACCGCTACAGCTTCAGCGCCTTCCTGATGCTCGGCATCCCGATCCTGACTGGGCTCGCGCTCGGAGCTGGCGCCTATCGAAGTCGCCGAGACCCGCTCGTCCTGTACACGACGCTGCTCGCCTCGGCCGCGTTCTTCCTGACGACGCCCTACGTGGGGTACCTCGACAACATCATGGTGCTGTTCCTCCTGTCGCTCACGCTGCCGTTCCTGCACGCCGCGCGCACGTCGTGGGGGGCACGCACGGCGTTGTTCCTGATCGGCGCGGCGGCCGCGTTCACCCACCCGACGACCTGCGTGGTCTTCGGGGTGTGCCTCGCGGCGATCTTCGGATGGCACTTCCTGACGAGCCGGTTCTCGCTCGGCGCCGCGCTGAAAGCCGACGCGCCGATGTTGCTGTCGGTAGCTGCCGGTATGGTGGCCGGCCTCGCGTCCTGGGTCATCGGCATCTGGGGAGTGACCGCGAGCCTGCAGGAAGCCGCGCTGCCGCCTCCCTACACGGCGGAGTTCTTCTCCTCCCGTCTCGGGCAGTGGGTCGACTCCCTGCAGCCGCTCGTCCTGGTGCCGCTCGTGGTGATCGCGATCGCCTCGGCGATCGCGTTGTCGCGGCGCACCCGTGAGCCGGCCCACACGTTCGACCAGTCCGCGATCTGGTGGATGCTCGCGTTCGCGGGCATCGCCACGGTCGTGACCGGCGCGGCGATCCCTTATTACCGCTTCATGAACGCCTCGGCGGCGCCGATCGCGCTGGCCGGCCTCGGCGCCTTCGTCGCGATCCGGGCGCTCGCGAGCCACGAGCGCCCGTCACGCACCCTCGGCCTGGCGGGGCTCGGTCTCGCCGTCGTGGCTGTTGCGTGGTGGACCCTTGCGGCCGACGTCGCCGCTTGGCAGCCGATCGCGATCGGCGGGCTCGGGCTGATCGCGGCGGCTCGCGCGTTCCTCGCGATCGACGGCATGCGGGCCCTGGCCGGTGGCCTCGCTGCCGTGCTCGTGTTCGGCGTGCTCGGCGGTGTGTTGTGGGACGGTTTGCAGAAGCGCTGGATCAGCGAGTCCAATCAGTGGGCCAACCAGGCGGTGCGCACCTCGCTCGGCGCCGTGCACGAGGTCGTGGAAGCAGCGGGCCCGCGACCGGTCGTCCTGGTCATGAACTACGGTGACACCGACGACGAGACGGGCACCAACACCGCCTACGGATGGGCAAAGACCTATACGAACGTGTTGCGGACGGGGCTCGCGGGGCAGCAGGTCCGCCAGCAGGTCACCTACCTCGGAACGGTCGAGAACTTCCTGGCTCTCGAACGCACGAGCGGACGCAGCGAAGGCTACGAGACCGCCTCGCTCAAACACTTCTGCGAGCTGGTCGGCAGCGCGGAGCACCCCGAGTGCCTCGACCCCGACGAGGAGGACCCCGAGCCGATCGAAGGGCGTCTGCAGCAATACGCGGAGCCGCCCGTCGCCTTCGTGATCGGCCAGTACTACCGAGGGCTGTGCAACGGAGTGGACAGCTGCTCGCCGGAGATCGAGCAGCAGAACTACGAGGCGGCCATCGCCGATGCGGTCGAGGTGGGCCCCGATGTCTACGTGCTGCAGGGCCCCGGCCTGTGGAGCCCGACGTCCGAGATCGTCGAACAGGCGCAGGCCGCCGCGGAGCTCGAGCGTGCACGCTTCGAGAACCATCCGAGCGCGTTCGCGGACGTGGGTCACACCCTGTTGGTCATCGCGGCGCTGCTGGTCATGCTGATCCTTCCCGGCTGGCTCGCCTCCAGTTGGTTCGAGCTGCGCACGACGGCTGATCGGGTCGCGCTGATCCCCGGCATGTCGATCGTGATAACCCTGCTCGCCGGCATCGCGGTGCTCTCCGTGTGGCGCGGGCCTCTGACGACGACGAAGGGCTGGGCCACCGTCGCGGCTGCCTCGGGCATCGGCCTGGCGCTTCGGGCCGGTGACGCCTGGCTGCGTCGGCCCCTCGACGCGTTCGGCCGATTCTTCAACGGCATGTTCGGTGTGTTCTCATCTCGCGACTTCGCCGCGCTGATGGGTGTGCAATTCCTCGTGATGGCGGCCGACGGCATCGTGCGCGGGTCGATCGCGAAATCGATCGCGTTCGGAGGCCAGGAAGGCTTCGACGTCACCACCGTGCCATCGCCCAAGTACTTCCTGCAGGTCGTGCTGTTGCTCTACGTCCCCTACACGTTCCTCTCACCGTTCATCGGCGTGGTCATCGACCGGTTCGAACGACGCCGCATCTTGACCGGCACGAGCATCGTGACCGCCGTCGCCGTGGTGATCGTTGCCGCCGCGGTGCTGCTGCCGCTCGGCGACGACACCACCGAGGGCAAGGTGGGCGCGACCCTCGCGCTCGTCGTGGGCATGATCGTGATGCAGGCCTGCGTCCGCGTCATGCTTGCGGTCAAGTCCGCCGCCTTGCCGACCGTCGTCGAGGGCAAAGACCTCCTGCAGGGCAACGGTCTCTCGCAGGCCGGCGGGGCGCTCTTCCAGGTGGTGGGTGCGGGCTTCGCCTTCGGGCTCGGCGCCGCCCTGCCGGCATGGCTCGTGGTGATCGGTGGTGCCGGCGTGCTGGTGATCGCCGCCGTGGTGGCCTCGCAGATCCGTCGCATGGAGGTCGCGCCGCACACCGCGTCGATGGCCGAGGAAGCCAAGCGTGTGCTCAAGGACATCGGCGCGGGCCTGCGCCAGGTGACCAGCCGGGCTCCGGCGGCCCTCGGGCTGTCGGCGTTCCAGATGCTGCGGTACCAGTTCTGGGGCTTCGCGTTGGGGGTGTTCGCGCTCTACTCGACCAGCCTCATCAAGGGGGGCGATGTCGATGTGATCGCCCTGGGCATCGTGGGCGGCGGCGGCTTCATCGGCGGTGCGCTCGGCCTCGTGCTCGCGCAGAAGTACAAGGACCGCATCCCGCCGGTCCGGATCCTGCTGGCGTCGATGGCGCTGCTGGGCCTGGGCACCGTTGTGTTCGGCGCGCTCGTGACCCTGCCCGGGTTCGCGGCGCTGCTGTTCACCGGGTTCTTCACGTTCTTCCTCGGCAAGATCTCGGCCGACACGATCATGCAGCAGGCGATGCCGGACGATTTCCGTGGTCGGGCGTTCGCCCTGTTCGACATCGCGTACAACCTCGGCTTCATCTTCCCGGCGCTGATCCTCTACGTGGTCTGGGTCGACGACGATCCCGGCCGTGTCCGTGCGATCCTGATCGGCTCCGGTCTCGTGTTCCTCGGCCTCACCGCGGTGGTGGGCGCGTGGGCGAAGCGGATCCGCGACCAGTTCGCGCCCCAGGACGACCTGATCGAGATCGCCCCCACGGCCACCGACCCGTCGTAGCGAGCGCGAGATCCGCCGCCCCGCCGTGCGTACGGCGCCGAATCGTAGGCTGAACGCCGATCCGGGCATGCCGATGCCCGCCCGGCCCGGGGGTGCCACGTGCCGCAGCTCGAGACCAGCGACGCCACGCTCCACGTCGAGGTGGAGGGCGCCGGCTCGCCGGTGACCGTCTTCGCACACGGGCTCACCAACTCGTGCATGGAGCTCGCGCCGTTCACGCCGATCGCGCCGGGCACGAAGGTCCGGTTCTGCTTCCGGGGCCACGGCCATTCCTCGGTGACGCCGGCGGGCACCTATCGGTTCGCCGATCTCGCGCGCGACGTCGAGGCCGTGGCCGACGCCTTCGGCGCCACCTGCGCGTTCGGCACCTCGATGGGCGCCGGTGCGATCACCCATCTGCTCGGTCGCCGTCCGGATCGCTTCGAGCGCATCGTGTTCCTGCTGCCGGCGGCCCTGGACGTCGCGCTCGCCGAGCACGGCCGGTTCGACCACGTCGCCGAGCTGCTGGAGACCCTGGAGCGGGACGACGCGGTGACGCGGATCATGGCCGAGGCCGATCGTGATGGCGCCTACGAGGGGCGTCCGTGGATGCGCGAGGTCGCGATGCTGCTGTGGCAGGACGCCAACCCACAGGGTCTGGCACGCGCGATCCGCGAGGTGGTGCGCGACGTGGCGATCAGCGATCGTGAACTGCTCCGGGGCGTGCAGGCGCCGGTGCTGCTCGTGTGCCAGGAGGGCGACCCGCTGCACCCCGCCGAGCTCGGCCGGGTGCTCGCCGAGGTCCTGCCGAACGCGGAGCTGATCATGCTCGCCTCGACAGACGAGCTGATGGCCTCGATCCCGATGTTGATCGACCGGGTCGGAGCCTTCCTGGCGGGGGAGCGATGAGCCCGTCAGCCCCGCGCCGGGCGGCCAGTCCCCGGCAGGAGGTGTTCGGCTCGGTCCTGTCGGCGCTGATGGCCGTGCAGTTCGCGGTCGTGGTGATCCTCGGCAAGCAGGTGCAGGCGGGGGCCAAGCCGTTCCCGATGCTCGCCATGCGTTTCTGGGGACAGACCCTGATCCTCGTGACGGCTCTGCTGGTGCTGCGCCGCCCCCTCGTGCCGGCTCGTGGGGAGCGGCTGCCCCTGGTGCTCGCCGGGCTGATCGGCTATGGCACCGAGTCGGGTCTGTACTTCAGCGCGCTGAACCACGGTAAGGCGGGCGCGGTGACGCTGTTGTTCTACACGTACCCCGTGTGGGTGATGCTGGTAACCATCGTCCTCGACCGGCGTCCTCCGGCTCGCGCGCTGTTCACCGCGCTGGCCCTGGCGCTCGGCGGCAGCGTCATCGTTATCGTCGGGGGCGGGGACGTCGAGGTGCAGCCGCTCGGCATCGCGCTCGCGCTCGGCACCTCGGTCGCGTACACGGCGTACCTGATGACGACCGACCGGCTCGTCACCAAGACCGACCCTGTCACCGCGGCGACGTGGCTGGGCGCCGGCGCGGCGACCGCACACGTGGTCTTCTCCTTCGCCTTCCGGGCCGACGTCGTGCCGGGACCGGAGGACTGGCTCCCGCTGGTCGGCATGGCCGTGTTCTCGGCCGGAGCGTTCGCGGCGATGCTCTGGGGTCTGCAGCTCGTCGGAGCCGTCCGCAACGCCATCATCGGCGTGTTGGAACCGCTCACCGTGGCGTTGCTCGCCGCGGTGTTCCTGACCGAGCCGATCACGGCGAGCACCGCGGTCGGCGGCGTGGCGATCCTCGCGGGCGCGATCCTCGCGACGCTGGTGCGAACGACGAAGGGCCGTGAGCCGCCCGCCGAGGCGCCGGTCGTGTGAGCGGGCTCCGCTGCCCGCCGCTACGCTGCGGTGCATGACCGAGGAGCTCGCCGCACGGGACGCCTACCTGACCAACTGCGAGGCCGTCGTCGTGGCCGTGACCGACGCGGGCGTCGTACTCGATCGCACCGTGTTCTACCCGCGGGGCGGCGGCCAGCCGGGTGACGCCGGTGTCCTGCGTTGGGACGTGGGCCGTTCGCAGGTGGCCGACACCGTGAGGTCGCGTGACACGGGGCAGGTCCTGCACGTGCTCGCCGACGGCGCGGTCGCGCCACCCATGGGCGCGTCCGTGGCGGCTGTGATCGACTGGGAGCGGCGCCACCTCTTGATGCGCACGCATACCGCCCTGCACTGTCTGTCGGGGGTCATCTTCACCACCTACG
>Ga0299913_10006012_pt1 | contig 10456 bp, 11 predicted proteins | sample RVTome_9_FD_201360 | JGI IMG/M metagenome (GOLD analysis project Ga0299913, IMG submission 201360) | Soil microbial communities from uranium-contaminated site in the Upper Colorado River Basin, Wyoming, United States - RVT155D38 (version 2) ... | reverse complement strand
GCGCTCGACCTCGGTCTCGAGTACCGGGCACCCGGAATGGTCCTCACGCCGCCGCCGCTCGAGCGCATCGAGTCCCCCGTGCCGATCGTGGCCGTGATCGGGACCGGCAAGCGAACCGGCAAGACCGCTCTCGGCACCCACCTGGCGACTCTGCTGCGCGAGGCCGGCCGTGACCCGGTGGTGGTCTCGATGGGACGTGGCGGGCCCCCCGAGCCGGACCTCCTGCGCGCCGACGACCTGCCGGACCTCGAGCGCCTGATCGAGATCGTGCGCGGCGGCGGCCACGCGGCGTCGGACTACCTCGAGGACGCGGTGCTCGCGCGGGTCACGACGGTCGGGTGCCGGCGCTGCGGCGAGGGACCGGCGGGCGAGCCGTTCGAGTCCAACGTGGCCGCGGGGGTCGCCGTCGCCCTGCGTCAGGACCCGGGCGTTGTGTTGGTGGAGGGAAGCGGCGCCGCGCTGCCGCCGGTGGCGGCGGACCGCACGGTGTGCGCGACCAGCGTCCCGCGGCTGGCGGCCGACGCGCTCTCGTATCTGGGCCCGGTGCGCCTGCTGCGCTCGCAGCTGCTGGTGGTGTTCGGCGCCGGTGACCTGTCTGCCGCCGAGCGGGAGGCGCTGAGCACGGAGCTCGCCCCGTGGATGCCGCGCGACTCGATCGCGTTCTGCGAGCTGGAGCCCGAGCCGGCCGAGGAGGTGCCGCCCGGCGCGGCGGTGGCGTGCTTCACCACCGCCCGCCCCGGCGCCGAGCACGCCCAGCGGAGGGCGCTCGCGCGGCGGGGCGTCGAGCCGCTGCGGTGGTCGGGGAACCTCGCCCGGCGGCGCGAGCTCGAGCAGGACGTTGCGGACGCCCTGGAGGCCGGCTGCGACGTGTTCCTGACGGAGCTGAAGGCGGCGGCCGTGGAGGTCGTGGCCGCGCGCGCCCATGATGCGGGCGCGCGGGTCGTGTTCCTGCGCAACCGGCCCGTGGCGGTGGCCGGTGAGCCCCTGGACGAGCGCCTTCTGCGCCTTGCCGACGTGGGGGTGCCGGCGCGATGAGCGCCGAGCGCCGCACACCGGTGGTGCGCGTCCGCAGCGGGTACGGCCTCCCGTACTCGAAGGGGCTGATGGCGCAGTCCCTGATGGCGACCGGACTCGCGCCCGAGCGGGCCTTCGCGCTGGCCGCCCGGATCGAGGAGCGGCTCCAACGCCGCGGGCCCGGCGAGGTCGGTGTCGACCAGCTGCGTGACCTGGCGGAGGAGGTGGTGGCGGAGGCCGAGCCGGGCCAGGTCCTGGCCCGCTTCCGCCAGTGGTGGAACATCCGCGACCTCGAGCGCCCGCTGATCGTGCTGCTCGGCGGCGTCACCGGCGTGGGCAAGTCGACGGTCGCCACCCAGCTCGCGGGCCGCCTCGGGTTCGTGCACGTGATCGCGACGGACCAGGTGCGCCAGGTCGTGCGCGCGTTCTTCAGCCACGAGTTCCTGCCCTCGGTCCACCACTCCTCGTTCGACGTGGCGCGGGCACTCGCAGACGTGCCGCCCGGCGACGAGGGCACGATCGAGGGCTACCTGCGCCAGGTGCAGGACATCGCGCCGGGCATCGACGCGCTGGTGGACCGGGCGATCTCCGACCGCACCCCGATGGTGCTGGAGGGCGTCCACCTGCTGCCCGAGCTGCCGAACCCGTCGCTCTGCGCGCGCGCCACGACGGTGCGCGCCCTCGTGGCCGTTCGCGACCCCGAGGCGCACCAGCGCAACTTCCACCGGCGTGGCCTGCAGACATTGCGGGCGCCCGAGCGCTACCTCGATGCGCTGGAGCGGATCAGGGTCCTGCAGGACTACCTGGTCCGGCGCGCCGGGGACGCCGGGATCCCGGTGATCGACGTGGAGGGCCTCGAGCTGACGCTGCGGCGGGTGCTGGAGGTGGTGCTGGACGCGGTCGGCGAGGCGGGCGCCGCCTCCCCCGGCGCTAAGCTCTCTGCGGTCGCCGTCGAGCAAGCGAAGGGTCGCGGAAGCGGAGGCATTTCACAATGAGGTTCTTCATAGATACCGGGTCGGTGGCCGAGGTGGAGGAGATCGCCGCCTGGGGCATCCTCTCCGGCGCCACCACGAACCCGTCGCTGCTCGCCAAGGAGTCGGGCGATCCCGGCGAGATAGTGCGCCGCATCTGCGACATCGTGGGGGGGCCGGTGAGTGCGGAGGTGGTCTCCGACGACGCCGCCGGGATGGTGGACGAGGGCCGGGCGCTTGCGAAGCTCCACGAGCACGTGGTGGTGAAGGTCCCGTTCTCGAGCGAGGGGCTGGCCGCCACGCGGGCGCTGTCGGCGGAGCGGATCCGCGTGAACATGACGCTCGTGTTCTCCGCCAACCAGGCGCTCCTGTCGGCGCAGGCCGGCGCGACGTTCGCCTCTTGCTTCATGGGCCGCCTGGACGACATCTCGGTCGACTCGACCGCGGTGGTGGACGAGATCGTGGCCGCGCTGCGGCCCGGCGGCACCACGACCGAGGTGCTCGCGGCGTCGATCCGCCACCCGGAGCACGTCGTGACGGCCGCCCGCCTGGGCTGCGAGGTTGCGACGGTGCCCGCGAAGGTCTTCCGCCAGATGCTGAACCACCCGCTGACGGACAAGGGCCGCGAGCTCTTCAAGGCGGACTGGGAGTCGCGCCCCGAGTTCGTCGAGTGGCTGCGTGAGCTGGTTTCGAAGCAGCCGGCGTCGGCGTAGCCCCGAGCCCGTCGCCGCCGCGCCCGCGGGACCGCCGCGGCCGGCGCGCCCGGAGCTCGCGGAGCGCCCGCTGGCCGACCTGCATGCGCTCGCGGCGGAGTGGGAGGTGCCCCGCTACCGCCTGTTGCGGCGCGAGCAGCTGATCGAGGCCATCTCGGGCGAGCCGGCCCCCGCGCCGGTCCCGGGGCCGGCGCCCGTGGCCGCGTTGGCGCCGGAGCCTGAACGAGAGCCCGAGCCGGCGCCCGTGGCCGAGCCGGTGCCCGAGCCGGAGCCCGAGCCCGAGCCCGAACCGGAGCCCGAACCGGAGCCCGAGCCTGAATCTCGCGAGACCGAGGGCCGCGCCGGCTTCGTTGACCTGGTCGGGGACGGCTACGGGTTCCTGCGCGTCAACGGCCTGACCCGCTCACGCGAGGACCCGTACCTGCCGCGCTCGCTCGTGCGGCAGTTCGAGCTGCGGCGCGGAGAGGAGGTCGCGGGGCGCGTCGTCCCGCGCGGGCCGCGCGACCGCCATGCGCGCATGGTCGAGATTGAATGGCGGCGCAGCGACCCGGCGCCGGTCCGCTTCGACGACCTGCCCGTGCAGCGCCCGAGCCGCGCGCTGCGCGCCCGGGGCGGAGCGGAGGCGTTCGCGGCGCGCATGGCCGAGCTGGTCGCGACTTTCGGCGTCGGCCAGCGTGGACTCGTCGCCGGCCCACCCGGCGCCGGGGCGACCAACCTCCTCCGGGACATCGCGCGGGGCCTGCTCGGGGGCGGCGAGCGGCTGATCGTGGTGCTCGTCGACGTGCGACCGGAGGAGGTCCCGGAGTGGGAGCTCTCCGAGCAGGTCGAGGTCCACGCCGCGCCCGGCGACCGCTCCGCCCGGGACCAGGTGGCGCTTGCGGAGCTCGCCGTCGAGCGCGCGAAGCGGCTGGCCGAGCAGGGCGAGCACGTGGTCGTGCTGCTCGACTCGATCAGCCGCCTGGCGCGGGCCTACGGCCTGGCGCGCGCGCGGTCGGGAGGCGAGGCGCCCGCGGCGGAGGTGCTGGCGGCGGAGGGCGCAAAGCGATGGTTCGCGACGGCCCGCGACACCGGCGCCGGCTCGCTCACGCTGCTGGCGACGGCGCGCGTCGACTCCGATTCCCCGCTCGAGGCGCTTGTCCACGAGACGCTGCTCGACATGGCCGGCGCGGTGGTCCGGCTCGACGCGGAGCTCGCGGCGCGCGGCCTCTATCCGGCGATCGACGCGGGAGGGTCACGGGCACTGGGCGAGGAGCACCTGCTGGAGCCGGACGAGCGCCGGCACCTGGAGTCGGTGCGCGGGGTGATGCGCTCGCTCGACCCGGTCGAGGCCTGGGAGTACGCGGCCGCCCGCGTGCGCGAGTCCGGCCAGCTGTAGTCCTGACCCACGTCGTTCCGATGCCCGGCGGCGCGCGGCGCATGCCGCTCGGGTTCACGGACAACCAGGTGGGTAGGGGGCGTGGGGTCGATGCCTTTGCGGTCGATCGGGTCCGCGCGTTTGCAACGAAAGCCCGACGACGGTCGCGAATTCAGCTCAGAGGTGTGGCGGCTCTTGCGATTTGTCACCACGCCCGTATTCGCTGGTCAGTTGTGGGGGCCATAACCCCCAAAACTGACCACTGAACGAAGGGCGCCCATACCGATCACGCGCGGATGGCTCTTCTTTCTCCGAGCCGTGCGCTCCAGGTAGAAGCAATGCACGGCCGCGAAATCGCTCGCGGCGCCGCGCCCGCGCCCCGCCTTCCCTACCTACCCGGTTTTCCAAGCCGGCCACCACGCCCAGTCGCGCCCCGCCCGAGCGGCGATAGGTGGAGCAACCTGCGTGGGAACTAGAGCTCAGCCGTTGTAGGCGACGGGCTGCCAGGAGGGCTCGGGCGACAGCTCGATCAGCTCCGAGTCACGGTCGGGCTGGACGTAGCCGAAGCTGTGCGTGTCCTCGTGGAAGTACACGTCGAGCTCGCCCTCCTTCACGCGCTGGTCGAGCCACGCGCCCCGGAACACCAGCCGGCGCAACCAGTGGACCAGCGAGCGGTCGGCCGGGCCGACGAGGTCGTACCAGCGGTCGTTCACGTGCTCGCCGAGCCGTGAGGCGGGTTCGCGGATCTCGCCGTTCACCGCGAGGGTGACGAGATCGTCCAGCTCCTCCTGCGCGAGGCCGGGCTGCACGAAGCTGAGCTTCACCGCCGCCTGCTCGACGCGCTGGCGGAAGTCCTCCTCGTTGAACGTGAACCGCAGCTCCCCGTACTCGAGGACGTAGTCCTCGCCGGAGTCGTAGTTCCCGCGCCTCTTGGTGTTGTCCCTGGCCATCTTCCGTGTTCGGCCGGCTTCCCCGGCCGGCTGCGTCCCTATGTTACGCGCGAGTCCTGCCTCGGCGCGAGCGCCTGACAGGCGGTTTGCACGCCGCCCGCATATTTTCGGTCCGCGGCGCCCTTCCCTTGAAATGCGGCGCTTCTCGTCCACGGCCGTCGTGCGGATGACATTGCCCGGCGGTCGGCGCCTCGACGCCTGGGTCGCCGAGTCACGTCTGACGAGGCTGATCGGCCTGGCGGGGCTGCGCCGGCTGCCGTCGGGCACCGCGCTCCTGCTGCCGGATTGCCGCTGCGTGCACACGTTCGGCATGCGGTTCGCGATCGATGTCGCGTTCCTGTCGTGGCCCACCTCGGACGGCGCATGCGAGGTCACTGCGGTCGCGGCCGCGGTGGTGCCCGGCCGGCTCGTCTCTGCGCGGGGCCCCCTCGCCGCGCTCGAGGCTCCGGCCGGCGCGCTGGCCGGGCCGGAGATCGTGCCCGGAGATTTGTGTCAGGTCGCGTGCCGGGGGGTACGCCGATGACGTAGGCGGTACAGGAGGAGAGCATGTTCGAGAGATTCAGAAGAAACGGCGACGATCACACCCACAACGGCAGCGGCGCCGCGGTGCGCGAACGCGAGCGTGAGCCGGCGCGGGCCGCGCCCGCCGGGACGGCGACGGCGGAGCGGCCGCCCCGCCGCCGGGTGACGGACCGGGCGGCCGAGGAGGCGCAGGTTCGGCGGCGCGAGGAGTTCGGAGGCCTGAACTGGGGCGCCGCGTTCTTCGGCTGGCTCGTGGCCATCGGTCTGGCGGCGCTGCTCGTGGCGATCGTCGCGGCCGCCGGCACGGCCCTCGGCCTCTCGGAGTTCAGCGGCGCCGAGGCACGCGCGAACGCAGAGACGATCGGGATCGGCGGAGGGATCCTGCTGGTCGCGATCCTGGCGCTCGCCTACTTCGCCGGCGGGTACGTGGCCGGGCGGATGTCGCGCTTCGACGGGGCCCGCCAGGGCGTGGGCGTCTGGGTGCTGGGTCTGCTCGCGACGATCGCGCTCGCGATCGCGGGCGTGATCGGAGGCTCGGAGTACAACGTGCTCGAACGGCTCGACCTGCCGCGCATCCCGATCGAAGAGGGCGACCTCACGACGGGCGGCGCGATCGCGCTCGGCGCGGTGCTCGTGGCGACCCTGCTGGCCGCCGTGCTCGGCGGCCGGGCGGGTCACCGCTACCACCGCCGCGTGGACGCGGCCGGCTGGGACGGCCGCTGAGCCGCGGCCGGCAGTAGCGCTGGGGGCGTGCCGCGCCCGAGCTAGGAGGTGCGGCGCGCCCGCAGCAGGAAGTCGACCTGCCGCTGCTTTCGCAGGATGGAGTGCTCCAGCAGGTGCTCGAGCGCCTCGGAGACCCCTTCGCGCCCGGTGGGCTCGATGGCGGCCTGCAGGGCCGTGATCGCCGCCTCCTCGTGGCTGATCAGCTCGTCGACGGCGCGCCGCGCGTCGCCGTTCCACCCGAACTCGGCGACGTCCGTGGTCGGCTCCCCGTCGAGGGCGGTGATCTTCTCGATCAGGAGCTTCACGTCCTCGAGCTCGCGCCCGGCCGCCCCGGCCAGCGGCTCGCGGAGCCCCTGGAACTCGAACCCGAGCAGCCCGCCCGCGAGCAGCGCGTACTCGAGCGCGGAGCGGTACTGAAGGGACAGCGCCTCGTTCAGCCGCTCGATCGCGAGCGGTACGTCGAGCTTCTCATCCTCGGCCACGGCGGCGCAGTCTAGCCGCGGAGACCGGTGTTACCTTCATTTCCGTGACCGCGGATGCCCGCCCATGGGTGCACGTGTACGAGCTCGACCTGGCGGGCGATCCGGGCCCGCGCGACTGGGCCTGCCTCGACGCCGGCGAGCGCGAGCGGGCGGCGCGGATCGCGGACCCCGCCAGGCGGGACCGCTTCGTGCTTCGCCGCGCGGCGCTGCGGCGCCTCCTGCGGGGCTACGACCGCGAAGTGTTCTGCAGCGCGTCGGACTCCGGCGGCGTCGGTGCGGTCGCGGTGGCCTCGTGCCGGGTCGGTGTGGACGTCGAGATCGAGACCGCGCGCCGCCGGCAGGACCGCATCGCGGCCCGCATGTTCGCGGCCGACGAGCGCAGGCTGATCGATGCGTTCACGGGCGACGCGCGCCGTCGGATGTTCCACCGCTGCTGGGTCGCCAAGGAGGCCTACGCGAAGGGGGTCGGGCGCGGGCTCGCGGTTCCGTTCGGCGAGTTCTCCGTCGCGAGCGCGCTCCGGTCGGCGGGCGGCGTCGGGCCGGTGGAGGCGGGCTGGTCGGTGTCGGTCGAGACGCGGGACGGCAGGCATCTCGCCGTGGCGCTGGAGGACCGCGGTGGCTGAGAGCCCCAGCGAGGCGCTCGTGCGGCAGAACCTCGAGGCGATCAGAGAGGCCTACCAGGCGGTCGGCACCGGCGACTTCCAGGCTCTGGTCGACATCGTGGACCCGGCCATCGTGCTGCGCGACCGGCCCGAGTCACCGGATCCGCGCACCTACCACGGGCACGCAGGCATCTACGAGGCGCTTCACTCGAGCGACGAGACCTTCGAGGGCTTCGAGCTCGAGCCGGAGGAGTTCGTGCCCGTGGGCGACTACGTCGTGGTGGTCCTGACGATGCGGGGCACGGGCCGCGGCAGCGGCATCACGGTCGAGGAGCGGATCGCACACCAGTGGCGCGTGCGCGACGGGAAGGTCGTCGCGCTCCAGGTCTACAGCGACCCCGAGGAGGCGATGCGGGACGCGCGCGGCGGGGAGGCGTAAGCTTCCGCCATGGCGCGCATCGTGGTGTTCGGGGCGACCGGCTACACCGGCCGCAAGACCGCCGAGGCGCTGGTCGCGCGGGGCGAGCGGCCCGTGCTCGCGGGCCGCAGCGCGGAGCGGCTCGCAGGCCTCGCTGCCGAGCTGGGCGGGCTCGAGACGGCGACGGCCGACGTCGCACGGTCCGAGAGCGTGCACGACCTGGTCGGCGAGGGGGACGTGCTGGTCGCGACCGTGGGCCCGTTCGTGCGCTACGGGCGCCCGGCGGTGGAGGCGGCGATCGCGCGGCGCGCGCACTACCTCGACTCGACGGGCGAGCCGCCTTTCATCCGCGAGGTGTTCGAGCGCTACGGCCCGGCCGCGGCGCGGGCCGGGGTGGGCCTGCTGACCGCGCTCGGCTACGACTGGGTGCCGGGCAACCTGGCGGGGGCGCTGGCGCTCGAGCGCGCCGGCGAGGCGGCGGTGCGCGTCGACACCGGTTACTTCTTCACCGGGCGGGCAAGCATGAGCGGCGGCACGCGAGCGTCGACGGTGGCGATCATGGGGAAGCCCGTCTTCACGTGGCGGGACGGCCGGATCGTGACCGAGCGCACGGCGCGCCGGATGCGCACCTTCCGGGTGGGCGACAAGGAGCGCCCGGCCGTGTCCGTGGGGACGTCCGAGCAGTTCGGGCTGCCGCGCTTCGCGCCGCGGCTGCGCGAGGTGAACTCGTACCTCGGCTGGTTCGGCCCGATGTCGCACGCGATGCAGGGGTTCAGCGCATTCGGGAGCGCCGCGCGGAAGGTTCCCGGCGCCCCGCGGCTGCTCGACGCCGCCGGCGCGCGGTTCGTGAAGGGCTCGACGGGCGGGCCCGACGACGACACGCTCGGCCGGGCCGGATCGCACATCGTCGCGGTCGCCTACGACGGGGGTGGGCGCGAGCTGGCCGAGGTGCACGTGACGGGAGTGGACGGCTACACGTTCACGGCCCGCTTCCTGGCCTGGGCGGGCGCGCGGATCGCGGCCCACGGGCTTCCCGCGGCCGGCGCGCTCGGCCCGGTGGAGGCGTTCGGCCTGCGCGAGCTCGAGGCCGGCGTGGCCGAGGCGGGGATGTCCGTCGCCGGCGCCAGGGTCGAGCCCTCTGCGTCGGCGGTCGCGACCTAGCTCACCACGGCGTCAGGCGTCGATCCGCTCCGCTCCCGCGTACACGTTGAAGCCGTCGGGGCGCAGGAACCCGACCAGCGTCATGTTCGACTCGCGCGCGAGGTGCACGGCGAGGCTGGACGGAGCCGAGACGGCCGCCACCACGGGGCAGCCGGCCATCAGGGCCTTCTGCACGATCTCGAACGACACGCGCCCCGACACCATCAGGAGGTGCTCATGGAGCGGCAGCCGCCCGTCCATCGCTGCGCGGCCGACCACCTTGTCGACCGCGTTGTGGCGCCCGATGTCCTCGCGCACGGCGACCACGCTGCCCTCTGTCCCGACGAGCGCCGCCGCGTGCAGGCCGCCGGTGCGATCGAACACGCGCTGGCGGCTGCGCAGGGCCTCCGGCAGCGCCGCCACCAAGGCCCGCGAGACCCGCGGCCCGTCGGGGACCGGCGGCGCGTCTGCGCGCACCGCCTCGATGCTCTCCTTCCCGCAGATGCCGCAGGCGGAGGTCGCATAGAAGCGCCGCTGCCACCCCGCGGCCGGTCCGGCGCCCGGGCGCAGCAGCACGTCGGCCACCCCGCCCTCGCCGCCCTCGGACCGGCATTCGGAGATCCGCCCGACCTCGTCGATGCCGGCGATGCCCTCCCCGACCAGGAACCCGAGCGCGAGCTCCGCGTCCTGCCCGGGAATCGGGGTCCGCATCGTGACCGCGAGCCGCTCGCCCCCGATCCGGATCTCGAGCGGCTCCTCGCCGGCGACCGTGGCCGATCCACGCTCGACCGCCCCGCCGCGCACGCGCACGACCGGCGTGTCGCTGGTCGCCCGGGCCCGCTCAGCCAGGTCCATCGCGTCCCTCCAGCCGCGCGCGCTGCGGCGCCACCGTGTAGGCGGGATCGAGCGCCGACGCGACCCCGGCCTTGAACACCGACCAGCGACGGGCCGCGCTGCCCGCCAACGTCATCACCCCGCCCACCGCCGCGGCCACGCGCGAGCGGCGCCCGCCCAGCGTGACCAGGCCGGCCCCCGTCCAGGTGAGCGCGCGGGCGAGACGGCCGTAGCGGAGCGCATGGCCCTCGCGGTAGGGGCGGGCCAGGTTGCCGAGGCGGCGCTCCATCAACACCGCGGCCGCCTCCTCGACGGCCGCTCCGATGACGGTCAGCCGGCGAGCGGGCCCGGCATGCGGGGCGGGCGTGAGGGCGGCGACAGCGCCACCCGCGGCCGCCGCGGCGCTCCCCGCGAACACGAACGGCAGCTCGCGCCGCGCCTCGCGCCAGACGGGAATCGCGGTGTTCGCGATCAGCGCGGCCGTGTAGGTGGTCATCGGCGGCCCGGTGAGCCCGGCCGCGAGCCGCGCGGGGAGGCTCAGGGGCTCGAACCACCCGAAGAGCTTCCACGCCGCGGCGACCCCGTTGCTCGCGCCGGCCACCGCCAGCAGCCAGGAGCCCATGCTCATCGGCGACGTGGGCCGGAACACTCGCATCATGTTCAGGAACCGCTCGGGGCGCCCGAGGTCGGAGATCAGCAGCGCCGGGCTGACGGTGCCGGCGCCCCTCGCCAC
>Ga0299913_10006011_pt1 | contig 10457 bp, 6 predicted proteins | sample RVTome_9_FD_201360 | JGI IMG/M metagenome (GOLD analysis project Ga0299913, IMG submission 201360) | Soil microbial communities from uranium-contaminated site in the Upper Colorado River Basin, Wyoming, United States - RVT155D38 (version 2) ... | reverse complement strand
CGGCGCGGCGGCTCCTGTGCCTCCAGCACGCCGCGATGCTATCAGTGCACTGCGGACGCGACCGCAGGAAGTCAGTTCCTGCGACGATCCGGCGTTCGGCGAGTTCGCCAAGCGGTGCCGGCTGATCCAGTGGCGCCGTGAGCGTCTGGCAGAACCGTTGGAGCTAGGCGCGCCCGAGATCGTTGTCTGCAATGAAAGGCGGATGCTCCGGGCAGCGATCGTCGCCTTGGAGGAATACAGCGAAACCCACGCGGTCTCCGAGGTTCGTAGGGCTGGCAGCCGTCGCCGGGAATTGCCCAGACTGGGTCGGAATCCCAGTGACGAGTCATGTCCGTCGATTCATGGCGGAGCAGGTCTTCGTATATCATCAGTTATCTCGGTGCAGCCGTTGAGTAGGATCTTGAACGCGGCGATCCAGCCATCGCGGGTACGGGCGATGCTGCAACATTTCGTCCCTTCCGAGCGGGAGTCGCATATCGTCTCCGCGGTGGCGGAAGAGTTGCGCAAGGGCGACCGTCACCGCGTTGCGGTGATCTTCGCCGAGATCCGCGGCGTCAGCCGCCTCAGCGCGAACATGACTCCGGAGCGGGTGGCGCTACTGCTCAACAGCTTCCGCGACCGCGTTGCCAGGGTGGTTGGGTCGTGCGGCGGGGTGATTGACAAGTTCATCGCTGATGGAGTCCTGGTGGTTTTCGGCATCTCCGAGCCGCGGCGGGAGGACGCGGCCAGTGCGCTGCGCGCCGCCGTCGACCTGTCCGATGAAATCGCCCGCTGGAGCGCCAAGCGGACCCGCGAGGGACGCGCACCGGTCGCCATTGGCCGGGGACTGCGCTGCTGCGAGGTCTTCGTCGGCGCGCCGGGCGGCGAGCCCATGGAGTTCACTGTGATCGGCGATGTGGTCAACATCGCCTATGTGCCCGCCACGCGGGCCTAGGATCCGTGGCGACAATTTCTACAAGCGTGCAATCAGAGGTAGGTGCCTGAGGTCAGATCGACCGCATTCACAGAGCGGTGCAATGGTGCAATGCGGTCAGCAGGATAGACCAGGCGTCAGTCAGTCGATAAACTCTGTCAAGTTAATTCACGTTAAATGGTGTTAAGGAAATGGGCCACCGGGCCGCCAACTCCGGCGAGCAGTCGTTTTCTTTTGACCCATTTTGCCTAATTCCGAAGCAGCAGATCTTGCTGGAAGGGGGAGCGCCGGTGCGCCTGGGCAGCCGGGCCATCGAAGTTCTCACCGCGTTGGTTGAGCGCCCGGGAGAAGTGGTTGGCAAAGACGAATTAATCGCTCGCGTCTGGCCCAACACGATCGTCGAAGAAGGCAATCTCAAGGTCCATATTGCAGCGCTCAGAAGGATTCTCGGTGAGGGGAAACCCGGTCGCAGGTATATTGCGACGATTCCCGGCCATGGCTATCGTTTCGTGGCTCCGGTCGAACTCTCGGAGCCGGCGAAGACGGTCCGTAGAGTGGAGTGCCCGCATAATCTGCCGGCCCCATCAACGCCCACAGTCGGCCGTGCCGAAACACTTAAGGCTTTGCGGAACCGCATACTGCAGTATCGCTTCGTCTGCGTCGTGGGGCCGGGCGGTATGGGCAAGACAAAAGTGGCCCTGGCTGTGGCGGAGACTTTCATCGATGCTTTCAAACACGGGGTCTGGTTTGCTGATTTGGCGCCGTTGCGTGATCCACAGCTCACGCCGAGCGTGCTGGCAGCGACCCTTGGGCTGAAAATCCGCTCCGACGACATTGTAGAAAGTTTGAAAGCGCATCTGCACGACAAGCAGTTGCTGCTTGTCCTTGACAACTGTGAGCACATCATTGAGTCGGCGGCCTCAGTAGCGGAGCAGATCTTTGATAGCGCTCCCGACGTAAGTATTCTGGCGACGAGCCGCGAACCGCTTCGAGCAAGGGGCGAGCACATTTACCGCCTGGCACCTTTGAAGGGTCCATCCAACTCGTCGGAGCTTACAGCTACGCAGGCGCTCACATTTCCTGCCATACAGCTGTTTGTCGAGTGCGCGACGGCCAGCCTGGAAGAGTTTGAGCTGACCGACGCGGATGCCCCTGTTGTTGCTCAGATCTGCCGCAAACTTGACGGGATCGCGCTTGCGATTGAACTGGCGGCTGCTTGCGTTGGAACCTTCGGCATTCGTGAACTGGCAGACCTGCTCGACAATCAGTTTTGGCAGCTGCGCCAGGGACGTCGGATTGCTCCCGCACGTCAGCAGACTTTGGTCGCGACACTCGACTGGAGCTACGAGCTGCTGTCAGATAGCGAGCGGATAGTTTTGCGCCGTCTTTCCGTGTTCGCCGGCACCTTCACGCTGGAATCGGCGAGTGCCGTGGGGGCTGATGACGGTATCACTCCTTCTTTGGTTATAGAGGCTCTGGCAAATCTGGTGTCGAAGTCGCTGGTCACTGCGGACATAAGTAGTGAGGTCGTGCAATACAGATTGCTCGAGACTACCCGAATCTATGTCTCGCTGAAGCTCGGCGAATCCCACGAACTGGAAACGATGGTCCGGCGTCATGCGGAACATCACAGGGATTTGCTTGTGCAGGCAGAGGTAGAGCTGGAGCGACTCTCAGCTGCCGATTGGATCGCGGTATATGGTAGAAAGATTGACGATATTCGCATTGCTCTGCACTGGGCGCTCTCAGCGAACGGCGATCGTGCATTAGGCGTCGACCTTACCGTATTGGCGATTCCATTGTGGGTGCACTTGTCCTTGTTCGAAGAATGTCGGGCGTGCGTAGAGCGGGTGCTCACTGACGAACGAACCGAAAGGCAAATTGACGTTCGTGAAAAGATGAGGCTTTGCGCGGCACTGGGGGTGGCCCTGCAGGTCACGCGGGGACCGCGGCCCAAGGTCGGAGCCGCTTGGACCGAAGCACTTCAGACCGCAGAGCAGATCAATGACGCGGACTATCAGCTGCGAGCGCTTTGGGGGTTGTCGACATTTCACCGTGCGCGCGGGGAACATCGAAACGCGCTGAAAATCGCAGAAAGATGCCGCGCCGCCGCCGATAAGAAGGGCGACAAAGCTGCGCTTCTGGCTGCTGAAAGACTAATTGCTGCCGCGCTGTTCCATCTGGGCGACCTTAGCGATGCTCGTCGCCTCCTTGAGAACTATCTCAGCCAGAATACACTCCTGATTCCATCATCACATGTCGGGGGGTTTCCATACGATCAGCAAGTCGGGGCTTTGGGGCTGCAGGCAATGATTCTCTGGCTGCAGGGCCTCCCTGACCGCGCGATCAGGATGGCGCAAACGGCGCTTAAGGAAGCGACAGCCAAATCTAGCGGGGCGATTCTGGGTGATTTCGTTCTTCACGCGCCTCTGCCGATCGCACTGCATGTTGGGAATTGGGAGGCGGCGGAACGCCTGCTTGAAGTGGTCAGAGCGAGTTTTGCGATTGAATCTGCGAGTCTCGGCTCTGCGAAAGCGCGCTGCTTGCACGGCATATTGTTGATTCGACGCGCCGATATCGCTGGATTGCCACTGCTCCGCTCCGGTCTTGATGAGCTTCGTGAGGCAGAGTTTCTTATGCGCTACCCGGCATACCTTGGAGTGCTGGCCGAGGGACTGCACTTAAATGGACAGACCGAAGAAGCGCGCAAGGCGATCGAAGAAGCGCTGGGAATGTCTGAGCAGAGTGGGGAGCATTGGTGCCGGCCGGAATTGCTGCGCGTCAAAGGCGAGATTCTGCAATCGGAGGGGGTGGCTTTGGCCGACAGGACGGCCGAAGACAACTATCTGTGCGCGATCGAGATGGCGCGCCGTCAGCAGGCATTGTCATGGGAGCTGCGGGCGGCCACAAGCTTGGCCCAGCAGTGGCGCGGAGAGGGTAGAGCCGAAGAGGCTGGGGATTTTCTCACCGCGGTCTACAGCCAGTTCAGCGAGGGCTTCCAAAGCGGCGATTTGACGAGAGCTCGCGAGCTGATCGAAAGCTGCCGGGGAGCCTAGCACAAGCATCACAAGTGACAGAGGGACCTCTGAATGTGGAGCGATACTCGGCTAAGCTCGGACGGCAAGTGCTGGCGGCGATGGCTCAGTGACGAGCCCGGCATTCACGTGAAGGAAAGTGCGCTAGCTCTTCGTCTCGCTCTCCGGCAGGCCGCTGTAGCCGAAAGCCTGGAGCAGGTGGCGCCGCAGAAGCGCGGCTGCCCACTCTCGATCTTGCTGGTCGATCGCCTCAATAACAGCCAGGTGTTCCTGACAGGACTGTTTGATTCGCGTGCGGGTAATATGGCTGAACTCCGCGTGCTCACGCAGGCGCCGCAGGTCGTTCTGGTAGCGCACCGCCTGCTGAAAGAAGCGGTTGCCGGAGAACTCGGCGATCATCTCGTGGAAAGCCGCGTTGGTCTCGAACCAGTCGCGCGGCTCAACGCTTTCCGGCGCCGCAAAAATTGCTTCATGGCGCCGGCGCATCTCGGCGAGGCGACCGGCGTCGGGCCGAAACCGCGCAGAGCTCAGCGCCGCGCATTCTACCGCCACCCTGAACTCATAGCTTTCCTCATAGGCCTGTTCGCTCTCCAGCGCGTCGACGAACCGCCAGCCGTGGCCGCGCTGGCGGGTGATGAGTCCCTGGCTGGCGAGGCGCGCAAGCGCTCTGGCAAGGACTGCGCGGGAGACGCCGTAGCGGCCGGCCAGCTCCGCCTCGGACACCTCGGCGCCGAGGTGGCCGGTGGCGCGATCCTTCAGCAGTTCGTCATAGAGCATGACGATGCGGGATTCCGGCAGCGCCTCGTCGGCTTCGCTCGCGCTCCCCGGCAGCCGCGAGACGATGAAGCCGCGGCCGCGCTCGGAGGTGAAGTAGCCCTGCTCCTCCAGGTAGCGCATGGCGTTGCGCACCGGCGTGCGGGAGACGCCGATCTGCCTGGCCAGGCGCTGCTCGGGCAGGCGCGTGCCGGGGGCGGGGCGCTGCTCGCGTAGCAGGTCCAGGATCTGGCGAACGATCTCCGCCTGCAGGTCGCTGCGGGGCGCGGCACTGCCGTCCTGTCTGGGCGCTGAATCTGTCTTCATATCTTAAGTAGAACTATATCATTGCAAAAATATCTGGACAAAGTGCATTTTGCACGGAGAAGATACACATTGATCCAACCGTGGAGCGATGATGCCCTATCAGTCCTTTCCCTTGATTTCGGTTTCCGGCAGCCCGCGCGAGCGGGGCAGGTCCTATGGTGAGCAGGCGCGCGGGCGGATCATCGCCGGCGCCGCCCACTACGTCGAGCAGATTGCCCGCCTGGAGATAACGGCGGAGGCGGTGGAGCGGCTGTCTGGGACCTTCCTGCCGACCATCGAGGGCTTCGAGCCGGCCTACGCGGAGGAGATGCGTGGCATCGCCGAGGGCGCCGACGTGCCGCTGTCGTCCATCCTGCTGTTGAACTGCCGCACTGAGATCCTGCAGCTCGCCCGCCGCCAGGCCGGCCTGGAGGACGAGCCGGACGGCTGCACCGGAGCCGTGGCGCTGCCCGAGGTCACCCGCGACGGCGAGGTCATCCACGGCCAGAACTGGGACTGGAAGGCGGAATGCGTCGAGACCGCCGTCGTCCTGAAGATCGCCCGCGACGACGGGCCTGACGTCATGACCTTCACCGAGGCGGGCGCGCTTGCGCGGGCCGGCTTCAATGCGGCCGGCGTCGCCATCACCGCGAACTATCTGGAATCCGAACGCGACTACCGCCAGCAGGGCATTCCCCTGCCGCTGATCCGGCGCAAGGCACTGGAGTCGGCACAGCTGGCGGAGGCCATCCGCACCGTCGCCTGCACGCCGAAGTCGGCTTCCAACAACATGATGCTGAGCGCGGCAGAGGGCTTTGCCATCGACTTCGAGTGCGCGCCCGACGAAAGCTTCCCGCTGTTGCCGGAAGACGGCCTCATCGTCCACGCCAACCACTGGCGCAGCCCGGTTGCCCTCTCCAAACTGAAGGACACCGGCGTCCTCAGCACGCCCGAGAGCTTCTACCGCGACTGGCGGGTCGAGCGCCGCCTGCGCGCGAAGGCGGGCGACCTTACGGTCGACGACTTCCGCGCCGCCTTCTTCGACGACTTCCTCACTCCCTACTCGGTGTGCCGCCCGCCGCGCCCGACCCGCCGCGGCAGCGTTAGCGCCACCGTCGCCATGATCCTCATGCGCCCGGCCGCCGGGGTGATGGAAGTGATCCCCATGCCGGCCGAGAACCGGCAGTCCAAGACCTACATGCTGGATACCACCCCAGCCAAGGAAGCAAAACGCCGGCCGGCTGCGGAATAGCCCTTCGCGGAGCAAACGCCGGCTTCCGGGGAACGAAAGGACAGAGGAGAACTGGGAGATGCGGAAGATCGGTTTGATAGTTGCTTGTGCGGCCGTTGCAATCGGAACCGCGTTTGCCGGAGAGGCCGTGCGTGCGCAAACAATCCGTGTCGCCATGAATTCTGACATCCGCAGCACCTATCCCGGGGTGAACCGCGACTCGAACACCGACTGGGTGATGCATCACATCGTCGAAGGATTGGTCGCCTTCACGGGCGACGGCAGCGTCGCCCCCTCCCTGGCCGAAAGCGTCGACACCCCTGACGGCGGCAAGACCTGGATCTTCACCCTGCGCGCGGGCATCACCTTCCACAACGGCCAGCCGGTGACCGCCGACGACGTGCTCTTCAGCTGGAACAAGTACCTTGACGAGGCGACCAAGTGGCGCTGCTACAAGGACTTCACCGAGGGAAACGCGGCCATCGAGTCAATCGACAAGAAAGACGGCCGCACCGTCATCTTTATGTTGACAGAACCGAGCGCGCTCTTCCTCGGCCTCATGGCACGCATCGACTGCGCAGCCGGCGCGATTTTCCACAAGGATTCCTTCGCTGCGGATGGCAACTGGTCCGCTCCCATCGGCACAGGCCCCTACAAGCTCGGCGAGTGGCGCCAGGGCGAGTTCATCGAACTCGAGAAGTTCGCGGGCTACAAGCCGCGCTCCGAGCCGCGCGACGGCTATGCCGGTGCCCGCGTTGCCGAGGCGGACAAGGTGCGTTTCGTCGTCATTCCCGACGGCGCGGCGGCCAAGGCGGCGCTTCTCAGCGGCTCGATCGACGTCTATCCGGACATCTCCGTGAACGACGTTGAGGAGCTGAAGGCGCGCGACGACGTGAAGGTGGACGTGGCGGCCACCATGGGCCTCTCCGGCATCCTGCTGCAGACCACCGACCCACTGCTCGCCAACGTGAAAATACGTCAGGCTCTTGCACATGCCATCGACACGGAGGGACTGGTGCAAGCACTCACCCTCGGCAACGCCAGGCCGAACAACTCGCCGATCCCAGTGGTTAGCGCCTATCACGGCACGCCGCAGGGTGCGCTCTTCGGCTATGATCCGGAACTCGCCCACAAGCTCGCCACCGAGGCCGGCTACAAGGGCGAGTCCATCAAGATGCTGACGACCAAGCGCTACCAGACCATGTTCGACGTCGCGGTCCTCGCCCAGGCCATGGCCAAGCAGGCCGGCATCAACATCGAGATCGAGGTGCTCGAGTGGGCGACGATGTTGGACAAGTATCTTGCCGGTGACTACCAGATGATGTCTTTCGGCTATTCAGCCCGCCTCGATCCCTCGCTCAGCTTCGACATGTTCGCCGGCCCCAAGGCGACGCAGCCGCGCAAGGTGTGGGATAATCCAGGGGCTCAGAAGCTCATCGAAGAGTCGATGCGGATCTCTGATGCAGGCGAGCGCCGGAAGATCTTTGACCGCCTGGAAGAAATGTTTCGCGCCGACGTGCCGATGCTGGTGCTGTACAATGGCCCGGATGTCGCAGCCTATTCCTCCAAGCTCGTCGGCTACGAGGCCTGGATGGCGGGCACGCCACGACTGTGGGGCGTTTCGGTCGCCAAGTGAACGAGGCAGGCACTGACGCCGGCACCGGCACAGACAGGCCCGTGATCGCGGCAGAGAGAGAGGAGCAATGCTGCGCTATCTGCTCGGCAGGCTGCTGACGACGATTCCGACTCTGTTGCTGGTCTCCTTCGGCGTCTTCGTCCTCATCCGCCTGGTGCCGGGCGATCCCATCGTGGTCATGCTGGGCGATGCGGCCGACGCGGAGACCGTGCGCACTCTCCGCGAAGCCTACGGCCTTGACCAGCCGCTGTTCACCCAGTACTGGCTCTGGCTGCTGCGTGCCCTCGGCGGCGACCTCGGCCGGTCGATCACCAATGGGGCGGATGTTCTGCCCCTCATCCTCTCGCGCTTCGAGGTCAGCGCCATCATTGTCGTCATCGCCGTCGCCCTCGCAGCGTTCATCTCGGTGCCACTTGGCATGGTCGCCGCCTGGCGGCAGAATTCCGCCGGCGATGCGGCGGTGATCGCCGCGGCGACCCTGCTGCTGTCGATCCCCAGCTTCTGGCTCGGCCTCCTCCTGCTTCTGGCGTTCGGCCTCAAGCTCGGCTGGGTGCCGGTCATCGGCTTCGTGCATTTCGCGGAGGACTGGGGCCTGGCGCTGGCCTACATTGTGCTGCCGGTCACCACCCTGGTGCTGGTCGAGATCGGCGTGCTGACCCGCATGGCCCGCGCCAGTACGATCGACGTGCTGCGGCTCGAGTACATCACTCACGCGCGGGCTAAGGGTGTCTCGGAGTTCTCCGTCCTGGCGCGCCACGCTCTGCCCAACGCCTTCGCGCCGACCTGGACGCTGATCGGCCTGGTGCTTGGCAACCTCCTGGGCGGCATCGCCGTGGTCGAGACGGTGTTCACGCTGCCCGGCCTGGGGCGCTTGCTGGTGGATGCCATATTCGCGCGCGACTACCCGCTGATCCAGGGCTGCCTGCTGTTCACCGCGGTGGTCTACGTCCTGGTGAACCTGGTGGTCGATCTCTGCTATCCCCTCTTTGATCCGCGAGTGGCGGCGGAATGAGCGCGCTGGCGCCTACCCTGCGCAGGGTAAACCTCGTCCTTGGCGGTCTCTTTTTCGGAGTGATCGCCTCCGGCGCCGCGCTCGCCCTGCTGTGGACGCCCTACGATCCGCTGGCAATCAATCTCTTACATCGTTTCGCCCCACCGGGGCCGGGGCACCTGCTCGGCACCGACCAATTCGGCCGCGACGTGCTGAGCCGCGCCCTCGGAGGCGCCGCCAGCAGCCTTTCGATCGCTGCCATGACCGTCGTCTTCGCGATCTTCTTCGGCAGCCTGATCGGCACCGTTTCCGGCTACCTGCGCGGCACGGTGGACCGCATCGTCATGACCTTCAACGACGCCCTGCTTGCCTTCCCGGGCATCCTGCTCGCCCTCGGCCTCATGGCGGTCATCGGGCCCAACCGTTACGGCATCGTGCTCGCCCTCGGCATCGCCTACACGCCTTCGGTGGTGCGCGTGGTCCGCGGCACCGTGCTGTCGATCCGCGAGCGAGAATACGTCGAAGCTTCCCGGGTGCTCGGCAACGGAGAGGCTTACACCATGCTGCGTCACGTGCTGCCCAATGCCATCGCGCCCATCGCGGTGCTGGCGACCAGCATGTTCGGCTGGGTTATCCTGTCCGAAAGCGCGCTTTCCTTCCTCGGCCTCGGTGTGCCGCCGCCGGCGCCGACCTGGGGCAACATGCTCTCCGGCGCGCGCCCCTTCCTGGAGTCCGCGCCCTGGCTCGCCATAGCGCCGGGCCTCTGCATCGCCGCCACCATGCTGGGCGTGAATCTGCTGGGCGACGCGCTGCGCGACCGCCTCGACCCGCGGATGGCGCTGTGATGGACGCCGCGGCCCCCGTCCTCGCGGTCGAAAACCTCCGCATCGCCGCGGGCGCCAGCGAGGTGGTCAGTGGCGTCGGCTTCTCGGTCGTCCGCGGCGAGATCCGCGCCGTGGTCGGCGAGTCGGGCAGCGGCAAGACTATGGTCGCCCGCTCGATCCTCTCCCTGTTGCCTCCGGGGGTCGCGCTCACCGGCGGCAGCATCCACTTTGAGAGTGAGGCGATCGAGAAGGCCGGGGCCGCCCGGCTGCGCCGTCTCAGGGGCGGCGAGATCGGCATGGTGTTCCAGGAGCCGATGGTGTCCCTCAACCCGGCGCACCGCATCGGCGCGCAGATGGAGGAGGGGCTGCGCATTCATCGCCGCGGCATGGCACGGTCAGCACGCCGCGCGCTGATCGGCGAGATGCTGCGCCGCGTCGGCATCACCGACGTCGAGCGCTGCCTCGCTGCCCACCCCCACGAGTTCTCCGGCGGCATGCGCCAGCGCATGATGCTGGCCTCGGTGATGATGCTGAAGCCGAAGCTGCTCATCGCTGACGAGCCGACGACGGCACTCGACAGCCTGACCCAGAAGGAGGTGCTCGATCTCCTGATCGATCTCACGCGGGAGAGCGGCACGGCGGTGCTTCTCATCACCCACGACCTCGGCGTGGTCTCCCGCTACGCCGACAGCTGCGTGGTGCTGGAGCAGGGCCGCCTGGTGGAGGCAGGGCCGACCGCGGCGGTGATTGAACGACCGCGGGAGGCCT
>Ga0299913_10006010_pt1 | contig 10458 bp, 12 predicted proteins | sample RVTome_9_FD_201360 | JGI IMG/M metagenome (GOLD analysis project Ga0299913, IMG submission 201360) | Soil microbial communities from uranium-contaminated site in the Upper Colorado River Basin, Wyoming, United States - RVT155D38 (version 2) ... | reverse complement strand
GGCTGGCCGGCGGCGCCGAGGAGCCGCCCCGCCAGCAGCTCGCGGCCGCGGTCCGCCTGACGCTGCGGACGCTGGCCGCGGTGGCGCCGGGCGGCAGCGTCGAGGTGCGGGTGCCGCCGTTCGGCGTGGTGCAGTGCATCGAGGGTCCGCGCCACACGAGGGGCACACCCCCCAACGTGGTGCAGACCGACTCGCGGACCTGGCTGCTGCTGGCCACCGGCCGCCTGCTGTGGGCCGATGCCGTCAAGCGTGGGCTCGTCACGGCGTCCGGCACCCGGGCCGCCGAGGTGGCCGCCTGGCTGCCGCTGGTGCGCTGAGGCCTGTCCGCCGCGGCGGGCTCAGCCGGCGATGTAGCCGATCAGGTTGCTGCGCTCGTGCTCCAGCTCGCCGATGCGGCTCTTCACCACGTCGCCGATGCTGATCACGCCGACCAGCTCGCCGTCGCGCAGCACCGGCACGTGCCGGATGCGGTGGTCGGTCATCAGCCGCATGAGGTCCTCGACGCCGTCCTGCTCGGTGCACGTCGTGACCGTGCTCGTCATGATCTGCGACACCGGCCCGTCGAGCACCGCGACCCCGCTGCTCTGGATGCGGCGCACCACGTCGCGTTCGGACACGATGCCGACGACCGTCGAACCGTCCGACGACACGACGAGCGCACCAACGTTGTGCTCGGCCAACGCCGCGAGCAGCTCGGTCACCGTCGCATCCGGCCCGATCGTGAAGACCTGTCCGCCCTTGGACCGAAGCACGTCTTGGATGCGCATGCCCAGACACCTCCCGACACGGTGACCATCCGATCTCTGAGATCCACGGTAACGCGAGCGTGCTGGTTCGGGTACTCCCCGAGGTAACGGACCGAGGTGGGCAGGTAGGTGGGCATCAGCTTGGCGTGTGAGCCCGGTCACCAGCCGCGCGGACGTACAATCGACCTGGTCAGACGCCGTCACGAGGGAGTCAACGGTGGCCAGTGCGGATCTGTCCGTCGACCCCCGAGAACTGAACGGCCCAAGGGAGGAGTGCGGCGTCTTCGGGGTGTGGGCCCCCGGCGAGGACGTCGCGAAGCTCACCTACTTCGGCTTGTACGCCTTGCAGCACCGCGGCCAGGAGGCGGCCGGCATGGCCGTCGGCGACAACGCGCACGTGCTGGTGTTCAAGGACCTCGGCCTGGTCAGCCAGGTGTTCGACGAGCTGACGCTGTCCAGCCTGCGCGGGCACGTCGCCATCGGGCACACCCGCTACTCCACCACCGGGTCCACGACCTGGGAGAACGCCCAGCCGACGTTCCGCATCACGGCCGCCGGCACCGGCATCGCGCTCGGCCACAACGGCAACCTGGTGAACACCGCGGAGCTGCTCGCCGAGGCCAGGACGGCCGGCGCAGCGGACGGCAAGGCGAAGGCCACGACCGACTCCGACATCGTGTGCGGGCTGCTCGCGCACGCCGCGGCCGACACCGGCATCGAGGGCGCCGCGCTGGCCCTGCTGCCGAAGCTGCGCGGCGCGTTCTCGTTGACGTTCTGCGACGAGCGCACGCTCTACGCGGCGCGCGACCCGCACGGGGTGCGGCCGCTGGTGCTCGGCCGGCTCGAACGCGGCTGGGTGGTGGCCAGCGAGACGGCCGCGCTGGACATCGTCGGCGCGTCGTTCGTCCGCGAGGTGGAGCCCGGTGAGCTGCTGGCGATCGACTCCGACGGGCTGCGCAGCTCCAGGTTCGCCAGCCCGACGCCCAAGGGCTGCGTGTTCGAGTACGTCTACCTGGCGCGGCCGGACACCACGATCGCCGGACGGTCGGTGCACGCGGCGCGCGTCGAAATCGGCCGGCGGCTGGCCGAGGAGCATCCGGCCGAGGCCGACCTGGTGATCCCGGTGCCGGAGTCCGGCACGCCGGCCGCGATCGGCTACGCGCAGGGCTCCGGCATCCCGTACGGCTCCGGGCTGGTGAAGAACGCCTACGTCGGCCGCACGTTCATCCAGCCGTCGCAGACGATCCGCCAGCTCGGCATCCGGCTCAAGCTCAACCCGCTGCGCGACGTCATCCGTGGCAAGCGGCTGGTCGTGGTGGACGACTCGATCGTGCGCGGCAACACCCAGCGCGCGCTCGTGCGGATGCTGCGCGAGGCCGGCGCGCTCGAGGTGCACGTGCGCATCGCGTCGCCGCCGGTCCGCTGGCCGTGCTTCTACGGCATCGACTTCGCCTCGCGCGCCGAGCTGCTCGCCAACGGACTGGACATGGACGGCATCCGCCGCTCGGTCGGCGCGGACACCCTCGGTTACGTCTCCCTGGACGGGCTCGTCGCTGCGAGCGAGCAGCCGCGGTCGAGGCTGTGCGCCGCGTGTTTCGACGGCGACTACCCGATCCCGCTGCCGGATGCCGAGAAGATCGGCAAGCACCTGCTGGAAGACATCGAGCGCGGGGTGGCCGGAGATGCTGCGCCCGCGCTGCCGGCCGGCTACGGTGCCGAGGACGCCCTTCGCCGCCCGTGAGCGTCGGGTGGCATCCTGAGCACGAAGCGTATTCGCCCGAAACCCTGACACGTCGCCTGCACACGACCGCCCCGGAGCACTCCGCCGCCATGACGCACACCGAGAAGACCACCGACCCCCCGCAGGGGACCAGCTACGCGGCAGCCGGCGTGGACATCGCGGCCGGCGAGGATGCGGTCGAGCAGCTGCGGCCGTGGACGGTGAAGGCCAGCCGGCCGGAGGTGCTCGGTGGCATCGGCGGGTTCGCCGGCCTCTTCCGGCTGCGGACGGACCGCTGGCGGGACCCGATCCTGGCGTCGTCCACGGACGGCGTCGGCACCAAGGTCGCCGTCGCACAGGCGATGGACGTCCACCACACCGTCGGCATCGACCTCGTCGCCATGGTCGTCGACGACCTGGTGGTGTGCGGCGCCGAGCCGCTGTTCCTGCAGGACTACATCGCGGTCGGCAAGGTCGTGCCGTCGCGCATCGCGGAGCTCGTGCGGGGTGTCGCCGAGGGCTGCGTACAGGCCGGCTGCGCCCTGCTCGGTGGTGAGACGGCCGAGCACCCCGGCCTGATGGCGCCCGGCGACTACGACCTGTCGGCCACCGGCGTCGGCGTGGTGGAGGCGGAGAACCTGCTCGGCCCCGACCGGGTGCGCCCCGGCGACGTGGTGGTCGCGCTCGGTTCCTCTGGGCTGCACTCCAACGGCTACTCGCTGGCCAGGCACGTGCTGCTCGACCTGGCCCGGTTGCCGCTCGACGGGCACGTCGAGGAGTTCGCGCGCACGCTCGGCGAGGAGCTGCTGGAGCCGACCACGATCTACGCCAAGCACTGCCTCGCCGTCATCGCCGAGGCGGACGTGCGGACGTTCGCGCACGTCACCGGCGGTGGGCTGGCCGGCAACCTGGCCCGCGTCATGCCGCGCGGCCTGGTCGCCGTCGTCGACCGCGGATCCTGGACCCCGGCGCCCGTGTTCGGCCTCATCGCCCACCGCGGCAGGGTCGAGCGCGCCGAGATGGAGCGCACCTTCAACATGGGCGTAGGAATGGTCGCGGTCGTCGCCCCCGACGACGTCGACCGCACCCTCGCCGTGCTCACCGCGCGGCACGTCCGCTGCTGGGTCGCCGGCGAGGTCCGCAAGGCCCCGGACCTCGACGTCGACCCCGACAGCGACCGCGTCCTCCTCCGCGGCGACCACCCCAAGTTCTAACCTGCTGCCACTCCGCGTCACCAGTTGCGTACTGTCCGGTAGAGTTCGCATTCGCATATCCGCATCTGGCCCAGAAAGTGCCGATTTGCATGCGAGTCGTTGAAACGGCGGTAGCACAATGTGACCGTGACCGCGGCGACGGACGAGGCACTGCTGGCCGACCTGATCGGCCGGTTCGACTACGACCGGGTCGCCCGGCAGATCGTGGGCAGCTACCTGCCGACCATCCCCGGGTACGCGCGGATGCCCGAAGGCGTGCTGATGGGCCAGGTCCTGCAGGTGACGCGGCACAACCTGGAGCTGTTCACCCAGTGCATGCTCGAGGACCGCGACCCGAACCCGGCCGAGCTGGTTGCCCTGCGGGCGTCGGCCATGCAGCGCGGACGCGAGGGCGTGCCGCTGCAGGACATGCTGCACGGCTACCGCCTCGGCGCCCGGTTCGGCTGGCGCTCGCTGGTGGCGGGGGCGCGCACCGCCGACGAGAACCGCGTACTGCTCACCGCCGCCGACCGGCTGATGCGCTACATCGACAGCGTGTCCACCGCGGTCGCGCAGGCCTACCTGGACGAGCGTGAGCACCTGGTCTCCGAGCAGGAGCGCTGGGCGCGGGCGCTGATGGACGGCATCCTCGACGGCGCCGCGCCCCTTGCCCATCTGCGGCAGCTTGCCGAGAGCCTCGGCATGACGGTGCTCGACCAGTACCGGCCGTTCGCGCTTTCGGTGCCGGGTGCATCGGCGCGCGAGCACGCCCGGATGGCCGTCGAGCTGCGCGACCGGGGCATCCTCGCGCTGACCGAGGGCGACCGGGTGGCCGGGCTCGTACCGCCCGACCTGGACACCACCTGCATGGCGCGGCAGCGCGCGGTGGTCGCGGTCGCCGAGCCGGCCGATCGGCGCGACCTCGCCGGCGGGCTCCAGTTCGTCCGGCTGCAGGTGCAGACGGCGCGCAGCATGGGCCGGCAGGGCGCCGTCACGGTCGCCGACCTGCTGCCCGAACTGCTGCTCGCGCGTTCACCCCAGCTGGCCGCCGCCCTGCGCGCCCGCGTCCTCGGCCCGCTGGAGGACTACGCGTCGAAGCGCTCGCCGGAGCTGCTGGACACCCTCGAGGCGTTCGTCGGCTGCAGCCTGGATCGCCGGCGCACCGCCGAGCGGCTCTCCATCCACGCCAACACGCTCGACTACCGGCTGCGGCGAATCGAGCAGCTCACGGGCCTCACCCTCGCCGACCCGGAGCACCTGACGATCGCCGTGCTCGCCCTCAAGACCCGCCGCCTCGGCGTCCACCCGGCCGACTAGCCGATGCCAACACCTCCGGCGGCCGGGGGTTGTCGTGGCGTATCCGCATCGACGGCTGGCGGGCGGCAAAATGTCGACAGGGATGCGAGACGACGTGCTTGACTCGAAGGTATGGCCGACGACCTCGTGGTGACGCCGTCGCTGGTGATCGCGGCGTCGGAGCTGGCCGAGCGGTTCTCCCGCTCGTCGGGGCCGGGCGGCCAGGGCGTCAACACCGCGGACAGCAGGGTGGAGCTGTCGCTGGATGTGCAACGCTCGCCGTCCGTGCCCGAGGCGCTGCGGGCGCGGTTGCTGGCCCGATTGCGCAGCCGGCTGGTGGACGGCGTGCTCACGATCGCGGCGAGCGAGTACCGCAGCCAGCTGGCGAACCGGCGGGCCGCACGCGAGCGGATGGCCAACCTGCTGCGGCAGGCCATCGCGCCGCCGCCACCGCCGAGGCGGCCGACCAGGCCCGGCCGCGGCGCCATCGAGCGGCGGCTGGCCGCCAAGCGCCGCCGCGCGCAGACGAAGCTCACCCGCCGCCCCGACTTCGACGACTGACGTTCCCGCCGCCTGCGCGCGACGAGGCCGTAGCCTGATCGCCGTGCAGAGGTGGCTGCCTTACGCGGCGCTCGCGGTGATCGACACGGTGGCCGCCCAATGCGGGGCGCGGCGGCTGCGGCGGTTCACGAAGCCGCCGTTGATGCCGCTGCTGGCGGCGACCGTGCTGCCTGGCGCCGGAGCCTCGCCCGCCGTGCGCGCCGCCGCCGGGGTCGCGCTCGCCGGATCGACCGCGGGCGACGTGGCGCTGCTCGGCCGTGGCGAACGCGCCTTTCTGGCCGGCGTCGGCGGGTTCCTGGTGGCGCACGCGGGTTGGCTTGCCGCCTGCGCGGCCGTACCGGGCAGCGGCGGCACCTTGCGCCGGCGGCCGGCGATGGCGCTTCCCTTCGTCGCCACATACGGCGCCGCGGCTGCGCTGCTCGCGCCGCGGGCGGGACGGCTGCGCGGTCCGGTGCTCGGCTATGCCGCCGTGCTCACGGCGATGGGCGCCACCGCGCTCGACACCGCGGGCAGGCTGCCGGCCCCGCGGGCGCGCGCCGTGACCGCGGGCGCGCTGCTCTTCCTGTTCTCGGACGCCGTGCTGGCCGCGAACCGGTTCGGCGGCAGGCCGCTGCCCGGCGCCGACGCCGCCGTCATGGCCACCTACACCGCCGGCCAGGCACTCCTCGCCGCCGGCCTCCTCGGCCCCCCGCAGCCCGCTCCCCGTACCCGCTGACGCGGCATGCCGCAAAGCACCGTCAGGCGGCGCCGTCGGCGACCTTGCACGCCAGCCGCAGGTCGTCGACCAGCGCGCCGAGGGCGTCGGCGCGCCCGTCCTGGTCAGGTACGCGAAGCACGGCCGACGGGTGCATGGTGGCCACCTCGCCCTGCCGTTTGAACTTGAAGTGTTTGACGACGTTGGTGACGTACACGTCCTCGCGCACCACACCGGCCTGCTCCAGCGCACGGTCCAGCAGCCGACCCGCCGGCCCGACGAACGGCTCGCCGGCCAGGTCCTCGGAGTCACCCGGCTGTTCGCCGAGCAGCATCAGCCGGGCACTGTCCCGGCCGTCGCCGAAGACGGTCTGGGTGGCGTCCCGGTACAGGCCGCAGTTCGTGCAGCCGGCCGCCCTGGTGCGTAGCTCGTCAAGGGCTGCCATGCGCTCCGGTTACCCGGAGATCGCAAGCGACTAACGCCGGTAGTCGTACCCGTCGTCGTACCCGTCGTCGTCCGAGCGGTCGTCGTCCGAGCTCTCCGGCTCCGGACGCCCGCCCGACAGTTCGCGTTGCAGCGCCTCGAAGTCAGTGGTGGGGGAGCTGTACTTGAGCTCTCGGGCCACCTTCGTCTGCTTGGCCTTCGCGCGGCCGCGCCCCATGGCTCGACCCCCTCACACACAGGGACGGGGCGGCCGGGGGAGCGGCGGCCCCGTTGATCTCGACAAAGTTTCTCCTACTAACACCGTACCGTGTCCTGCCGGGCAATTGCGAAGTGGTGAAGCACACGAGGGACGAGTCGTGGCACGATGCCCCGCGTGCCGCCACCGTTCGTCGCCTACCTGAGGGTGTACGAGCCGTTGGTGGCGTTCGAGCCGAGACCACGCGCCCGGGTGGAGCGTGCGCTCGCCGAGGGCGCGCTGCCGCCGAGCCAGGCGGGCATGCTGGAGCGCGAGGTGTGGCTGCGGACCCAGCTGGCCGCGCCGCCGCGGATGCTGCCCGGCGACCGCGCCGACGGCAGCTCGACCGAGGGCCCGCTGTACGTGCTGAGCATCGACCCGTCGGAGGTGGCCGGTGCGGCCCCGGGCGCCGGCCCGCTGGTCTGCCCGCTCGACCTGCGGACGAGGGCCGCGGCCGCGCTCGTCGGATTCCTCGCCACCGCGTCGCCGTCGCTCGTGCGGATCGCGCTGCCGGCCGGCCCTCGCGCCGCCGTCGACGCGGTGCGCTCCAGGGCGGAGACCGTCACCGGCGAGCTGGGCGCGAGCGCCGTGCACGTGGTGTCGTCGACGTGGACGGTGCCGCTGCCGTGGTTCACCCTCGTCGACCCGGGCACCAAGGTGCTGGACGCACTGCCGCGACCGGACCCGAAGCGGCGGGTGTGCTGGCGCTCGACGATCGTCGACGCGCGGACCAGGGCCACCCGCGCGTACTCCGTCGTGCAGCGCACCCTCGGCGACAGCGGCCCGGCGCGGATCCTCGGCGACACCGTCCGCTGGCTCTCGCACTTCCACGCCGACTCGGCCGTCGAGCTGGACTACGGCGGGCTCGTGCAGCTCATGGACGACGAGATGCTGCTCGCCGACACGTCCGCCGAGGACGTGAACGCCGCGATCAAGGCGCTTGAGCAGGGCGATCCCGAGCCCGTCGCGCTGCACTACGAGCGGCTGCGCGACTTCTGGTTGGAGCTGGCCGCATTCGAACGCTTCGGCTGAACGTAACCCGTCCGTGCCGTTCGTCGCATGATTCGTGACGGTCAGCGCGCTCCTGGCGAGCCTCGTCACCTGCGTGGATGCCTTGTGCCAAGCTTCCGCACCGAGATCGGCGGATCGTGGACAACTCGCGGTAGTCGCGGGTGTCGGGGAGCGGTCGCCGCCCAAGTCGGAGGTCACATGTTCCGCGCAGCACTGCGCGTAGCCGCGATCGGCTCCATGGTCGCCGTGCTGGTCGTCGCCGGCCGCACCCCGGCAATGGCCGACGGTGCGCTCGGTCTGAACGGCCCGACCGGCGAACCGCTGCCGTGGACCCTGGCGATCGTGGTCGGGCTCGCCAGCGCCGCCTTCGTGGTGCGCGCGGTCCTCAAGCTCAGCCGCCGCAGCAAGGCCTGACGGCCCTTTCCGCGCAGGCCCGGCAGACCCTTACAGCGTGCCGGGGATGACGCGCGCGGAGCCGACCACCTCACCGCCCCCGAGGACGGGTTCCTCGGCCAGCTCGTCCAGGCCAGGAGGGTCGACGCCGAGGGCCCGCAGGGCCGCCACCATGACCGGCAGCCGCGCCCTCGTCGCCCCGTCGTCGATCTTGACGGCGACCGCGCGCCCGTCCGGCAGCGCAGCGGCGTGCACGCCCTCCGCGCCGGCCTTGCACACGAGCCCGGGGACGGCAGTCATCAGCCGGGTGTCCTCCCGGTCGGTGCCGGCGACCAGGAACGGGTGCGCGCGCATGGCGTCGGCGACGCGGCGGGCCGGCGTACCGTCGCGCGCCGTGGTGAGGCTGGCGAACGCCCTGGCCAGCCCGGCAAGGCTGACGGAGAACAGCGGCGCGCCGCAGCCGTCCACCGCGGTAGCCGCGACCGGCTCGCCGGCGCGTTCGGCCAGCGTGGCGGCGATCGCCCGCTGCAGCGGGTGGCCCGGCTCCAGGTAGTCGGGCAGCGACCAGCCGCGCGCCACGCAGGTGGCCAGCATGCCGGCGTGCTTGCCGGAGCAGTTCATGTACGCCCGCCGCTTGCCACCGCCTCCGGCGAGCACGGCGTGCGCGGTCGGCTGGTGCAGCGGCAGGTCGTGCGGGCAGCGCAGGTCGTCCTCGGTCAGGCCAGCGCGGGCCAGGATGCCAAGGGCCCGCTCGACGTGCTCCGCCTCCCCGTTGTGCGACGCGCACACCAGCGCGAGGTCGGCGTCGTCGTCCAGTTCCAGCCCGGACTGCAGCATGCCGAGCGCCTGGATCGGCTTGTTGGACGAGCGCGGGAACATCGGCGCGTGCACGTCGCCCACCGAGTGCAGGACGGTACCGTCGGCGTCGAGCAGCACCACGGAACCGTGGTGTGCGCCTTCCCTCACGCCTGAACGGATGACCTCCACCAGCACGCCCGCCAGTGTAGGAGCGCGGCTCGTCGCATGGACGTGACGCCGGTCCGGCGGCGGGTGGCACGGCGCGGAGTCTAGGACGGCGGGTCGAGCAGCTCCCTGGCCAGCAGGTCGTCGACGGACGCGGTGCCGGCGCGGTAGCGGGCGGCGATCTCGGCGTTGAGGGCGTCGACGACCGCCTGCACCTGCCGCCGCCGCATCGAGATCGACTGCTCCTCGACGCGGTACGCGTGCAGCGCCTCGGCCAGCTTCTCGTCGGCCAGGGCTCCGACGTCCGACAGGTCCACGTCGGCGACCAGCGCCTCGACGTAGCGCCGGTGCGACTCGGCCCTCGACGGTTCCAGCCGCTGCAACCGCCCGGACCCGGCCGGCGACGCACCGACCGCGTTGTCCGCGAGGATCGCGGCGAGGTCCTCCACGACCGGGCTGCCACCGGCGACCCGGCGGCGCTGCTCGGCGTGCACGATGTCGATCCGCGCGTGCAGCAGCCGGCGTAGGTACGAGAGGTCGGTCTCCTCTTGCGCGGCGTCATCCCGCAACGACCGGACGTCCTCCAGCGTTCGCTCGGCGATGCCGTCGAGGAATCCTGGAGCGAGAACCCTGTCGATGCGTCGGCGCCCGCCGGGCCGAACCTCGATCACGCGGTTATCTTGCGGGTTGCAACGCTCCGTCGCCAACACCTCACCAGGATGTGCCGCCAATTAGTCACCTAGCTGCGCCAGCCGGTTCATTCCGTCGTGTTCGACACGCCAAGTAGTGATCTGACCTCACCGGGTTGCATGATCGGTCGTTGCGCCAGCTCGGCGAGCGAGGCCGCCCGAGCGACGAGCTGTGCGTTGTCCGTGACCCGCTGCCCCCTCGCGAAGGACAGCGTGTCCTCCATGCCGACCCGCACGTGCCCGCCGGCGGCCAGCGCGGCGAGCATCACCGGCAGGCTCGTACGGCCGACGCCGGTGGCCGAGAACGTGGCGCCCTCCGGCAGCAGCCGCAGCGCCGCGACCAGCGTCTCGGCGTCACCCGGCATGCCGCCCGGCACGCCCATCACGAGGTCGACGTGCACGTGCCCGCCGGCCGGCGCGCCGTACCCGTCCAGCAGCCGCCGCAGGCTGGCCAGCTGCCCGATGTCGAAGATCTCGTACTCGGGCACGATGCCGCGCTCCTGCATGCGCTTG
>Ga0299913_10006009_pt1 | contig 10460 bp, 7 predicted proteins | sample RVTome_9_FD_201360 | JGI IMG/M metagenome (GOLD analysis project Ga0299913, IMG submission 201360) | Soil microbial communities from uranium-contaminated site in the Upper Colorado River Basin, Wyoming, United States - RVT155D38 (version 2) ... | reverse complement strand
CGCAGGTCGAGGACGTCGTCGGCTTGTTGCGTCGCCTCTGGCGCGGTGAAGCCGTGTTCGGGCACGACGGCCCGGCCGGCAAGTTCCCGGTGCTCGCGCTCGACACGTCGTTCGACGAGGACATACCGATCGGCTTCGTCGCGTTCGGCCCGAATTCGCTGTCGCTCGCCGGGCGGGTCATGGACATGGTGGTGCTGCACACGTTCTTCACCGACGAGACGACCGAACGCTGCGTCGCCACGGTGCGCAAGGCCGCGGAGGAAGCGGGCCGCGACCCATCGTCGGTGCGCATCTGGTCGTGCTACGCGACCGTGCACGAGCGGCTACCGGAGGATGTGCGTCTGAAGAAGACCGTTGGCCGCCTGGCGACGTACCTCCAGGGCTACGGCGACCTGCTCGTGCGGACGAACGACTGGGATCCCGCGGTGCTCGACCGCTTCCGCGCCGATTCGATGGTCTCGTCGTTCGCCGGGGGCATCGACGACAAGGCCGACACCGCGACGCTCGAGCACATCGCAACGCTGCTGCCGGATGAATGGCTAGAGCCCGCCGCGACGGGATCGCCCCAGCGGTGCGCTGAGCGCGTGCTGCGGCAATTCGACCTCGGCGTCGACGGCGTGATCATGCACGGTGCGACACCCGACCAACTCGCGCCCGTGGTGGACGCGTACCGCACCATCCGTCCCGCCGGACGGTTCGACGGCCTCGACGCCAACCCCGGACGCTGAACGATGCGCGTCCTCGTCACCGGCGGTACCGGCTTCGTCGGGGCACACACGACGAAGGCACTCGTCGACGCGGGTCACGACGTCGTGCTGCTGGTGCGCAACCCCGCACGCATCGACGAGAACGTGAAGCCTCTCGGCGTCGACGCCCCCGAGTTCGCGGTAGGGGACATGACCGACCGGGACTCCGTCGCGCGAGCGATGGACGGGTGTAACGCCGTCGTGCATGCGGCCGCGGTCATCGCCCTCGATCGCAAACGGGCAGCTGATGCCCTGACAGGAAATCCTCAGGGAGCCGAGAACGTGCTGGGGCTGGCCGCGGAACGAGGGCTCGACCCGATCGTCCACGTATCGAGTGTGAGCGCGCTTTTCGACTCCGACGCGCCGGTGATCGATCGTGATTCTGCGCTCGTCCAGCCGAAGGGTGCGTACGCGAGATCGAAGGTCGAGTCCGACCTCGTCGCCCGGCGGTTGCAGCGTGAGGGTGCTCCCGTCGTCATCACGTATCCAGGCGGCGTGATCGGGCCGCCCGCCGGGGCGTTGACCGGCGAGTCCAACCTCAGCATCGAGCTCACGGCGAAGAGCGGCGTCATGGTCCTGAACGACGGCGCGATCTCCGCCATCGACGTGCGCGACCTTGCAGCCGTCCATGCCGCGTGCATCGACAGGGCGCCGGGTGCGCAGCTGTACGTGTGCGGCGGCCAGTACCTGACGTGGCGGCGCATGGCCGAGCTCATGGAAGAAGTGACCGGACGACGGTTCCCGGTCCTGCCGGTCCCGGGGGTTGCATGGCGAAGCATCGGCCGGGCGCTCGACCTGGTCACGAACGTCGTCTCCTTCGAGACGTCGTTCAGCGAGGAGTCGATGTCGCTCGCCACCCGCTGGGTTCCGACGGACGACTCACCGGTCGCCGACGAGCTCGGCGTGCACTGGCGCGACGCAGCCGAGACGATCGCGGACACCCTGCGCGGCCTCTGCGAGATCGGGACGCTCAGGGCGAAGCACATCGGCCGCCTCGCGGCCGGCTAGCGCGGACGGCGGTACCGTTCGCGTCGTGCAAGTGCCCGACGTGGTGACGCCCTTTTCCCGTGCCGGTGGCTTCTACGCCAAGGCGTGGCGCCGCTACGTGTTCCGATCTCGCGGCGACGTCCCCGTCGCGCGTCCGACGGCTGCGCTGGCCGGTCACGCATTGCTGGACGAGGCGATGCTGGCGGCGTTCCGGCTCGTGCACACGGAGGACGAGTCGGTGTGGCCCCGGCTCGACCGGGAGACAGCGGCGGCCGTCGCGCTGTATGCAGAACGCGGCTGGCTCGACGCGCCCGAGTCCTACCACCGGACGCCCCCGGCGCCGTCTTCCGCCGAGGTCACGCTTCGCGACGTTCGTGGAGCGCGCTTCCGTTACGAGCGGCTGTCGTTCGACAGCGGCTACGAACCGCATCTCGGAGAGCCCGGTCGCGATCGGTGGCTGGGCTACGAGGCGAACCGGCGCGCCCGCGCCTGGGTGCTGCGGCACGACGAACCTCGTCCCTGGCTTGTGTGCATCCATGGCGCGCGGATGGGTCGCCCTACGATCGACCTCGCGATCTTCCGCGCACGCTGGCTGCACGAGGAGCTCGGCCTCAACGTCGTGTTCCCGGTGCAGCCGCTCCATGGTCCGCGCAAGCGCGACGTGCCGGCAGGCACCACGTATCCGGGCCCCGACGTGATGGACAACGTGCACGGCGCCGCGCAAGCGGCATGGGACGTTCGGCGCGTGCTTGCGTGGATCCGCAGCGAGGATCCGTCGGCGCGTATCGGGCTCAGCGGCGTGTCTCTCGGCGGCTACGCCGCCGCGCTGGTCGCCAGCCTCGACGGCGATCTCGCATGTGCGATTCTCGGCGTGCCGTGCGTCGACCTGGTCGAGCTCATGACGCACCACGCGCGGGTGCCGTGGCGGGGTGCGCAGCGCGAGATCTTGGAGCGGGCGTGGCAGATCGGCCGTGTCGTCGCCCCGCTGGCGATGACGCCGGCGATCCCGCTCGAACGGCGCTTCATCTACGCCGGCGTCGCCGACCGCCTCGTGCACCCGCGCCACCAGGTCGTGCGTCTGTGGGAGCACTGGGGTCGCCCCGAGATCCAGTGGTACCGGGGGGGCCACGTGCTGTTCTCGCGTTCTGAGCCCGTGGGGCGCTTCGTGCGCGAGGCGCTCACCCGGTCGCTTCGGCCACGGGAGCTTGTCGTCGAGGCCGCGACCTGAGCAGGATCTGCGGTCGATGCAACCCGACGACCGATACCTGATCATCACCGCGGACAGCCATGCCGGCGGCAGCCACCAGCAGTACCGCGAGTTCCTCGACCCGAAGTATCGGGCCGACTTCGACGCGTGGCGCGGGAAGTACAAGAACCCGTACAAGGATCTGAAGGACACAGATCTCCGCGTGCGCAACTGGGACGGTGAGCTCCGTGACTCGCAGCAGAACGCGGACGGCATCGTCGGCGAGGTCATCTTCCCGAACACGGTGCCGCCGTTCTTCCCGAGCTTCGTGCTCTTCGCGCAGCCGCCGACCCCGGACGAGTACGAGCACCGCCACGCCGGCATCCAAGCCCACAACCGCTGGATGGCCGACTACGTCGCGCAGAAGCCCGAGGCGCGCGCGGGCATCGGCCAGGTGTTCCTGAACGACCTCGACGATGCCATCGCGGACGTTGTGTGGTGCAAGGAGAACGGCCTACGCGGCGGTGTCCTCGTCGGTTCCGTGCCACCGACGTGCGACTGGTTGAAGCCGTTGTACGACCCGCACTACGACCCGCTGTGGCAGGTGTGCGAAGAGCTGGGCGTGCCCGTCAACGCCCACTCCGGAGTCGGCAGCCCGGACTACAAGCGCGCGCCCGCGATGCCCGCGGTGCACATCATCGAGATGATCTTCTACTCGCAGCGCCCGCTCGTCTACCTGATCCTCGGCGGCGTGTTCGAGCGCTTCCCCAACCTCACGTTCGTGCTCACCGAGGCCGGGTGTTCGTGGGTGCCGCAGGTGCTGGAGCACCTCGACGGCATGCTGTCCATGCTGCGCAAGGGCGCGACCGGCGAGATGCGGTTCGAGAGCGACATGGTTCCGCCTCGTTCGGCGACGGAGTACTTCAAGCAGAACTGCTACATCGGCGTGAGCCAGCCGCGTCCCTCCGACATCAAGGCCGCGCTCGGGCCGGTCGGGTTGGATCGTGTGCTGTGGGGCAGCGACTATCCCCACGAGGAGGGCACGTACCCGTTCACCCGTGAGCACCTCCGGCAAGTGATGGGTCACCTCGAGCCCGAGCAGATCCAGCAGTTCGTCGCCGGTAACACCGCCAAGGTGTACGGCTTCGACATGGACGCGTTGCGGCCCGCGGCCGAGCAATTCGGCCCGGCCGTTGCCGAGATCGGGCAACCGCTCACCGAGCTGCCTGAGGGCGCGAACGAAGCGCTCAAGAACTCCGCCCGCGAACTCGCCCGCGCGAGCTAGCCGAGCGCGTCGATCACCTCGGAGAAGCGCTCCAGCGTCGGTACCGGCGCGAAGTCGGCGAACCAGACGTAGTAGCGCTCGACGCCGCGGGCGTGCATTGCGGCGAAGTGGTCCGTGAGCTCTGACGTCGTCCCGACGAGGGGATGCATTCCGCCGTACCGACGCATCGCCTTCGCACCGACCTCCTCGCGTTCGGCCTCGGACGGCACGAGCGCCACCATCTGCTGCACCGAGATTCGCGCGTCGCCGGCGTCGCCTCGGCGTTCGTCGATGCGATCCAGCTGGTGGAGGGGAACGTTCCACCAATCGGCGTACTCGCGCACGAGCGCGAGGGTGCGCTTGCCGGTTCCGCCGATCGTTATCGGTATCGGGCGGGTCGGCAGGGGCCGTTGCTGCGCCCCCGCAATCGTGAAGTGCTCGCCCTTGTGGTCGACGATTTCGCCGGCCCACAGGGCTCGCATGATCGCCAGCGATTCGGCGAGACGGCCAACGCGCTCGGGCGCCTCCGTCGATCCGACGCCGAACGTCGTGAGCTCTTCCGGCACGGAGCCCCAGCCGATGCCGAGCTCGAAGCGACCGCCCGATGCGTGATCGAGCGACGTGACCTGGCGCGCCAGCATCGTCGGGTGACGGAACGAATCACACAACACGAGGTGGCCGGCGGTGAGCGTGGCGGTGTTTGCGAGGGTCCAACCGGCGATCGCCATGGCTTCCCACATGTCCTGGTCGTCCGCGAGCGGCGGGACGAGATGATCCATGAAGGCGATGCCTTCGAAGCCGGCCGCCTCGCCCGCTCGTGCCCGCTCGACGATGGCGGCGTGGGTCATCCGCATCTGCGGAAGGAAGAGGTGGAAGCGAGCGGTCATGATGAGACCTTGGACGACATCCGAGCCATCGAGCAACTGAGCACCTCGTCAGACCCCCACTAACCTCGCAGTCACGACCCGAGAGGACGGCGCGTCATGCAGATGAACGACATGATCCTGGTCAGCATCGACGATCACATGATCGAGCCGCCGGACATGTTCGAGAACCACGTGCCGGCGAAGTGGAAGGACCTCGTGCCCAAGGTCGTGCGCAACGACGAGGGCGTCGACCAGTGGGTCTTCCAGGGTTCGGCCACCTCCACCCCGTTCGGCATGGCCGCCACCGTGGGTTGGCCGCGCGAGGAGTGGGGCTTCAACCCGGGGAGCTACTCGGAGTTGCGGCCTGGATGCTTCGACGTGCACCAGCGCGTACGCGACATGAACGCCAACGGGGTGCTCGCATCGATGAACTTCCCGACGATGGCAGGGTTCAACGCGCGCACGTTCACCGAGTCGGGGGACAAGGAGGTCGCGCACGTCTCGCTCCGCGCGTACAACGACTGGGCGATCGATGAGTGGTGCGGCGCCTACCCCGGCCGGTTCATCCCGCAGGGCATCGTGCCGATGTGGGACGTCGAACTCGCGGTCGAAGAGGTGAAGCGCATCGGCAAGATGGGCTGCCGGTCGATCAGCTTCCTCGAGACCCCGCACGTCCAAGGGTTCCCGAGCTTCCTGTCCGGCTACTGGGATCCGATGCTCCAGGCCATCTGCGACGAGAACATGGTGCTGTCGTTGCACATCGGTGCCGGCTTCGAAGTCATCAACCGTCCGCCGGAGGCGCCGATCGACCACTTGATGGTGCTCGCCTGCCAGATCAGCGCGATCACCGCGCAGGATCTGCTGTTCGGTCCGACGCTCCGCCAGTTCCCCGAGTTGCGGGTTGCGCTCTCGGAGGGCGGGATCGGTTGGATCCCGTTCTACTTCGACCGGATCGACCGCCACTTCAAGAACCAGGCGTGGCTGCACGACGGTGACGACTTCGGCGGCAAGCTTCCGTCGGAGGTCTTCCGGGACCACATCCTCGCCTGCTACATCACCGATCCCTCGGGCCTTCGCCTGCGCGACCGGATCGGGATCGACATCATCGCCTGGGAGTGCGACTACCCCCACACCGACACCACATGGCCGGAGTCTCCGGAGTTCTCGTGGAACGAGCTGCAGACCGCGGGGTGCTCGGACGACGAGATCCACAAGATCACCTGGCAGAACGCCTGTCGCTTCTTCGACTGGGATCCCTTCAAGCACACGCCGAAGGAGCAGTCGACGGTGGGCGCGTTGCGTGCCCTCGCCAAGGATGTCGACACCACCCGGATGCCGCGGGCGGAGTGGCGCAAGCGCAACGAGGCGGCGGGAATCGGGGTTGTCTGACCGGCCGCCGGCGAACTCGATGGTGGAGCTCCGTGGTCGTCGGAGCCGCGTTGGCGGGCACGATCGCGGCGTGCAGCGATGACGGCGCCGACCCGACTGCGCGTCCTGACGACTTGCCGAGTGCCGTGAGCAGTTCACCTCCACCGGTCGTGCGGCCGGCGGGCCCGGCCGCGGACCTCTCGACGGTGCTCGAGGGCGGCAACGGTGTGTTCGTCGGCGAGGCGAGGAAGCTCACACTGCCGTCCGACTGGGTCGAGGAGGAGCGCGTCGCCGCGGGAACCGCCACGTCCTATCAACCCGTTGAGCTGCCGGCCGACGGACGGTTCACGCTGTCGGAGGGGCCGACCGCGGACTACCGCACGAGGATCCTGGTCCGCCGCCCGAAGGAGCAGAGGAGCTTCAACGGCACGGTGGTCGTCGAATGGCTGAACGTGAGCGGCGGCGTCGACGGCAACCCCGGGTTCTCGCTCATGGGCGACGAGCTCATTCGCGGCGGCTACGCATGGGTGGGCGTGTCCGCCCAGTTCATCGGCGTCGAAGGCGGTCCGGTGGCGGTCTCCGTGCCCGCGAGCGAGGGCATCGCCGGCAAGGGGCTTCGGAACTTCGACCCGCCCCGGTACGCCACGCTCCACCATCCCGGCGACGCGTTCTCCTACGACACCTACACCCAGGTCGCGCGGGCGCTGCGGCAGGGCGATGGACTCGGCGATCTGCGACCCGATCGGGTGCTCGCCATCGGACAGTCGCAATCCGCGGCGATGCTCGTCACCTACGCCAACGGCGTGCAACCGCAGGCGCAGCAATTCGACGGGTTCCTGATCCACAGCCGCGGCGCGCCCGCGGCGCCCCTCGGTGCGACCAACGCGGGCGTCGACGTCATTGCCGCGTTCTTCGGCGCGCCGACGACGGTTCGCGACGACCTCGAGGTCCCGGTGCTCGTCCTGCAGACCGAGACCGACGTTCTCCAGCTCGGCTCGGTCACGGCGCGGCAGGGCGACACCGATCACCTCCGGCTCTGGGAGATCGCCGGGGCGGCGCACGCCGACCGCACGCTGATGGGAGCGACCGCGGACACGATCGACTGCGGCGGACCAGTGAACGACGGACCGCAGCGGTTCATCGCTCGCGCCGCGTTGCGTGCCCTCGATCGGTGGGCGCGCACGGGCGAAGCGCCGCCGCACGCGGACCGGCTGAGCGTGGAAGGCGATCCGCCCGAGGCGCGGCGCGACAACGACGGAATCATCCTCGGCGGCATCAGGACGCCTGTGGTCGACGCTCCCGTCGTGGCGCTTTCCGGGCAACCGCGCCCGGCGAGCAGCGCGATCTGCTTCCTCTCCGGCGCGACCGATCCGATCTCGCCGGAACGGCTCACCGCGCGCTACGGCTCGCGGACCGCGTACGTCGACGCGTTCACCCGCGCGACCGACGCCGCGATCACTGCGGGCTTCGTGCTACCGCAAGACCGGGATCAGTTGCTGGCCGCGGCGCAGCCCGACCTCATCCCTGGCTAAACCAGCGCCCGTTCGCTGGACGATGCGATCGTGTGGCCGCTGACCGCCTCGGCCGGAGTCTCGCCTCCGTGCTCGCTGCGCAGAACGGCGAGGAAGCGCTCCACGGCATGCGCAGATGCATCAGCGCGAATCGACGGGAAGATCTCGAACGCATGCTGCGCGCCGGGGAGCTCGGCGTACGCGACCGGCTGGCTGGACACCTTCCGAAGTTCGTCGACGAACGTGCGCGCCTGTTCCACGGGCACGAGCGAGTCGTTGGTGCCGTGCAGCACGAAGAAGGGCGGCGCGTGCGCGCCGACGTGGCTGATCGTCGATGCCTGCTCCCAGCGCGCTCGGTCATCGGCGCGCCTCGACTTGAACAGGTTCTTCGCGAGGAAGTCCTCCATGTCGGCGCGACTCGTGCCGTGGCGGTTGACGAAGTCGTACACGCCGTAGAACGGAACGGCGGCGACGACAGAGGTGTCGACCTCTTCGAAGCCAGGCTGGAATTCTTTGACGTGCGGTGTGAGCGCGATCAGTGACGCGAGGTGCCCGCCCGCCGACCCGCCGGTGATGGCGACGAAGTCCGGGTCGCCGCCGTGCTCCGCGATGGTGGCCTTCGTCCACGCGAGCGCCTTCTTCAGGTCGACCACGAGCTCGGGCCACGTCGCTCGGGGTGCGAGCCGGTAGTTCGGAGCGACGCACACCCAGCCGCGTTCTGCGAGGTGCGCCATGAGCGGCTCGGCCTGGCCTTCCTTCATGCCCATGACCCAGGCGCCGCCGTGGACCTGGAAGAGCACCGGTGCCTTGGCGTCGGCCGGGAGGTCGCGACGCTTCCACACGTCGAGCCGGTTGCGACGTCCGAACTCGCCGTAGGCGATGTCGCGATCGGCGCGGTACCGCTTGCGTTTGCGCATGTCGGGCATCAGCAGCTGCCGGCGGGTGAGCGCGACTTCCGTCTTCGGTGTGAACGGCTCGCGGATACGCGATCGGTAGTCGGCACCGAGCGCTTCCTCCAGCGCGGCCTCCACGAGGTCCGCGGTGCGCCGGGCGTCGCGGTGCAGCTTCGCCAGCCCGGCAAGCGAGGCGAGATGGGCGGCGAGCCCGACCTTGCCGCGCCACCCGCGAGCGCCCCCGTTGCGGGCGGTCAGCGCCACCGTGGCCAGCTCGAACATCGCGGTCGGGATCGGGAGCTCCGACGGCGTGAGCCCGAAGGCGAACGCGGGCACGGACAGCCGGCCGGTGCGTGCGACCGGACGGAGGGCGTTGGCGGTCTGCGCCGCGGCGCCCACGCCGGTCAGCATGAAGCGGGTCTCGGGTTTCATCGCGCTCCGTTCGAGGGGATCGAGGGGAAAACGTACGCGGCCTGCGGCTGGCCGACGAAGTCGGCGGCGCATCGGCTTGCTCGCGTGTGTCTGCGAACGCTCCTGCCAGGATTTCTTCCCGTGTCCCCTCCTCAGGCCGTCGTCCTCTCCGCGGTGCCAGAGATGTCAGCACCTCATCGAGCAGACCGGCTGTTGGTGCCCTTGAGCGGCACTTCGTCCGATGGCGCACTGACGAGCGCTGATGGGGCAGCGGGGATTGCGACCGCACTGTCACCAAGCGCCGGCCCCAAGTCACGCTGCTCGATGCGGTGAGGTGCACTCGCAGCCGACGCTGTGCATCCCGTCGACAGCAAATTCGAAGTCGTCCTCGCTGCGCTCGATTAGAAACCGGCGATCAGCGACGCAAGACCATTCCCACGATGACCGAGGCGGAGATCGACCTCGTCCCGCCCCGCAACATGGCCGACGGGAAGCCGCCGCGCGTCCGAGTTCGCACCGGTGACACGGTCCACCGCACGAGTTACGCGTGGTCGCCGGCGGTGCTCGATCTGCTGCAGCATGTCGAACGCGAGGGATTCGAGGGCGCGCCGCGTGCGCTCGGCTTCGACGATCAAGGCCGAGAGGTGCTGGCCTTCATCGACGGCGAGGTCGCACGCGGCACGGAGTTCATCCCGGACGAAGGCGGCCGGTTCGACCTTCTGCTCCCGGACTTCGTCTGGCGCGACGAGGTGCTCGTCCATCTTGGCGCACTGCTTCGCAGCTACCACGACGCAGCGGCGACGTTCCCGTGGGCTGGTCGCTCGTGGTGTTACGAAGCTCGAGAGCCGGTCGAGACGATATGTCACAACGAGGTGTTCCCTTCGAACACCGTTTTCCGGAACGGCGTGCCGGTCGCGCTCATCGACTGGGACACTGCGGCGCCCGGGCCGCGCGCCTGGGACCTCGGTTGGGTGGCGTGTCGGTGGGTGCCGTTCTGTCGTGACGAGAAGTGCCGAGCGATCGGGCTCCCGTCCGGCGTCGCTGACAAGGCACGCCGCTTCCGGCTGCTGCTCGACGCCTACGGGATCGAGCGTGACCTCAGCATCGTCCACGCCGGAATTGACCGGGCACGCCAAATGCTCGAGCACCAGTTGGAGTTCGCGGCACGGGGGTCGGCATGGGAGGTCGAGCTCGCTCACCGCGGTCTCTTCGACGAAGCCGAACTGGA
>Ga0299913_10006008_pt1 | contig 10461 bp, 8 predicted proteins | sample RVTome_9_FD_201360 | JGI IMG/M metagenome (GOLD analysis project Ga0299913, IMG submission 201360) | Soil microbial communities from uranium-contaminated site in the Upper Colorado River Basin, Wyoming, United States - RVT155D38 (version 2) ... | reverse complement strand
TCCATCCAGATCTTGTCGACCTGCGTGATCGGCACCCGAGGAACCTCCTTCGGAGCGGGTGGAACCCCTGCTCAGGGGTGCCGACGAGGATACCGGACGCCGCCAGTCACGGCAGCCGGCGTCCCGAGCTCCGACGGCTGAGTTCGGGCCGCCGAGCGCGCGTTCACGGGAGGTCGTAGGTACGCCAGACCATCTGCATCTCGCCGCCGACGGCACCGAGATCACCGTAGGTGTCGCGGGCCCAGGCCTCGACGGCATCCAGCGCGCGGGCGAGCTCGACCTCGTCGGCACGCCACGTCCACGAGAACGACCGCGCGCGGGCCTGCTGGAAGAAGAGCTCGAGCGTGTCGGAGCTCCGGACGTCGACGAACGTGACGGTCTCGCGAGCGACGGCGCCGTGTGCGGCGAACGCCTCGTCGAGCTCTCGGAAGTCCCGCTCCTGCACGCTGAGCCCGACGTGCCGCACCGACGGCCCGAGCTCCCGCTCGATCCGCTGCCAGACGTCGAGCCAGTCGCCACGGTAGCCGCCCGGCTCGATCACCGCGACGCCGCCGGGCACGACGACACGGCAGATCTCGTCGACGACGCGACGCCATCCGGGGATCAGGTGGAGGACCCATCGCGCGAACGCGCCCCCGAAGGCGTGGTCCGCGAACGGCATCACGGTCGCGTCGGCCGCCACGACCGGCAGCGTCGCGGACTTCCGACGGAGCTGCGCCAGCATCGCGGTGGACAGGTCCACCCCGACCACGCGAGCGCCTCGCTCCGCCAACGGAACCGCGAGCGCCCCCGTCCCGACGCCCACCTCGAGGACCGGTCCACTGCCGCCGAGCTCACGCTCCAGCAGGTCGATTGTCTCGGCCAACACGTGCGGATCGGTGACCCGCGTGCGGTCGTAGTACCCCGCCGCGCGGTCGAAGCTGACGGAGCCCCGCTCGTCGCTCACGAGGCCACGGGGATCCGCTTCTCGGGGTCGACGAACGGGAGCGCCACGACCGTCGCCGGGCGCTCCCCCGCTGACGAGTCGATCGCGAGGTCCGTGCCGGGCTCCCGGTGCGTCGAAGGGACCCATGCGTAGCCGACGTTCCGCTCGAGGCGGGGCGACCACGCGCCGGCGGTGACCTTCCCGATCGGCGTCGAGCCGCCGGGCTCGCGGACGGGCCAGAAGTCGTTCAGCGCCCCCTCGTCGGTCATCGGCGCGCCGCCGATGTCGACGCCGACGAGCTTGCGGTCGACGCCCTCCTCCGCGATGCGCGCGAGCGCCGCCTTGCCGATGAACTCCTGCTCCTGATCCAGCTCGACGTACTTCTCGAGGCCGGTGATGTGGAACGGCGTGTCGTCGACGCGCATGTCGCTGCCGTAGTTGAAGATCCCCGCTTCGATCCGGCGAGCCTCGCTCGGCGCGATCACGCGCGCGCCGTACGGCTCGCCGGCCTGGAGCACCATCTCGAAGAGGTCGTCGCCGCGCGCCGGATCCTGCAGGTAGAGCTCGAACCCGACCTCGCCGGTCCAGCCCGTCCGCGAGATCACGAACGGGATGCCGTCGAGCTCGGCCTCGGCGCAGAAGTAGTAGCGGAGGTCGGCCACCTCGTCGCCGAACAGGTCGCGGATCAGCTCACGGGATCGGGGGCCCTGGACCTGCATCGGCGCGACGTCGGTCTCGCGGATCTCGACGTCCATCCCGCGGCCCGCCGCGACCCCGGCCACGAAGAGCAACGCGTCGGAATCGGCGAGCGCGAGCCAGAACCGGTCCTCGGCCAGGCGGAGCAGCACCGGGTCGTTCACGATGCCGCCCCGGTGCGTCGTGAGCAGCACGTAGCGCGCCTGCATCACCGAGACCTTCGTGAGGTCGCGGCAGGTGATCAGGTTCGTCAGCTCGAACGCGTCGCGGCCGCTGATCTCGACGCATCGTTCGACGGCGACGTCCCACACCGTCACGTCCTCGAGGAGCGCCCGGTACTCCGTCACGGGGTCGTCGTAGAGCGTCGGCAGCAGCATGTGGTTGTAGAGCCCCCAGCTCTTGCAGCCGTGCCGCTTCGTCGCCTCGAAGTACGGCGACTTCCGGTACCAGGGCTGGACGTAGAACGTGAACGTCTCCGATGCCACGCGCGCTGCCTCCCAGGTCGGCGATCCGCCGGAGCGTAGCCGCCCACGGCGGTGCGCCGCCACGTCTCTCGTCCAGTTCTGGTCGTTCAGTTCTGGCTGGGATCCGTCGGCAGCAGCCGCATGACCTCGTACCGCGGGCCGAGCCGCTTCACGACGTCGTCCCACAGACGGTCCGGCTCCGCGTGGAACACGTCGTCGGCGTGGGCCGCCGTCACGATCCACGCGTCCTCGTCGAGCTCGGCTTCGAGCTGGCCGGGCCCCCACCCCGCGTATCCGGCGAACACCCTGACGCGGGTGACGCCCTCGAGGTGCTCGTGGTCAGCCTCCTCCGGTAGGAACCCGACGCCGTCGAACGCGATCACACCGGCGCGCGCGGGATCGTCGAACTCCGCGACCACGACGGCCGCCTGCTGTTGGACAGGACCACCCAGGAACAGCGGTTCGCCGGGCGGGACGAGCTCCGACAGCGGCGGTACCGCTTCGTCGACCGTCATCTCGAGCTGCCGGTTCAGGACGACGCCGACCGCGCCCTCCTCGTCGTGGTGCCCGACGAGCACGATCGTCTTGCGGAAGTTCGGGTCGAACAGCGACGCGTTCGAGAGCAGGAGCTTGCCGGTCAGGGAGCCGTCCACGGCTCCATCCTCCCGCGGACGCTCGCGAACGTCTCCTCCCGCCCGGGCGCTACCCCTTCGGAACGTCCTTCGTCGCGTCCCAGAACGGCAGCGGAACGATCTCGGCGTCGAGCGTCCCGGCCGGCGACGAGATCGTGAGACGCGTGCCGTGGTCGGCCGCCTCGATCGGCACCCACACGTAGCCCATGTTGATCCCGAGCCGGGGCGAGTACGAGGCGCTCGTGAGCTTCCCAACCCCTCGGCCGTCGATCGACACAGGCCAGAAGTCCTCGAGCCACATCCCCAGCGGCTCACCGTCGATCCGGACGCCCACGAGCTTCTTCGAGACGCCCTCGCGGGCGATCCGCTCGAGCGCGTCGCGCGAGACGACCTCGTTGCCGTTGTCGAGCTCGACGAGCCGCTCGAGGCCGGTCACCTCGAAGGGGTTGTTCGTGACGTCCATGTCGTTGCCGTAGTTGAAGATGCCCGCTTCGAGCCGGCGCTGGTCGCTCGGCGCGATCGCCCGGATCTGGAACTCCTCGCCCGCATCCATGATCGCGTCCCACAGGTCCAGCCCGCGCGACGAGTCGCGCAGGTAGACCTCGTAGCCGACCTCACCGGTCCATCCGGTGCGCGAGACGACGACCGGGATGCCGCGCAGCTCGGTCTCCGTGCACCAGTAGTAGCGGAGGTCTGCGACCTCGTCACCGAAGAGCTTCCGGATCAGCGGCTTCGACTTCGGGCCCTGCACCTGCAGCGGCGACACGTCAGGCTCCCGGATCTGCACGTCGAGACCGGCGAAGGCCTGCACGCCGAGCGCGTAGAGCAACGCGTCGCTGTCGGCGAGCGACAGCCAGAAGTGGTCCTCGGCGAGCTTCAGCAGGATCGGGTCGTTCACGATGCCGCCGTCGGGGGCGCACAGCAGCACGTACTTGCACTGCCCGACCGCGCACGTCGACAGGTCGCGAGGCGTGAGCAGCTGCGTGAAGCGCGCGGCATCGGGTCCGGTGATCTCGACCTGGCGCTCGACCGCGACGTCCCAGAGCGTCACGTGCTCGAGGAGGTGCCAGTACTCCTTCACGTCGTCGTCGTAGAGCGTGGGGATCAGCATGTGGTTGTAGAGATCCCAGCTCGTGCAGCCGGCCTCGACGGTGCGCTGGAAGTACGGCGACTTCTTGTACCAGCTCGCGAAGTAGAACTTGAACCAGTCGTTCTCCTCGATCGTCTCCTGCACGGTGCCTTGCGCCACGTGGTTCACCTCCGCAGTCGTGGCCGCCGGGTCGCGGCCTTCACGTCCTTCACGATCTCGCGCACGCAGTTCCATGCGGGGATCCCACAGACGCCACCGCCGCCGTGGGTCGCGCTCGAGCACTGGTACAGGCCCTCCACGGGCGTCCGGTAGTCGGCGTAGCCGGGAGCGGGCCGCATGTGGAACAGCTGCTCGGCCGACAGCTCGCCGTGGAAGATGTTGCCTCCGACGAGCCCCCACTCGGTCTGCATCTCGTGCGGGCCGAGGACCTGCATGTGCAGGACGGAGTCCTTGAAGCCCGGCGCGAGCTCTTCGTACCCGTCGATCACCCGGTGCGCGTACGCCTCGAGCTCCGCGTCGTCGGGCTCGTCGGCCCACTCGGCCGGGCACCACTGGGTGAACAACGACACCACGTGCTTGCCCTCCGGCGCAAGCGAGGGGTCAACGTAGGTCGGCATGCAGCCGTCGCTGAACGGTCGCGTCGCGGCCTCGCCGCGCCTGGCCTGCTCGAACGCCTCCTCGAGGTAGGCGACCGAGTGCGCCAGCTCGAACCCCCCGGTGAGATCCTCGAAGTCGGGCTTCGCCGAGAAGACCGGTGCGCGGTCGAGCGCGAGGTTGATCTTCACGACCCCCGACTTCGTCCGCCAGTTCCGGATGTCGTCGACGAAGTCCGCCGGCAGGCCCTCCGGATCGAGGTGCTGGAGGAACGTGATCTTCGGATGGGTCGCGGCCACGACGATCGGCGCGAGGAGCTCCTCGCCGCTTTCGAGCGCGACGCCGCGGATGCGGCCCTCACGGGTGAGGATCGTGGCCACCCGCGCCTCGGTGCGGATCTCGCACCCCAACGACCGCGCGCTCGACTCGATCGCGGCGCTCACAGCGCCCATCCCGCCGATCGGGGTCGCCCACGCGCCGAGGTGCCCGTCGCCGACGTCGCCGATCGAGTGGTGCGCCATCACGTAGCCCGTGCCCGGCTCGTAGGGCCCCGCCCAGGTCCCGATCAGACCGTTCAGCGCCATGACCGTCTTCACCTGGTCGGACTCGAAGAACCGATCGAGGATGTCGACGATCGACATCGTCATCAGCCGCGTGACGTCGGCAACGCCTCGCACGTCCAATCCTCGGAACCGCCACGCGAGCTTCAGCGACTCGTTCAGGTCCGACGGCGTGATCGATCCGAGGGCCGGTGGGGTCGTCATGAGGAGCGGCCCCAGGACGTCGGCGAGGCCACCGATCCACGCGTCCCATCGCTCGATCGCTTCGGCGTCCTTCTTCGAGAACTTCGCGAACTCGTCGCGGTTGGCCTGCGGATCGTCGTCGAGCTGGACGATGCACCGGCCGTCCGGGAACGGCACGAAGTAGGGCCCGGTGGGGATCGCGCGGTAGCCGTGCCGCTCGAGGTCGAGCTCCCGCAGGATCGTGTCGGGCATCAAGCTCATCACGTAGCTGAGGGTCGTGACCTTGAAATCCGGCGCGTCGGGCCATGGGCTCGACGTGTCGGCCGCGCCGCCGGTCTTGTCGCGCGCCTCGAGCACGAGGGCGCGGGCGCCCCGCTTGGCCAGCAGGGCACCGGCGGTGAGCCCGTTGTGGCCACCGCCCACGACGATCGCGTCGTAGCGTGGCGTCATCGCGAGGCTCGTGGCCGGATCACGACGCGGACGGTATCGCTGAACGGCCGTTCAGCGCAAACCCGCGCGCGTGAACCTCGTTAGACCGCGGAGCTGGGAGACGGCTTGAACGAGGGTTCAAGCGCGGTTGCGATCGCCTCATCGTGGACATCCGCTGCGGCGTTCGACCGCATCAGGTCGCGGACGGCCGGCGCCATCACGAAGAGCGCGACGAACGCACCGACGGCGCCGACGAGATACGCGCTCCGGGGCCCGAACCGGTCGACGATCGGACCGCCGATCAGGAAGGACACGCCGAAGGCGAGCAGTACGCAGGCCTCGACGAAGCCGTTGACGCGGCTCCGCAGCTCGTCGGGTGTCCGTCGCTGGAACACGCCTTGCTCCGCCACCCCGCTCCACCCTTCCGCGAGACCGGCGACCAGCATCAGCGCCAGGACGAGCCCCCACCACGGCGACAGGGCGACGACGAACATCGCGGCCCCGCCGACGGCGATCGTGGCGACGAGCGAGATCGCCTCCCGGCGCGCGTTCAGGAACCGCCCCGCGAGCACCGCGCCGGCAGCGGCGCCGCCGCCCCACAAGGCGGACAGGATGCCGTAGCCGAGCGAGCCCTGTCCGAACAGGTCGGCGAGTCCCACCTCGGCAACGAGGATCAGCCCCGCGCCGAGGATCAGCGCGACCCAGCCGAAGGTCACCGCGCGAAGGACGGGATCGGCCAGGACGAACCGGACGCCCGCGCGGACGCTCCGATCGTCGTCCGCGTCGTCGCGCGATTCGCTGAATCGGCCCGGGGTCCGGCCGACGATCCACGCCGAGATCAGGAACGACGCCGCGTTGACGCCGAAGATCAGGGCGCCGGCGGTTCGCAGCTCGTCGTGGTTCGGGTCCGTACCGGGCGCGAGCATCGCGACGAGCGCTCCACCGAGGATCGGGCCTATCAGGCTGCCGACGTTCCTGCCCAGCGAGACCTGACCGTTCGCCCACGCGAGGTCCTGTTCCTCGACGAGGTTGGGGATCACCGACGACGACACCGAGAAGATCGGCGCTTCGAGGATCGCCGTGATACCCGCGAGCACCAGCAGCTGCGTCGGCGTCCGGGCAACCGCCATCGCGGCGAACCCGCACGCTGCGAGCAGGCTCGACGTGACGAGCACGCGTCGTCGATCGAACCGGTCGCCGAGCCAGCTCGCGACGGGCTGGACGAAGCCCTGGACGCCGATCGTCAGCAGGAGCGTCCAGGACACCCACGACGCCGACCGGCCCGTGATCATGAACATGATGAACGCGAGCGCGGCGAACGCCGCGCCGCTTCCGGTCACGTCGACGAGGCGCGCGAGGGCGATCCGTCGGACGGCGGAACGGCCGTTGCGAGCGGTCATCCCTCGCAGCTTCGCCCCGTGGTTCCCACGGATGGAGCCCCGCAGCGCAAGTCCACCCGTCCGAACGAACGATCCCACCCGGACGGGGGACCGAACGGGTCCCCCACCGTCGGGATGGAGCCGACGCCGTCCTACGCCGAGCGGAGGAGGGCTTCGACGGTCTCGGCGCCCGCCGGCGCGGCCTCGAGATCGTCTGCCGACGTGAACGTGGGCAGCGGAACCTCGCGCGCGGTGGCGTCGTCGTCGCCGCCTGGCGCCAGCCGCCACAGCGGCAGCAGCAGCCAGGTTCCGATCGACGCGCCCACGCCGGCGGCGACGTAGAGCACGCGCGGACCGAGCACGGCCGCGAGCGGCCCCGCGACCGCGTACCCGAACGCGACCCCGAGGTTCCACAGCGCGTCGGTGCTCGCCATGACGCGGCTCCGGACGGCGTCGGGCGCACGCCGCTGCTGGATCCCGCGGATCGCCACGATCGACATCGCGTCGAACCCGCCGTTCAGGAAGAGGAACACGAGCACCGGCCAGAACCACGGCGAGACGCCGACGAGCGCCATCATCACCGCGAACCCGGCGTTGGCCGCCACGAGCCATCGGAGCTCGGTCCTCCCGGTGATCACGCGTCCCGCGAGGGCGCCGATCACGGATCCGAGACCCCACGCGGCGATCAGGAACCCGTAGAGGCGGCCGGTCTCGGCGTCGTCGCTGGCGAAGAGCTCCACGAGCGGCAGGTCCGCCACCATCACGAGGCCGATGAAGGCGACCATGATCGTGAACGCGATCGTGATCCGGGAGAGCACCGGTTCCTGTCGGATGAAGCGCACGCCCGCCAGCACGCCCGCGTGCTCCTCACGGTTGCCGGCGTCGGTGCTCGCGAACGGCCGGCGGATCGACCAGACGAGCAGCGCCGAGACCGCGAACGTGACGGCGTTCGCCGCGAAGATCGTTCCGACACCGACGGCATCCACGAGCAACCCACCGATCGCCGGGCCGATGAAGATGCCGGCGCTGGTGCCGACCGAGACCCAGCTGTTCGCCCGGTCGACGTCCTCCGGACGGTCCACGAGCGCAGGGACGGCGGCGCCCGACGCCGACAGGAACGGCGCCTCGGCGAGCGCGGCGAGGAACCCGAAGACCAGCAGCCATCCGGCGTCGACGACGGGCGACATCGCGAGGTAGACCGCCGCGCCGGCGAGGTCGGAGACGATCAGGACCTTCTTCCGGTCGAACCGGTCACCCAGCGCGCCCGCGAACCATCCGAACACGCCGTGCATGCCGAACGTGACGAGCAGCGCTGCCGACAACCATACGGTCGACTTCCCGGTGCGCTCGTACACCGCGAACATCAACGCGGTGAAGGCGGCGGCGCCCCCGGTGATCGAGATGGCGCGCGCGATCGCCAAGCGCGTGATCGCGCTGCGTGCGGACTGCTGACGGTGTTCCATGGAGCGGCTCCTCGAGGGGGTCAGGCGGTGGATCGGTGAACGACGGGGTGCGCGTGGGGTCGCGCGGGCGCGTCAGATCGCGCCGCGAGCTCCCGTCGTGTTCACCTTCCGCTCCATAGCGGCGGGATGGTAGCACGCGTTACCGGCGCGAGGCAGCGATCCGAGGAACGGAGTTGTGACGGAGCTGTGGCGAACGCACGCGCGAGCGCGTCGCGTCGCGTCGCGTCACATCGGCAGCGAGAACGCTCGGAGCTGCGTGGCCTCGATGTCTGCGGCGATGTGGTCGAGCACGTGGGCCGGCACCTCGGTGTCGACCGTGAGGCACATCAAGGCCTCCATGGGTCCACCGGGACGTTCGTCGACGGGCTTGCGCCCGACGTCCATCGTCGCGATGTTGATCTCGTGCTCGCCGAGCACCGTTCCGACGGTACCGATCACGCCGGGCCGGTCCGCGTAGTTGAAGAACACCATGTTCGGCGCGGGGGCAACCTCGATGTCGAAGTCGTTCACGCGCACGATCCGCTCGGCGTGACGGGCGATGATCGTGCCCTCGAGCGTCACCGAGCCCTCGTCCGTCTCGGCACGGATCGAAAGCAACGAGACGTAGTCCTGCGACATCGTCGAGCGCATCTCGCTCACGCTCAGGCCCCGCTCCCGCGCGAGCATCGGCGCGTTCACGAACGAGACCGGCTCGTGGACGGATCGCCCGAGGATGCCCTTGAGGATCGCCAGCGTGAGCACGCGCGTGTCGGATTCGGCGATCCGGCCGAGGTAGCTCGCGACCACCGAACGCACGCCGCCCTCGGCGAGCCCCGCGGCCATCGCGCCGAGCCGTTCGGCGAAGCCGACGAACGGCCGGACGACCTCGCTCACCTCGGCGCCGGCCGAGACGTTCACCGCGTAGGGCACGAACTCACCCCTCAGCGCCAGACGGACCATCTCCGCGACCGTGATGCCGGCCTTGTCCTGGGCCTCACGCGTCGACGCCCCGAGGTGCGGTGTCACGATCACGTTCGGAAGTCCGAACAGCGGCGAGTCCGTGGTCGGCTCGACCGCGAACACGTCGAGCGCAGCGCCGCCCAGCTGCCCCGACTCGACCGCCTTCGCGAGGGCGTCCTCGTCGACGATGCCGCCACGTGCCGTGTTCACGAGCCGCGCGCCCGGCTTCATCATGCCGAGCTCCTTCTCGCCGAGGAGGCCCTCGGTCTCGGGCGTCCGCGGCAGGTGGATACTGACGAAGTCGGCCTGCACGAGAACGGCCTCGAGCGTCGGCATCGTCTCGACGCCGAGCTCCTTGGCCCGCTCGGACGACACGTACGGATCGAAGGCGATCACCCGCAGGCCGAACCCCGCCGCTCGTTGCGCGACCAGCGTACCGACCCTGCCGAGGCCGACCAGGCCGATCGTCTTGCCTGCGAGCTCGACGCCCTCCCACCGTGCGCGCTCCCACGCGCCGTCGACGAGCGCCGCGTGGGCCTGCGGGACGTTGCGGGCTTGGGCGAGCAGCAGCGCCAACGTGTGCTCGGCCGCGGAGATCACGTTGGACTGCGGCGCGTTGACGACCATCACGCCGCGCCTGGTCGCGGTCTCGACGTCGACGTTGTCGAGACCGATCCCGGCGCGGGCGACCACCTTGAGGTACGGCGCCGCCTCGAGGACCTCCGCGGTGACCTGCGTCGCGCTCCGGATGATCAGCGCGTCGTAGCCGCCGATCTCAGCCGCGAGGTGGCCCTTCGCGAGGTCGGTCCGGACGTCCACCTGGAAGTCCTTCGCGAGGAGCTCCAGGCCCTGGTCCGAGAGCCGCTCGGTGACGAGGACCCGCACGGGCTCAGCGGTCCCCGGTGCTCTCGGCGAGGCCCTCGGCCTGGAACACCGACTCGGCGGCCGCGACGGCGGCGCCACGCTTCACCGGGAACCCGAGCCGCTCGAGCGTCATCTCGAGCGCCGCCAGGCCGCGGATGATGTCGAGCTCGCTGAAGTAGCCGAAGTGCCCGATCCGGAACACCTTGCCCTTCAGCGGCCCCTGGCCCGGCGCGATCACGCAGG
>Ga0299913_10006007_pt1 | contig 10461 bp, 12 predicted proteins | sample RVTome_9_FD_201360 | JGI IMG/M metagenome (GOLD analysis project Ga0299913, IMG submission 201360) | Soil microbial communities from uranium-contaminated site in the Upper Colorado River Basin, Wyoming, United States - RVT155D38 (version 2) ... | reverse complement strand
GGATCGGGCGAGACCAGGGCGATGGCCAGCGCCGCCCCGGCGAGGTGGGCGGCGTAGTCGCCGACATGGGCGAGCTCGGCCAGCCGCTGCCTGTCGCGGATGACGACGAAGTGCCAGCGCTGCTCGTTCTTCGACGACGCCGTTCGGCGGCCGGCATCGAGGATCGCCGTCAGCGCGTCGTCCGGGATCGGTCGCTCGGCAAAGCGGCGGACGACGCGGTAGCCACGGATGGCCTGTTCGACTTCCATCGGGGGCAGTCTAGGTGAGGCTGGCCGGCGCGCCGTAGACTCGAGACCATGGCCGATCGTGCTGCGGCGCAGTTCCCCGAGCTGATCGAGGTCGTGGTCGAGATCCCCTCGGGCAGTCGCAACAAGTACGAGTACGACGAGCAGGCGGGCGTGATGCGGCTCGACCGCGTGCTGTCGTCGGCGGTGTTCTACAACTTTGACTACGGCTTCATCAACGGCACGCGCGCCGACGATGGCGACCACACCGACGCGATGGTCCTGCTAGCCGAGCCCTCATTCCCCGGCTGCCACGTCTGGGCCCGCCCGGTCGGCGGCCTGCGCATGCGCGACGACAAGGGCGACGACTTCAAGGTGCTCTGCGTCGGCCTGGGCGACCCGCTGTGGGAACACGTCGAGCGGCTGGAACAGGTATCGCCGCACCGGCTGCGCGAGATCGAGCACTTCTTCGCCACCTACAAGCTGCTGGAGGACAAACGCGTCGAGGTCTACGGCTGGTCCGATCTCGAGTACGCGCTCGACCTGCTGCGCGCCGACCGCCGGCGCTGGCTGGCCGAGCAGCCCGCGCCGGCGCAGGGCGGCGGCTGAAGGTCGGCCGGTGGCGACGCGCAAGCTCGAACTGGAGATCGCTGGCCGGCAGGTCACGATCAGCAACCCGGACAAGGTCTACTTCCCGCGCGCCGCCCACACCAAGCTCGACCTGGTCGAGTACTACGTCGGCGTCGCCGGCGGGGCGCTGCGCGGCGCGGGCGGGCGGCCGATGGCGCTCAAGCGTTTCGTCGACGGCGCCGAGGGCGAGTTCTTCTTCCAGAAGCGGGCACCCGAGTCGCGGCCGGATTGGATCGAGACCGTCGAGCTGGCCTTCCCGTCGGGCCGGACGGCGCACGAGGTCGTCCTGCGCGACGCCGCGCAGCTGGCCTGGGTCATCAACCTCGGCTGCATCGACCTCAACCCGCATCCCGTGCGCGCCGACGACCTCGACCGCCCCGACGAGCTGCGCGTCGACCTCGATCCTGTGCCCGGCGTGGCCTGGGACGATGTTCGCCGCGTGGCGTTGGTGGCGCGCGAGGTGCTGGCCGACCACGACCTGGTCGGCTGGCCCAAGACGTCGGGCTCGCGCGGCATCCACGTCAACGTGCGTATCGAGCGCCGCTGGGGCTTCGACGAGGTCCGGCGCGCGGCACTGGCCCTTGCCCGCGAGGTGGAGCGGCGCGCGCCCGAGCTGGCCACCAGCAAGTGGTGGAAGGAGGAGCGCCGCGGCGTGTTCCTCGACTACAACCAGAACGCCAAGGACCGGACGGTGGCGTCGGTGTTCTCCGTCCGGCCGACGGCCGACGCGCGGGTTTCGATGCCGCTCGCCTGGGAGGCCGTGGCTGACGTCGAGCCGGCCGACTTCACGCTGGCAACGGTGCCGGCGCTGTACGCGCGCGACGGCGACCCGCACGCCGGAATCGACGACGCGGTCGGATCGCTCGAGGCGCTGCTCGAGCTGTCGGCGCGCGACGAGGCCGAGGGACTGGGCGACGCGCCGTGGCCGCCCAACTACCGCAAGCAGGTGGCCGAGCCACCGCGCGTGCAGCCGTCACGCCAGCGCCGGGCGGCGGCCGACTACAACACGCCCGAAGCCGAGGCGGCGCGCGAGAAGGCGCGCGCGGCGCTGGAGCGGCGCATGGAGCGCCAGGCCACCGACCGCGGCGGCGACTATGGCCGCGCGCCCTCACCGACCGGCCGGCGCGTTTCGACCAAGCCGCTGATCGAGATTGCGCGCGCGGCCAAGAAGGACGAGGCGCTGGCCGGGCTCGAGCGCTGGAAGGCGCGCCATCCCGATGTCGTCGGCCACCTGCAACCGGCCGACGTGCTCGTCGACTCGATGCGCGGGCGCAACACGACGTGGACGCGCATCCGGGTCAACCTCGAGCACGTGCCGGAGGAAATTCGCCCGGCGCAGGCAGCGCTCGAAGTCGACTACGACCCGTGGGCGGGCTATGAGTGGCCCGACCGGGCCGGTCAGCCCGAGCGCGCACCTCGGCGCCGGAGTTGAGCGGCCGAGCCGCTTCCATCCGGTGCCGGCCCGACGCGGACTACCAGCGGCCGGCGGAAAGGCGCCGGAAGTGGCTGCCGCCGGTCAGCAACCCGAGCAGCACGAGGCCGTAGCCGGCCACGAGCAGGAGCGCGAAAACGAGCGAGCCGGGCTCGCCGACGGTCAGCGCGGGCGCAAGGGTAAGCGCGCCGAAAAGCACGCCCAGCGTCGCCATGACGACCCCGAGCAGGCGGCCCCAACCCTTGTGCATCAGCACGCCGATGGCGGCCACGACGTGGACCAGCCCGAGCACGAACACGATCGCGAAGACGAGGACGACGAAGCGCATCATCGCCTCGATGTCGAATGCCAGGCCCTCGGCCTGGAACTGGCTGCGCAGCTGCTGCGTGAACTCGTCACCGATCGAAACTGCAACCAGGGTCACGAGCCCACCGAATAGCAGCAGCGGGATGCCGTAGATGAGCAGGATCACCGCCGCCACGATCGCGCCGCCCGACGACCCATAGGGCGCCGGCCAGTGGGCCGGTTGCTGCCAGCCGGTGGGCGACTGCCAGGCGCCGGGCTGAGCGGGTTGGCCCCAACCCGGCTGCGGCTGGTTCCAACCGGGCTGCGGCTGGTTCCAGCCCGCGGACGCGGGTGGCTGCGGTGGCTGCCAGGTCGGCTGGACCGGCGCGGCAGGGGTCGGCTGGCGGCCGACGTAGGCGCCCACTTCGTGCTGACTGGTTTCCTCGTCCGCGTTGCGGTTCCGATCGTGTGCCAAGTCAACGCTCCGCTGCGGTCAGTGCCCGCAGATGGTAATCCGGCCGCCCGAACGGGCGGCCGGATCGTGTCGCCTGGCTGGCGGCGGAACGCTCAGCGGCGGAAGGCGAAGTACGGTCCCGCTTGAATCAGCACGAACGCGGTCAACGCGTAAAGCGCGCCGATAACGAGCGGCACGACTGCGCTACCGGCGTCGACGGACACGGCCGTCACGCCACTGAAGAGAGCCCCAAGGCCAAACAGAGCGGCCAGGATGATGCCCAGCAGTCGGCCCCAGCCCTTGCCGCCCAGGGCACCGGCGCCGGCGGCGATCTGGAGGATGCCCAAGACCAGGACGATGATGCCGCCAACGAGCAACGCACCGCCGATTGCCCCGCCAACACCGGGCAGCTCGGGGATGTCCAACCCGCCGATCGCCCCGCCGCCGATGGCGCAGGCCGCGCCGCCGAGGCTGAACAGCACGCCCATCACGATCAGGTAGATCGAGCCGAGGGTGACCCCCATCGGCCGCTGCGGCGGCATCTGGCCGCCCATACCCCAACCGGCCTGTGGTGGCGGCGGTGGCGACCACTGCGGCTGCGGCGGTGGTTGTTCGCTCATGGTGTCCCTCCTCGGCTCCACTCACTGTCCGGCGCGGCGATCACCAGCGCGTGACGGGCGCCGCCGGCTCCCGTGGAGTGTAGCCGCTGCGAACGAGGGAGAGCGGGCCTCTCGCGCTCGGCTAGCCGAAAATCCGCTGAAGGTCGAAGGGCACCGTGACCTCGAGCTGGTCATAGCGGCAGACCGCTGGACTCTTGTCGGGCCGCCAGCGCTGGAAGGTGGTGGCGTGTCGGAAGCGGTCGCCCTGCAGGTGGTCGTAGGCCACCTCGCACACGCGCTCGGCCCGCAGCGGCTCCCATGAGAGGTCCTTGCCGCGGTTCCAGCGGCTCGTCGCGCCGGGCATGCGCTGGCCGCTCGCGTCGGCGGTGCCGAGGCCGGCCCAGTCGGCCCACTCGGCCCACGGGTGGCCGTCGAGCGCATCGGCGCGCAGCGGCTCGAGCTCGGCCAGCAACTCGGCCCGCCGGGGCCACGAGAACGAAGACGTGACGCCGACATGGTGCAGCTTGGCGGCGTCGTCGTACAGCCCGAGCAGCAGCGACCCGACGTGCGTTCCCGGTCCATTCTTGTGCCAGCGGAAGCCGGCCACCACGCAGTCGGCCGTCCGAGCGTGCTTGATCTTGAGCATCGCTCGCTTGCCCGGCTGGTAGGGCAGCGACAGCAGCTTGGCCACCACACCGTCGAGCCCGGCGCCCTCGAAGCGCTCGAACCAGTCGCGCGCCACGTCGACGTCGGTCGTAGCCGGCGTGAGGTGGACCGGCGGCCGGCTGCCGGCGAGGGCCTGCTCGGCCCGCGCCCGTCGTTCGCCCTGTGGTCGGCCGCGCAGGTCGTCGTCGCCCAGCGCCAGCAGGTCCCAGCCGACGAAGGCGGCCGGCGTCTGCTCGGCCAGCATCCGGACGCGCGACGCGGCCGGGTGGATGCGCAGCAGCAGCGCCTCGAAGTCGAGTCCGTCGCGGCCCGGGATGACGATTTCGCCATCGATGACGCAGCGCTCGGGCAGGTTGGCCTTCAGCACCGGCGGCAGCTCGGGGAAGTAGCGGTCGAGCGGGCGCAGGTCGCGGCTCTGGATGTACGTCTCGTTGCCGTCGCGAAAGCAGATCGCCCGGAAGCCATCCCACTTTGGCTCGTACAGCCAGCCGTCGCCTTCGGGGACGTCGGCGGCCAGCTTGGCCAGCATCGGTTCGATGGGCGGCTGGAAGGGCAGTCGGAGGGCCATCGCTGCCGATTATCGACGCGCCGGGCCGGTCGGTGCGCCGATCGGGCCATCGCCGCGCGGCGACGGCTGGTGGTAGCCTCCAGAGTTGCATGCCCAAACAGACTTGGCAGCCGGACCCATACCGCGTCCTGGACCTGCCGCACGACGCCAGTACGAGCTCGATCAAGCGGCGCTGGCGCGAGCTCGCTCGCGAGCACCATCCCGATCGCGCGTTCGGCGACGTGACCGAGGCGGCCCGGCTGACGCGGCGGATGGCGCTCATCAACACCGCCTACGAGCTGCTCGTCGACCCTGTCCGGCGGGCGGACTACGACAGCTCGCCCGACGGCCGCGCCGCACGCTACGGGGCCGGGCCGACCATGTCGGCCGATGGACGAGTCGAACGACCGGTCGGGCCGCCGCCGCCACCCCCTTCCCCGCCGGTTACCGCCCGCTTCGACGCCAGTCCCGTCTTCCGCCCGCGCAACTCGACGGTCAGCGGCCACAGGCACCATCCGCCCGGCCACGAGCCGCTGCCCCGACATCGCGCTGACGGCGAGCCGCTGCGGGCGAGTACGCCAACCGGGCCCGTCGAGCGCGTACCGGGCAAGGTTTCCCCGCCGCCGTCGCTGCGCGAGGCACTCGACGCCGAGCTCCAATTCGGCAAGTTCCGCGGCTACACGCTCGGTGAGGTGGCGCTGATCGAGCCCACCTACGTCGGCTGGATCGCCCGCACCATCACGCGTGACCGCGACCTGGTGGCGATGGCACGGGTCGTTGCCGCCGACCTGGCTGAGCGCGGCGTGCTCCATCCTGGCGATGGCGCGGCGCCCGAAGCCCGCGCCTCGGGTTGGCGCTGAGTGGGCTGCTAGAGTCGCGCCGATGAGCGACTCGTGGGCCGAGCGCGAGCGGCAATGGCGCGAGCAGACGCTGGATCCGGCCGCGTCACGCGCATCCGAGCGGCGCCCGCGCTTCAGCACGATCAGCGACGTCGAAATCGAGCGGCTGTACACGCCAGGCGACTGGCACGGCCCGACCGCGGGCGGGGGAGGGCCCACCGCGCGCGATCACCTCGGCGACCGGCTGCGCGAGGGCGACGGCCGGTGGCCCGACTTCGATCCGCTGCGCGACGTTGGCTTCCCCGGCGAGCCGCCGTTCACCCGCGGCGTCCACCCGACCGGCTACCGGACACGGCTGTGGACGATGCGCATGTTCGCCGGCTTCGGCTCGGCCGAGGACACCAACGAGCGCTTCCACCAGCTGCTGCGCGCCGGCCAGACCGGGCTGTCGATCGCCTACGACATGCCCACCCTGTACGGCTACGACACCGACGACGCGGAAGCCGAGGGCGAGTTCGGGACGTGCGGCGTGGCCGTCTCGTCGCTGGCCGACATGGAGGTGCTGCTCGACGGCGTGCCGCTCGACCGCATCTCGACCTCGATGACGATCAACTCGCCGGCGGCGCCGATCTGGGCGATGTACATCGCCGCCGCCGAGAGACGCGGCTTCCCGCGCGCGGTGCTCGAGGGCACGACCCAGAACGACATCCTCAAGGAGTACGTCGCGCAGAAGGAGTTCCTCTTCCCGCCCGAGCCGTCGATGCGCCTGGTCACCGACACGATCGAGTTCGGGACGCGCGAGCTGCCGCGCTGGAACACGATCTCGATCAGCGGCTACCACATCCGCGAGGCCGGCTCGACGGCCGTCCAGGAGCTGGCCTTCACCATCGCCGACGGCATGGCCTACGTCGAGGAGGCACTGCGCCGCGGGTTGCACATCGACGAGTTCGCGCCGCGGCTGTCGTTCTTCTTCAACTCGCACTCCGACTTCTTCGAGGAGATCGCCAAGTTCCGCGCCGCCCGCCGCATCTGGTGGAAGCTGATGACCCAGCGCTACCGGGCCGAGAACGAGCGCTCGACCTGGCTGCGCTTCCATACCCAGACCGCCGGCGTGTCGCTAACGGCGCAGCAGCCGCTCAACAACCTGACCCGCGTCGCCATCCAGGCACTGGCCGCCGTGCTCGGTGGGACGCAGTCGCTGCACACCGACGCCTACGACGAGGCGTGGGCGGTACCCTCGGCCGAGGCCGCGCTGCTGGCCCTGCGCCAGCAGCAGGTGATCGCCTCCGAGGCGGGCGTGACCAACACCGTCGACCCGCTGGGCGGGTCGTGGTTCGTCGAGGCGCTGACCAACGAGGTCGAGCGCCAGGTGTGGGCCTACCTCGACGAGATCGACGGCTTCGGCGGCATGGTGCCGGCCATCTTGGCCGGCTTCCCGCAGAAGGAGATCGCCGACGCCGCCTATCGCTTCCAGCGCGAGTTCGATGCCGGTGACCGCGAGATCGTCGGCGTCAACGTCCACGCCGACCCCGACGAGGAGGTGGCCATCCCGCTGCTCGAGGTGAGCGAAGAGTCAAAGCGGCGCCATCTCGCCCGACTCGAACGCACGCGCCGCGAGCGCGACGCGGGGCGGGTAGCCTCGGCGCTGGCCCGGCTGCATGACCTGGCCGCCGGGCCGGGGTCGTCGGAGACAAATCTGATGCCGGCGCTGATTGAATGCGCCGAGGCGTACTGCACACTGGGCGAGATGTGCGGCGTCTTCCGCGCCGTCTTCGGCGAGTACCGCGAGCCGGCGGCCGTCTGAGTTGATGGACGGCGAGCGCGAGGAGTTCGCCAGCCTCAGTGACCTCTTCGCAGTGCTGGCGGGCAAGATCGGCGAGGTGTCGGCCACCGTCCGTGGCGAGGTCACCGAGTACCGTCGCGGCGACGTCCGTTTCGCCGTCGTCGACTCGACTGGCGCCGATCTGCGCCTGCTGCCCGACATCGCCGAAGCGGCCGGGCGGACCCCGTCGACGGGGCCATCGGAGCGCGGACCGGACTGGATCCGCTTCGCACCGCCCGAGATCGACGAACACGCACTCGATCGCGCCCGGGCGTGGTTCCAGGTCGCCTGGCGGGCCGCCAGGCGGGGCTGACGTGGACGGCCGGCCGCCCAGCCTGCTCATCACCGGCATCTACGGCACCGGCAAGAGCACCCTCGCCGCCCAGCTGGCCGACGACCTCGAGCGACGCGGCGCCGCCTACGGCGCGATCGACCTCGACTGGTTGGGCTGGTTCGTCGGCCGGCCGGCCGCCGACTGGTCGAAAGTCAAGCTCGAGAACCGGGCGGCGGTGGTGCGCAACTACCGCGCCGTCGGTGTCGAGCTTTTCGTCGTTGCCTGGACGATCCGGACACGGCCCGAACTGGAAGGGCTGCGCCGTGTGCTGCCCGCGCCGCTGCGCGTGCTGCGCCTGACCGCGCCGATCGAGGTGATCGAGGAGCGCCTGGGCCGCGACGCGGCGGCCGGCCGGCAGGACGACCTGCGCGTTGCCCGGCAGGACCTGGCCGCGCGTGCCGGTGAGGGGCTCGAGGACCTACAGCTGGCCAACGAAGGCAGCATGGCCGAGCTGTCACTGCGCGTCCTCGACTGGCTTGGCTGGAGCGGCGCGGGCCAATAGCGAAATGCCCGGCGCTTGCCGAGCCCGTCTGAGGGCTGGCGGTCAGCCCTGCGGCTGCGCCGGCTGCGCTGCGAACTGGGTCAGCCCGAACTTGGCCTCGAGCTGCTCGAGCGGCTGGAAGCCGACCACGCCCATTGGCTGCTGGCCCGGCCGGAAGAAGGCGATGGTGGGGATGCTCATGATGTTGAAGGCCTGGGAGAGGCCGGGGTTGGCATCCACGTCGACCTTGACCACGTCGACCGCGCCGTCGTACTTGGCGGCCAGCTTCTCCATCTCGGGCGCGACCATCTTGCACGGCCCGCACCAGGCGGCCCAGAAGTCGACCACCACCGGTCGTTCGTTGTTGAGCACAAGCTCCTGGAAGTTCGCGTCGGTCGCCACCTTGATCTCAGCCATGCCGCTGCTTCGTCCTTTCTGGCTGTCGGCCTCAGCGACCGATGTCCTGGAGCATGCGATAGGCATCCAGGACGCGACTGTCGGTGAGGCGATAGAAAACGGTGCTGCCCTCGCGCCGCGCGGCGACCAGGCCCGCCGAGCGCAACACGGCTAGGTGCTGGCTCATGTTCGGGACCTGGCAGCCCACGTCACGCGACAGGTCGCTGACCGAGCGTTCCCCTTGGGCAAGCGTCTCGAGCACGCAAAGGCGTTTCGGATCGGACAGCGCCCGGGCTACCGCCGCACTGCGCTGCCGATCCGATTCGCTCGAGACATAGGTCGCGCCGGCCACGGCGGCCATTGTGTCACTACTTGCGCAAGTGCGCAAATGAGCCGGTTGGGTGCGGCGAGCCGTTCGGTCAACGCCCCGGCTCCTCAATCGCGTTCGGTGGTCGGCGAGCCTCGACTTTATGGCGTGCCGCTGGCGGCGAAGATGTTCGGACCGCCGGCGCCGTTGTCGCCCGCGAACGCGATCACTACTCGGCTAGCAAACCCTATGCCCACTGGCGTCTCGTATCCAGCGTTGTCGGAGACGGCCAGCTGCGGTGCACTCCAGCTACCGCCTTCGGGCCGCTGGCGGTAGTAGATGGCGACATCGTCCGTGAAGGCCGTGCGCAGGACGCCGCCGCGCATCGAAAAGACCGGGTTGGCGGCCCGTGACCCGGTCGCGCTCGAAGTCAGGTTCCTGGCTGGCGACCAGGTCTTGCCACGGTCGCCTGTTCGGCGATAGCGAACCCAGTTCGTGAATGACACCAGATCGCCGTGCTCGTCGTTGACCTCAACGGCCTCGGCATAACCGACGTAGGCCACGCTCCCGGCGGCCGTCAGAGTCGGCGACCCGCCGGCGCCGAGGAGGTTGCCGACGTAGGCGAAGGTAAAGGGCGGCTCCCAGCTGTCGCCGCCGGTAGTCGAGCGGCTGATCGAGAGACCGCGCCGGCTACCGACGATCGCTTCGTGGGCGACGTAGGCGACGCCCTTGCCGGCCGCGACGACTGGTCCCCAACCCTGGCCGACCGTAGCTGCGGCGCCGAAGCTGGCGCCACCGTCACTGCTGACCCGGACGCGGACGTTCCAGGGGCCATCGCAGCAAGGCACCGTTTGCGCCTGCAGCCAGGCGACGACGACCAGACCGGCCTTGCCTCGCGCCACGGCCGGCGACTGCACCAGCCGGCCGCGCGGCGAGAGCGCGACAGACGAACCGAACGACACTCCTCCGTTGGTGCTGCGGGCATAGCGCACACGATCGTTGGTCTCCCAGACGGCATCGACGTTGGCTCCGCGGGCGGCGACGGCCGGCGTTCGACCCGCCTCGGCCACCCGAAGTGGCGCCTGCCAGCTGACGCCGCCGTCGCCGCTTCTTCGGACAGCGATGCGGCCGTTGTTCTCATAGATCGCGATGGCGGTGGAGATGCCTGTGGCAGCCAGGCCTCCGTGCCAGGCGTTGCCGGAGCTGGTCAAGGCGATTGGCAGATTCCAGTTTCCCGCGAGTGCCGGCGTGACCAGCGTCACCGACAACAGGGCGGCCATGATGGCCGGCCTTCCCAGACGACCGCGAAGCCAACCCATTTGCCGCCTCCCATCGCCGACGGCAACTGAGGGCCGTCGCGCACTAAGTAGATGCCCGTCGCGGCCCAAGTGACACCGTGCGGCCACCTACCGTCCTACTGGTTGGCCCATCCGTACTGCAGCCGT
>Ga0299913_10006006_pt1 | contig 10463 bp, 13 predicted proteins | sample RVTome_9_FD_201360 | JGI IMG/M metagenome (GOLD analysis project Ga0299913, IMG submission 201360) | Soil microbial communities from uranium-contaminated site in the Upper Colorado River Basin, Wyoming, United States - RVT155D38 (version 2) ... | reverse complement strand
AACGCGACCTCGCCGTCGAACGCGTCGATCAGCTCGAGCAGCGAATCGACGCGCATGCGGTAGCACGTGCCGAGTCGCGCGTCGGCCAGCAAGGCCATGCCGTCCTTGCCGAACAGATCGCTGACGCGCACGGCGACGCCCTCCTTGGCGAGGACGGCGTGGACTGGGCTTTCAGCCCGGAGCGCAGTGCGACCAGCTTCGCGCGGTATCTGACGAGCTCGCGCAGCTGCCGCAGGTACGGCGGGGCGATCCACGCCTCGGGCAGCCGTCCCATGCGCAGCAGGTCCGCCAGATCGGCTGGCGTCGCGCACGTCGTTCTTCACGCGCCGGTACGCGAACGCCTTCACCCCGAGCGGGTGCGCGAGATGCACCGTCGCGCCGCACGCCTGCAGCACATCCACCGCCCAGTACCACCCGTAGGTGGCCTTCGATCACGACCTCCGGGTCGGGGCCGGCCGCGGCGATCGCGCACGACAGCGCGACCGGATCGTTGTCGATGCGGACCGTGTCGACCACCTCCCCCTCGCGGGCCTGGCGGACAATCACCGACCGTCGCCGGTGCAGATCGATACCGACATACTGACAAGCCATCGGGATCTTCCTCCTCACACCTCGATGGCCTTCCTGAACACCACCGAGTGTGGCCCCACCGGGGCGCTCAGCAGGAGCGGAGATCCCGTCCCTTCATGACATCAGATGGGGTGCGCGAGACAGGACTCGAACCTGCACGCCCTTGCGGGCACCAGGACCTAAACCTGGCGTGTCTTCCGATTCCACCACTCGCGCTGAGCCGCTGACTGGATCTTCACCCGTAGACCACCCGTGTGCGGACGGTGCCGACGGTCTGCCAGCTTCGCAAAAGACTACGCCGCGAGAAGACCAACACCGCGTTGTCGACCCGTCGCCGCCGGAAGCGATCCGCTCTGGGCACCCGTCCGGGAGAGGAATCCACTGGACGATCCACCCTTGGGGGCGCAGACTGCAGGGCGCACGAAGCACCCGGTCGGCGGAGGGGTTGGCGGTGCGCGTGTAATTGCGGGGATCCGGCGTGTCCGTGTGACGTGCGCGATGAGGCTGTGCCGACATGAACGCGGCCGTCGGCACTGGCCACGGGACGAGGCGATACGAGGTCGTGGTCGCCGCGGCGCTCATCCTCGCCCTGGCAGGCACTGCTGCCGCCGCTCAGACCCCAGGCCGCGTCGTCTCCACATCGGGCGTGCCACACACCGACGTCGCCGACTACCGCGCATCCCCCTACTGGCGGCCAGGCATGCCCCGCGGTGCGAACACCTCCTGGCGCACGTATCTCGACACCTCGGTCGGGCAGATCACGACGGGCGCCGACCTCGTGCTGCACACCGGCGACATGGTCGAGGGACGTTGGGGCCAGGACGTCGACGGCGCGGGCGTCTGCTCGACCGGCTCGACATCGATCTCCTGCTCACCGGCGAGTTCCACGCCGATACCACGCGCAGCACCGACGACCACACCCCCGTTCAGGTGGTCCACGGCGGTCGGTGGACCCGGGCGGCGTGGGTCACGATCGACGTCTACCCGGATCGCCTCGACCTCACGTGGTGGGAATCGATCGGCAGCATCGAGGGCCGGGGAACGATCTGGAACCCGAGCTCCAAGCGCGCGCCCAACAAGGTCGCTGCCGGAACGCCGGAGCCGACCGGGAAGCTGACGATCCATCAGGACGGGTCGCTGTCCAACCGCACGGGCTCGGGGCGGGAAGGCACCCAGTAGTCGCGACACGGCCGCGGCTGGGACGACGGGCCCGTCCGTGCGATGCCGTCATCGTCCCTCGAGCACCCGACGCGGTGCTCCGACAGGGCGTTGTGCATGACTGCTTGGTTCTGCACGGGTGCGGCCGACGTTGACCACATGCTGCACCTGTTGTGGCCTGAGCCGGCCAGCGGACGACAGCGCGCCGTCCAGGGGACGGCTGCGCTGTTCGTGCTGATCGTCACGAGCGCCATGTTCTTCTCGCTGACCGCGCTGACCAGGGCGGGTGCCGACTACGACTGCGGTCCCGCCGCGTTCGCGCTGGTCGCCGGTCCCGATCGCCAGACCGACCGGACCGCCGACTGTCGGCGTGCTGCGAGTCAGCGACTGACGACGGTCGCGGGCCTGGCCGCGCTGGCGGTGATCGCCGGGGCGTTCGGAACCCGCCTGCTTGCGGGATCCAACGACGCGCCGGACGCCGACCCACTCGACGCCCGCGACCGGCTGTCCAGCGACCGCTCGCGGCGGCCCCGACCTCCGCGTCGTCGCTATCCGTACACCGATCCAGGCACGTGACCTCCGCCGACAGCGGCATGCGGTCGGCTACCGCACGGCCTCGCCGGCGTTGCGCAGGTCATGGCGGTCAACATCGCGGCATCTTGCCGCAGCGTGAAGGCTCGGCCGTGTTGCGGTGACGAACCACTCGCGAATCGGCCCATGACACGGTTGCAATGCTGTGCGAGAGTGAAATCACCGTCGACTGGGAGGTCGCACAGTGCTGGGTGAGCTTGACACGCAGGCGACGGAGACGAACGCAGCGGATTCCGCGCTGCTGCGCACCGCCCGTGCACAGCGCGCGGACCTGCGCGAGGCCATGATCGGCCTCGAACGGTCGCTGGCCAGACCGGCACCCGGGCGCGTGGCGCAGTGGGCGGACACCGTGCACGAGGCCCTGATCACCCTGGTCGCGACCTTCGAGCGCCACATCGCGGTGACCGAGGGCGACAACGGGTTCCTCGCTGAGATCGGCGAGCACAGCCCGCGCCTGATCAACGCGATCGAGCGCCTGTGCGCGGAGCACGACCGCATCCGCCGCGAGCTGTCGTCGACGCTCGCCCACATCCGTCGCCTGCCCGCGCACGCCGGCGACGACGACATCGAAACCCTGCGCGACCACGTCACGGTGCTGGTCACCGACCTGGTCCGCCACCGCCAGCACGGCGCCGACCTGGTGTGGGAGGCGCACGCGGTGGACATCGGTGGATTGGAGTAGCTCCCGGTCCACCGAAGGTCGACGATGTACGAGATCGAACGCAAGTTCCTGCTCGACGAGCTCCCGGCGGCGACCGCTGACGTCGAGCCCACCCGCATCGACCAGGGATACCTCGCCGTCACCGACGACCTCGAGGTCCGCGTCCGCGCCCGTGCCGGCGACCACCTACTGACGGTCAAGGGGGGTCGTGGGGAGGTGCGCACCGAAATCACCCTGCCGGTGTCGCGGGAGCAGTTCGACGACCTGTGGGCGCTGACCGAGGGACGGCGGATCAGCAAGCAGCGCTGGGTGCTGCCACACGACTCTCAAGCTGAGGTCGAGGTCGACCGTTTCGAGGCCGGGCTGGATGGTCTGTTGATCGCCGAGGTCGAGTTCGCGTCGGCGGACGCCAGCCGCGGGTTCACGCCACCCGACTGGTTCGGGTCCGAGGTCACCGACGACGATCGCTACCGCAACGCCGCCCTGGCGACGCAGCGGCCCCCGCGGTGATCAGGCGGACGTCAACGCCACGAGGTGTGACCGGATCGCCCGGAACGCCGCACCTCGATGCGAGATCGCGTCCTTCTGGGCAGGCGTCAGCTCGGCGTTGGTCCGCTGCTCGCCGGTCGCGATGAAGATCGGGTCGTAGCCGAACCCGCCTCCGCCGCGGGGCGCGTCGGTCAGCACGCCCTCCATGACGCCGTCCTCGGTGACCTCTCGTCCGTCGGGGGTCACGAGGGCCGCGACGCACACGAAGCGGGCCGCGCGCTCGGTCGCCGCACCGACGCGATCGAGCACCAGCCGCAGGTTCGCGTCGTCGTCGGCACCCTCTCCCGCGTAGCGGGCGGACCGCACCCCGGGCGCCCCCCCGAGCGCGTCGACCACGAGCCCCGAGTCGTCGGCGATCGACGGCAGCCCGGTCGCTTCGACGCAGGCACGCGCCTTGAGCAACGCGTTGTCGGCGAACGTCTCACCCGTCTCCTCGACGTCGGGCACCTCGAGGTCGAGGCCACTGACCAGCTTGATCGGCGCGCCGTCGAGGATGCGCTGGAGCTCGACGAGCTTGTGCCGGTTGTGCGTGGCGAGGACGACCGTGATCATGCGACCTCGTCGCGCAGCGCCGCCGCCTGAGCGAGCGTGAGCTGGCGGCAGCCGACGAGCCCGAGATCGAGCAGCCCGTCGAGCTGGTCACGCGTGAACGGAGAGCCCTCGGCGGTTCCCTGCACCTCGACGATGCGCCCATCAGCGGTCGCGACCACATTCATGTCGACCTGGGCGGAGACGTCCTCGTGGTAGTCCAGGTCGAGCACGCTGACCCCGTCGACGATGCCGACGCTGACCGCGGCCAGCGGTTCGAGCGCCGGCGCGGACCGCAGCGTGCCGTCGGAAATCATCGCCTCCAGCGCGAGCGACAGGGCGACCCAGCCGCCGGTGATGGCTGCGGTGCGGGTCCCGCCGTCGGCGACGATCACATCGCAGTCGACGACGATGGCCTGCTCCCCCAGCGCTTCGAGATCGATCACCGACCGCAACGCGCGGCCGATCAGGCGCTGGATCTCCTGGGTCCGTCCCTTCGGACGACCGGAGCTGACCTCGCGGCGCGTCCGCTGGGACGTGGCCCTGGGCAGCATCGCGTACTCCGCGGTGACCCAACCGCCACCGGAGCCCCGCAGCCACCGCGGCACGTCCGGCTGCACGCTCGCCGCGCACAGCACCTGGGTGTCGCCGAAGTTGACCATCACCGATCCCTCGGCGAAGCGTTGCACACCGAGCTCGAACGAGACGGGGCGCAGGTCGTTGATCAGGCGCCCATCGCGGCGTTTGTGCTCGGCGTCGTCTGCCGGCTGCTCATCGCGCTGGGCGCTGCTCGAAGTGTTCACAGTTCGTATTCCTCCCGGTCGGCCGCGACCCATACCAGACCGTCATAGACGGTCTCGGCGTCGGCGGCCACTTGCTCGGGTTCACGTTGGGGAAAGACATGTGTCACCATCAGCCGCTCCGCCCCTGCGGCGTTGGCGTGCTGACCCGCCTCGGTGCCGGTCATGTGCACACCCGACGGGAACGGCGCATCCCGCGACACCCAGGTCGCGTCACAGATGAACAGATCCGCGCCCTCGGCGCACGCGATGAGCTCGTCGGTGCCGCCGCTGTCGCCGCTGTAGGCGACAACGCGGCCGTCGACCGTGACCCGCGACGCCAGCGTCTCGATCGGATGGTTCGCCGCATACAGGTCGACGACGAATGGGCCGATCTCGAGCGTCTCACCAGCCGCAGCCACGTGCACGGGCAGGTGCCGGTTGAAACTGTCGGCGGCGTCGCCGAGCAGCAGCGACGCCATCAGGTCACGCGCCCCCGCCGGAGCGTAGACGTCGACCTTCTTGGCACCCCGCTCGTGGAACCGCAGCGCGTAGTGCAGGCCGTACAGGTCGACGAAGTGATCGGGATGCATGTGGCTGATGATCACCGCGTCGAGGTCCGCTGGGTCGACGGCGTCCATCAGGTTCGTCACCGAGCCGTTGCCGCAGTCGAGCAGCAGGTGGTGGTCACCCGCCGAGACCAGGTACGACGAGCACGCCCGGCCGTTGCCCGGATGGCTGCCGGCACTGCCCAGCACCGTCACCTTGACCATCGCCGTTTCCCTCTCGTGACGCCGGCCGCGACATCCGATCGCGACGGCATCGGCCCGCGCCGTCGCCGTCAGGACGAGGCTAGTTCACGCCACGGCTGCTCCACATCAACCGCCGCCAGCCGCGGCCCGAGGAACCGCAGCGCAAGGTGTCGGAACGCGTCGGCGTCGCCGCTCGCGACGAACCGGTGCGCCCCGGTGCGCCGGTCGGCGAGCAGGTCGTCGTCGAACAGGCGCGCGACCACTCGCCGTGCCGTCTCCTCGGCGCTCGAGATCAACAGCACGTCGGGTCCCAGCACGTAGCTGAGCACGCCAGTCAGGAGCGGGTAGTGGGTGCAGCCGAGGATCATCGTGTCGACCTGCGCGGTGACGAGCGGTGCGAGGTCGGCACGCACCTGGTCCAGCACGTGGGGGTCGGTCGTCCGCCCGTCCTCGACGAACGACACCAGCGCCGGGCACGCCTGGGAGACCACCTGGACGTCGGGCGCCAGCGCAGCGAACGCGTGCTCGTAGCTGCGCGACCCGACCGTGGCGTCCGTGCCGATGACGCCCACGCGGCCGTTGCGCGTCGCCCGCGCCGCCGAGGCGACCGCCGGACGGATGACCCCGACGATCGGCACCGGCGCGGTCAGCGCGACCCCGTCCTCGGGCTCGACCGCGGCCGCCGTCGCGCTGTTGCACGCCGCGACGATCATCTTGACGTCGGCGCGGTCGAGCCACGCCACGACCTCGTCCACGAAGCGCCGGAGCTGGTCGATGCTCTTGGTCCCGTACGGGAACCGGGCGGTGTCGCCGAAGTAGACGATGCGCTCGTCGGGCAACAGGTCCAGCAGCGCTCGCGCGACGGTCAGCCCGCCGACGCCGGAGTCGAAGACACCGATGGGACGATGGTCAGGCACGTCGACGCTCCGCCGTGTCGTCGTGACATGCGAACGGCGGAGGGTCGGCTACCGGGCACGAGGAGGCCATGGCGGGGCAGTCTAGCCGTCCCCCACCGGCTGGCCGACACCGGGACAGTCGGCCTCATCGCAGACGAACGCGGCGTCGAACCGGCCGACCGCCACGCCGGGCAGGGACGTCACGCCGCACCACGGACAGATCGGTGCACCGGTCGGCTCGTGGGTGACCCGGCTGTCACGCCAGACGTCGTCGTGTTCGGTCGTCATGGTCGTCCACTGTGGCACGCACGGGACGGGGCGGCGGAGGACCACCGACGGCGTGCGGACCGGCGACCGCGCCAGACCGCACCCACGGTGGCTGTCAGGCGGCACGAGGGCGGGGTCAGGCCCAGACGGTGTCAGCGAGCCCCGCTGCGAGCGTCGTCGTGTCGCCTGCGCCGAACGCACCGGTCGACAGGTACTTCCAGCCACCGTCGGCCGAGATGACCACGACCTTGCTGCCCTCGGGCAGCCGGTCGGGACTGCACATGCGCTGCGCGACCGACAGCGCCGCCCCCGTGGACACGCCCGCGAAGATGCCCGCGTGCTGGGCGAGCGCACGCGTCGCCTCGAGCGAACGCTGCGAATCGACCTTGACCCGCCCGTCGAGCAGCGTCGGGTCGAAGATCGGCGGCACGAACCCCTCGTCGAGGTTGCGCAGCCCGTAGACCAGATCGCCGTACTCGGGCTCGGCGGCGAAGACCCTGATGTTGGGATCGTGCTCCCTGAGGCGACGACCGACACCTGCCAGGGTGCCGCCCGTCCCCAGCCCCGATACGACCGCGGCGAGGTCCGGCAGGTCGGCGATGATCTCCGGCGCGGTGGTCTCGTAGTGGGCGCGGGGGTTCGCCTCGTTGCCGTACTGGAACGGCATGTAGACGTCGTCGTCGCCGTCAGCGATCTCGCGCGCCAGGCGCACCGCGCCGTTGGAGCCCTCGCTCCCCGGTGAGAACACGATGTCGGCGCCGTACAGCTCGAGGAGGGTCCGGCGCTCCTCGGAGGTGTTCTCGGGCATCACGCACGTCAGCTTGTAGCCGCGCGCGACGCAGAGCGCGGCCAGCGCGATGCCGGTGTTGCCGCTGGTCGGCTCGATGATCCGCGAGCCCTGCGTGATCTCACCGCTGCGCTCGGCCTCGGTCAACAGGTACAACGCCACGCGGTCCTTGATCGATCCCGTGGGGTTGTAGCCCTCGAGCTTGACGTAGATCTCGTAGTCAGCCGGCGACAACGCCGCCACCTTGACCAGTGGCGTGTTGCCGACCGCGAGCGCCGGGTCCAACAGCAGCATGCTGGCCGCTACCCTCCTGCGACGGCCGGGAGGATCGACACGACGTCACCGTCGGACAGGGGGGTGTCGATGCCCTTCATGAATCGCACGTCCTCGTCGTTGATGTAGACGTTGATGAAGCGGTGCAGGCTGCCGTCGTCGGCGACCAGCGCGGTCCTCAGCCCGTCGTGACGGTTGCCGAGATCGTTGATGAGTTCGCGCAGGTGGTCTCCGTCTCCGGACACGCGCCGCTCGCCGTCGGTGTGCTTGCGCAGCACTGTCGGCACTCGAACCTCAATCGCCATGGTCTGTCGCTTCCTCACGTCGGCGGCCCGATCCTCAAGCGTAGTGACCAGGCTGTCTTGGATACCGGTGACAATAGGGTCAACGCGGGGAGATCCTCACATGTTCCCTGCGGCGGGCGCAGCCGGGTCCGCCGCGCAACGTTCCCCGTCGATCACGAGCGTACGCTCGCACACCTCGCCGTCGACGATGTCGAACGCCCGGATGTGCGGATCCTCGGGGTCCTGGAGGGACACGATCAGGTAGACGGCGTCGGCGTAGAACGCCAGCTCGATGTCGGTGCTCGACGGGTACGCCTCGGTGTGGGTGTGGGAGTGGTAGATGCCCAGCAGGTCCCAATCGTTGTCGTCCATCTCGTTCATTGCGGCGAGCATCGCCGTGGGATCCATGTTGTAGAAGGTCATCGACCGTGCGGCATTGGGGATGCGGTAGTGCGCGGTCAGGCGCCCGTCGATGCCCGCAAGCAGCCCGCAGACCTCGTAGGGGACGTCGCTGCGGGCGTGCTCGATCAGGTCGTCATGGGTCGAACGGTCGAGGTGGAACTCACGACTCGACTGCACCGTCGTCATCTCAGGCGACCTACCGCTCTCGCTGCTCGAGGCCATGTCGGGGCGACGTGCTGCGTCCGCCGCTGCGAACCATGCAAAGGCTAGCCGCGCCGACGGCCGTCAGCCGGGTGGTTCCGCGAGCGCGAGCTGCCACGTGCCGGGTACGCCCCTGAGCTCGCGTGCCCCCAGCCCGGTGAACATCAGCCGCGAGCCGGCGACGCGATCGGTCACCGTCCGGGTCACGACGACCTGACCCGGCCGCGCGCACCCCTGTGGCACGGGACGCGATGTGCACGGCCAGCCCACCGATGTCGGGTCCGCGCATCGCCACCTCCCGGTGTGGACCCCACCAGCGCACCCGCAGGCCGAACGCACGACGTCCCCGGCGATCGCCAGGGCGCAGCGCACCGGCGCGTGCGAGGCCGTCGAAGGTCGAGACGATGCCGCCTACGGTCCCGGCCGTGACCACCGGCGGCGGCACCGGACGGCGTAGCATGCGCACCGACCCCAGTTCCCACGATGGCGGACACAGGAGCCACCCCATGCTGGACGCTGTGCGCCCACTGCCACCCGACGCCATCCTCGGGCTGATCGGCGCCTACCAGCGCGATCCGAACCCGGACAAGATCGACCTCGGTGCGGGCGTCTACCGCGACAGCGCCGGCGAGACGCCCATCCTCGCCGCGGTGCGCACGGCCGAGCAGCGCCTGCTGGCGTCCGAGCGGACCAAGAGCTACGTCGCACCTCCGGGTGACCCGGCGTTCATCGCCGGGGTGACACGGGGGCTGTTCGGCGCCGACCACCCCGTGCTGACCGGGGCGCGCGTCGGCGCCGTGCAGTCGCCGGGCGGCTGTGGTGCGCTGCGGCTCGGCGCTGAGCTGATCAACCGGCTGCGCCCAGGGACGCCGGTGTGGGTCAGCACGCCCACGTGGCCGAACCACGAGCCCCTGCTGGGTGACGCCGGGCTGAAGATCCACGCCTACCCGTACTACGACCACGACGTCCACACGGTCGACGACGACGCGATGCTGGCCACGTTGGCGACCCTCGGGCGCGACGACGTCGTGCTGCTGCACGGCTGCTGCCACAACCCGTGCGGCGCGGACCTGACCCGACAGCAGTGGGACGCCATCGCCGACCTTGCACTGGACCGCGGGTTCACGCCGTTCGTCGACATCGCGTACCACGGCCTCGGCGACGGGCTCGACGAGGACGCCTACGGCGTGCGCACGCTGGCGGCGCGGCTGCCGCAGCTCCTGGTCGCCTACTCGTGCTCGAAGAACTTCGGGCTGTACCGCGAGCGGGCCGGGCTGGTCTGCGCGGTGACCCCCACGGCCGAGACGGCCGCCGCGGCGCGCAGCCAGCTCAACTCGATCGCCCGTGGCATGTACTCGATGCCACCGGCCCACGGCGCCGCGATCGTGGGCCACATCCTCGGTGAAGAGGAGCTGACCGCACGCTGGCGCGCCGAGCTCGCCGACATGCGTGGCCGGCTCCTGCGCATGCGCCGGCTGTTCGCCGACCGGATGGCGCAACGCGGCGCCGACTTCGGCTTCATCGCCGACGAGCGGGGCCTCTTCTCGTTCCTGGGCATCTCGCCCGCCCAGGTCGAGCGTCTGCGCGACGCCCACAGCGTGTACCTCGTCGGTTCGAGCCGCATCAACGTGGCCGGCGTCACCGAGGACAACGTCGACACGCTCGCCGACGCGCTGGCCGCCGTGCTCGACACCTGAGCGAGCCACCGGGCGGCCCGGAGGACCCGCGCGCCCCCCGGAACGCACCGGGTGCCACCGCGCACCCG
>Ga0299913_10006005_pt1 | contig 10463 bp, 5 predicted proteins | sample RVTome_9_FD_201360 | JGI IMG/M metagenome (GOLD analysis project Ga0299913, IMG submission 201360) | Soil microbial communities from uranium-contaminated site in the Upper Colorado River Basin, Wyoming, United States - RVT155D38 (version 2) ... | reverse complement strand
ATGTCTTTGATCGCGACGCCGACCCGCTCGACGGCGATGTCGTCGCTCGCCTCGCCGGCCAGGGTCAGCGTGGACGCGGTTCGCACCTTCGTGCCCCAGGCGGGCGTGAGGATCGAGGTTTCGATCGGGTGCGTGACCGGGCTCGGGGTCGGCGTCGAGCTCGGGGTCGGGGTCGGCGTCGGGGTCGGCGTTGGCGTCGGCGTCGGCTCGACCGCCGCCGCGACCTGGAATCGCCGCTTCGCGGGTGTCTCGTCGATCGCGCCCACGTTGTCCTTGGCCCGGGCGTGGATCTCGAACGCGCCGCCGGCCGGCGGGGGCTGCCAGGTGAACGACCAGGTCGTGCCCGCGCTCCCGGCCGAGTCGACCGTCGCCGCGTGCCCTTGCCAGGCGCCCCAGGTGCCCCCGGAGCGCCACCACTGCTTCGAAGCGACATCGAGGATCCCGACGCTCACCTCGGCGATCCCGATGTCGTCGGTCGCGAGGCCCTGCACCATGACCGGAGCGTCGGCAGGCAGGGACGCATCGACCGTCGGAGCCGACAGCTCCGTGTCAGGAGCCTGGTTCGCGGGGCTCGGAGAGGGGCTCGGACTCGGGCTCGGGCTCGGACTCGGCGTCGGCGTCGGCGTCGGTGTCGGTGTCGGCGCCGGGTCGCTCCCCGCCCGCAGGAGGAACGCAGCGTCATGGGCTCCGACGGTGACCGAGGTCACCGACTTCGGGAGACCTGCGGCGTCTTTGGTGACGACGTCCCACATCGTGGCACCGAGTTGGTACGTGATCGCCGACGAGGTCGGGTTCACGAGGACCGTGCCGTTCGCGTAGTCCCGCCGGTAGAGGTTGACCCCGGCCACCTTCGTCTCGGCAGCGGTCGACGGGGTGCCGACGGGCGCGCCGAAGTCCCAGAGGAACAGCTCGTCGGGCTGGTTCAGTCCGAACGGCCCACCGAACTGGTACCGGTTCGAGGTGCTCCGCAGCGCGAGCAGCGTGTTGCCGTAGGCGAAGCGCTTGTACTGCGCGATGTTGCCCGTGTACGCGTAGTTCCAGCGGACCCAGAACAGGCCCGGCCAGTTGCCACCCATGATCTTGAAGGTCTGGTCGATCTGCTTGTTCCAATCGAAGTTGAACTCTCCCGGCTTCATGTAGTGCTCCAGTGCGCCGCCGTCGTAGGCGGAGCCGAGCAGGTCCCAGGTGCAGGCGTCGTTGTTGCCGAGGCTGTTGCCGGCGAACCAGACGCCGGGGAAGCGGGAGCGCAGACCGGCGAGCTTGGTCTTCTGCGCCTGTCCCCACGATTCGCGTGTGAACTTGGTGCCGGCCTGATCGTTCCACTGGAACACGGGGTTCCCGTGCCAATCGGCGTTGTTGTACTGGTTGCAGCTGGACACGTCGAGCCACACACCGTTGTAGCCCTGCAGGCTGGGGGTCTTGAACGTGGCGCCGATCCGATCGGCGATGAAGTTCCACGCCGGCTGCTGCCAGATCTTCAGTCCGTACCGCAGCGTGGCGTTGGTGTCGTCGCGCACGGGGGCGCCGTTCAGACCGGAGTCCGACGCGGCCGCCGTGTTGCTGCCGATGTACACCGGCGACATCACTCGCGCGTTGGCGGCATGCGTCGTTGCGCCTGTGCCCCACAGGCCGCGCAGGACCGAAAGAGACACCACGCCGCCGGCGACGGTGGGTGTGCCCACGATCTGCATCAGCTCGTCGTCGACGCGGACCCACGATACGACGTCGTGGGTGCTCTTCGAGTAGGAACCGGGGCTGGTGCCCGTGCCCCGCGACGGCATGAAGGGCCAGGATGCGGGGGTGTTCGCGGGCTTGGCATCGCCGGGGACCGCCGTGACCTGGACGGTCGTGGCTGTGGCGTTCAGGCTCGCGGCGAGCCGCCCCCCGGTGGAGGCGTCGTTGCCCGTGACGTAGGGCTTGTGGTTGCCGGGCCAGAAGGTGCTGATCGACGTGGGGGCGATCCGTTCCATCATCTCGGCCTCGCCCCAGTTGACCTGGCCCTTGTTGGCCTGCGAGACGTAGGAGCCGTTGCGGTAGTTCGTGATGATCGCCCCGCGCGCTCCCAGCTTCTCGGCCAGGGTGGTGGACGACGTGCCCTGGCAGTTGTCGCCGAACGGCCAGTTGTTGCTGCCCTCGCTGTGGAAGTGCACGAACCACTTCGTGAGCTGCGTCAGGCGCTCGTCGAGCTGCGTGCCGGTCAGCTGATTCGCGGTCCGGATCGCCGAGCAGTCGTTGGACTCCGTGAACAGCCGCAGGTACGGTCTGGCTCGCAGCAGTGCCCCGAAGTCAGGTGGCGAGACGGCGGTTGCCGGTGCGACCTGCAGCATCGTGGCCGCGACCGCGACCCCCATCAGGATGGCCGAGATCCGGCGGAGTTGTCCGTGCCTCATCGTTTTCCCCCTCGTTGCCTCTCGGGCGAACGGGGGAGGACCACCCCTCGTCTACCCGACCTCGGGTAGTGCATCGACGTCAGGTCGGGCTGACTACATCCGGCAGGTGGGTAGTCCTTCGTGACTACACGACCGACCACGGGGCCCGGCGCGCGACCTAGCCCGCCGCCGGACGATCGAGGGCACGGGCGGGGGATGCGCGCGTGATGACCGGCCTACGTGCCCGGCGGCGTGGAGCGTCTCGGTAAGGTGCGCGAGGCATGGACGAAGACGCGCCGAAGGAGCGACCCGGCAACCGGACGCGGGACGTCGTTCGCAGCTCGGGCACGACGAGCGTCGCCGCTGCGCTCGGGGTGGCATCCGGCCTGCTGCTCGACGTGGCGATCGCGTCCGGCTTCGGGGCCGGGGTCCGCACCGACGCCTTCTTCGTCGCGGCACGGATCCCGATCGGGCTCACCTCGCTCCTGATGGTCGGTGCGAACCAAGCCCTCGTGCCCGCGATCAGCACCTGGCTCGTCGCGAAGCGTCGCCAGGAGTCGTGGAGGCTCACGACATCGCTGTTGGGAGGCGCGGCCTTGGTGGGGTTCTCTCTGGCCGCCGTGGCGGCCCTACTGGCCGGCCCGCTCGTACGGCTGACGGCGCCGGGTCTGACGCCTGAGGCCACGGCGACGGCGACGGCGCTGGCACGGATCCTGTTCCTGCTCGTGCCCCTCGTCGCTCTCGCCGAGGTGTTCCGGGCGCTGTTGAACGCGTTGCGGTCGTTCGTGGCGCCCGCGCTGATGCACGTCGTGCTGAACGGGGTGGCGGCGGCGATCGTCGTCGGCACCGAGGGGGGGATCGAACGGGTCGCCTGGGCCTACGTGGCCGGGGCGGTGGCCCAGCTCGCGTTCCTGTTCGTCGTGGCCCTGCGCCGCGGCTACCGGGTCGTGCCGGGGGCCAGCCTGCGTGATCCGGAGGTCACGGCCGCAGCGCGGCTGTCGGTCCGCCCGCTCGTCGGCGCCGGCCTCAATCCGCTGGCTCGCGTCGGGGAACAGGCGATCATCTCGTTCCTGCCGCCCGGCGCGATCTCGATCATGAACTACGGCTACCGGCTGATCTCGGCGATCGGCGGGTCGGTGCTGTTCCGCTCGGTCGTCGTGGTGATCCTGCCGCGCCTGACGAGGGCGACCACCGAGGGGCACCACGACGAGATCCGGCAGCTGACCCGCCTCGGCGTCCAGATCATGCTGGTCGTGAGCGTTCCACTCACCGCGATGATGGCGGTCCTGGCCTCACCCGCGGTGCTCGTGGTGTTCCGTCGCGGCAACTTCTCCGAGGCCGACGCGGCGTTGCTGGGCACCGTGCTCGCCGTCTACGCGGCCAGCCTCGTGGGTTCGGCGGTGCAACGTGCCCTGCTCGCGCCCTTCTACGCCCGTTTGGACACGAAGACACCCCTGCGCAACACGGTCTACGGGGTGGCGGCGAACCTGGCGCTCGTCCCCGTGTTCCTGCTGGCGCTCGGCGACCGGCCCTTCGCGGTGGTCGGAGTTGCCGCCGCCTATTCGATCGCGCAGTACGTCAACGTCGCGCACGCGTGGTTCCGGCTGCGCCGAGACGCCGGCATCCATCTGACGGGAGTGGGCGCGACCGCGCTCAAGCTGCTCGCGGCGGGCGCCGTGATGGCGCTGGTACTGGTCGCGGGGGTGGCGTTGGCAGACCCGCAGGACGTGGGTTCGCGGGTCGAGCAGCTGGCGATCACCTCGCTGATCGGCGCCGCAGGCCTGGCGGTCTTCGTCGGAGCGGCGGCGGCCCTGGGCCTGCTGGATCTGGCGCGCCGGTCCCTGGCGATCAGACGTCCGGGCCGGCAGCCGCCGTCGCATCCGGCGCAAGAGGGGCCGGCCGACCCACGTACCCATGACGAAGGAGCAGGGGCCAGCTGAGCGCGGCCACGACCGTACGGTCGCGCAGGTGCATCCGATCGCGCCACTCGGTATCGGCCCGCAGGGCCACCACGCCGGTCGTGAACCGACTCGGATTGCCCGCGACCCCGTGTGTCGGCCGCAGCGAGACTTCGGTGGGCGAGACGAACGGCAGCCCGTCGGCGGGCTCACCAACCAGCCCGAGCATGCGCGCGAGCGCCGGCTGCGGCGCGGCGAGCAGGTCTTCGTACCGGACGCGCAGGTAACGAGCCGGGTCGCGGCCCCACAGCAACTCAGCCGCGGTGTTCCACAACGTCCACAGCGCCGCGCTCTTGGCCGCTCCCTGTCGCTGCATCTGCCCACCGTCGCGCTCGGGGAGCGGTTTGGCGCGCAGCCATGAGTAGGCGGTGGCCCGTGGGTCGCGGATCAGGTGCACGTAGGCGACGTCGATGCCGGGCACGTGACGAAGGAGCTCGCCGTAGGGAGGCAGCTTGGAGGAGTCGACGATCACCCGGGCTCCGGTCTCCTCGGCGATCGCCGCGTAGAGACTCGCGAGCACGCCCGGCAGCTCGCCGAGCCGCTCGAGGGCGAGTACGGGACGTCGGCGCAGCCTGAGCAGCATCGGCAGGTGACGCGCCCGGGTGCCACGTCGGAGCAGGTCGATCATGCGGGCGGGATCGACGTCGCCGAGGTGCGCCATCACCGCCTGCCAGCGAGGGCACGCCGAGAAGGGCTCACCGCAGCCGCACAGTCGGTCGCCGACGATGCCTCGTTCCCACAGGAAGCGCACCTCGCCGGCCGACACCACACCGTCCACCTGGCCAAGGATGTTGTCGAGGATGGTGCTGCCGCTGCGGCCCGATCCGGCCACGTACAGGACCTTGACCACCGCGTCGCCTCACGCCTGCCCGAGGACGCGACGGTACAGGCGTTCGGTGTCGTCAACGACCGCATCCCATCGGTAGGTGGCGACGATCCGGTCGCGAAGCTTCTCGGCTGCCTCCCGCTCTGCCACGGGGTCATCGAACGATCGAGCGATCGCCTCGAGCAGCGACGCCTCCGATCCGGCCCGGAACAGCCGGTGCCCCGGGGCGTCGGACTCCAGCACCTCGACGTGGGGCGCGATGTCGCTCGCGACGATGGGAGTGCCGTAGGACGCGGCTTCCAGCAGGGTGAGCGGCAGGCCCTCCAGGGCGGAGGGCAGCACGAACGCGGCCGCGTTCGCGTAGAGCTCCTCGAGGGGCGCGCCGAAGACGTAGCCCGCGAGCACCACCCTGGGGTCGGCGGCGGCCTCCCGCTCGAGGGAACGGACGTAGTCGTCGGTGAAGCTCGAGCCGCCGGCGATCACGAGCCGCCGGTCGCCGGCGATCGAGCGCCAGGCCCGGATCAGCAGGTGCGGCGCCTTCTCAGGAACGAGCCGCCCGACGAACAACGCGTAGGAACCCGTCTCCAAGCCCCAGCGATCGGTGATCGCTCGTGGTGGCCGGCGCTCGTGTACCTCGACACCGTTCGGGATCACGAACGCCGCGCGGCGATAGGTCCGCCGGTAGTGATCCGCGAGGTTGGCGGCCACGACGATCGTCGCGTCGGGGACGTGCGCCGAGCTCCACTCCGCGGCGTGGAGCACGGTGCGGGCGGCCGGGCCCCACTTCGCTCGCTCGGCGTCTCGACCGTGCACGGTCTGCACCACCTTGGCACGGGACATGTAGCGTGGCAGGAAGGCCGGCAGGCCCGGTCCGACCGCGTGGTAGTGCACGATGTCGACTCCTCGGCGCATCGCGTCGAGCGTCGACACGCCGCTGTGCACGATCGCGTCGAGGTGTTTGCTGTTCACGGTCGGAAGGTTGCGCAGGTGCATGCCCCGATACTCGGATCGTTGCTCGCGCACGTAGTTCGTCCGGCAGTACACGACGATCTCGTGCCCACGTTCGGCCAGACGCGAGCCGAGCTCCTCGACGTGGCGCTCCACGCCGCCGAAGGTCGCGGGCACGCCGCGCTGGCCGACCATCGCGACGCGGAGCGTGCGCGGTCCCGTCATGCCGCCGCTCCCGCGATCGCCTCGTCGTAGGCGGCCGTGACCCGCTCGAGATGGCGGGAGGGCCCGAAGTCCCGCACCGCCTTCTCGCGCGCGGACGCACCCATGCGGAAGGCCAGCGCGGGGTCGTCCACGATCGGGCGCAAGGCGTCGGCGAGGGCCACCGGATCGTTGGCGGGCACCCGGGCGCCGTCGACCCCGGGTTCGATCAGCTCCGGGATGCCGCCGAGATCGGTGCCGACGACCGGCAGCCCGCTGGCGAAGGCTTCGAGCACGGCCAGCGGCTGATTCTCGTACCAGCGCGAGGGCACGACCGACACCGCGGCGCCACGCAACAGCGTGCCGAGCGCCTCCGCTTGGAGTCGCCCCAGGAACCGCACCCGGTCGGCGAGCCCCTCGTTCGCCGCGAGCGCCTCGAGGGAGGCGCGTGCCGGCCCCTCGCCGGCGAGGTCGAGCGTGGCGCCGGGCAGGTGCGTCATCGCCCGGATCACGACGTCGGCACCCTTCTCATCGGACAGGCGTCCCGCGAACACGACCCCTCGGCCCGGCGCCTCGGCCGGGCGCCAGCGGTCGACGTCGACGAAGTTGGGCACCCATCGGAGCCGCTCGGGGAACACCCGAGCTTCGCGCATCTTGCCTTCCAGGAATCGGCTCGGGCACAGGAACAGCCCGACCGGACGGTAAGCGCCGAGCAACGTGTGCAGCCCGAGCTCGGCGGCGACGGCCAGGCTCGCACCCCGTGAGCCACCGTTGCAGGCTCGCACCACCGGCTGCCAGAGCCGCCTCGGCAGGCAGGCCTCACAGATCTCACCGTCATCGAGGAACCGATAGGTCGGACACGCGAGCTTGTAGTCGTGCAGCGTCATCACGGCGGGGATCCTCCGGCGCCGAAGGGGCGACAGGATCGACGGTGACAGCTGATGGTAGATGTTGTGCAGGTGCACCACGTCGGGTCGGAACGCCTTCACCACCCGCTCGATGCCTCCACGCGCCGCGGTGGACCACACCATGCGGCCCACCCCTTCGGCTTTGCCGCGCACACCCGGCGGCACGGGGTCGAACTCGACCTGCCGCGGGAACCAGGGCGCGTAGGGCATGGGTTCGTTGTCGGGGTGCGCCATACCGAAGAACGCGACCTCGTGACCGGCCTCACGCTGGAGGGAGGCCACGTCGAACAGGTAGCCCTCGGCGCCGCCTCGCCGGTAGAGGAACTTGTTGACGTGGAGGATCCTCACGCCCGCACCGTGATCGTCCGGGGAGCCACACGAGGGGCGGCCGTCGCCAGCGCCGCCAGCGCCGCGAGATACCAGAGCAGTGCCAGCTGCGTGATCACGTTCGACACCAGCGACAGGATGCAGAACGCCGCGAACACCCCAGCGAACCCCACGACCAGCGATCGGTACGGGCCCGGCTCGGTGTCTCGCAGTCCCCGAAGGGTGATGCCCGCGGCGCGCAGGAGGAACCACAGGTACGCGGCCAGCCCGAGCAGGCCAGTCTCGACGTAGACGCGGATGAAGTCGTTGTGGGGCGACTTCGCCTCCTCGACCTGCGAGCGCACCGCCGACAGCCCGATGCCCAGCACGGGGTTGCGGTTGAGGTCGACCGCCTGCTGCCAGAACTCGAAGCGCCACACGAGCGAGTTGCCCGCCGCTCCGGTCGAGGTCGTCTCGGTCTCGAGGTCGGAGAATCGAGCCGCGACAGCCGGCACGAACAGCGCGACGAGCACACAGCTGAGCCCCACGACCGCGACCACTTTCTTGCCTTTGATCCCGCCCACCACCAGCAGGCCGGCGAACGTCGCGATCCAGGCCGAGCGCGTGTAGGTGAGCAGCAGCACGACCCCGGCCGCCGCCAGCACCACGAAGAGCGGCACACGCAGGCGGGCGCGGACGTGGCCGAAGATGGCCACGCCCATGATGATCATCATCGTCAGGTAGATCGCCAGCGGATTGGGGTGGTTGAAGGTACCCCGCACCCGTCCGAACCCTCCCGAGTAGTGCAGGCCGCTGCCGGTAACGAACTGCAGGGCCGCCAGGGCCAGCGGCGCGAGCGCCGACAGGAACACCGCGTACAACACGATCCGGGCCTCCCGCTCGGTGCGCACCATGTCGTTCAGCACGAGGATGATCACGACGACCGTCATGAGCTTCACCGTGTCGACGAGTCCCGCGGCCGGGTTCGCGGCGGCCAAAGTGCTGAACGCGCCGACGATCGCGAGCAGAGCGAGTGGCGCGACGAGGGGCGAGGCCGGCTGCCGGTCGTCCCGCGTCTGGGCCAGGTACCAGATCATGCCGGCCCCCAGGAACGCGAGCGACACGAGCGAGGCCGGGTCGGTCACGCCCGTGCCCTCCTCGGAGAGCTTCATGGCGTCCAGCGCCGAGCGGATCACGAGGATCGCCGCGACGAACAGGGAGAACCGTTCGATCGCGAGCCACGCCATGCCGGCGGCGCCTGCGGCCATCAGGGGCAGCAGCCACGCAGCCCGCCCCGCGCCGGCCCCCCTGGCCAGCCCGGCGGTCGCCGCGGCCACCACCACCACGATCAACGCCACGGCGATGGCACGGGTGGACACCGGGTTGCGGACGGCTCCCGCGCGGGGAGAGGAAGTCGCGGCTACCACAGGTTCGGCCCTCGTCGTCAAGACCCTCCGTTCGCACGACGGGACGGGCCCTGCCGTGGATGCTTCATGCTACGACAGGCCATCGGGCCCAGACATCGGCCGGAAGTCGGCGCCGGCCGGTGCCCCGGCGGCCCCGGTGGGGTAGCGTGCCGGGAGCCCGGGTGTCGGAACCGGTAGACGACGGCGCCTTAAAAGCGCCTGCCCTTCGGGGCGTGTGGGTTCGAGTCCCACCCCGGGCACCCGTTGGTCTCGCTGCTCACGCCTTGATCCGGGCACGCGCCGGGTCATACATCGGCTCGAGCGAGACGCGTACCGGGTAGCGGGTGCCGACGATGTCGAGCTCCCAGCGGCCGCTCGCGAGGTACTCGTCGCTCACGTCGTGCTCGAGCTCGACGATCGCGAGGCCGACCGAACCGCCGAGCGTGTGGCCGAAGGCGCCGATCCGGTTCTCGCCGACGCGCTCACCGTCGCGGTACAGCTGCTCGTGGGCGTACAGCAACGGCTCGGGGTCCTCGACGAGCACCTGCACCATGCGTGAGGTCCGCACACCCGAGTCGCGCTGTGCCACGAGCGCGTCGCGGCCGATGAATCCACCAGGCTTGTCCCACGCGACGGTGAAGTCGAGGCCGACGTCGATCGGGGTGTCCTCGTTGTCGATGTCCAGGCCGTAGTCCCGGTAGGCCTTCTCGAGGCGCAGCGAGTTGAGGGCGCCGAGGCCGGCGTTCGCGATGCCGAGGTCGCGGCCGGCCTCGAACAGCGCGTCGAACACCGTGAGCGCCAGATCGGCCGGCACGTGCAACTCCCAGCCCAGCTCGCCGAGGTAGGTCACCCGCAGCGCGAGCGCCTCGCCGTGGTGCACGTCGATCGGTTGGGCGGTCATGTACGGGAACGCTTCGTTCGACAGGTCGGCGGTGGTCAGGCACGATAGCAGCTCGCGCGATCGCGGCCCTTGCACCGACAGCAGCGTCCGGGCCGACGTCATGTCGGTGATCGCCACGTAGTCGCCGCCTTCGGCGTGGCGCCGCAGCCACGTCAGCATGCGCCGGTGGATCACGTCGGCGCCGACCACGACGAACTCGTCCTCACCCAGACGCGTCACCGTCACGTCGGTCCAGATGCCGGCCTTCGGCGTGAGCCACTGCGTGTAGACGACCTTGCCGATCGGGACGTCGATGCGGCTGACGCTGACCCGATCGAGCAGCCGCAGCGCGCCCGGGCCCTGCACCAGGAGCTTGGCCATGAACGACATGTCCATCACGCCGACGGCCTCGCGCACCGCACGGTGCTCGGCCGCTTGCGCGTCGAACGCCTGGTCACGCCCCCACCCTTGCGGCCGGCCGTGCGCAACGCCCGGCGCCGCGAACCACTCGGGCACCTCGTAGCCCGAGAGCACCATGAAGTCCGCCCCCGCCTCGGCGAGTCGATCGTGGATCACCGACCGGCGCACGTCGCGCGCCGTCGTGGGCTGCCACGTCGGGAACCCGGAGTCGCCGAACAGCGACCCGAGCAGCTCGACGGTG
>Ga0299913_10006004_pt1 | contig 10463 bp, 9 predicted proteins | sample RVTome_9_FD_201360 | JGI IMG/M metagenome (GOLD analysis project Ga0299913, IMG submission 201360) | Soil microbial communities from uranium-contaminated site in the Upper Colorado River Basin, Wyoming, United States - RVT155D38 (version 2) ... | reverse complement strand
CGCCTCGTCGCCCGGTCAGTTCCGCTCGCTCCTCAGCGGCGAGGTTGACCTCGCGCTGACCAGCCCCGACAACGTCCTGGCCTACCGCTTCTCCCCCGCCAACACGCTCGGTGAGCTCCTCGACGCGCGCATCCTCGGAGCGGTCGACCGCGGCCTGGGCCTCTACGCCGCCCCCGGACTGTCGGCGGCCGACCTGCGCGGGGCGACCGTCGGCGTCGACATCCCCACCTCCGGCCTCGCCCTCGCCATGTACGCCCTCGGGGACTCGCTGAGCATCGGCCGCGGCGACTGCCAGCTGGTCACGCTGGGCTCAACGCCGAAGCGGCTGGCGGCCCTGCTGGACGGGCAGGGCACCGCCACGATGCTCAACGCGGGCAACGAGCTGGCCGCCGAGGCCGCCGGCTGCGTCCGGCTCGCCGGCATCAGCGAAGTCTGCGGGCCCTACCTCGGCACGGTCGTCGCGGGTACCGGCGACACGCACGTGGAGGCCGGGGCGCGGCTGTCCGCGGCGCTCACCGCCACCGCGACCGCGGTCCTCAACGGCGACCTGACCGAGGAGGCCACCGAGGCCGCCGCCCGTCGGCTCGACCTCGACCACACCCTGGCCGGGCGTTACGTCGACCGGCTGCGCGACCCCGCGGAGGGCCTGGTGCCCGACGGGGAGGTCGACGACGCGTCGCTATCGACCCTGGTCGCCTTGCGCACGCGCTACCTGCCGGTGCCGGACGGCGGCGGGGGCGACGTGCTCGACGCGGCGCTGCGCGAGGGGTCCGGCCTTGTCCACCGGGCGTAGTCGCGGGGAGGACAAGTCCCCGATGCGGTTGCTGCAGGTCACGACGTTCGTCAGCACCCTCGACCGGTTCGCGATGCCACCGATGCTGGTCGCGATCGCGCACGACCTCGGCGTACCGCTTGCCGACATCGTGCACGCGGCCGGTGCCTACTTCCTCGTCTACGGCCTGAGCCAGCCCGTCTGGGGAATGGTGTCCGACCGGGTCGGGCGGGTCCGCACGATGCGCTGGACCCTGTTGCTGGCCGGGATCTTCGCACTGGCCTCAGGCCTCGTGTGGTCCCCGCTCGCGCTGGCGGTGACGCGCGGGCTGGCCGGAGGCATGTTCGGCGCGGCGTACCCCTCCAGCCTGATCTATATCGGCGACACCGTGGCCGCCTCCGGGCGTCAGCGCGACATCGCGCGATTGATGGTCGGGGTCGCGCTGGGCACCGCAATCGCGTCGGTCGGAGCCGGCGTGCTAGCCGAGTTGTCCACATGGCGTGCGACGTTCGTGATCACCGGGGTCTCGACCCTGTTGCTCGCGTGGCTGCTGCGACGGCTGCCCGAGCCCGTGCTGGCGCCCCGGACCGGGTCTCTGCTCGCGCCCATCCGCGGGATCGGGCGGTCGCGGATGGCCTTGCTGGTGCTGCTGTTCGCGTTCACGGAGGGCGCCGTCCTGCTGGGGGTGCTGACGCTGATGCCGCCCGCCGTCGAGAGCGCCGGGTCCACCGCCGCGGTCGCCGGCGCCGCGACCGGGGTCTTCGGTATCTCGGTCTTCCTGTGCTCGCAGCTGGTCGGGCGGCTGTCGCAGGACTGGCACCCGTCGAAGCTGATCGCGCTCGGCGGGACGGCCGCCGTACTCGCTCCCACGGCGCTGGCGATCTCCCAGAGGCCGGCGATGGCGGTCCTGGGTGCGGCACTGATGGGGCTCGCGTGGACGGCCATGCACTCCTCGCTGCAGACCTGGGCCACCGAGGTCCTGCCGTCCGAGCGGGCCACGGTGGTGTCATTCTTCGCCGGCTCGCTGTTCGTCGGCAGCGCCATCGCCGCGGTGCTCGTCGCCGGGCTAGCCGAGGCCGGGCGCTACTCGCTGATCTTCTTGATCATGGCGGTGCTGGCGGGTCCGCTCGCCCTGAGTGCGGGGGCGGCCCGGCACCTGTGGGTGCGGCCGGCCGACGAGGAGACGCCGTGACAGGGCGCGGTCGGACCCCTCGACGCGGCGCGAACCCTAGGATGGCTGCTATGCAGACACCGACGCTCCGCGACGTCGCCGACGCGGCCGGCGTCCACGCGGCCACGGCGTCGCGAGCGCTCAACCCCGCCACTCGCGACCTCGTCAACGCCGACACCGCGCGTCGCGTCATCAAGGTGGCCGAGTCGCTGGGTTACCGGCCGAACCCCATGGCCCGGGGGCTCAAGACCGCCAAGTCCGGGACGGTGGGCCTGGTAATCCCCGACCTCACAAACCCACTCTTTCCGCCGATCGTGCGCGGCATCGAGGAGGTCTTGGAGTCAGCCGGCTACAGCGGGCTGATCGTCAACACTGACAACGACCCGGTGCGGGAGAAGACCCAGATCGAGCTGCTGCGCTCCCGGCAGGTGGAGGGTCTGATCGTGGCCACCGCGCTCGTCGACGACCCGCTGCTGGAGCAGCTCCGGCGCGAAGGCGTCCGGATGGTGATGGTCAACCGGCGCCCGGACGGGATCGACGCACCTTCCATCACCCCGGACGACGCGACCGGAGTCGCGTTGGCCGTCAACCACCTCGCCTCGCTCGGCCACCGGCGCATCGCCCACCTCGCGGGGCCGTCGAACACCTCGACCGGTGTCGTGCGCGCGCGGTCCTTCCGCAGCACAATCCGCGACCTCGGCCTGGACGACGACCCACACCTGACCGCGACCTGCCACCACTGGAGCGAGGACGCAGGTGCGGAGGCGCTGCGCGCGCTCCTGGACGCCGACGCCGGGTTCACCGCAGTGGTGGCGGGCAACGATTTGATCGCGCTCGGCTGCTATGACGTCTTCGCCGAGCGCGGGATCTCCTGCCCGGACGACATCTCGGTGGTGGGCTTCAACGACATGCCGTTCCTAGACAAGCTGCGCCCGCCACTGACGACGATCGCGGTGCCGCAGCAGCAGATCGGCGCCGAGGCGGCCCGGCTGCTGCTCGACGCCATCGCGGAGCCGGACCGCCCCGCGCGGTCGGTGCTCCTGCCGCTATCACTGGTGGTGCGGGGGTCGACCGCGCCGCCGCCCGCTCAGCAGCACTGAGCGGGACAGCACGAAGTCGAACGAGCTGCGCTCGAGCGGCTTCAGCCAGCACGACAGCCGGTCGTTTGGCCTACGCCAGTCACGGCAGCTCCGCGTGCGGGCGTTCCTGCTCACCCAGGACCTCGACAGTCTCGCCGGATTCACCCCGACGACTTCGCGGTCTACCAGGTCACTCTCTACAGACCGGGCCAACGGACCTCGCTCAGCTCGACGCTGGCCTAGTCACGGCTGAGGAACACGACCCCGACCTGAACGTCGCTGCTACCTCCCCCACCCGCATCACCACCGCCACGGATGCCTCGGTGGTGATCACGCGCGCACGGGTCGCCGCGGCGGAGCGACGTCGGCAGGAATGAGAGCGGGCCTGACCGAACGAACTTCGTGGTGACGCCAGCCGCCGCCCTCGACAGCTTGTGCGAAGAGCTCCACGCCCAGCGACGGTTCCACCAAAGTGACCGTCCCCGGCTATCCGTCCCGGACAAGCAAGTCCACCGTCGAGCCAAGTGCACCACGCGGGCTTCATCGGCTATGGCGCCACACGGCTTTGGGGAAGGCGGTGAAGGCAAGGACTTCGTCGCGGGCTGCGTCGAGGTGGGCGTGTACGTCGGGCAGGGAGCTCTCGATCTGGTCGATCAACTTGTCGTACTGGGCGTCCACGGCGTCGTTCGATCTGGTCGAACACGCTGTGCAGCATCGCCTTGACCCCGCCCCAGCGTGCTTGGGACACACCGACATGAGGTTGGCGGCATAGTGGGTGCGGCGCCGCTGCCAGCTAGCGCCGGGCAGGTTCGCGCCGATGGCGTCGACCAGCCCGGCGTGGGCGTCGGAGGTAACCACGGCGGCCCCGGACAGCCGGCGGGCCACCAGGTCCTTGAGGAAGCTGTTCCAGCCGGCCCCGGACTCCGCGGTCGAGGTGGCGACGCCGAGGATCTCCCGGAACCCGTCGGCGTCGACACCAAACCACGCGGTGACCGCGCCCACGTCTACGCCCGGGCCGTCACCACGTCGTACCCACTCTGCTGGACTCAGCTGCGTTGTGACCGCTTGGAAGCCAACACCAGCGACGGTCACGTTTACCGATCTGGCGCCTACGGCAACGCTGGCTCGATGGGCCCGCAGACCCGACGGCGCCCACCCGGTGGACATGGCCGTCAGCATGGGACAGTCCGCCTCGAGGATCAGGCGCTGTGCGGTGCAGCCCCATGATCAGCTTCCCGATCTCGGTCCGCGCCGCGCGCCGATCATCGATTAGGTCAGGCATGTGCTCATCGATGACGTTCAGGATTTTCGTCGGCGGCTTGGCTCGGCCGTGCCCGCTCCACGATCTCGGACGGCACCTGTTCCGCCTAAAGCCGGTGTCGTAGTCAGGCTGCCTGCTCTTCGTACATGCGCCGGCCATCGGCCGGGATGTCGTCGCGGTGGACGTTGAGAACAACAGGCGGTACGTCGCGGAGCCAGGCCTCCACCACCGCACGCTCGACCGCGGCCTCGCCTTCGGGCGTCGGAATGTAGCCGACAAGCACGGTCATCAGTCTGTTCCTCGCTCGGGTGCGGCGTTGTTCGGACTCCGCCGTCCACCCGGTGCGGCACGTTTGGTCCGGCGATCCAGGCGGCTGGTGTAGATAAGTTTGACCGGACGGGAACGCCCGCAGCTCCTCGCCGTGAACTGACGGATCTTCGTACCGACGCCCGCGCGCCCGGTTCATCCGTGTGGTCCGGTTCCGAAAGTCAGTGCCACCGTCGTCTGCCGTTCTCACGGTTGGGCGTCGAGGTGAGCGCGGTGCTGGGTGAGGGCTGCCGCAGTGACCAAGACTGCCGGCGGCACGCTCATGGTCGCCACGGCCCACGGCAGGGGCAGGCCGAGTGGGACCAGCGCGGCGACGGTACCGATGGCGATCACCGCGAGAAGTACGGCTATGGGGTGGCTCGGGTGGCGGCTGACCATCGGTGCGTGCAGGGCCCAGGTCAGGGCTAGCACGATCATGACCGGCACGGCCACGACCGCGGCGACGAGTAGCGGTGCCGCCGGAATGGGGTGCGCGAGTGATTCCGCGGTGACTTCCAGGCCGGCACCCAGTGCCGCGAGTCCTGCGAAGATGCCGTAGTGGCCGTAGCCCCACAGGAACGACAACTCGCGTCGATGTTCGAGACCGGGCCCCGCCGGCTGCAGGAAGTACAGCCACCAGAGCATGAATAGCAGTACGAGCGCCCCGACACCGACCATTACCAGGTCCAGGTCGACGCCAGCATCGGTGAACGTGGCTTGGATCGCGGTGGTCGCGGCCAGCACACATTCGCCGAGCACGATGATCGTGAACAGCCCGTACCGCTCCGCGATGTGGTGTGGATGCCACGGTGTGGTGTGGCGTCGCTCGGCCCAGTACGGGACTGCCAGCTCAGCGGCCGCCAAGACCACGAAGCTGGGCACTCCGAGAGGCGTGGGGAGAAGCAGACGCAGCAACCAGGCGACCTGGACCGTGCCGGTACCGATTGCGTAGCGCAGCGACGTACCCCGCCGTTGCGGATCGGCGCGAGCGGCTCGCAGCCACTGCACCAACATCGCGACCCGCATGACAACGTAGCCCAACGTGACGACCCCGAAGTCTCGCTGCTCGAACGCGGCCGGAACACCGGAAGCGAGCACCAGAACCCCACCCATCTGGCTCATGGTGAGCAACCTGTAGGGCGCGTCGTCGGTGTCGTAGGCGGACGCGAACCAGGTGAAGTTCATCCAGGCCCACCAGATCGCGAAGAACACCATCAAGTAGCTCGGTATTGCCTGGGCCAGGTGATCTTCGGCGACAGCGTGAGCGAACTCGGCGGCCAGCAAGGCCACCGCTACCACGAAGGTGAGGTCGAACAACAGTTCCAGCGGGGTCGCACTGCGCCCGGGTTCATCGATGGCGCGTGGACTCATCGGCACATGCCAGCGCCGCGCTGGCGCCGGCACACCGTCTGCCCGGTATGAGATCAATCGCCACCACGCCACCGCCACACCAGCAGGGTAGAGGATGTTGTATGTGCCCTTAACGTTGGCAGGCAACCTGCGCCCAGAAGGTGAACATGACCGACTACGGTCGTCCGCCGCAGCGCGGAGCGTTTCCGAGACGCCGAACGCCACCGAACTCGTTTAGGTCCTCGAGTGGCCGAGGCCGCGGACCGACGCGACCTGAACCTCGTTGAGATCCAGGACCACCGCGACCTGGACACCTGGACACCTGGGCGCTCAAGGCCCGCACGGAACGGGTTCAGATGTTCCTGGATGGGGCGAATCTGCCGCTACGTCCCCGGGCTGCCGGCCGTCGGCCTACCGAGGCGGTCGAGATCATCCGGGCATGGCTTGGTCTTTCGTCGTCCGGTGTGAGGACGCCTGCATCGGCGGCTTACTGGAGCACGGGCTTAGCGCAGTCACGTGGTGCTGCCCCGACAAGAGGTCTATCTGTCGCCTGCTCCACCGCCCAGGAGCTTCTCCATGGAGGCCAGCTCTTCTGCGAACGTGTCACGACGCTGGTGGGGCCCACATGCCCGAAGCATTCGGGAGAAGTCTGCTGCGGCCTTGGTGATCCGCTGGCTCAGCAGGGTGCCTTCTTGGGATCCGAAGTCGTCGGTGGCGGCGTACACCCCGGTGGGCGAGACGATCGCGTGCAGGTAGGAGAACATCGGCCGGAGCGCGTGCTCGAGGACCAGGGAGTGCCGTTCGGTGCCACCGGTGGCGCCGATGAGCACGGGCATGTCGGACAGGGCTTCTTCGGGGAGCACGTCGAAGAACGACTTGAACAGCCCGCTGAACGAGGCGTTGAAGGATGGCGTCACGGCGATCACGCCGTCGCTGTCGGCGACGGTGTCGAACACCTCCTCCAGGGGTGAGGGTGCGAAGCCTGACAGCATCGCGTCCATGATGGCTCGTCCCAGGGGGCGGAGCTCGATGAAGGAGGACTCGGCTTCGATGTCTAGTGCGGCCAGCTCATCGCGCACTGATCTCTCGATCTGATCGGCGAGGAGCCGTGTGGAGGAGGGCTCGCGCAGTCCCCCGCTGATGATCGCCAGTTTCATGACTGTTCTCCCTCTGGTGCGGACTCCGGGGTTCGCGTGGCTACGGCTTGCACCAGGGACTGGTGCGTGGGCGCGTCCGGGACGTGTGAGGGTCTACCGACCTCGAACTCCTTGCGCAGCACGGGCACTACTTCTTCGCCGAGGAGGTCCAGCTGCTCGAGGACCGTCTTGAGTGGTAGCCCGGCGTGGTCGATCAGGAACAGCTGGCGCTGGTAGTCGCCGACGTACTCGCGAAAGCCCAGGGTGCGTTCGATGACCTGCTCGGGGGATCCCACGGTCAGTGGTGTCTGGGCGCTGAACTCCTCCAGGGAGGGGCCGTGCCCGTAGACCGGTGCGTTGTCGAAGTAGGGCCGGAACTCCCGCACCGCGTCCTGGCTGTTCTTGCGCATGAAGACCTGCCCACCCAGTCCCACGATGGCTTGGTCGGCGTCGCCGTGTCCGTAGTGGGCGAAGCGTTTCCGGTAGAGCTGCACCATCTGTTGGGTGTGCGAGGGTGGCCAGAAGATGTGGTTGGCGAAGAATCCGTCGCCGTAGTAGGCGGCCAACTCCGCGATCTCCGGGGTCCTGATGGAGGCGTGCCAGACGAACGGGGGGACGCCGTCCAGCGGACGGGGAGCGAGGGTGAAGCCTTGCAGCGGGGATCGGGACTTGCCCTCCCAGTCCACCACCTCCTGTCGCCAGAGCCGACGCAGCAACCCGTAGTTTTCGACCGTCAGCGGGACCGCCTGGCGGATGTCCTGACCGAACCACGGGTAGACCGGCCCGGTGTTCCCGCGGCCCAGCATCACGTCGACCCGGCCGGCCGAGAGGTGCTGCAGCACGCTGAAGTCCTCGGCGATCTTGACTGGGTCGTTGGTCGTGATCAGCGTGGTCGATGTCGACAGGATCAGCTGCTGGGTTTGTGCGGCGACGTAGCCGAGCAGTGTCGTCGGGGAGGACGGTGTGAACGGAGGGTTGTGGTGCTCGCCTGTGGCGAAGACGTCCAGGCCGACCTCGTCGGCCTTCTTCGCGATGGCCACGGTCGCGCGAATCCGTTCCGCCTCGGTGGGGGTTGTTCCAGTGGTCGGGTCGGGGGTGACGTCTCCGACGGTGAAAATTCCGAACTGCATCGCTGTCATGGTGTTGCCTCTCCGTGGCTGAACTGCGGGCCTGGTCGCTTCTGGTTGCATCATTCGGGCGCGCGCCTTACTCCACGCGGGTGGTGGTGGCGTCGAGCGGCTCTCCGAGGTACTCGGCCCAATCCCGCTTCATGCAGGGGTAATGCTTGTTGGCCTCCGCTAGGTCGAGGAAACCGGCGATGGTGGACTCCAACAGCGTGGCCAGCTGCTGATCGGCGATCTGGCCGGTGTCGGTGAAGGCGCGGTGAGCCTGGGCGAGGGAGAACATGTCCGGGTAGAGCCGAGCACCGAGGTGTTCGAGCGGGACGCGCAGTGCCCACAGGCCACGGTTGCCGCCGGCCATCGAGGGGGAGGCTGACATCAGCAGCCCGTGCCTTTGGTGGAAGGGCTGGGGGCGGTATCGGGAGACCCAGTCGATCGCGTTCTTCAACCCCCCAGGCATGGAGAAGTTGTACTCCGGTGATGCGATGACGAACGCGTCGGCCTGGTAAAGCTCGTCGCGTAGTCGTTCGGCACCGTCGGGAAAGCCGGTGCCGTCCTGGACGTCCCGGTCGTAGTTGGGGGTGTCGAACTCCTCGATGGTGGCAAATGTCGGGGTACCGCCTTGGTGGCGGATGATGGCGCATGCCAGGTCCGCCAGCCGAGTGTTGAACGACCCACGACGAGCCGACGCCGACACCACGAGGACGTCGACCCGGCGTGGAGACTGGCCGCCGTCTGCTTCATCGGTGGTCATTTCGCGCACCGGGCGATGGTTCCTGCTCTGCCACGAAACGTGAAAGAGGAACTGTCCCGAAGCATGGTGATTGCCCGGGTGGTCGCGATTTCTCGCGGTAACTTCGCATCATCGTCTGCATCTCTCGTCCTCCTTCGGCCCCGTCCGCCCCCAGGGGCCATCCTCTCCCCCATTGAGCTTGCTCACAACGTGCTCGTAGGATCTGGCCACGGCCATGGCCGCTGTCTCAGTGGTCTTCTCAGTCACCGGATCTGTCCCAGAGAGCGTTCCCTGCGTCCGGGCTTTCACATCGCGATCTGAGCTGAGGGCACGAGCGTTTAGGGATTGCCGAGCGAGCGAGAGCAACCCTCCAGGAGCGGCTCGCGGCCGTCGATAAGTTGCGAGTCGACGGCGTAATCACACCGGATGAGCACACCGAGCAGCGGAGGCGCATCCTCGGGGAGTTGTAAGAGGGCAAGCGAACGATCGGGAGAAGGTCCCATGTCACAGGGGTTCCGAAGCGAGATCGGCTGCGATGCAGCGTGTCAGTTGCCGAGCGCGGCGGCGAGGACCGGTGCGGCAGTGGCGCCGAGGTAGCCGGGCACCCCGCCGGCGGGCATCACCCACCTGTTCGTGGGGCATCGCGGTGCCTCCTCACCCGTCTGTTGCTCGACTGACTGTGACCTGTTCGGGAGCAGGTGATTGTCGGCTAGTCGGTGACCCTGCTGGGCGGTGCGCCGTACAGCAGGTCGGCGTACTCGCGGTGGCGTCCGATCCAGCTGAGGATGAACGGGCAGATCACCAGCGCCTTGACGTGCCGTGCGCGGACGTCGTCCATGGCGGCGCGTGCCAACGCGCCGCCGACGCCTTGCCCGTCGTGTGCGGGATCGACCTCGGTGTGGGTGAGCACGATCAGGTCGGTGGCGAGCTGGTACTCGGCGAACCCGGCCAGCTGTCCCTCGACATGGGCCTCGTAGCGGTGCCGGTCGGGGTTGTCGCGCACCTGGACCACTGCCATGTCAGCGCCCGACGAGCTCTTCGCGCAGCGGGAAGTACCAGCGCATCACGGTGCGCAGCTTGTCTGCGTCCTCGCGGGCCCAGTTGCGCATCAGCTCGCAGCCGAAGGAGATCGCGGTGACCGGCCTGGCGCCGGCGATGATCATCCGGTCAAAGGCGCGATCGTGCGCGACGGCAGTGATGCCGCCAACGGCGTCGGCGACCGGATAGACCTCGTAGCCTTCGGCGAGCATGTCCAGGGTGGGGAAGGTCAGGCAAACCTCGGTCCACAGTCCCGCGATGACGACCTTGCGGCGGCCGGTGGCCTCGATCGCGGCGCGGAAGTCGGGGTCCTCCCAGGCGTTGACGCCGGTGCGGTCGATCTCGGTCACTCCGGGCAGTTCGTCGAGGATGACCTGGGCGGTGCCGTCGTTGACGCCCATGTCGACCGCGACGGTGGAGACCACGACGGGGATGTCGTAGGCGGTGGCCAGCTTGGCCAACGCGACCACGTTGAGATCGATCTCCTCACGGGTAG
>Ga0299913_10006003_pt1 | contig 10464 bp, 11 predicted proteins | sample RVTome_9_FD_201360 | JGI IMG/M metagenome (GOLD analysis project Ga0299913, IMG submission 201360) | Soil microbial communities from uranium-contaminated site in the Upper Colorado River Basin, Wyoming, United States - RVT155D38 (version 2) ... | reverse complement strand
GCTCGCGCGCCCCGCCGTTCAAGCCGCCGGCCGCGCCGTCGTGCCGGATCGACCAGTAGGGTGGCCCGCCACCGGTGTCGACCGGCTCGAACCGCCAGCCGAGGAGCGCGGAGTAGAACTCCGATGCACGCGCCACGTCGCTCGTGGCGAGCTCGTTCATCGTGAGGCAACCCGGGTCGTTCACGCGCTGGGCGCCGAAGTGGACGCCTGGCTGCCAGGCGCCGAACATCGCGCCGGTGGGGTCGGCGATCACTGCCATCCGGCCGCTGTCCATCACGTCGAACGGCCCAGCGTGCACGGACCCGCCGAGCTCCGCCGCCTGCTTGGCCGTCGCATCGGCGTCGTCAACCGTGACGTAGGAGAACCAGTTGGGCGGCGCGCCGGCCTCGCGCTGGGCCTGGGGCTGAGCCTGGACCGCCGCGGCGGCGTCTCCCTGCACCAGGACGGTCGTGTACATGCCGCCGTCGGGCAGGGGATCGTCGCGGTACTCCCAGCCGAGGAGCTCGCCGTAGAAGTCCTTCGCGGCGTCGGGATCAGTTGTCGAAAGCTCGACCCAGCAGAAGACGCCGGGCTCGTAGCCGGTGCGCTTTCCCATCTCTCTCCTCCTTAGCGTTCTCCGGGACCTAGTCGTCCCAGAAGTCAGGGACGACCTCGGCGTCGCCCTCGTGGCGCGGACTGAAGACGACGTACTCGAGACCGTCCGCCCCTGCCTCGAACATCCGGGTCACGCCCGGCCCGACCCTCAAGACGTCGCCGGCCGCGACGTCCAGGACCTCGTCGTCGAGCTTGACTCGTCCAGAGCCGTTGAGCATCACGTGGACCTCCTCGGCCTCCCCATGGCGATGGGCAAACGGCTGCCGCACGCCCGGCTTGACGACGAGATGGCCGAGTCCGCTGTCACGCAAACCGAGCGGCTCGCGCGGAAAGCGCGCCTCCTGAAGGTCGCCGACGCCGTGCTGGGCGGCCGCGTCGTCGATTTCGTTCAGATTGACGAGGGTGTAGTCGGGCATCGCTCCTCCTTGATCCGGACTAGAACAATTTCGGCTGCGTGGCGTCGTGCACCTCCGGGTTCCCACTCGGGGGATCGGCGGCGGCCGCATTCGTGCGCCTCACGGGCGCATCCTTACCGATGAACCGCCGCGGCCGCCGCCCGCCCCGCGCAAGCTTCGCCAGCCGCTCGCGCTCGTTCTTCGGCAGGTACGCGCCAGTCCCGTACAGCCGCTCGTAGCGCTCGACCAGGTCAGGGCGGTACTGGCGCAGCCAGTCCATGAACACCCCTTTCACCTCACCGCGCAGATGCAAACCGATGCCGCCCACGCTCTTCGCGCCCATCTCTCCCGCCACCTCCAGGATGCGCTCCACCTGGCGCGGATCGTCGTTGATGCCTGGCATCAGCGGCGCGATCAGCACGCCCGTCGGGATGCCGGCCCGGTTGAGCTCACCCACGGCCGCGAGCCGGGTGCGCGGATGCGGCGTGTGGGGCTCGCTGGCGCGCCAGGCCTTCTCGTCCAGGGTCGGCACCGAGAGGTTGGCGACGAACTCGGTGCGCGCGGCGATCTGCTTGAACAGCGGTATGTCGCGCAGCAGCAACGGGGACTTGCTGAGGACCGAGCAGGGGTTCGCGAAGTCGCGCATCGCCTCCCAGATCCCTGGCATCAGCCGGTATTTCGACTCGACCCACTGGTACGGATCGGTGTTCGTGCCGAGCGCGACGTGGCCCCCGCGCCAGGACTTGCGCCCCAGCTCGGAGCGCACCAGCTCGGGCACGTTGACCTTGACAACGATCTCCCGCTCGAAGTCGCGGCCGGGGTTCAGATCGAGATATTTATGGGTGGGACGGGCGAAGCAATAGGTCTGGTGCACGCATGGGTGCAGCCCCGGAATGGGTTGATCGTGAAGCGGAAAGGCATCCGCGACCGATCGGGCACCGCGTTGATGGCCGAACGCGCCAGCACCTCGTGAAAACGGATGCCGAGCGCCTCCGGCGCATCGAACGTGCGGGTCACCGAGTCACCCAATCCCGGGAGCAGGCCCTGCGTGCCGGCTCCTCTCTCTAGATTCTCCCAACGCACGAACGTATGTTCGCACGCGGGCCGGACGGATGATCGGGGCGCTACTCCCCGATCCGCGCCCCCGGCGCAAGCGCCCCGGCGATCACCCGCTTGGCCGGCTCGAGCGCCTCGGGCGGCAGCCAGTGACCGGCCTCGGTCTCGAGGTATTCAGGGTTCAAGCCGCCCGCCTCCAGCAGCTCACGTGCCTGGCGTGCGAACTCCACCGAGATCACCGGGTCCCGCGCGCCGTGGTGGATGAAGAAGCGAGAGCTTTCCCTGCCGGCCGTCTCGGGCTTCCAGCCTTCCACGGTCGGCACGAAGCCGCTGAGCGCGATCACGCCGGCGGGCGCGGGACGGCCCGGGCCCAGGGCGACCGCGTAGGACATCACCGCGCCCATCGAAAAACCGCCGATCACCGTCCGCTCCCAGCCAATTCCACGCTCGGCGAGCAGTCCGTCGAGGAACCCGGTGAGCAGCCCGTAGCTCGAGTGGAAGGTGTCGGGGTCGGGATAGCCGACGCGCGGAACCAGGTACCAGTGACGCCCGCCCGGAGCGACGTTGGTGAGCGGCGCGCCGGTCGTCACCCCCAGGAGGTGGCGATCCGGGTCGAGCTCGTCGAGCAGGCCGAACAGGTCGTTCTCGTCGGAGCCCCGGCCGTGGTTCAAGACCAGCGCGCCCCGGGGCTCGCCGTCGGCTTCGCGCAGGCGATGGACGAGCTCGCTCAAGCCCGTGCCTTCTCGCGCGGGTTCTGAATCGGCGTCAGGATGCGCTCGATCTCCTCCCGGCGATCCTCGAGGAATGGCGGCAGGATCAGCGACTCGCCCAGATGCTCCGGATCCTCGTCAACGCCGAAGCCGGGCTCGGGCGTCGCCAGCTCGAACAGCACGCCGCTGGGCTCGCGGAAGTAGATCGAGCGGAACCAGAACCGGTCGATTACCGGCGTGGGCCGGGCCCCATGCTCGATCGCGCGCTCGCGCCAGACCTCATGGTCGGCGGAGTTGGAGTTCCACGCGATGTGGTGGACGGTGCCCGCGCCCTGGATGCCGGGCTCGGCGGGCGGCGAATCGTAGGCATAGGTACCGCCGCGGCTCTTGCCCCGGATCTCCCAGCCGTCCGCGATCGGCTCGAACCTCAACGCGTTCTCGAGCAGGTCGCGGCTGCGCTCGGCATCGGCCGTGTACGCGCGGACGCCTTCGAACCCCTGGATGGCGAGCTCCGACGGCACCTCGGGATGCTCGGCGATGAGTGACTGGTCGGGCACGGTTGCGAGCACGAGCTCGTGCTCGAGGCGCTCAGGATCGGAGAAGCGGAGGGCGCTGCCGAGCCGGGAGCTGGCGGCGCCGGCGTCGTTCAGCCGGCGCTCCCAGAAGTCGAGCGCCTCCTCCGAGCCGACACGCCACTGGATGCGGTGCACCATGCCGGCGCCGGCTCGGCCGAGCGCCGCGTCCGGAAACTCGAAGAACGTCATGTCGGCGCCCGGGCTGCCCTGCTCGTCGGCGTAGAACAGGTGGTAGACGCTCGGTTGGTCCTGGTTCACGGTCTTCTTGACCAATCGCAGGCCGAGCGTCCCGGCGTAGAAGTCGACGTTTCGCTGTGCGTCCGCGGTGATCGCGGTGATGTGGTGCACTCCCTCGAGCTTCATCGGCTCCTCCGTGGTCGGTCCTTGGAAAGTATTTGCAAGCGCAACAATAGCACGAGACTATTTGCGTATGCAACGAGTCGGTAACCTTCGCCGCATGGCTACCGCTACCCGCTCAGGCGCCCCTCTCAACGATCGCGAGCTCGCGGCGTGGCGCGGTCTCCTGCGCACCCACCGCGACATCGTCGGCCGCCTCGACGCCGAGCTGGAACGCGACCACGGCCTGCCCCTCTCTTCGTATGAGGTGCTGATCACGCTCGCCGATGCCCCGGACGGGCGGCTGCGAATGGGCGAGCTCGCCGACGCGCTGCTGCTCAGCCGCAGCGGGCTGACCCGGCTCGTCGACCGCGTTAAGAGCCAGGGCCTGGTCGACCGGCAGCGCTGCCCCGACGACGCCCGTGGTTACTTCGCGGTCATCACTCCGGCCGGCCGCGAGCTGCTGAGGAGCGCTCGGCCCGCGCATCTCGCGGGCGTGCGCGAGCACTTCTTGCGTCGCCTCGACCCGGACCAGCTCGACGCGCTCGCGTCCGTATGGCGGCGTCTGGGCTTGACCTGAACCACGCGATCGCCCAGGAAAGCCGATTGGACCCTGTGGCCGACGACCCGCCGGACCAACTGGCCAAGCGAGCGTCCCAACCTTGGCCGGTTGCGCCCCAGCCGCGACCGCTACCGTGACAGTGGAGCGACTACGAAGCGAGGATGCGGATGAGCGTTGAGACCAGGGTGCCGGCCACGATCGACCGGGGGCGCATCAAGCAGCTGACCGAGCAGCAGATGGACCTCCTGGCCCAACGAACCCAGCGCTCGAAGGAGCTCTACGATCGGGCTGTGCGGGTCATGCCCGGCGGCGTGCCGTCCTCGTTTCAGGAGAACGATCCCTGGCCCGTGTATCTGGAACGCGGCGAAGGCGCCAAGGTCTGGGACGTCGACGGCACCGAGTACGTCGACTTCCACAACGGATTCGGCGTCATGTGCATCGGGCATGCGAACGGGGCTGTGGGCGCCGCCGTCAAGGCGCGGCACGACGAGGGCACCCACTTCGCGGCGCCAACCGACGGCTCCGTCTACGTCGCCGAAGAGCTCGCGGACCGCTTCGGCCTGCCGCAATGGCGATTTACGAACTCCGGCACCGAGTCGACGATGGACGCCGTTCACCTGGCCCGCGGCGCCACGGGTCGCGACGTGATCTTGAAGATCGAGGGCTCCTATCACGGCCACCACGACGCCGTGATGGTCTCGGTCTACCCACCGCTCGATGCTCTGGGCGAGCGCGACGACCCGGCTTCCGTGCCCTACGGCGAGGGCTATCCCCGCGCTCTCACCGAGCTGACCCGCGCGGTCCCGTTCAACGACGCCGACGCGCTTGCCAGCGTGCTCGCGAAGCTCGACGGCCAGGTCGCGGGACTGATCATGGAGCCCGCGATGATGAACATCAACATCATCCCGCCGCGCGAGGGCTATCTGGAGCGGGTGCGCGAGCTCACCAGCGAGCACGGCGTGATCCTGGTCTTCGACGAGGTCAAGACGGGCGCAACCATCGGCCGCGGCGGCGCCACCCGCCGCTTCGGAGTCACGCCGGACATCGTCACGCTGGCGAAGGCGATCTGCGGCGGCTATCCCGGCGGCGCCGTCGGCATGAGCAACGAGGTCGCCGAGCTGGTGACGTCGGGCAAGGTGCACCAGTACGGCACGTTCAACGGCAATCCGCTGGTGATGGCGGCGGCGCGGGCCGCCCTGGGCGAAGTCCTCACCGACGACGCCTACGCGCAGCTCGAGGCCACGAACCAGAAGCTGATGGCGGCGTGCGACGAGATCATCGAGCGCTACGGCCTGCCCTGTTACACGCAGGGCCTGGGCGCCAAGGGCTGCGTCGTCTTCTCGCCCGAGCCGCTCTACGAGTACCGCGACTACCTGACCAAGGTCGACGGCGAGCTCTCGACCCTGGCGTGGCTCTTTCACATGAACCACGGCGTCTTCATGACGCCTGGTGTGGAGGAGGAATGGACACTGTCCGTGGCGCACTCCGAGGCGGACGTTCAGCGCTACCTCGACGCGTTCGAGGCGTTCGCACGCGACGTCACCGCTTGAGCGGGGCATTGGACTAGCAACCCCGGGGTCCGTATAGTCCGGCGCGACGGCGCGACCGCGTCGCCGAGAAGGAACACGAGGAGGTCATGGATGACCCTCGGCTCGCAGCCCGCCGACGAGAGGAACTCCGACAACGTTGTTCCCTTGCGCAAGCCAAACGGCGAGGCGCCATGGGCGCGCTTCGACGTTTCGGCCGAGCGCGACGAGTTCACGAACCTGGCCGGCCACCCGTGGTTCGTCGAAGACGTACGCGGCGCGGCGAGACGGCGGCGTGGAGGCGACAACCCCTGGGTTGCGGTCGCTCGCGTCGAGGGACTTGCCGGAGTCGCCGAACGCGTGGGCTCCGACGCCACGGGCATCGCGATCCAGGCCGTTGCGGTTCGCCTTCACGAGTCGCTGCGAGCCGGCGACCAGGTTGCCCGGATCGGCCCGAATCGCTTCGGGATGCTGGTCAACGCACCCTTTGCCGACGAGGCGTCGGCCGCCCTCGACCGGATCCGGCACAACGTCCGCGCACTGGTGGAGGAGTATCCCCAGTGGAGCGGCCTGGACCTGCGCGTCGGCTTCGCGCCGCTCTGGTCGGAAGACCCCGAGGTGGCGATCGCCAGCGCCGACGCCGCGCTCGAGCGTGCCTGCAAGCCCGGCGGCCACCCGGTGATCCTGAGCACGCAGAAACGCTGAGTCCAACGCCGCCGCGCGGGTAGCCTCGCGGTATGGCAAATCGTCTCTCTCAGGAGACCAGCCCCTACCTGCTCCAGCACCGCGACAACCCGGTTGACTGGTACCCATGGGGCCCGGAGGCGCTCGGCCGGGCCCGCGACGAGGACCGGCCGATCCTTCTGTCGATCGGCTATTCGGCGTGTCACTGGTGCCATGTGATGGCGCACGAGTCGTTCGAGGACGAAGCCATCGCCGCCTACATGAACGAGCACTTCGTCTGCATCAAGGTCGACCGCGAGGAGCGCCCCGACGTCGACGCGATCTATATGGAGGCCGTCCAGTCGATGACCGGCCATGGCGGCTGGCCGCTCACCGCGTTTCTCGACCCCGAGGGTGTGCCGTTCTACGGCGGCACCTACTTCCCGCCCCAGCAGCGGCAAGGCCTGCCCAGCTTTCTGATGGTGATGGAGGCGATCGTCGGGTCGTGGACCTCGCAGCGCGAGCAGATCGACGCGGCGGCCGGCCGGATCCGCGAGCAGCTCGGGGCGGTCGCGCGGATCGAGCCGTCGGACGAGCCCCTCACGCCCCAACTCCTGGAGGGCGCCGATCGGCAGCTGCGGGAACGGGCCGACATGGAGAACGGCGGCATCGGCGGCGCGCCGAAGTTCCCGCCGTCGTCAGCGCTCGAGCTCCTGCTGGCGCGCGGCGAGCGCGAGGTGGTGACGCGGACGCTGGACGCGATGGCCTGCGGCGGCATCAACGACCAGATCGGCGGCGGCTTCGCCCGCTACGCGGTCGACGAGATCTGGCTCGTGCCCCACTTCGAAAAGATGCTGTACGACAACGCGCTGCTCGCGCGCGCCTACCTGCACGGCTTTCAGGCGACTGGAACCGAGCGCTGGCGCGAGGAGTGCCAGCGAACGCTCGACTGGATGCTGCGCGAGATGCGCGGCGAGGAGGGTGGGTTCTACTCCGCGCTCGACGCCGACTCCGAAGGCGAGGAGGGCCGGTTCTACGTCTGGGAGGAATCCGAGCTGCGCGAGGTCCTGGACGGTGCGGGACTGGGCGACGGCGCCGACGAGCTCCTGAGCTATTGGGGCGTCACGCCCCTGGGCAACTTCGAGGGGCGGAACATCCTCCACGTCCCCGGCGGCCCTGAGGCAAGCCCGCCCGCCGGCCTCGAGGACGCGCGCCGGGCGCTTTACGAGCATCGCGCCAACCGTGTTTGGCCGGGGCTCGACGACAAGCGGATCTGCTCGTGGAACGCGCTCGCGCTGGCCGCGCTGGCCGACGCCGGCGCCGTGCTCGACCGCCCCGAGTACCTCGACGCCGCGCGCTCATGCGCCGACTTCCTGCTCAACGAGCTGCGCGATCCGAGCGGCAAGCTCAAGCGCACATGGAAGGAGGGTGAGGCCCGGTTCGATGCATACCTCGAGGACCATGCCTTCGTGGTCGAGGCGCTGTTGGCGCTCTACGAGGCGAGCTTCGAGGAGCGCTGGTTCCGCGCGGCCCGCGAGATCGCCGACGCGATGATCGAGCGGTTCGGCGATCCCGAGCGCGGCGGGTTCTACACGACGGCCGCCGACGCCGAGCAGTTGATCGCCCGGCGCAAGGACGTCGACGACCACCCGATCCCCTCGGGTAACTCAGCCGCGGCGTACGCGCTCCTTCGCCTCGCGGCGCTCACCGGCGAGCACAGCTACGCGGACCACGCGGTCTCGGTGCTGCGCCTGTTCCACCGCGTCGCCGAGAAGCATCCGCACGCGGTCTCGCACCTGCTGCGCGCGCTCGATTTCCACCTGGCGACTACGCGCGAGGTGGCGCTGGTGGCAGCGCCCGGCGACGGCGACGGCCTCACCGACCTGGCCCGCGTCGTGCGCTCCGAGCTGCGCCCGCACGTAGTGGTCGCGGGCGGCGCCGAGGGAACGACCCACCCCGAGCTCTTGCGCGAGCGCGCCGCGGTCGAAGGGCGCGCCGCGGCGTACGTGTGCGAGAACTTCACCTGCCGCACGCCCGTCACCGAGCCCGAGGAGCTGGCGACCGCACTCGGCTGACCGCGCCGCCCAGGTGCGGATAGGCTTCGGCCAATGGCCACCACGAAGAAGAGCGCCAAGCAGGTCGCGACCGCCTACTTCGACGCGATCGCCGCGCGCGACCTCGACGCGATGATGAACTGCTGGCAACCCGGCGGCTACGGCCACATCTACGGTATGGCGGACCTGCGCGCGCCCGACGGCTACCGCGAATACTTCGGGAACATGTTCCGCGCCTTCCCCGACTTCGCGATGTCCGTTCTGGACATGGTCGCCTACGGCGAGAAGGCCGCCGTGCGCTGGGGCGCCACCGGCACGTTCACGGGACCGGGAAGGTTCGAGGGCCTCACCGCAACCGGTGCGACGATCGAGCTGGAGGGCCTGGACCTGCTCACGGTGCGCGACGGGCTGATCCATGAGAACTTCGCCTACACGAACCCGACCGAGCTGGCCCGCCAGCTCGGCGCGATGCCGCCCGCCGGATCCGTCGGCGAGCGAGCGATGCTGGGAGCCGTCAACGCGAAAACAGCAGCGCTGGGGGCACTCCAACGCTTCCGCGAGCGCTAAAGGGCGCGATTGACACTGCCGAATCAGGGAACAGGCTCCAACCGGCCTGATCCCGAATGGCACGCAGACAACGACCGGCAAGCAACGAGACAAGCGCGTTTGCGTGGCCCGGCTCCGACCGCTCGACCGAGCTGGAGCAAGCGGCCCGTCGCGCGGCCGAGCGCGGCCTCGAGCGGATCAGGGCACGCCGGCCGCAGCTCGGTGGCCCGCTCCCACCCGCTCCTGCTCCCCCTGAGCGCGTGCCTGTGGTCGAGATGGTCCACGAGGCGGTGGTTGAGCCGGGCCATGCGGCCAAGGACGAGCCGGCGGCACCGCCCGTCGTCGCCGCGCCCGAGCCGGCGCCCAGGCACACGGTCGAGCACGACCGCCCGGCACCGGATCCGTGGGAGACAGAGTTCGACGAGCTGGCCGACGCGCTGATCGACCAACTGCGCCGGGACCTGGGACCTGCCGGAGGCCCGCGCCGCTCAGCCTGAGCGCTCGCGTACCACGTCGAGCGCGACACGGCCGCCAACCTCGACGACGCCATCCTCGAGGGGCCGGGCGAAGATGTCTGACCCGCGGCCCTGCCGCACCTCGATCGGACGGCCCAGCGATCCGCAGAGCGCGAGCGCGGCCGAACCGGTCGCCTCGTCCTCGGCGATGCCCGCCCCAGAGACGAACGAGCGCGCTCGGATGGTGCCCGCCTCCTCGTCGACCCAGGACCAGCAGTAGGCCCACCCCGCGTCTTCAGGGGCGCCCCCGAGCGCGTCCACCGCATCGGGCGAGCCCAGCTCGAAGTATTCGAACGGCGGCGCCCACTCGGGGCGCGCGGCGACCCAGGTCAACTCCGCCTCGTGGCGGACGGGCAACTCCCCCGCCGGAACCTGGAGCGACGCGACGCCCTCCCCCGCCTCGCGCAGGAGCCAGGCGGCACCCACGGTCGGGTGCCCGGCGTACGGAAGCTCCACCTCGGGGGTGAAGATCCGCAGCTCGCCGCGGTCGGCGTCGTCGACGAAGACCGTTTCGGCGAAACCCAGGTCGCGGGCGACCCCCTGACGGCGATCCGCGGGCACGTCGGCGCCCCGCAAGAAGACGCCGAGCCTGTTCCCGTGCTCGCCGTTTGCGGCGGTGAAGACGCGCAGGACGTGAAGCCGGGACATCGCCCGATGATCGCAATCCGGCGGGGCGCGCGGAGTCAGGCCGGGGTTGCTCCTGACGAGAACCTCGAAAGGAGCAAGCACCATGTCAGGCAAGTTCAAGCGCGGCGACCGGGTGGAGTGGAACTTCCGCGGCCACCGCGTGGTCGGCCGCGTTCGCCGGCGAATCACCAAGCGCTGCGAGGTGGCCGGGCGCACCGTCGCCGCGTCGCCCGACGACCCCCGCTACGTGGTGCGAAGCGAGAAGTCCGGTGCGGAGACGACCCGGAGGGCGCAGGCGTTGCGCA
>Ga0299913_10006001_pt1 | contig 10467 bp, 3 predicted proteins | sample RVTome_9_FD_201360 | JGI IMG/M metagenome (GOLD analysis project Ga0299913, IMG submission 201360) | Soil microbial communities from uranium-contaminated site in the Upper Colorado River Basin, Wyoming, United States - RVT155D38 (version 2) ... | reverse complement strand
GGGGCCTGGTCACCTCAGCCAACTGACCCCCGATGCCGGGAGCGTCGTCGGGACCTGCGCAGTCGGGAAGACCGAGGACCGGGAGGCGCGGGTCGCCGTGGAATAGCGATGCGGTGTTGCAGTTCGAGACGCCCGGGTAGGGCCGGGTGGAAGGTGGCGCGAAACGCTGCGATACCGCGCCGACGTCGAAGCCTTCTTCGTAAGGCGCGTATCGGTTCGGCCGCTCGGGGGTGCCCGCGCCGATGTCGGCTCGGGTGTCGCCGATCGCGTTTGACAGCATCAGCGCGGCACGATCGAGCTGAGCGAAGCCGTTGTCCTGATACTCGCGCCGCTCCTCGGGCTCGTGGACGCGCCGGTCCTTGTGCGGGCCGGACGCGCCTATCTCCCGACCCGACCAGACCGTGATCCCACCGACCTCTCGATCGACGATGCGCGTCGTGGCGCGGCTGATGTCACCGTTGATCAGGTCGTAGCCCCACGTCCACTCGGGATGTACGCCGAACACGACCCAGGTCGCCACGGGCTCGTTGGTCTCGGCGTGGTCGAACGCGACGACGGTTAGCTCGCCGGTGGTGTGGTCGTACGGCTGCCCGGCGGGCGTCCCGTCGTCGGCGACCTTCGGACCGTAGGTATGGCTCGTGACCTCATTGAACGTCGAGGTCGATCCGCCCATGCGCACCGGCACGAGCGCCTGTTCCGCGCGCGCGACGGCATCTGCGCTTCGGCGCGCCATGTACTCGTAGTAGCGCAGGTCGAACACGTCCTGGAAGATCCACGTGCCCCACGAAGGCGTCGAATAGAAGGCCGAATTGTGGTTGTGCGACGCGGTGACCATCACGTTGCCGGCTGGGATCCCCGTGCGCTGCTCGACCAACGTGGCGATGCGCCGGGTCAACAGGTCGTTAGGGAGATAGAGGTCGTGGCTGACGATCGCCACCTTCTCGCCCTCGAAGTCCTCGACGACGAGAGCACGCACGTCCGAACGCGAGCCGAGTCCATAGGACGACTCCTTCTTGGTGGAGTGGAGATGGGGGTCTGCCGCCTCCGGTGAGATCGGCGGGGCCTCGTTCGAGAACTGGCCGCCCGATGCACCGATGTGCCAGGACGCGTCAACGCTCGCCGCGCCGGCGCGCGAGACCTTGCCCCCCTCATGCTCGGCGGGAGCGTTCTGCCCGTCGAGCGCGGTGAGTGCATCGCAGCGATCGCTGCGCTCTCCGATGCCGAAGCCGATAGCCGCGGCCCCGTCTTGAGCGGTGCACACAGCGTGCGTCCCGATCGTCGGCGACACCATCAAGGTCCAGTGATCGGGGCACGCCCCGTCCTTGTTGCCGGCCGGGAACGCCTCGTGGTTCGTGACCTCTTCCTCGGGGCATCCCGGAAGGAACAGCACGCCCTCCTCGAGCGTCTGACGGTAGCCCTCGTCGTCCGCCACCATGTAGCCGAGGAAGTCGTTCGCTCCGCCCAGCATGAAGTGAGCGGTCGCCCCCGTGACCCCCTCGCGCAGCGCCTCCTGGATCTGAGGGAACGGCTCGCCCGGGATCGTGGACATGAAGACGTCTCCGATGCGCAGCGCCCCGACGTAGGTACCGATCAGATCCCCGGTCACCCACGGCGGAGACGTATTGCGATCGATGCGCACGTCGCCCTCGTCACAGACGCCCTGCGGCGCGAAGGGACAGCGCAGCACCCCCGCCGGCACGTGGTTCAACGCGAGGACGGGCTGCGCCAGGGTCTCGTTGATGAAGGTGACCTGCGCGTCGACGACCGAGCCCTCGACCGGCCGGCTCTGCTGGACCGCCGCGTCGAGCAGAGCGTTGATCCGGGAGCGTGCCTCGGCCTCCTTCTCGCTCTGGCTGCCGCTCTTGCGCCAGTCGGTCGAGCCGAGGGCGCCCACGAAGCCGATGCCCGTCCCGAGTCCCCGGCGTTCGACCTCCTGCGCGGCCCATGCGGTCCAGTCCCCCGTCGCTTGCGGATGATCGTCGGGCTCGTCGCACTGACCACAGACCGTGGCGTGGGGGGCGTAGTTCACGAGGGTTGCGATCGGGTTTCCGGAAGCGTCCTCCGCGAACAGGACGCGGAACTCGTTGTCCATCGCGTCGTCGTTCGTGGGGGCCGCCGAGTAACTGGATTGCAGGCGATAGCCGAGCTCGGTTGCATCGACGTTCGCGACCTCCAGCGACGCCGGCTGCCGGGCGCGGAACGCATCGCGTCCCGCCTCCACCACCGAGTTGGCGAGGAGCTCCATGTAGGAGCGGTCGACGCCGCCCCAGATTCCGATCGTATCGGGGGCCGCGTGGGAGTGGTCGCTGGTGACGATCACGTTGCTCGAGGGGACGCCGGTGGAGCGCGCGATGCGCTGGCGGATGTCGTAGATGCCGTTCTCGCCCTGCTCGGGCTTGTAGGCGGCGAAGAGCCCGATGGCCGTCGTCTTGACGATGACGATCGACTCGTCGTTGCTCCCGGTGATCGCGACGGCCCCCGTCGTCAGAGGGTCCTTGACCCGCTCGCTCGGCCGGTTGCAGAACGAGCCGTAACCCCCGAGGCACAGTCGACCGGTGAAGTCGGCGTTCGCGGTCGCGGCCCCCACGAGGAACGGGGTGGTGCTCGTCGGCTCGCCCTCCGGCTGCCCTTGGGCCTTCGCCGGCAGCGCGGTTGCGACCGCACCGACCAGCAGCGCCGAGATCAGCGTGACGGCAAGGGATCGCCGGAGGCCGCTCATCGCTACGCCCGGTCGTCCGAGGGCAGGTAGAACTCGTCGCCTGCGAAACGGACCTCGAAGTCGTGCGAACCGCCCCTGTAACGCGGGGGCACGTTCATCGACGCGCTCCCTCCGCCGCCGGTCGTGTCGGTCCCCAGCAGATCGCCGTCCCCATAGAACTCGACGGTTCGGCCCGCGACCGGAGCGGACGAATCCGCATCGGTCAATGTCGCCTCGAGGATCATCTTCGAGCCCTTGCCGCTCAGGCCGAGGGTCGAGATCGTGTCCTCTCGTTCGAGGACGAACGACGCGACGTCGGCCGAGGCCGCGTGGCCCTCGCTGCCGGAGTAAGAGGCCGTCACGACGTAGGAACCGGGCGCGCCGTCCATGAGCTCCGTTATCCCGGCGACGCCGGTTTCATCGGTCTGCGACTCGAACGACTCGCTGCCCGCGGCCCCCGTGATCTCGAAGGTGACGGTCTCGCCGCTCAACGGAGCCCCCGAAGCGTCCGTCAGCCGGGCCTCGAACCTCGCCTCGTCCGAGTACTGCCCGGTCTCCGCGCTCTCGTCGGTGAACTCGGTGGTCGTGCCGACGGGTGTGGTCTCCGTAGGCGTGGGGGTCGGCGACTCGGAGGGGGTCACCGTCGGTGTGGGCGTCGGCGTCGGATCGGGCTCCGGCCCGGAACCGGCCGGACGGTCGGGCTCGACGCAGCTCGGCCCCCGCCCCGCGTTCGCCGGGTGGTTATCGGTCAGGTAGTCGCCGCCGCCGCACACGTCGAGGTTCCAACCGGTGAGGAGGAACTCGGCCTCCTGCCATCCGGCCGCGGGCTCGCTGCGGGGGTGGCCGTGTGGGTCACCACCATGCGACGCGGGAACGTTTCCGTTCGGAGGCGCCGCGTTGCCGCTGTCCCAGTAGATGAGCGACGAGCCCTTGTGCGGATAGGTCGCGGTTCCGGCGAAGTAGGGGTCCCTCTCCCAGTGACGGCCTTCCGGCAGGCCGGGAGTCATGATGGGCGCGCCGATCGTGCGCGCCTCGACCTCGGCCGACACGTTCGTCACCTGGTGATCGCTCCACGCGACCTGAAGCATCACGTCGTGCGGAGGGGTGTTCGGGTAGGGGTCGTCGGTCATGTGGTGCGCGAAGCCGTTCGCCTCGCCGCGATCCCACAGCATCTGGATCAGGGAGAACCCGATCTGTCGCTCGATGGGGTCCTGGTAGCTCGCGTAATAGACCTGTCCGTAGACGGGCTCCCAGTCGACGCTGCGGTTGAGCAGCGTCGAGTAGTTCATGCCGGGGACGCCGAGGACGGCCCGCGAGATGTCCGGTGACAGCGCCACCAACGCACCTCCCATGATCCCGCCCTGGCTGTTGCCGTCGTACACGAGGTAGGTGCCGTCGGCATCCGCCGTCTTGAGGAGCGGCTCGCCGTCCTGCTGGAACTCCGGGGCGGTCGCCAGTCCCTGAGGATGGGCGAGAGCGCGGCCCATGATCATGAAATTCAAGAACCCCTGCTGGGCGCGGTCGGCAAGCGACGAGAAGTGGGTGAGATCCGTGAGGATCATGGCGACGGTCGGGACGTCGACCGTGGACATCCCCCACCAGTCGACCGCGCAGCCGAGGAACGGGCCGCTACGCCGCGGTGAGCGGGTGAAGTCGCCGACCTGATCGCGCGTGCCTAGCAGGCCGTGGCCGTAGAGACCGGGGATGTTGGCCTGCCCGTTCAGGGGAACGTCGCACACGAAGGGAACGTTGACCGTCGACTCGACGGGGTTCTGGTCCGGCAGCCCGTCGAGGTCGAGATCCAGGAAGCGAGAACCGGGAGCCGGGGCATCGACGTAGGTCGTGCCCGACGGGTCCTCACCGGGCTCCTGGAACTTCGACTGCGTCTCCTGGATCCGGTCGAGGTAATTCGGCACGGTCACGCGCCCGCGCACACGTCTGATCGCCTCGGAATGCGACCGGCCACGCGAGTCCGTCCAGTTGTCGGAGCGGTCCTCGGTCGAGTCCACGACGAACGCAGGCGCTTCCCCTTGCACGAGGCCGTCGGCGAGATCCGTGTCGCCCAGCTGAGCGAAGGCGTCGTCGCGGATGTGGAGCACCCGCTCGGCGAGGTTGCGCTCGCTGGCGACGGTGAAGTCCCAGGCCAGGTAGAGGTCGTCGCGCGCGACGCCGGCATCGGCCAGCGCCGGGAAGACGCTGGAGTCGTAGTAGGCCTGGCGAGCCGCGTCCGACCCTGTGCCGTCGCGATATGCCTGGAACTCGGCCCCCGGGGCGATCGTGGAGCCGTCCGAACCTTTGAGGTCGCGCAGGGCCACGATGTAGCGCACTCCCTCTTCGAAGTTGGCGGCCGGGCGGAGGATCAACACCTGCTCGCCGGTCTCGACCGCGGACGGATGTGTGTCGACCTCGGACCAGAATGGGTGACGCTCGCCGGTCTCGGAGTTCACGATCACGATCGGCGCGTCGGCGTTGAGATAGAGGCCGATGTCGGCGATGTGGTCGCGGTGGTCGAAGTAGCCGGGCTCGTTCGTCCCGGCCTCGGAGAACGGCCGATCCTGGGTCCCCCAGGTCTGATGGAGATCGATCCCCGGCACGTGCGTCATGACCATCGAGCCCGGAGAGAACCCGTCGTTGCGGTTCCACTCCGTGGGGTCGACCGGTTTGCCCTCGCCACCCTCGGTCAGGTCGGTGCCGTTGCGAGGCATGACGGTCGGGAGGAAGTTGACCCGCACGCCGGTGTCGGTCGTGGCATCGGGGGTGGTGAAGAAGTTGCTGGGGAAGGGCAGGAGACAGGACGAGGAGTCGAGTGGGTCGCAGCCCACGGTGGTCGCCACCGGGACCTTCGCGGGCGGCTGCGGCACGATCTGGGCCTCGGCCGCTGGGAGGGACAGAAGGGCGAAAGCCACCGCGGATACGACCGCCGTGGCGCGAGGCATGACGCGCGTCATCGGATCTCCTTGCCGCAACAGACCGGACTGGACTCGAAGCTGTGTCTGGAGGTTGGACGGGAGAGGCGCCAGTCCTGCGGGAGAACGGGAGGAACCAGGACAAGGTCGGAGAACCGCACGCGAGTGAGGAAGGCCGTCGCCGTCCTATCCCTGACCGCGTCCCTGCTGGCCGCAGGGCTGCCGCGCGCGGGTGCCCAGCTTCCCCTGCCCTCCGAAGCCGTCGACTACGTGGACCCGATGATCGGCACCCTCGGGCCGGGTTTCGTCTTCCCCGGCCCCGCCGCTCCCTACGGGATGGTCCAGCTGAGCCCCGATACCGACGGCTACCTCGCCTACACGGGTTACATGTACAGCGATGCCGCGATCCGCGGGTTCTCCCACCACCACATCGAGTCGATGGGCGTGAAGAGCAACGGGAACCTCCCCTTCATGCCGACGGTCGGACCGATCCAGACCGACCCCCGGCTCTACTCGTCTCGTTTCGACCACGCGACCGAGGACGCATCGCCCGGCTATTACTCGGTGTTCCTAGCCGACCACGGGATCGAAGCCGAGCTCACCGCCGGGACCCGCGTCGGGATGCATCGCTACACCTTCCCGCCCGGCCCGCTGAGCAACCTGATCCTGGACGTAGGCCGGAGCAACAAGAACTGGGAGCCGTGGAACCCAGACGCGAGCCTGCACCACGCCTCGGTCGACATCCTCGGCGACGACTTGATCGTCGGCAGCGCGGACAGCGATCAGGGCTACACGATCCACTTCGCGGCTCGCTTCGACCGTCCCTTCGACCGGTCGGGGACATGGGATGAGGCCGGAGCCGCGCCGATCGAGGGGGCCGCGACGGCAGCGGGCCGCGGCGCGGGCGCATATGTCGGATGGGATACGACGACCGACACCGACGTTCTCGTCAAGGTGGGCGTCTCGTTCGTCGACCGAGACAACGCGCTGTTGAACCTCGACGCAGAGAAGCCGGACTGGGACTTCGACGCGCTGGTCGCCAAGACGCGCTCTGAGTGGAGCGAGGCGCTCTCGACCATCGAGGTCACCGGTGGAACCGATGCCGATCGGACCAGCTTCTACACCGCGCTCTACCACGCTCAGCATCACCCGAACATCTACAGCGACGTCAACGGCGAGTACATGGGCTACGACGATGCCGTTCACGTCACGGGCGGCCACGAGCGGTACGTGAACTTCTCGCTGTGGGACACCTACCGGGGAGAGAACCAGCTCCTGGCCACGATCCAGCCGGGTCGCTACCGCGACATGATGTCGTCGCTGCTCGACGTGCACGAGGAGGCGGGCCGCTTCCCACAGTGGGCGATGAACGACGCTCTTCCGGACTACATGGTCGGAGACCCCGTCCAGATGACGATCGTGGACGGTTACTGCCGGGGCCTCGCGTCCCCACGAGACGCCGAGATCCTCTACGACGCGTTGTGGCACCAGGCGAACGTCATCAGGCGGTCCTGGAACGCGGATTACCTGGATCGAGGCTGGGTCGCCGGCGGCGCGAGCGAGACGCTCGAGTACGCGCTAGCCGATTTCTCTCTTGCCCTCATGGCCGACCGGCTCGGACGCACGGACGACCGGGACGCCCTGCTCGAGCGGGCCCGGAACTACGCGCACGTCATCGACCCTGGCAGCGGGTTCGCGCGGCCGCGCAACGCGGACGGCACCTGGAGGACGCCCTACTCGCCCGAGGAACCCGACCACTTCGTAGAGGGAACGGGCTGGCAGTACACCTGGCTCGTCCCCCACGACCTGCGCGGGCTCTTCGATCTGATCGGGGAGGGTCGCGGTGGGGATCAGGTGGTGCGCGACCGCCTCGACACCTTCTTCTCCACCGCGGTGACCGAGAACGTGCCCGCCGCCACCCCGGAGCTGCAGAAGCTCATCACCGCGTTCGGGATCTTCTACGCCGGCAACCAGTACGCGCCGAGCAACGAGCACGATCTCCACGCGCCGTACCTCTACGACTACATCGGTCAGCCGTGGAAGACCCAGGGCATCGTGCGCAATTACCAGACCCTGTTCCGCGCGACCCCCGATGGGTTGCCCGGCAACGACGACCTCGGCTCGATGTCGGCCTGGTACGTGTGGAGCGCTCTAGGTATGTATCCCGTCACCGGAGGAGCACCGGTCTACGCGGTGGGAAGCCCCGTCTTCGAATCGGCAACGATCCGGCCCGCTGGGAGCGAGGACGAGGTGCTCATCGCGGCACCGGGCGCGTCGTTCGCGAACAAGTACGTGCAGTCGGCGTCGCTGGGGGCCGCGGCCCTCGACCGACCCTGGCTCACCCACGAGGAGCTGTTCGATGCCGGCGCGGTCTCCTTCGTCATGGGCCCGACCGCGGACACGTCCTGGGGCTCGGACCCGGCGGCAGCTCCCCCGTCGCTGAGCGGCGGAAGCCTCGACGCCTTCGGCTGCGAGCCCGCGGCCGAAGGCGAGATCGCCCTGCCCACGACGCTGACCTACACCGGCGAAACCCGGGCCCGCGGCGAGCAGGTCTCGCTGGCCGCGGCGCTCACCTCGCCGGACGGTCCCGTCGCGGGGGCCGAGGTCGTCTTCGAGGTCGCCGGGCAGACGGCCGTGGCCGTCACCGACCCGGAGGGGGTCGCCTCGCTGGTCGTCTCGATCCCCGACCACGGCCGGTCGCAGGTCGTCACCGTCCGCTTCGCGGGCACCCCGGAACTCGAGCCCTCCGAAACCGCGGCCACCCTCACCTGGGGCCGCCCGGACTGACCCCTCGACGCCGAGTGTGGCGTCAGGGGGCTATGGCAGCGCGAAAACCACACTCGGCGTGTCGGGGGCGGGGGTTTGGGGGTGGTGCCCCTTAGATTGTGGGCATGGTCACCGACCTACTGGGCCGCGGCCTTCGCGATCTCCGCATCTCCGTCACCGACCGCTGTAACTTCCGGTGCGGCTACTGCATGCCCCGAGAGGTGTTCGGACCGGGCTACGACTTCCTTCCGAGGGCCGAGCTCCTGACCTATGAGGAGATCGAGCGCGTGGCGCGGGCCGCCGCATCGTTGGGCGTCCGCTCGATCCGCGTGACGGGCGGCGAGCCGCTCCTGCGCAAGGACCTGGAAGTGCTCGTCGCGCGGTTGAAGGCGATCGACGGCATCACCGATCTCGCCCTCACCACCAACGGCGCCCTGCTCGCCGAGAAGGCCGAGGGCCTGCGAGAGGCCGGGCTCGACCGGGTCACCGTCAGCCTCGATTCGCTCGACCCGGACACCTTCGCCCGCATGAACGACGTCGCCCTCCCCGTGCGGCGGGTGCTCGATGCGATCGATGCCGCTCGCGCCGCAGGGCTCGCTCCGGTGAAGATCAACTGCGTCGTCCGGCGGGGCATGAACGACGACCAGGTCACCGACCTGGCGCGTCACTTCAAGGGAACCGGCCACGTCGTGCGGTTCATCGAATACATGGACGTCGGCGGGGCCCCATGGGAGCGCGACGGCGTGGTCCCTGCAGCCGAGGTCGTGAGCGCGATCGACTCGGTCATGCCGCTGGAGCCCGTGGGACGGGCCCGTGCATCGGACCCCGCCACCACCTACCGCTATCGGGACGGTTCCGGTGAGATCGGCGTCATCGCCTCGGTCACGGCTCCATTCTGCGGCGACTGCACGCGGGCGCGGCTGTCTGCCGACGGCAAGCTCTTCACCTGCCTGTTCGCCTCCGAGGGACACGACCTGAAGGCGTTGCTGCGAGCGCCCGACGCCACCGACGAGGACCTGAGGGCCAAGCTGACCCGTATCTGGGGCGGGCGCGAGGACAGGTACTCCGAGCAGCGCGGGGGCCGCGTGATGCTCGCTGAGCCGGTCCCGATGTCGTACCTCGGAGGCTGACGCTCCCGCTCGGGTAAGAATCGGCCCCAGGTGCGGCTACCGAGGGGGCATCCCAAGTCACATCGCGCGCTCCAGGGCGCGCTGAGCGTCGCGGCTCTGCTTCCGGCCTGTTCCGGCGGCGATCCCCCCTCGATCCTCGATCCCGCCGGGCCAGGAGCCCGGCGCATCGAGAGCCTCTGGTGGCCCATGCTCTGGATCTCGATCGCCGTCTTCGTGATCGTGGCCGGGATGCTGGCCTACGCGACCGTGCGCGGCCGGCGCCGGGACGACGCGGGGATCGACAAGAGGGAGGTGCGTTGGGGGGATCCCTTCATCGCGGTGGCCGGAGTGTTCATCCCCTTCCTCATCCTGGCCGGGGTCTTCGTCGTCTCGCTGCGCGAGATGAACGGCCTCTCGGCGGACGCGCGAGGGTCCCGGTTGACGATCCAGGTGATCGGTCACGACTGGTGGTGGGAGGCCCGCTATCCCAACGGCGCGGTCACCGCGAACGAGATCCACATCCCGGTGGGAGAGCCGGTCGAGGTCGAGCTGACCACCGCCGACGTGATCCACAGCTTCTGGGTTCCGGAGCTACAGGTGAAGACGGATCAGATCCCGGGACGGATCAACCGCCAGTGGCTGGAGGCCGACCGCGCGGGGATCTACCGGGGACAGTGCGCCGAGTTCTGCGGCCTGCAACACGCCAACATGGTCTTCTATGTGATCGCCGACGATGACTTCGACGCCTGGGTCGAGCGAGAGGCGCAAGCCGCGTCGGTCACGGCGTCGGAGGGCGAGGACATCTTCATGAGCTCCTCGTGCGCCGGCTGTCACGCGATCCGCGGGACCGAGGCCGAGGCCGTGCTGGGCCCCGATCTAACGCACGTCGCGAGCAGGACGACGCTGGCCGGCGTCGCGGCGACGACCCGCGCGAACATGCTCCGTTTCGTACGCGATGCGCAAGACCTCAAGCCCGGGGTGACTATGC
>Ga0299913_10006000_pt1 | contig 10467 bp, 11 predicted proteins | sample RVTome_9_FD_201360 | JGI IMG/M metagenome (GOLD analysis project Ga0299913, IMG submission 201360) | Soil microbial communities from uranium-contaminated site in the Upper Colorado River Basin, Wyoming, United States - RVT155D38 (version 2) ... | reverse complement strand
CGTCGCGAGCACCCCGGCGACCGCCAGCGTGGATCGGCGCGCTGGTCCGCGCCAGGCTGGTGCCAGGGTCGTGCGCCTGGCCAGGGCGAGGCAGCTGAGCCGCGCGGCGACCAGCAGGCCGACGGTCAGCGCGAGCGCCACCGGCATTCCGGGGCCGTCGATCTCGAGCTGTGCGGGCTCGCCGCCGAAGGCGCGCGCCGCCCAGCCGATGTAGCCCGCACAGAGCCCACCCAGCCAGGTGAGTGGCTCAACCGGTGCACTCGGCAGTTGCCCGAGGGCGCCGGCGAGCATGCCGAGCCACATCGCCGGCGCGATCGCGGGCAGAGCGACGAGGTTGGCGGGCACGGCCGTGAGCGACGTGACGTCGAAATGATGGGCGGCGAGCGGCGCGGTGGCCAGGGTGGCCGCGACGGTCATCGCCGCGCCCTCGGAGAGCATGCGGCGCATTGGGCCGGGATCGTTCGAGCCCATCAGGAGCTGCGCGACCGGGCGGGCGAGGACGAGCAAACCGGCGACAGCGGCGAAGCTCAGCTGCCAGCCCACATCGGTGGTGGCGCGCGGGTTGATCGCCAGGGTGATCGCCGCCGCCAGCAGGAGCGCGTACCAGCGGGCGCTCGGACGACCCGCAAGCGCCGCGACGAGGCCGGCCGCTCCCATCACGCCCGCGCGCTGAATCGAGGCGCCCGCGCCGGCCACCGGGACGTAGACCGCGACGAGCGCGCAGAGGGCGACGAGACGAACGCGCCAGGGTATTCCCGCGAGCGCCAGGATCGGAGTGGCGAGCAACACCAGCAGCATCACGTTCTGCCCGCTGACCGCCAGAATATGGGCCAGGCCCGAACGGCGGAATTCTTCGCGGACGTCCTCGGGGATGCGGTCGTCCTGACCCAGGACGAATCCACGGAGCAGGGCGGCCGAGGCGGGCGGAGTCCCGCGCTCCAGCGCCGCCTCGGCGCGGCGCCGGATCGCGTCGAACGCGCCGCGCACTCCGCCGCGCGCCCGGGACGTCGCTTCGACCCGGTGAGCGGCGACGATCCGCGTCGTGCCTGCGCGGGCGAGCGTCTCCTCGCGCCAGGGGGCGGGCGCCTCCGCGATCCCCTCCACGACCACCTCGCGGCCCTCCTCCAGGCTCTGGGTCGGGATCGGGGTCTCGACGCCGACGCGCCCAGCCGCGGTGGCCAAGGTGAAGATCGTGGCGCCGGCGCTCAGGCGTGGCGGCGAGGCGACGAAGCCCCGAAGCTCGACAGCCTCGCCGATTCGCGGCTCCAGCGCGCCGGAGTCGATGGCAGCCACGCGGGCGCCGCCGACAGCGAGACCGGCCAGAGCAGCAAGACACGCCACGACGGCGAGCCAAGCTGCGGAGCCGCGCTCGCCCGTTCGCGGCCTGAGCGCGGCAACGACGCACGTCAGACCGACAAGCAGGGCGGGCGCCAGCGCCGGGGGTGGGTGAAGCGGCGCCAGCGCGAGGCCCGCGGCAGCGCCGGCCAACGCGACCATGCGCCAGCGCACGCCGAGCCGGGCGGTCATGGCTGCAGGCTTGCCCGCAGGGCCTCCATGGTCGTGGGCCCGATGCCGCTGATCTCGTCGAGCTCGTCGATTGACGCGATGCCGCCGCGCTCGTCGCGGAACGCGATGATCGCCGCGGCGGTCACCGGGCCGATGCCCTCGATCGTGTCGAGCTGCTCGACTGTCGCGCTGCCGAGGCTGATCGGGCCGGAGGCCGGGTCGCCGGCTGCGGTCGGCGACCCGGCCGCCGCCCCGGCGGGTCCTTGGGTCTTGGCGGGAATCGAGACCTGCTGGCCGTCGGCGAGGGTGGCCGCCAGGTTGATCGCGTCAGCTGCCGCGGCGCTGGTCGTGCCGCCCGCCCGCTCGATCGCGTCGGTGACGCGCGAGCCCGCGGGCATCCGGTATACGCCCGGCTCTCTCACCTCGCCGGCGACGTGGACGACGAGGTCGCCGTCGGTCGCCTCGAACGACTGCTCGCCCTCGGACTCGGTCGATTGCGGGGCCTCGGCGACGCCCGCCGACGCTGGCTCAGCGCCGGCTCCAGGCGGCTGGTCGGCGCGGATCCAGCGCGCGCCGAGCATCAGGATCACGACGGCGACGGCGGCGTAGACGGCGAGCTGCGCGCGGCTCAGTTCGGGCACGGCCGCAGCGTGAATGGCCGCGACTGCCCGTTGTGCGCCGCCGCGCTCGAAAACTGCGCCGAAAGACGCCTAGAACCCCTGCTGGCGCCGGGACGCGCGGCGCGTCACTCGATCTTGAAGTCGGTGAGGCCCTCCGGAGGCTCTTGGCGAACGTCGACGTGGTCGACCTCGGCGCGAGCCGGTCCCTGGCGGCAGAAGCCGAGCAGCGCCTCGATGTCGGCTTCGCGGCCCTCCAGCGCCGCCTCCACGGTCCCGTCGCCGCGGTTCGTCACCCAGCCCGTCACGCCGCGCGACTCGGCGCGGCGGCGCAGCGTGTCGCGAAAGAAGACGCCCTGAACGCGTCCGTGGATGATCACGCGGCAACGACGCGGTGGCGAGCCCTCGGGCTTCACCGGTTACTCGTCTTCGTATTCGCCGTCGTAACCGGCCGCTTGACTGGCCAGGCGGATGCTGTACAGCTCGTCGGCGGACACGCCGGGCGACTGGACCGAGACGAGCGCGAGGGGCTCGACTCCGTCGTTCGCGACCGAGTGGTCCGTGGCGGGCGGGATCAGGACGAGGTCGCCGGCACTGAGCTGCTGGGTGTCGCCCGTTGCGGACATCGTGCCGGTTCCCATCACCACGACGTAGGCCTGCTCGGCCTCCTCGTGAGAGCGCAGCTGCTCGGCGGCGCCCGAGGGCACCTCGATCCAGTTCACGGACAGGTTTCTCGACCCAAGCTCCCCCGCGTCCATGAGGACGTGCGCGCGGAGCTGATGGACGTCCACCGTGGCCGCCTCGGAGAAGCGTCTGACCAGCACGCGCAGGGTTGTAGCAGACCGAGAGGTGGAACAGGTTAAGCGTCGCGTACGACCAGGTTGATCAGTCGACCCGGGACGACGATCTCCTTGACGACCTGCTTGCCGTCGATGTGGCGGCGGACGAGGTCACTCGCGCGCGCCAGGGCGAGCAGCTCATCCTCCGGAGCCTCGGCGTCGGCCTCGATCTGGTCGCGGCGCTTGCCGTTGACCTGCACGACCATCGTCACCCGCTCGCTCGTGAGCATGGCGGGATCCGCCTCGGGCCACGGGTCCTCCCACACCCGCCTGCCCTCGAGCGCCTCGTACACCTCGGCTCCCAGATGAGGCGCGAACGGGAAGATCAGGGAGGCGGCCGTCGATGCCGCGAATCGCAGGGCCGCCTCGCCGTCGGCGCTGCCGTACAGGTCGCCCTTGCTGCGGTAGGCGTCGTTGACGAGCTCCATGACAGCGGCGATCGCGGTGTGCATCTGGAAGCCGTTTTCGATGTCGTGGGTGACCTTGTCGATCGCCCAGTGCGTCTTGCGCTCGAGGGGTCCGTCGCCGGGCTTGCCGGCGTCCTTCGAGGTGCGCTCGGCGACCTCCTGTCCCAGGCGCCAGAGGCGCGAGAGGAAGCGGAACACGCCCTCGACCCCCTTGTCCAGCCAATCGGCGTCGCGCTCGGGTGGCCCGATGAAGCAGATGTAGGCGCGCATGGCGTCGGCGCCGTAGCGGTCGACGTAGGCGGCCGGGCTCACCGTGTTACCGCTGGACTTCGACATCTTCGACCCGTCGCGGGTGATCATGCCCTGGGTGAAGAGGTTGTGGAACGGCTCCTGGACGCCCAGCAGGTCCATGTCCGCGAGCGCCTTGACGAAGAAGCGCGCGTACATGAGGTGCAGGATCGCGTGCTCGACGCCGCCGATGTACTGGTCGACCGGCATCCAGTGGTCGCTGACGCCTCGGTCCCAGGCGGCCTCGTCGTTGGCCGCGTCCAGGTAGCGGATGAAGTACCAGGAGGAATCGACGAAGGTGTCCATCGTGTCGGTCTCGCGCCGGGCCGCCGCGCCGCACGACGGGCAGGGGACCGCTACCCAGTCCTCCACCGCGGCGAGCGGGCTCTTGCCCTTCGGCGCGTATTCCTCCACCTCGGGCAGCTCAACCGGCAGGTCGGAGTCGGGCACGGGAACGGTGCCGCAGGCATCGCAGTGGATGATGGGGATCGGGCAGCCCCAGTAACGCTGGCGGGAGAGGAGCCAGTCGCGCAGGCGGTAGTTCACCGCGGGCTCGCCACGGCCGTCGGTGGCCAGCCGGTCGGTGATCGCCCGCTTGGCCTCGGGGGAGCTCATGGCGGTGAACTCGCCCGAGTTGACCAGGACCTCGTCGTCGGAGTGGGCGACGAAGGCGCTGTCGGCCGGCGCACCGGGCTCCTCCTTTGGCGCGCCTTCCGGCGGCTCGACCACCGGCCGGATCGGCAGGTCGAAAGCGCGCGCGAAGTCGAAGTCGCGCTGGTCGTGGGCGGGAACGGCCATGATCGCGCCGGTGCCGTACTCCATCAGGACGTAGTCGGAGACGAACATCGGGATCCGCTCGCCGTTCACGGGGTTGGTGACCGTGCGCCCGAGGGGAACGCCCGTCTTGGCGCGCTCCTCGGATCCGCGCTCCTCGGACGTCTCGCGTGCGGCCTGGTTGACGTAGTCGCGGACGGCGTCCTCGTGCCCGGTCCCGGCGGCGAGGCGCTCCAGGTCGGGATGCTCGGGGGCGAGGACGAAGAAGGTGGCGCCGAACAAGGTGTCGGGCCGGGTGGTGAAGACCGGGAAGTCGATGTCGAGCTCTTCGCAGCTGAAGACGACCTCGGCGCCCTCGGAGCGCCCGATCCAGTTGCGCTGCATGGTGATCACGTGCTCGGGCCAGGAGTCGAGGAGGTCGAAGTCGGCCAGGAGGCGGTCGGCGTACTCGGTGATGCGGAAGAACCACTGCTCGAGATTCCGCTGCTCGACGAGCGCGCCGCAGCGCTCGCAGTGGCCGTCGATGACCTGCTCGTTGGCGAGCACCGTCGCGTCGTTGGGGCACCACTGGACTGGCGCCATCTCGCGATAGGCGAGGTCGCGTTCGAACAGGCGCAGGAAGATCCATTGCGTCCAGCGGTAGTAGGAGGGGTCGCAGGTCACGACCTCGCGGGTCCAGTCGATCGAGACGCCCCAGCGCCGGAACTGGCGGCGGAACTCCTCGATCGACGCCCAAGTTGCTTCGCGCGGATGCTCGCCCGTCTTGATCGCGTTGTTCTCGGCGGGCAGACCGAAGGCGTCGTAGCCCAGCGGATGGATCACCTGGTAGCCCTGGCGGCGACGCACGTGGGCCAGCGCATCGCCGATCGCGTAGTTCTTCAGATGCCCGACGTGCGGCTCACCCGACGGGTAGGGCAGCATTTCCAGCACGTACGCCTTGGGCTTCTCCGGGTCGAAGCCGGGCTCGCCGGGATTGGGCACCTCCCAGGTCCGCTCCTCGGCCCAGACGCGCTGCCAGCGCGCCTCGATCGTCTGCGGGTCGTATCTCGCCTGGGATTCGGCATCCATCGCGAGGCGAGTTTACGAGCGAAAGCGGAGCTCGTCCCTCGCTTCGCGCTTCAGACGGCGGTCAGCTCGCGATCGCGCGCGATCTCCGACTGCAGGTCGTCCATGATCTCGCGGCTGCGGGCCAGAAGGCGTTCGTCGGCCATCAGCCGGCCGTGCTCGGCAAGGACCCGGTCCGCCTTGGCGACCGGAAGGTCGAGGTCGACGACGCGCGCGCCGGTCGAGCTCAGGACCTTGCGCAGCTCGGCCTGGGCCCAGACGGCGCCGAATTGGCCTGTGGTGGCGCCGACGACCGCGGCCGGCTTGTTCTGCAGAGGGGTCTTGTCGCGCGGACGGGAGACCCAGTCGATCGCGTTCTTCAGCGTGCCCGGAATCGACGAGTTGTATTCCGGGGTGGCGATGAGAAGACCGTCGGCTTCGGAAACTGCGCGGCGCAGCTCGTCCACCGCGCGGGGCGCGGGCGCGGTGTCGTCGTCGGCGTCGTACGGTGGGATCGAGCGCAGGTTGTCCCAGCGCTCGATGTCGATCCCCGCCGGCGCCTGCTCCGCGATTTCGCAGAGCAGGCGCGTGTTCAGCGAGCCGGATCGGAGGCTGCCTGAGATCGCGAGGATCGACATCGTGGTTACTCCTGGACGAGCTCGAGGACGACGGTGAGCTTGATCTCGTAGCCCAAGGCGTCCTGCCCGGACGGCAGCTTCATCTGCCAGTCCATCCCGTAATCGGTGCGGTCGATCGCGGTCTCCAGGGCGAGCGAGAGCTTCTGCGGGCCGCCGAAGTCGACCGGCCCGCGGATCCGGCCGCGCGCCTCGACGGACTTCGAAACGCCGGCCATCGAAAGCTCGCCGACGACCCGCAGGTCATCGGGCGTGCCGGTGATCTCGGTCGAACGGAAGCGGACATCGGGGTTGCGGTCGGCGTCGAAGAAGTCCGGCGAGAGCAGGTGCGGCTTGATGTTCTCGTCGTTGATCGTGACGCTGGCCACGCCGACGGCGCCCTCGAGCTGCAAGCCCGAATCGCCGGCGATGAGCTTGGCGTCGATCGGCTTGAAGCCGCCGTGGAACGCCGAGATCTCGCCGTGCTCGACCTCGAAGTTGGCGCTGGAGTGGACTGGGTCGACGACCCAGGTGCCCGCGGGAACGCTGACTGTGGCTGTGGTGCTCATGATTCTCCTTTACGTGTTGTTGCAACTGTTGCTGGCGCAAGGGAATGTAGCAGAGATGGTTGCAGCGTCAACGAACGCGGTTACAATCGACACATGGCAAGCGCGTCACCCACGGCCAGTCAGCTGCTCACCGAGGAACAGCTCAGTACCTGGCGCGCCTTCCTGGGTGCGCACTCCGAGATGCTGCGCCGGATCAGCAGGGACCTCGACGAGGCGGAGCTGCCGCCGCTCACCTGGTACGACGTGCTCGCGGCGCTGCGCGACGCGCCCGATGCCAGGCTGCGCCAGGTGGATCTTGCCGAGCGGGTGATGTTGAGTCACAGCGGGCTGAGCCGTCTGCTGGACCGGATCGAGGCGAAGGGGCTGGTCGAGCGTGTGCAATGTCCCGGCGACCGGCGGGCGATGCACCTCGTGCTGACCGAGGCCGGGCAGGAGATGCTGGAGGCGATGTGGCCGGTCTACGCGCGCGGCATCGTGGAGAACTTCCTCCCCGCCCTCGGTTCGAGCGCGTGCGAGCTGCGCCAGACGCTCGAGGAGATCGCGGGCGCCTGCGAGACGCTGGAAGAAGGCTGAGCCGGGCTCAGCGTGGATCCAGGCTCAGTCCGGTAGCCCGTTGATGAAATCGACGAACTTGCGCGTGTCGCGCAGGGGTGCGCCGTGGCCGAAGAGCATGAGCTTGGGCTCGAGCTGGGCGAGCTTGCGGGCGGAGCGGCGGTTCTCGGCGGGGTCGGGCGTCAGGAAGCTCTTGGGCTCGTGCAGGCCGGGGATGGCGGTGAGCACGTCCATGTTGTTCAGCACGTCGCCCAGCACGAGGACGCCGTCGGACTCACGCCAGTAGGCGACGTGCCCGGCGCTGTGGCCGGGTACCTCGATCACCTTGAAGCCGGCAACGACGTCGCCCTCCACCAGCCTGCGATCGACGCGGTGCCCGGGACCGGTCATCGTCTTCACGAAGAATTGGGAGATCGGGTGGCTCGGCTGGCGCTCGCCGATCAGCTTGGGGTTCTCGGCGGCGTCGGCGTCGGCGGTCGGGACCCAGAAGGGGATCCCGTAGCGCTCGCAGACCGCATGGCTCGCCCCCTGGTGGTCCGGGTGCGCGTGGGTGAGGGCGTGTGCGGTGAGCTTGTGGCCCTCGAGCTGCCGGAAGATGCGACGCGACGAGTGGCGAGTGCCGGCGTCCACCAGCACGTCCTCGAGCACGAAGACGTTGATCCCGTTGGGCGGGAAGCCGGAGAGCTGCCAGACGCCGTCTGCGAGTTGCTTCATGGCGCGCAGCGTAGACCACGCCGAGCTCGTCAGTCTCGGTTCATGGGACCTCGAGGGCGAGGTTTGGCCCCGTGCCCCCCGGGGCCGAGGCGGACGTAGGGCTTGCCGCGTCGAGTGACGTGGAAGGTCTCGCCCGCCGCGGCGCGTTCCATGTACAAGCCGAAGCGCTGACGGAACAGGTAGGCGCCGACCGTGCTCTCGGCGTCCGATGGGGAGTGGAGCTGGCCGGACTCGAACCGGCGACCTCTGCCGTGCCACGGCAGCGCTACTTCCAACTGAGCTACAGCCCCTGGGAGTTCGTAGTCGGACGCCCAGTTTATCGAGGCCCGCTGACCGTTTCCGGGCGCGCTCAGCCTGAGACGTATCTCGTGCCGGCCTGCGACCCGCTCGATCGGGACAAGAAAGCACCGGTTGAGCTCCTCGCAGTAGGCTGCGACCGCGTCGATCTCGGAGGCGCTGTAGGTGCTCTTGATCTGACGTCCGTTCGCGTTGTAGCGCGAACTTGCCAGCCGGATGATCACTGTGTTGTCGCGGACCGGCGCCCACTTGCACTGGATACGGACGATCCGTTCGCCCAGGTCGAACGCCAGGTCGTACCGGCAATGCTCGACCTGCGGGCGCAGGACCTCAAACCCCGAGCTTGACCGCCTCGGCCACGATCGCCGCTTCGGCCACGTTGCCCTTGTGGTTGGGGTTGTCCGCGAACACGAACACATGTTCGCATGCAAAACGTCACGCGTGGCGCGCCGAATGCGCCGGAAGCGTGCAGGCTACTCGGTGTCGTCGAGGTCGAGGACCACGCGGTCCTCGCGCGTGTCGCGCACCTTGAATTCGAACGGCGCGCGCTCCTCGAGCTCGCGCAGGAGCTCGACCGGCTCGCTCAATTTCATCTCGATTGTCGCGCGCCCCTTCGCGAACCGCTTGACCGAGATCTCCGACGTCGCGCCGATGCCGCTCGCCGCATCCTCGAACCCGACGAGCTGCGCGAAGTCCGACAGCGGCCCCACCTCGACCTCCACCAGTCCTCTGAAGATGTCCTCCGCCTCCGCGTCGGGATGGTGTCCATTCGAACCGTTGGCGGTCACCTCCACCCCGTCCTCCGGCTGGCTTCCCAGCCGCGCGATCGCATCCGCAAGCGCTTCCAGCAGGCGCTCGCGCGCCTCGGCCGGGCGCCGCGCCAGCTCGGCGATCCGGTCCGACACCTCGGCGGCGTCGCGCAAGGCCCGCAACCGGATGCGCGTCGCCTGCCCGCGCGCCTGTCCGCGTACCGCGGCCAGCTCGTCGGCCACGGCGCCCAGCGCCTGCACGGCCTGATCGGACTCGCCCTGCACCAGCGCGAGCTCGCTTCGCAGCTCGCGCAGCTCACGTTCGCGCTCCACCACCCGCTCGGAGAGGCGCGTCGCCACCCGCTCGAGCGAGTCGATCCGCTCGCCCGCCGCACGAAGCTCCTCGGCCTGCGCGCCGATCCACGCGTCGCGCTCGCGCAGCGCGTCGTCGCTCGCGCTGAGAGCCACGTCCACATCCGCCGGCCGGTAGCCGAGCAGCGATCTCTTGAACCGTCGCCTCCCGATGTTGCGCAGGCTAGGCGGGGCGCCGGACGGACCGCACGTCCAAGCCCGCTAGAGCTCCAGGTGCGGAGCCTCGCCCCAGAGCTGCTCGAGGCGGTAGTGGCGGCGCGCATCCGGAACGAAGACGTGCAGGACGCAGTCGACGTAGTCCAGCAGGACCCAGCGCGACTCCTGCACCCCCTCCGCCCTCCCGGGCAGCAGTCCGTCGGTCTTCAGCTGGGCGTGGACGTCGTCGTGGATCGCCTTCGCCAGCCGCTCGTTGCGCGCCGTCGCCAGGATCAGGAAGTCCGTGTAGCTGACGAGCTCGCGCATGTCGAGCACCACGATCTCCTCGCCCAGCTTCTCCTCGACGATCCCAGCGATCCGCCGCGCCAGCGCCTCCGAAGCGCTCGCATCCTCCTCGCGGTGCGCGGCCACCGCCGCCTCGCGCTCGCTCACCGGTAAAGACCCCGCTCGGCGATCAGCGCGGCGATCGAGTCCGGCACGAGGTAGCGAATCGGCCGCCCCTCACCAACGCGCCGCCGAATACGGGTCGACGAAACGCCGAGCTCCGGCATCTTGATCACCTCGACGCGCCGTGCGCCCAGCCGTTCGAGCACAACCTCGGCCTCGTCCAGCTCGGTCCCCGGCCGGACCGCAACTCCAACGCCGGCGAGCTCCAGCACCCGCTCAGGCCGCCGCCACGTCTCGAGCGACGCCGCCACGTCCGCTCCCATCAAAAATGTCAGCTCGTCCCCTGGCCGCTCTTCATGCAACAACTCGAGAGTACGGAATGTGTAGGACGGCCCGTCCCTACGCACCTCCAGATCGGACGCTTCGAGCACGTCGTCGTCCCGCGCGGCAAGCCTGACCATCTCCAACCGCACCTCCGCCCCGGGCTCCGGTTCGATCCGCCGGTGCGGCGCTTCTCCGGCAGGCATCAGCAGGACCCGCTCCAGACCAAGAGCCGACGCAGCCTCGCGGGCGAAGACCAGG
>Ga0299913_10005999_pt1 | contig 10468 bp, 9 predicted proteins | sample RVTome_9_FD_201360 | JGI IMG/M metagenome (GOLD analysis project Ga0299913, IMG submission 201360) | Soil microbial communities from uranium-contaminated site in the Upper Colorado River Basin, Wyoming, United States - RVT155D38 (version 2) ... | reverse complement strand
TGGTCGGGCTCTACCGCCCACAGGCCGGCCGCATCCTCTACAACGGTGTGGACCGCCGCGAGGTGGACCTGGAGCGGCTGCGCGAGCGCATCGGCTTCGTGACCCAGGAGACGCAGCTGTTCTCGGGCAGCATCCGCGAGAACCTCCTCTTCGTGCGGCCCGAGGCCACGGACGCGGAGTGCCTGGACGCGCTGCGGCGGGCGGCCTGCGAGAGCCTCCTGGCGCGGGCGGAGAAGGGGCTCGACACCGTCATCGGCGAGGGCGGCATGAAGGTGTCGGGCGGCGAGCGCCAGCGGCTCTCCATCGCGCGCGCCCTGCTGCGGCGCCCCGACCTCCTCGTCTTCGACGAGGCCACCTCCTCGCTCGACTCGCTGACCGAGGAGGAGATCAGCCGGACCATCCGCGACGTGGCGGGCTCGCGCGACGTCATGAGCATCCTGATCGCGCATCGCCTCTCCACCGTCATGCACGCGGACCGCATCTTCGTGCTCGAGATGGGGAGGGTGGTGGAGACGGGGCGCCACCAGGAGCTGCTCGACCGCAAGGGCCTCTACTACGCCATGTGGCGCCAGCAGGTCGGCGAGCGCCGCCCGGCCAGCCCGGCCGCGGCCGACCCGGCGCGCGCGGCCGCCGGGTGAGCGTGGCCGACGGCCGGAGCTGACCCGCGTCCATGCACGACGCGCTGGTGGTCCTGCCCACCTTCAACGAAGCCGAAAACCTGCCCGCGCTCGTGGCCCGTATCCGGGCGCTCGCGCTGCCGGTGGACATCCTCGTGGTGGACGACGGCTCGCCCGACGGGACGGGCGAGCAGGCGGACCGGCTCGCGGCGCACGACGCCGCCCTTCACGTGCTGCACCGGCGCGGCCGGCGCGGCTATGGCGGCGCGCTCGTGGCCGGGCTCTCCGCCGCCCTGGAGCGGGGCGCCGCCGCCGTGCTCACCATGGATTGCGATGGCTCACACGATCCGGCCGAGCTGCCGCGCCTCATCGCCGGCCTGGCCGAGGCCGACGTCGTGGTCGGCTCACGCTACACGCGCGGCGGCCGCGTCGCCGCCTGGGCATGGCACCGGCGTGCGCTCAGCGCCGCGGCCAACGCCTTCGTCCGGTTGCTCTTCCGCCTGCCGGCACGGGACTGCACCTCCGGCTTCCGCGCCTACCGCCGCGAGGCGCTGGTGGGCGTGCCCTGGCCGCGCCTGCATTCGACCGGCTATTCGTTCCTGGTGGAGCTGCTCTTCTGGACGACGCGGGCGCCGGGCCGGCGCGTCCGCGAAGTGCCGATCTGCTTCGTGGACCGCAAGCACGGCAAGAGCAAGATGGGCCTGCGGCAGGTGCTCGTGGGAGCGACCGACCTGCTCAAGCTGCGCGCGCAGATGCTCGCCGCGCGCGCATCCCTCAGGGCGTGAGGCTCGGCTCGGGCGCCTCTTCGAGAGGCGAGGGTCGCGTCTGCGCCTCGCCGCTCAAGATCAGCGCGCGCCGCGCCAGCAGCGGGCCGATGATCTCGAACACGAGCACCGCGGCCAGGGCGACGCCGGTGACGGCGGAGGCGTACTCCGGGAACGAGGCCCTCACCTGGATGGTGAGCCCGATGGCCAGCGACGAGGAGGAGAGCAGGCACAGTCCGAGATAGCGACGCACGGTCTGGGGCATGTCCTGGCCGCGCATGGCCAGCCGTGCGCCCGCCAGCTTGCCCACCGCTCGCAGGAGGACGTAGGCCGCTCCGGCCAGGCCGACCGTGAAGAGGCTGGAGGGGCGCAGCTCGGCCCCCGCCAGGACGAAGAAGGCCGCGTAGAGCGGCGGGTCGGCGCGGCCCAGGGCCTTCAGCAGGAACTCGCCGTGCCGGGAGGTGTTGGCGACGGTCGCGCCCAGGGCGAGGGTGGCGAACAGCGGCGAGAGCCCAAGCCAGCGGGCCGCCCCCACGGCGATCAGCACGGTACCCATGGCGAGGATCATGCCCTCTCCGGACTCCCGCGCCCGGGCCGCCCAGGCGTCCACCACGAGGCCGAGGAGGATGCCGAGCGCGACGGCGCCCACGGTCGACCACACGAGGCCGTAACCGGCGCGGTAACCGACGGCGAGCAGGCCCTCGCCGGCGGTTCGCGCCAGGGTGATGCCGGCGGAGACGAGGCCGTACGCCACGAGCACGAACATGTTGTTGAGCGCGATCAAGGCCAGCAGCCGTTCGGTCATGGGGCCCCGCGCGTCGTATTCGTGCAGCACCATCAGCGTGGTGGCGGGGGCGGTCTCCATGGCGATGACGCCCAGCAGGAGCGCCACGGGCAGGGGGACGCCCAGCGCGAAAAGCCCGATGGACACGAGCGCGAACGCGCTCAGCGACTCGCCGGCGGTGATCGCCACCACTCCTTGGCCGACGCGGCGGAAATTCGACGCCTCGAAGATGGCACCGATGCCGAAGAGGATGAGGCCGAGCGCGACCTCGCTCAGGAAACCCAGGGCGCGCAGGTCGTCGTGCGAGATCAGGTCCAACATTGCGGGCCCGATGGCCACACCGACCAGCAGGTAGCCCGTCACCTCCGGCACGCGCACGAGCTGCGCGGCATGGCCGGCGATGAGCGCGGCCATCAGGATCAGGCCGACCGAGAGGATCTCGTTCACCCGGCCGGCTCCACCACGGTCAGGAACGGACGTCCGTCCTGGCGCGCCCGCACCAGCACCGGTCCGCGGCCGCGGCGCAGCGCCGCCGCTGCTTGGGCGGCGGTGCTCGTGGGTGCGCCAGCCACGGCGAGCACCACCGCGTCGGGCGGCAGCCGTGCCCGCCGCAGGGCCTCGCGGGAGAAGACGTCCGCCGCCCGCGGCCCGTCACCCAACGGCCCCTCGACGCCCGCGCGCGGGTTCTCGAGCGTGACCTGGGGGACGACGGTGAACGTGGCCTCGCGCGCCGCCCGCCGCACCGTCAGCGTGGCCGGCGCGTCCGCGGGCAGGGCCGCAACGGCGTCGAGCGCCGCCGCGAGCGTGGCCACCGGGCGGTCGCCGACCGCAAGCAGCACGTCTGCTTCGCGCAAGCCGGCCCGCGCCGCCGGGCCCGCAGGCTCCACGCCCGCGATCACCGCGCCGCCTGTCCCCAGCAGGCTGACCAGGTCGGAGTCGAGCGCCTGCAGCGTGACGCCGATCGTCCGCGGCAGCGCGCGGCCCTGGGCCATCAGCGCGCGCAACCGCGCCAGGGCGGGCGCCACCGCGTACGCGCGCACCGGCGCCCGGCCCGCCGCAGTGATGGCCAGCGTCAGGCCGTCCAGATCCACGACCGGCATCCCCGGCAGCAGCGTTCCGCCGGCCCCGGTGAGCACGTAGGCGTCGCCGCGCGTCGCGGCGATGAACACGGGGGCGACGAACTCGAGGCCGTCGATGTGTCCCACGGCGGCGACCGAGGCGCCCGCCACCACGGGCACGGTCTTCAGGGGCGGCGGGCCGGTGCGCGGCAGTCCCACCACCCGCACGAGCACCAGGCCGCTGTCGGCCTCGTAGGCCACGACCTCGCCCGTGGCGCGCTCACCCGCGGGGAGCACGGCGGTCGCGGTGCGGCGGCCCCCCAACGCGTCGCGGTGGCTCAGGACCTCGCCGTCCGAGGTCACGAGACCGAATCCCGCCGGCGCCTCCGGGGTGACGGGGGCGGCCGCGAAGTCGGCGACGGGCAGACGGGCCGGGCTCGGGCCCACGAACGCGGCCGTGAACGGCAGGGCGGCGAGGGCGGCCTCGCGCACGCCCTGGAAGATCCGCACCGGCTCGCGCCGCTGCACCTCCGTCTCCAGCATCGGCGCGACGGTCTCGGCCACCGGCCGCGCGGTCTCGCGCGGCGCGACCAGCCAGCCGAGCGCGAGGACGGCCAGGCAACCCAGGGCCAGCAGCGCCTTCGCGCGCGCCCCGTGGATGAGCCGTCCCGGCTCGGCGGCGGTCACGGCGCGCCGCTCCCCGTGGACCGCTCGCCGAGGGTCTTGGCCAGCTCCAGGGCCAGGAACGGGTTGCGCAGCATGATCGCGCGCAGGGTGCTGCCGTCGAGCGCGAGCAGGTCCGCGTCCTCCAGGACGCGCGCGCCGTGGTCGCGCGCGTCGCCCACCAGCGCGCCCGCCTCGCCGAACTGCGCCGGCGCGCGCAAGACCGTGCGGCCTCCTCCCGGGGAGGCCAGCTCGACCGCGCCGCGCGTGAGGACGTAGAGCCGGTCGCCGGCGTCGCCGGCCTGGTAGACGACGTCGCCGGGCCGGCGCTTCTCGAAGCGCGCGCCGGCCGCGAGAGAGGCCAGGTCCTCGCGCGCCACCCCGGAGAGGAAGCCCACGAACGAGAGCGCCTCCACCACGTCGGATTCCTGCGTGCTCTCCGCCCCCCGCTCCGTGGACGTGAGGAAGCCCAGCACCTGCGGCAGGTCCGGGCGGTGCGCGGCCATGATGACGTTGGCCCCGGCCTGGATCACCGTGCGGCCCTCGGTGACCTCGACCTCCCCCGACTGTGACTCCACGGCGATGAACACGCAGTTGCGCGGGAAGCCCTCCCTGCGCACGATCTCGGAGACCTTCAGGCCCGCCACGGGCGAGCCGGGCGGGATGCGGACGTCGAAGGCCACGATGTCGCCGCGCCCGACCTGCATGAGCGCGCCGATGGCCGGGTACTCGATCGAGGTCAGGAACGAGTTGACGATGATGTCCGCCTCGCTGTGGATCTTGGTGGCGCCCACCAGCCGGTAGGGCACCTCGTATTGCGGGTTGAGCATGCGCGCCAGCACCCGGGGCACGCCGTAGTAGCGGGCGAGCAGGCAGAACGCGAGGTTGTCCGCGTCGCGGCCCATCATGGCCACGGCCACGTCGGCGCGCTTGATGCCGGCGCGCTCGAGGACGTCCATGTCGGTGGCGCTGCCCGTGAAGACGACCACCCCCTGCTCGTTGAAGATGCGGTCGGTGACCTCGCGCGAGGCGTCGATGACCGAGGTCTCCTGTCCGTGGGCCACCAGGCGGGACACCAGGTGCGTCCCCATGTGGCCGCCGCCCGCCACCACCACGTACATGTCTAGACCTCCTTCTCCTCGCCTTCGGCCAGCTCGGCCAGAAGCTCGTCGAGCTGGCCGGTCAGGAGCGCGCCGCCTTCGTCGCTGAGGATGCCGGAGCCGACCGCGTCCTGTATGGCGCTCTTCTCCACGGCCAGCAGCCTCCGGCGCACGGCGCGCGTCTGGCGCTGCTCCTCGCCGGAGTGGGCGATCAAGAGGTCCTGGAGCTGGCGCTCGGAGCGGGCGATCACGCCCTGGTACCCGGCGCGCATGCGCTGGAAGACGCCCAGGGGCACCAGGCCGAGCCGCTGCAGGCGGTCGAGCTCCGATTGCGCGGCCCGCGCGGCCAGCAGGCGGCCCTGCTGCTCCTCGAGCCGGGGCGCCTCGCCGGAGACGGCCACGCCCAGCCACCGCGCGAGGGGCGCCAGGCTGAGGCCCTGGACCGTGAGCGTCACCAGGGCGCATCCGAAGACCACCGCCCGCAGCAGCGGTCGCTCCGGCAGCCACGCGGGCAGGCTGAGGGCCAGCGCCATGGAGAGGCTGCCCTTGAGGTTGCCCCAGACCATGAGGTGCTGCCAGCCCACGGGGATGACGTTCCCGCGCAGGCGGAGCCCGGAGAGGAAGGGATAGATGGCCGCGGCGCGCCCGGCCGTGAGCGCCAGGACGCCCCAGCCGATGGCCGGCGCGGCGGCGGTCAGGCTGGCGAAGTCGATCTGCAGCCCCACGAGCAGGAACACGATGCTGTTCACGCCGAAGGCGGCCACCTCCCACACCGAGCGGATGGCCACCTTGCCCGCGGGCGTCACGACCTCCCAGCCCGCGGCCCGCACCGTGATGCCGGCCGCCACCACCGCCAGGATGGGCGACGCCCGGAGCGCCTCCGCCCCCGCCGAGCAGCCGTAGGTGACGATCACCGTGATCATGATCTCCATCAGGTGATCGTCGAAGCGGCGCCACAGCAGGGAGGCGGCGTAGCCGGCGGCGATCCCCACGGCCAGGCCGGCCGCCGTCACCCACACCAGCTCCAGGACGCCGTGCGCGGGATCGAAGCGCCCGCGCTCGATCACGGCCAGGACGGCGGAGAAGGCCACCAGCGCGGTGCCGTCGTTGAACAGGCTCTCGTTCTCCACGATCGTGGACAGGCGCGCGGGGACGCGCACCTTCCGGAACGAGGCGATCACGGCGATGGTGTCGGTGGTGGCCAGGATGCAGCCGAGCAGCAGGGCCAGCCCCCAGTCGAGCCCGAGGCCCCATCGCACCACGGAACCCGTCACGAAGACGGTGGCCAGCATCCCGGGCACGGCCAGCAGCACCACCGGGGCCAGGTTCTGCCGCAGGCGCGCCAGGTCGGTGGCGAGGGCGGCCTCGAAGAGCAGGATGGGGAGCAGCACCCGCAGAACGACGTCGGCGTCCAGGGCGACGTGGGGGACCATCTGCGATGCGCCCAGGGCCACGCCGGCCAGGACGAGCGCGATGTTGTAGTGGACGCGCAGCCGCTTGGCCACGAGGCCCACCACGGCGGCCACGAGGAGCAGAAGGACGACGACCGTGAGGTTCCCCTGCATGTGTGCGGCCGATCATAGCGTGCGTGGACCGCCGCGCCCCGGCCCCGTAGAATAGGCGCCGCGGGAGGTGCCGGTGGGCACGACGGGGGAGCGCGTCACCTACGCCACTCTGGCCGCCGGTCAGACCGCCGACTTCCGCCGCCGGTTCGACGAGGCGCTCTCCGGCTGGGCCCCGCGGCTCGGCCGCACCCATCCCCACCGCCTCGCGGGCGGACCGTCCGCGGGCGGGGCGAGCTTCGAAGACCGCAATCCCGCCGACACGCGCATGCTGCTGGGGCGCTTCCCGGCCGGCACCCCGGCCGAGGTGGACCGCGCGGTCGGCGCCGCGCGCGAGGCCGCCGCGCCCTGGCGCGACCGCGGCTGGCGCGGCCGGGTGGAGATCCTGCGGCGGGCCGGCGACCTCGTCGAGCAGCGGGCCTTCGAGCTCGCCGCGCTCGTCTCGCTCGAAGTGGGCAAGAACCGGCTCGAGGCCATGGGCGACGTCACCGAGACCGCCGACCTCATCCGGTACTACTGCGATCAGATGGAGGCGGGCGGGGGCTTCGACCGCCCGATGGCCCGGTTCTCACCCGAGGAGGAGACGCGCTCGGTGCTGCGGCCCTACGGCGTGTGGGCCGTCATCAGCCCGTTCAACTTCCCGGCCGCGCTGGCCGGCGGACCGGCGGGCGGCGCGCTGGTGGCCGGCAACACGGTCGTGCTCAAGCCCAGCCAGGAGACGCCGCTCACCGCCGAGGCCCTCTGGCAGGTCTTCGCGGAAGCCGGGTTGCCGCCGGCGGTGCTGCAGGTGGTCCACGGAAAGGGGGCCACGGGCGAAGCGCTGGCCCGCCATCCCGGGGTGGACGGCATCACCTTCACGGGCTCGAAGGCGGTCGGCCTGGAGCTGATCGAGCTCTTCGCGCGCGAATACCCCCGGCCCTGCATCGCGGAGATGGGCGGCAAGAACCCGGCGATCGTGATGCCGTCCGCCGACCTCGAGGCCGCGGCCGAAGGCGTGATGCGCTCGGCCTTCGGGCTGCAGGGGCAGAAGTGCAGCGCCTGCTCGCGCGTGCTGGTCCACCGCGACGTCAAGGCGCCGTTCCTGGAGCTGCTGCTGGGCAAGACCGCGGGCCTGTCCATCGGCGATCCCGCGGGCCACGGCGTGTTCCTCGGTCCCCTCATCCACGAGCGCGCCCGCGCCGCCTACGAGTCCCACGCCGCCGCCGCCCGGCGTGACGGGCGCGTGCTCGCGGGCGGCCACGCCCTGCGCGCGGGCGAGCTGGCGCACGGCTACTTCGTGGCCCCCACCGTGGTGGACTCCCTCGCCCCCGACCACCCCCTCCTGCGCGAGGAGCTGTTCGTTCCGCTGGTGTGCGTGGCGGAGGTCGGCTCGTTCGCGGAGGCGCTGGCCTGGGCCAACGGCACGGAGTACGGGCTCACGGCGGGCCTGTTCAGCCGCGAGCCGGAGGAGGCGGACGCCTTCCTCGACGGCATCGAGGCCGGCGTCGTCTACGTCAACCGGCGCGCGGGCGCGACGACCGGCGCTTGGCCCGGCGTGCAGCCGTTCGGCGGCTGGAAGGCGAGCGGCTCGTCGGGCAAGGCGTCCGGGGGCCTGTACTACGTGCAGCAGTTCATGCGCGAGCAGAGCCGGACCATCGTGCATTGAGGGAGGAACCGCGTTCCGCGTTGGCGATGGTCCGGGCCGGGGGCCGGACCCTGGAGGTGAGGTGAGGCTCGTGGCCTGCCCGCGCTGTCCCGACGGCGTGCTGTTCCCCACGTCCGCGGCCGAACGTTCGCCGCTGGCCCGCACCGTGGGCATCATCCTGATCGCCCTCTCGACGCCCTTCCTTTTCTATGCCCTGAAGGTGCTGGAGAACGTCTCCGCGCCCGGCGTGGACGCCGCGCTGCGGCTGTGGATGCCGCTCGGGTCGGTGGGCCTGTTCGCCGGCGCCGCGGTGCCGCTGGCCGGGGCCTGGGCGCTGCGGCGCAAGACCGGCGGCGCCCGCCGTTGCTCGGCCTGCGCCCGGGTGTTCGACCCCGGCCCGTTCGGCGCCTTCGTGTCCCGCGGCTGAGAGCGAGATGGGCAAGGACTATCCCCATATCGTGACGCCGCCGCCCGGGCCGCGTGCCCAGGCCGTCATCGCGCGCGACGCGGCGGTGATGTCCCAGAACTTCGCCAAGGACTACCCGCTGGTGGCGGAGCGGGCCGCGGGCGCGATGGTGGAGGACACGGACGGCAACCGCTATCTGGACTTCGCGGCCGGGATCGCCGTCGCCGCCACCGGCCACAGCCACCCGCAGGTCGTGGCCGCCATCCGCGCGCAGTCGGAGCGGTTCCTGCACATGTGCGCCACCGACTTCTTCTACGAGAACGTGGTGGAGCTGGCGGAGGGGCTCGCGCGGCGGGCGCCGGGCCCCGGCCCCTGGCGCGTCTTCTTCGCCAACTCGGGCGCGGAGGTGGTGGAGGCCGCGGTGAAGCTGGCGCGGCTGCGCACGGGCCGGCAGAAGGTCGTGGCCTGCTACGGCGCCTTCCACGGCCGTACCTATGGCGCCATGAGCCTCACCGCGAGCAAGCCGGTGCAGCGCAAGGGCTACGCGCCGCTGCTGCCCGAGGTGCTGCACACGCACTACGCCTACTGCTACCGCTGCCCGGTCAACCGCGAGCCGCAGACCTGCTCCGTGCAATGCCTGGACCTGCTCACGGAGACGATGTTCGGTACCACGGTGGATCCCGCGGAGGTGGCGGCGGTGATCGTGGAGCCGGTCCAGGGCGAGGGCGGCTACGTGGTGCCGCACCCGCGGTTCCTGCCCAGGCTGCGCGAGGTGACCAGACGCCACGGCATCCTGCTCATCGCCGACGAAGTGCAGTGCGGGATGGGCCGCACCGGCCGCATGTTCGCCAGCGAGCACTTCTCTCTGGAGCCCGACATCGTCACGCTGGCCAAGGGCATCGCGTCCGGCATGCCGCTCGGCGCGCTCCTGGCCACGGACGACGTCATGCGCTGGAACGACGGCGGCCACGGCTCCACCTTCGGGGGCAACCCCGTGTCCGTGGCCGCGGCCATCGCCACCCTGCGCCTGCTCGAGGGCGGCCTCGTGGACAACGCGGCCCGGGTGGGCGCGGCCCTGCTCGAGTCGCTGCGGGCGCGCCTGGGCCGCCACATGGTCGTGGGCGACGTCCGCGGGCTGGGCCTCATGATCGGCGTCGAGATCGTGCGCGACCGTTTCCGCCGTGAGCCGTTCCCCGAGCTGCGGGAGAAGGTCCTCCAGGAGGCCTTCCGCCGGGGGCTGCTCCTGCTGGGCTGCGGCAAGAGCACGATCCGGCTCGCCCCCCCGCTGACCATCGACGCGGAAGACGCGGCGACGGCCGTGCGCCTGCTCGACGAGGCGATCGCGGCCTCCGTGAGCGCCGCCTAGCTCAGGAGAGGTCGCGGTGCTCGCGGCGGCGCTCGCGCATCGCGGCGGGGGGCGTGCGCTTGAGCACGTCCACGATGGCCAGCTTGTCGGCCAGCCCGATCTTGGTGATCTGGATCCCGAACCCCTGCGGCAGGTCGGGGGCCTTGGGGGACTCCGGGTCGTTGAACCAGCTCACCCGGGCCAGCACCTTGAACGGCTCGCGGCCGACGAGCCCGACCTGGAGCTCGAGCACCTGGCCCACGAGCAGCGGCAGCTCGGTGGCCACGAAGAGGCCGCCCACGCTGACGTTCGCGACGGGCAGCGCGCGCCCGTCGTATTGGCAGGCAATCCCCTGGATGAAGAAGCGATCCCCGCTTTTCATTCATCGAGCCGGGGGGCGCTGTGGTCGCGCCCCCCGGACCCCCCTCGCACTCGCGCGAGTGAATCGCGCTCGCGCTCGCGCTTTGGCCGCACCGCTTGTCGCCTCATCGGCCCCGAATCTTAACGCGAGGCGGCGTCGAGTGCCCCGAGGCAGGTGACCGCGG
>Ga0299913_10005998_pt1 | contig 10468 bp, 9 predicted proteins | sample RVTome_9_FD_201360 | JGI IMG/M metagenome (GOLD analysis project Ga0299913, IMG submission 201360) | Soil microbial communities from uranium-contaminated site in the Upper Colorado River Basin, Wyoming, United States - RVT155D38 (version 2) ... | reverse complement strand
GGAGTTCGGCAGCATCTTTCGCGATACGGTAAGCACGATCGCCCTGGGCGTCGAGTGGGACTGGCCCGCGGTAACGGGAAGCGGCTTCGACATCACCGGACATCACGAGCGGGCGTGGATATTCACGTCGAGCGACCTCTGGGGTTCCGATCGCGATTTCACGCAAGTCTACCTTTCCTCGAGGCGCAGCTTCGTAAGAGCAGATCGCTGGAAGCTGCTGTTGCGGGCGGAAACGGGGTACACGAAGGCCAAGGTCGACAGGCTTACGATCGATGTCGAGGGAGAACCATTGGCGTTGTCATTGACGCGCCTGCCGAGCGAGTACCGCTTCAAGGCCGGCGGCAGCCACAGTGTGCGCGGCTACGGGTTCGAGGACCTCAGTAACAACGACATCGGCTCGAATCACATCATAACGGCAAGCGCAGAAATCGAAATGCGCTTGCGCGAAAACTGGTCGGCGGCGGCCTTTGTCGACATTGGCAATGCGTTCAACGACTGGAATGACTTCGAGCTTCGAAAAGGCGCGGGCGTCGGGATCAGGTGGTACTCCATCGTCGGTGCCCTGCGCCTGGATGTCGCTCAGGCGCTGGACATCGAAGGTCGGCCGTGGCGCCTGCACTTCACAATCGGCACGCCGCTGCTGTGATTAGCGGGGCCATCAAATACGTCGTGCTCGCGCTGACGTCGATAACGCTGATCGCAGTACTCGCCGGCTTGTGGCTCATCGAAACGGAATCCGGCTCGCGCTGGCTGTGGAACCGGGCGATGCCCGCAATTCCGGGGGAACTCAGTTCCCAGTCGGTCGATGGATCCGTCGCCGACGGATTCCGACTGACGGACGTCTCTTACGTCAGCGATGCTGTGCAAGTCGACATTGCAGAGGCAACAATCAGGGCGAAGCTCGTACTGTTGCCATTGTCGATCGACGTCCTCGAATTGCGAATTTTGGGCGTCGACGTCCGGCTCAGGGAACCGGATGCGCCCGCGGATGAGCCCGACAGGCCGATCCTCGAGAGACTGTCGCTGCCGTTCGCGCTCAACGTGGAAGACGCCGCTGTCCGCGAGCTGGAGGTACGAAACAGCGGGGGCGAACGCATCTTCGCCGTCGACGTCGCTTTGCTCGCCGGTCGCTGGTACGATGAAATCGTGTTGACGCGTTTCGAGGTCGAGTCCGACCTCGGGAGTATCGACGGCACGGCGCGGCTTGCGCTGGCAACACCGCACGAAGCTGGCGCATCCTTCGCTGCAACCGTCCCCCTCTCCTTCGGTGACGACCCGGCATACCCGCTGCAACTGCGTGCGGTGGCCGACGGGCGACTTGCCGATTTGCGGATCGACGTTTCGAGCCGGGAGCCCTCCGTGCACGTCGTCGGTCGACTTCTGGACCTGACCGGGACACCGGGCTGGGATGCCCGGGTGCGATCGCCCCTGTTTCATTGGCCGCTCGGCGCCCACATGGGAGATACGGCCGATCCGCCGCAGGTTTATCTGAAAAACGCCGAACTGGAGACATCAGGCGACCTGTCGGGCTACTCGATAGGCGGTACCGGCGAGGTGTCGGTAGCCGGCACCGACGAGCTTTCCTTCGGGCTTATCGCGGACGGTTCTCGGGACGGACTGAAGGTGTCCGGTCTGCAGTTACAGGGGGAGATGCTGGCCGCGAATGCGCTCGGGGAGCTGCGCTGGACAGGCGGCTTTGCGGTGGCAGTCGATGCAGATGTGAAACGCTTCGACGCTGCTACCCTTACGGAGAAATGGCCGTCCGGACAGCCGGTATCCGGATCGGTGGATGCCGGCTGGAGCGCCGGGAACCTCCGCCTGAACGAGGTGCGGCTTCGGGCGCAGAACGCTCCGGCGGCGCTCGATGCGAGAGGGGAGATCGACCTCGACGGCGGCGTAGTCGACCTGGACCTCGACTGGCGCGATCTGCAATGGCCCATGGCCGAGCCCGGGCCGGAAGCCGATGCGCCTACGCGCTTTTCGAGCGAGTTCGGCCAGGTAAATGTTTCGGGAACGCCCGACGACTGGAAATTCGACGGACGCGTAGCCTTCAAGGCCGATACGCTGCCGGAGGGCGTGTTCGTGCTGAGCGGCAACGGCACTCGCAAACAGGTCGAAGCGGTTCTCCAGGCAAGCGAAGTGCTGGGGGGAAGTGCGTCCGGCAGCGGCAGTTACAACTGGGCGGACAACGGGCAATGGTCCGCGGAACTGGTGACGAAGAATCTGGATATCGGTCCACTGGCACCGGGCCTGCCTGGCCGCATCAGCAGCGACTTCTCTGCGGAGGGACGCATGGATCCGCTTCAGTTTGCCGTCGACTTAAAGCGCCTGGAGGGCACCATTCGCGACCAGCCGCTTATGGGTGAAGGTGGTATTCGATACGTCGACGGCAGTTTGAATGCAAGGCAGCTCAGAATTACATCCGGCGAATCGGAATTGCAGGCCGACGGAAGCCTGGACGGTGAGTCCGGCCTGGAATTTTCCCTTAAGGTCACCGCTCTCGAGACGTTTCACCGGGAGTTGGCAGGTTCGTTACGGGCGGACGGAAACCTCGCCATGGCGGGCGAGTTTCCGTCGTTGCGCATCGACCTCGAGGGCAGAGACCTCTACTGGGGCAACTACGCCCTGCAGGAACTGCGCGTAACCGGGAGCGGAGGGCAAAGCGACCTGCCACTGTCTCTCGAAGCCACAGGAACCTTGCTGACCGTCGGCGCCCGGGAGATGCAAAGCTTCAGCGCCGAACTCGACGCCGGCCCGGACCGGCAGCGCCTGCAGGTGGCGCTGTCGCCTGCAGAACACGACATCCGGCTCGATCTGGATGGCCGGCTCGAGGACTGGAGGCGGCCGCTCGAGTCACGCTGGACAGGGCAACTCCTCTCGGTGCAGTTCGACCCGCCCGAACGCGGCGGATTCACCCTCGTTGCGCCCGCCGACCTGGAGCTATCGGCACATCTCCTGTCGCTTGAACGGGTCTGCCTCTCGGGAGATGCGGGCAGTCGCGTCTGCCTCGACGCGACCTGGGCGGGCGAAACGATCTTCGACCTGGCCCTGGAAATGGACGCGATCCCCGTCGGTCTGGTCGACCTCGTATACGAGACGAATCTCGAGTTTACCCAGAATCTCAGCGGTTCACTTTCGATAGGAAGCGACGCCAACCAGTCCATTTCCGGCACGGGTCAGGTTGATATTTCCCCGGGACGCATCCGGAACCGGGTCGACTCGCGGCTGGCGACACATACCGGCGCCGGGAAGCTTGATTTCAGTCTCGTTGGCGGACAATTGCTGGCGGGGAGCCTGACGCTGCCGTTTTCCGACTCGGCGGAGATCGACGCCCGTTTCCAGGCCGCCGATATTGGCCTCGGCGCTGAAAGCCCGGTCGACGGTCAGCTGCGAATAAACCTGAACGACATTGCCGTTGCCGCAAACGTCCTGCCTGTGATCGATGAGGCGCGTGGCAGGCTGGATATCGATCTGGGCATCGGGGGCACACTTGGCAATCCGCTTTTCACCGGCGAGGCATCGTTGCGAAACGGCGCCCTTCGCTACGAACCGCTCGGTTTGAGGCTTACCGACATCCAGTTGACAAGTGCCATCCGCGGCGACAACCGGATCGACCTGCAAAGCACTTTTCGCGCGGGCGATGGCACCGGAGAATTGCAGAGCCAAACGGGTTCCCTGGATGCCATTCGCGACGGGGTGGAGCTGTCCCTGACCGGGGAAAATCTGACCCTGATCGACCTGCCTGACATCAACGTGGTGGCGGATCCGGATCTGACCGTCGGCCTGCAGGACGAAGGACTGACAATCAATGGCAACATCCTGATTCCGCGAGCTCGTGTGACGCCAACGGATCTGACATCGGCGAACAAGGTCAGCGAAAGCGAAGATGTCGTCATCATCGCGAACGGCGGTGACCTGGACGTCACCGAGACTGGCGGCGATGGCGCGCCGATTCCCATCCATGGAACCGTGGCAGTCGTCCTCGGTTCGGATGTCGTGGTCGATCTTGACGTCGCGGAGGCGCGCGTGAGCGGCACCGGTGCTTTTCAGTGGACTGGACCTCCCGTGCCGGTAGCCAACGGGCAGTACAACATCGAAGGGAGATTCCAGGCTTACGGCCAGTTACTGGATATAACCGAGGGTACGATCCGGTTTCCGGGGGTGCCCGCGTCGAGTCCCAACCTTCGTATCCGGGCAGAGCGCGAGATATTCGGGAATCCCCAGATTCGCAGCGCCGGCGTCCTCGTGACCGGCACGCCACAGGAGCCGGTGATAGAGGTATACACGAACCCCGCCACGAGTCGCGATCGCGCGCTGACGCTGCTCGTGACCGGCAGCGATTTCAACTACGAGCAGGGGGTAGGCGCCGTGGACGTTGGAACGTACATCGCACCGGATCTCTATGTCAGTTACGGTATCGGATTGTTCGACCGCGGCAACGTGATCAGTGTCCGCTACGACATCGCAAAGGGCTTCGGTATCAAGGCCACCTCCGGAAAAAACGCCGAAGGGGTGGACCTGAGTTATACGCTGGAGCGCTGATCCGGGCCGTCCCGCAACAGGCGACGTGCTACGATATTTGTACATATCTCTCTGCCACCGGCGGCCCCCCGCCGCGGAAAGGACGTTCACATGACCCGCCTGAAACCAGCCGTCTTCTGCGCCATCCTGCTTGCGTTTTCGCCGGTATTTGCGGGATCCGTAATGGAAATCGTGACCACGGAATACGGTGATGAGCCGCCGGTCATCGGCACCGTCGAAATTTCGACGCAGGACGGCGTCTCGCGAATGGAAGTCACCTCGGTAAGCAGCGACGAATCGGGCGGAATGATCTTCCGTGAGGAAAGCGGTGAGTTCGTCGCCATCGACCACGAGGAGAAAGAGTATTACGTGATCGACGAAGCTGCGATGGAGCGTATCGGCACCCAGCTGAGCAGCGCCATGCAGCAGATGCAAGAGGCGCTGGCCGACATGCCGCCGGACCAGCGGGCTATGGCTGAGCAGATGATGAAACAGCACCTTCCCGCCGCCGCGCCGGCACCGGAGCCCATGACGGTGCGAAAGACCGGAGCCACCGACACCATCAACGGCTTCCGTTGCGAATATTACGAAGTAAAGCAGCAAGGCGCGAAAATACGGGACCTTTGCGTTACCGACTGGAACGACATCGACGGCGGGCGCGAGGCCGCGGATTCGATGCTGGCGATGGCCGGTTTCTTCGAGAAGATGGCGGAGCAGTTTTCTTCCGGTTCGGGATTGGACGTCATGGGGCAGCAGAGAGAGTTGTTCCAGCACATGCGCGAACTCGGGGGTTACCCGGTGCTGACCCGGGAGTTCGACGACTCCGGCCGCGTCGAAAGCGAAAGCCGGCTGAAATCGGCCAGGATCGGCGATATCGATTCGGCGCTTTTCAGTCCGCCACAGGGCTATCGAAAGATGGACCTGGGTATCTGATGTACTGAAATAAGGGGATAAAGAGGCATCCGGACATGCGCTGGAAGGACAGGAGGCGAAGCAGCAACATCGAGGACCGCCGCGGTGCGGCCACAGGAACCAGGCTGGTCGGCGGAGGCATCGGCACGATCGCGATCGTCCTGGCGGCGCTGTACTTCGGCATCGACCCGTCCGTTCTTCTGGAAGGAGTCCAGTCCGTCAACGTTCCGTCAGACACGGGAACGACCCCTGGCCAGCACGATTTTTCCGACGATCCTCTCGCGGACATGGTTTCAGTAGTAGTCGCCGATACCGAGGACGTCTGGAGCGAGATTTTCGCCGAAAGCAACCGACGCTACCAAGAGCCTGTCCTGGTGATGTTCCGCGGTGCAACCCGGACCGCCTGCGGAGTCGGCCAATCCTTTATGGGGCCGTTCTACTGTCCCGCCGACAACAAGGCCTATATCGATCTCGATTTCTACAGCGAACTGAAAAATCGTTTCGATGCGCCCGGGGATTTCGCGCAGGCCTACGTCATTGCGCATGAAATAGGTCATCACGTGCAGCATCTGCTGGGAATAACGGAGGAAGTGCACCGAAACCGCCAACGCCTGTCCGAGGGCGAAGCCAACAGGATGTCGGTACGTCTGGAGCTGCAGGCGGACTGCCTGGCGGGAGTCTGGGCCAACCGGACCGAGCGTGAGCATGGTTTCCTCGAGCAGGGCGATGTCGATGAAGCCCTGAACGCTGCCAGCGCCATCGGCGACGACCGGCTGCAGCAGCGTGGTGGCGGCGTATCCCCTGACTCCTTCACCCATGGAACCTCGGAGCAGCGCGTGCGCTGGTTCCGCACAGGCCTGCAGAGCGGTGCGCCCGATGGCTGCGATACCTTCAACGCCGAAAACCTCTGACGCCTGGGGTGCTCTTGACAGCCTATAACAGAACGATTAGTCTGGTTACATGGTCCGGACCCGCGCCTTCGATCCTGCCGATGCCCTGAACAGGGCGATGGAGCTGTTCTCGTCGAAAGGATACTCTGAAACCTCGATGGACGACCTGGTCAGGGCGACCGGGGTCAGCCGTTACGGACTTTATGGCACCTTCGGCAACAAGCGGGAGCTGTTCGAGCAGGCGCTGGAAACGTATGCGGACCGGATGGGCCGCAAGTCATTCCTGCGGCTGTTGGAGCCGGATGCCTCGTTGCTGCACATTCGCCGCATTTTCGAAGAGCGCATCGAAATGATGAGCAGCGCCGGCAAGAATCGGGGCTGCCTGCTTTCTCATACGGCCATGGAGCTGGCGCCACACGACCACGAGATCAAAGACGTGCTGCAGCGGTTCATCAAGCGCATGTCCAGGACCTTCGCTATCGGCCTCGAAACGGCGCAGGCCAGGGGCGAGGTGCGGCCGTCGCTGGATGTGCGTGCGGCCGGGGACTTCCTGACCGGATCGCTGTTCGGACTGGCCGTGCTCGCGAGTTCGGGGCTTCCCAGGGAAACTCTCGACAATTTCGTCGAGAATACGATCTCGTCATTGGCCTGATTTTTTTTGGAGCAACCAGAATGATTGTTCTGCCCCGGCGTTGCCTCCCCTGTTACCGGGCCGGCGGGGCATTTTTTTTACTTTTACAGAACAACCGTTCTGTAATTCTCACCGCGGCGCCAACCCGCACCATAGAAGGAACCATGAAATGTTGAACAGAAACTTTCTGCCCGGCCTTGCGGCCGCAGCCCTCGTTTGCGCATTCAGCGGCACCGGGTCCGTTGCCGCGGCTCCGGAAAAGCTGACCTTTGCGAAAGAAGTCGATAGCTGCGTTGCGGCCGTCACCTCGCGCCTTGATTTGGACCGCGCTACGCGTGTACGACACCTGGTGTCCACTGTAGACCGAACCGGAATTGGTTATGTTCTCACCATCGAGACCGCGGTATTTTTCGGCAGCTCCGAGAAGAAGTATGAAACGTACTGTGTGGCTAACGGGGACAACGTTCCGCTGAAATTCAGCATCGAAGAAATCGACATCTGATCGCAGCGGATCGTCGCCGGCACGGGAGGATCGAGTATCGATATGCAGACAGAAGGACTCGCTGAAAACATAGCGCTCGCGGCAGATCGCATCAGGCCCTGCATCCGCAGCACACCGCTCGATTATTCCCGGCGATTCAGCAACGAATGCGGAGCAAACGTCTGGTTGAAACTCGAGAACCTGCAACACACCGGCTCGTTCAAGCTGCGTGGTGCGTTCAACAAGCTGCTCTCACTGACGGAGGATGAACGAAAGGCAGGCTGCGTCGTGGCATCGAGCGGCAACCATGGCGCGGCAGCAGCGCATGCAATGGCAAAGCTCGGTGTCAACGGCATGGTGTTCGTGCCCGAACAGACGTCTTCGACGAAGGTCGGCGCGATTCGGGAATCAGGTATCGAGGTTCGCTTTTTCGGCACTGACGGCCTGGACACGGAAACCCATGCGCGGCGATATGCCGAACGGAACGAAATGCAGTACATCTCGCCGTACAACGACGCTGACGTCATCGCCGGGCAGGGGACCTGTGGCGTGGAAATTGCGCAGGACCTCCCGGAGGTCGATGCGGTTTTCATTGCCGTGGGCGGCGGCGGTCTGATCAGTGGGGCGGGCTCGTTCCTGAAATCGCTGCATCGCGACGTTTCCATTGTGGCGTGCCAGCCGGAAGCGTCGCCGGTAATGACCCGGTCGATTCAGGCCGGACGCATTCTCGAGTTGCCGAGCAATCCGACCCTGTCCGACGGTACGGCCGGCGGGATCGAGGCGAAAGCGATCACCTTCGATCTCTGCCGCAGCATTGTCGACGACTACGTCCTGGTGTCGGAAAAGCAAATTGCAGATGCGATGCGGGCGTTCATCGACGCCCACCACATGCTGCTCGAAGGTGCCGCCGGCGTGGCGTTGGCCGGCCTCCGCGCCAAGGCCGAACAACACCGGGGCAAGAACGTCGTCGTCATCATCTGCGGCGGCAACGTCAGCCGCGAAACCCTGCGGCAGGTGATCTGATCCCCGCATGCGACCAATGCCAAACGTTCATGCCCGTGTTGCGCACCACGTCGCGGGCATTATTCATGAACGGGTGAAGGCGGTGGTTTTACGGAGGCCCGGCGAGGGGGAGGCCGGAGTTAGGGCGAAGCAGGAGCCGGAGCCGAAAAGGCCCCCTCACCCGGCTGAGGCTCCGCACGTGCCAACGTCAATCGTTCATGTGTAGTGCGTGCTCGAGCTTCAAACAAAAGAATGGCACGGTGGCAACCGTTGGCGTACGAGCGGCATCTAAACAGCAAATAACTTCCGGAGCGCACGCCCGGATCCGTATGCAGGAGATATTCGATGTTGCAGACCTTACTGATGCTGATCATGTTCGCCGCCAACCTGGTGCACGCCGCCTGGACGGATTACGAGGAGAAGCGGGACCTGGCACTGGACGCCGAGGGCGTCGAAACCCTGCAGATCGAAGCCGGAGCGGGTAGCCTGGACGTGACGGGAGTCGCCGGTACGACGAGGATTGTCGTTGCCGCTCTGATCCGCGTGCCGGATGCCGATGCTGACGAGGCGCGAAAGGTGTTGAACGAGGATCTCGTACTCAGCCTGGACCGAGACGGCAAGACCGCGGACCTGAAAGGCTACTTCGAGAACAGCGGCAGATTATTCGGCAACAGCCCGAGTGTCAGCCTCGAAGTGCGGGTACCTGAGGGAATGGCCCTTGATATCGAAGACGGCTCGGGCTCCGTCGAAGTCCGTAACGTCAGGGGAGAAATCGAACTCGACGACGGGTCCGGTTCCATCACGATGACAGACGTCGGCGGGCAGCTTCGCGTCACGGACGGCTCGGGATCGATCGTCATCAAGGGCGCCGGCGGCGGCATCGAAATCGTGGACGGTTCGGGCAGCATAATCGTGACGAACGTACAGGGCAGCGTGACGATCGAAGACGGATCAGGCAGCATCGATGTCCGCGAAGTTTCCGGAGACATGTTCATCGTGGAAGACGGCAGCGGTTCCATCGACTACTCCGGCATCGCCGGCCGCGTAGAAACCGACGACTGAAGCGAGGCCGGGCAGCCCGGCTGGAATTCGACAGACCGGCGGTTCCGTTCTTCCAAAGACAGCCGCCGGCCCGCCCTGCCGAATGAGCACGGATGCAGTCAACACGAGGCCCCCACAACTCCCGCGCAATAGAGCTACAATGTTGCCGACGGTCCACGGTCGCGAACGTCTGCGCCTCGTGAATCGCGCTCAATGCAGCTTTCCGGGAGTCAACATGAAACTCGTCTGTCATCTGCTCGATTCCAAGGGCCGCGATGTCGTCTCGATAGCGCCTGACGCCTCGGTTCTCGACGCCATCAGGCTCATGTCCGACAGGGGAATCGGCGCACTGGTCGTCATGAACGGGGATACTCTCGACGGAATCCTGACGGAGCGTGATTATGCGCGAAAGGTCATATTGAAGGGCCGCGCCTCGGACGCCACAGAAGTGCGCGAAATCATGACAACCGACGTAATCTCGACCAGCAGCGGCGAGTCCGTCGAAAAGTGCATGAACACGATGACCGACAGGCGCATACGCCACCTTCCCGTCGTCGATGATGGCAAAGTTTGCGGCATCATATCCATAGGCGACCTGGTCAAGGCGATCATCTCCGACCAGCAGCAGGCGATCGAACAGCTTGAGCACTACATCAGCGGGTAGAACGGCGGCTCACGCCGGACCGGAAAATGAGGTCGAAAAAAGAGATGAACAGGAAAGCATATGACCAAAGGGTGCTCGATCTGTACGATCGTTACGCTCACGGGCTCATCAATCGCAGGCAATTTCTCGAGCGTGCGGCCGCGTATACGGCATCCGGGCTGTCGGCGTCGGCGCTTCTCGCCAGCCTGAGCCCGAATTACGCCCTCGCCAGCCAGGTCGATCCTGACGACGAGTCGATCGAAACACGCTACGAGGAGTACTCGTCACCGAAAGGCGCCGGACGGATGCGCGGATATCTCGCCGCACCCTCTTCGCGAGGCGTAAAA
>Ga0299913_10005997_pt1 | contig 10468 bp, 13 predicted proteins | sample RVTome_9_FD_201360 | JGI IMG/M metagenome (GOLD analysis project Ga0299913, IMG submission 201360) | Soil microbial communities from uranium-contaminated site in the Upper Colorado River Basin, Wyoming, United States - RVT155D38 (version 2) ... | reverse complement strand
GACCGTCGAGCGGCTGCGCGGAGCCGAGCACTTCGAGGGCGTGACCGTTCAACCGATGATCAACTACACCGGCTACGAGCTCATCATCGGTAGCAGCGTCGACTCCCAGTTCGGCCCGGTCCTCCTGTTCGGAATGGGCGGCACGCTGGTGGAGGTCATCGGCGACCGGGCGCTCGCCCTGCCGCCGCTGACGACGACCCTGGCGCGCCGGATGATGGAGCGGACGCAGGTGTTCCGAGCGCTCTCCGGGGTGCGAGGGCGTGAGCCGGTGGACCTCGACGCCCTCGAGCGGCTGCTCGTTCGCTTCAGTCACCTCGTGGTGGAGCATCCCTGGATCGCCGAGATCGACATCAACCCGCTGCTCGCCTCCGCCGGGCGGCTCATCGCGCTCGACGCCCGCGTCGTCCTCCATCCGCCGGCGACCGATGCGGCCCACCTGCCGCGACCGGCGATCCGGCCCTACCCGGCGCAGTACGTCGCCTCATGGGCATCGCCCGACGGTACGCCGTTCACGATTCGCCCGATCCGCCCCGAGGATGAGCCGCTCATGGTCCGCTTCCACGAGGAGCTGTCGGAAGAGACGGTCTACGGTCGCTATTTCGAGCACCTCAAGCTGAGCCAGCGCACGGCGCATGAGCGGCTGACGCGCATCTGCTTCATCGACTACGACCGGGAGATGGCGCTCGTGGCGGAGCACCGTGACCCGGCCAGCGGCGAGGCGGCGATCGTCGGGGTCGGCCGGCTGTCGAAGTCACGGGGCCTCCCGGAGGCAGAGTTCGCGATCCTCATCAGCGACCGTTGGCAGCACCATGGCCTCGGGACCGAGCTGCTCGACACGCTGGTCCGGATCGGCCGGGAGGAGGGCCTCGAGCGCATCTGGGCGGAGATGCTCGCGGGCAACCGGGGCATGCGGCGAGCGAGCGAGCGTGTCGGATTCGGCATCCGCTCGCACCCGGACGACCAGTCGGTCGTGCTCGCCGAGCTCGACCTTCGAACCTGACCCTGGGCGTGATCGCCGGTGGACCGGTGCGCATCCGCACCGGTGAACTCCGACACGTCAGTTGCGCGGCAAGGTGAGGGGAGTAGGATCACCCGCACCACACTGACAGTTGGAGCAGCCATGAGCCGTCTCAACCGCATCGCCATCTTGGCTGCCCTCGCCCTGCTCGTCGGCGCGGCCGGCACCGTGCTCGCAACGCGCGCCCCGCAGGCCGCCGAGGCGCCCGGGTTGCTCGCTGCCAGCCATGAGGCCGAGGCTGAGACGGAGGACGGAGACGTCGAAGGCGCCGCGCACGCCCGCGAGCGTCTGTCCGAGGCGGGGATCGAGGTCGGTGACGACTTCGATGCCTACGTCGAGCGCTACGGCGTCGGTGGCGCGGTCCGCCTCCATGTCTGGGCCGATGCCCTGGCCGATGAGACCGACCTCAGCGTCGACGACCTGGCCGCCATGCGGGATGGGGACGACGGCGCGCATCCGGTCGGCTGGGGAAAGCTGGCGCGTGATCTCGGAGTCCATCCCGGCATCGGCTCGGTGATGGGCAACGGCCGCGACGAGCCGCCCGGCCTCGAGAACCGCCCGGACAAGCCCGCCGACGACTGACGCGCAGGCCCGCCGGGGCCCTTGCGTGCCCGTGCATACTCCGGGCAACTTCGCAGCGGTGACCCGAGCCACATGACCAGCGGCATCGGCATGCAGGCCGCCGACAAGCCGACGACACCTTGACCACCGAACCTGCGCCCGACCCACGCGCAGACCGCTCGCTGCTGCTGATCGGAGCCGGCCTGGCGGGCGTGGTGGTGGTCGCCGCGCTCGTCGTCGTCCTGCTCGGATCGCGGGACGCCGCGGCCCTCCCCGCCGGCTCGCCGGAGGGCGTCGTGCAGCGCTACCTCGCGGCGTTCGAGGACGGCGACTATCGGACGGCACACGGCTATTTCTCCGAGCGCATCCGCGATGAAGTCGACGAGGCGACGTACGAGCGGGCGGTGCGCGAGTACGGCTACGCGGTCGAGACCTCGCGTCGCGTCCTGTTCGACAGCACGGAGCTCAACGGCGATCGTGCATCCGTGCAGCTCACCGTCGAGGAGTACTACTCCGGCGGACCGTTCGGCGCGGGCGACACGTACCGATCGAGTCGCGTGATCGCGCTGGTCCGCGAGGCGGGCGCCTGGCGGATCGACGACTCGCTCATGGGTCTCGATCCCGGGCCGTTCCCCGAACGTGATCCGTTCGGGGGGTAGGGATCCATGCAGACGGCGCGACGGCTGTACCTGTACCTGATGGCCGCGATCGGCCTCGGCGTCATGGTGTCCGGCATCAGCCTCCTGCTGACCACGCTGTTCGAGGCGCTCGGCCTGGGTGGTGGCTCGGTGCTGAGCGGCGACCAGGCGCTCCGCGAGCGACTGACGCTGGCGACCGCCATGACGGCGGTATCGCTGCCGGTGTGGCTCATCCATTGGTTCGTCGCGGACCGCGGCGTCCATTCGGGTCGTTCGGACGCCGACGTCGAGCGATCATCCGCCGTTCGCGGGCTGTTCCTCGCCGCCGTCCTCGGCGCCACCATGATCGCGATCTTCGTGTCCGCCCAGACGCTCGTCGAGGTCGCGATGCTGTGGCTGGCCGGGAACTCGATCGAGTTCCGGTCACCGGCGAGCGCCCTTGGGCTGCTCGTCGCCGCCGGCGTCGCGTGGGGCTATCACCTGCGGGTTCGCCGCAACGACTGGCGCGACGGGCGGATCGTCGGCGCCGGGGCATGGCTGCCGCGCGCCTACCTGTACGTCGCAACCTTCGTCGGGCTGTTCGTCCTCCTGTTCGGCATCGTCGGGCTGGCTGAGCTCGTCGGCCGGGTGCTGAGCGGCGGCGCCGACCCGGGGTTCGGCGACGAATCGGCATGGTGGGCGTTCCCACTCGCGGCCGCGGTGAGCAGCACGCTCGTCGGTGGCGCCACCTGGCTCGGGCACTGGTGGTACGCGAACCGGCTGTGGGCCGGGGAGCGTGGGGTCACCGAGCGGCGCGCGCGGCTGCGCTTCGCGTTCTACGCCGCCGTGCTCGTCGCCGCCGCGACGGCGGCGATCGGCTATCTCGGCCAGGTGGGCCGCATGTTGCTCGACATGGTGCTCGGCACGGGCGACTTCGCGGGCGAGGGTGTCACCGACATCGCGGCGGCGCTGGCCGCGGCCATTGTCTTCGCCGTGGCGTGGGCAGTGCACGCGGGCTGGGTGCGCACTGCGGCCGCGGATACGGCGGCTCCGGCCAGGGCGGATCGACTGATCGCCTACCCGACGGCGCTCGTCGGGCTGGCATTCGGCGCGGTCGCTGTCGCGCGTCTGCTCGGCGTCCTCCTCGACACGCTTCTGGGCTCCGGCCCGCTCGTGAGCGGCGCCGGGGCGAGCGAGCGAGCCGTCGCGGAGTTCGTGCCGTACGCGCTCATCGGCATCGGCGTCTGGCTGTGGCACTGGTCACGGATGAGCGCCGCCCACCGAGCGACACCCGTCGCCGATGCCGCATCGACCATCCGCCGCGCGGCTCTGCTCATCGCCCTGGCGGTTGCGATCCTGGCGGGCGTGGCAAGCCTCGGGGTGATCCTGTACCGGCTGTTCGGGACCGTTTTCGGACTCGATGCGCCCGGCGACGTCGTCGCAGAGCTGAGCACACCGATCGGGGCGCTGATCGTGGCCGCTGCCGTGGCCGCCTACCATGGCCAGCTCCTGCGCCGCGACGGTGCCCTCCGTGCCGAGGCCGACGAGGCGCCCGCCATGGACGCTGCTCCGACGTCGATCGCACCCGAGCTGGGCCTGCGTCTCACGGGCCCGCCGGGCGCCGATCCCGAAGCGATGCGCGCCGTTGCCCGCTCGCTGGCCGATCACGTTCCGGAGGGGTACGAGCTGCGTGACGACGGTCGAATGTCGTAGGTCAGGGTGGCGCAATCGGTCGATGCCATCGCCGCGGCCGATCGCCAGGCTGAGGGCCAACCTTTCTGACAGGAGCCCAGACGCCATGCGTGCCGCCACCCACCTCGCCGCCACGATGATCGCCATCGGCCTGTACCTGGCCGTCGCCGCGGTCGCCTCCTTCACCCCGGCCTGGATCGGGCTCGGCATCCTCGGCATCGCGTCGGTTGCGGCCATCTCCCTCGTGGCCGGAGGGACCGACCCGCGGACGGCTCGGATCAGCGATTGATCCGTGAGCGCTCGGGCACGGCGGCCCAGGCTGGTTCGGCTCCGCGGCGCGCGGGGGGTCGACCTGGTCCGGCGTAGCGCGGCCGCGGTCGCGATCAGCCTCCCCCTGGCGGGGCTCCTGCTCCTGCTCGCGCGGCCGGAGCTCGACCTGCAGTGGCAGCATCAGCCGAGCCACTTCTGGCTCGTCGTCGCCACGGCGGCGTTCAGCGTCGCCCTGGCGCTCGGCACGAATGCCGCGGCCAGCCGTCGCGCGGACGGACGCATCGTCCTCGTCTCACTGGCGTTCCTGGCGAGCGCCGGCTTCCTCGGTCTCCACGCGCTCGCCACGCCCGGCGTCCTGCTGGCCGCGCCGAACACCGGGTTCGCCATCGCGACCCCGGTCGGGCTCGGCATCGCGGCGATCTTCGCGGCGGCATCAGCGACGGCCGCCGCCGGGCCGGAGGCGACCTGGCTGCTCCGCCATCAGTCGCTGCTGCGCAGGGCGGTCATCGGCCTGCTGCTGGGCTGGGCCGCCGTCTCCCTCCTCCGGCTCCCGCCGCTCGATGGTCCGCCGGTCGAGCACACGAACCTGCTCGGTGCGATCGCGGCGCTCGTGACGGTGGCGCTGTACGGCTACGCCGCGCTGCGGTTCAGCGACATCGCCAGGCGACGGCGCAGCGGGTTCGCCCTCATCATTGCGGCTGCCTTCGTCCTGCTCGCCGAGGCGATGCTCGCCGTTTCATTCAGCCGAACCTGGCACCTCAGCTGGTGGGAATGGCACGCCCTGATGACCGCGGCGTTCGGGCTCATCGCGCTCGGTGCCCGTGCCGAATACCGCCGCACCGGCTCGCTGGTCGCCACCTTCCAGCCCGCCTATCTCCAGGCGACCCTCGATCACGTCGACCGCTGGCACGGGCGCGCGATCGCGGAGCTGGCCGCGGCGGATGCTCGTGGCGACTCCCCGGATCGGCTGATCGAGAACCTCCGACGCGAGGGGGCATCGTCGGACGAGATCGCCCTCATGGAGCACGCGGCGCGCGAGATCCGGCGCGTCGACGACCTGTTCCGTCCCTTCCTGCCACAGGCCCACGCCGACCGGCTGCGGGCTTCGAGCGTCGGGACGCCGGCGACCGAGGAGCGTTCGGTGTCCGTCCTGTTCGCCGATCTTGCCGGCTTCACGTCCTTCAGCGAGCTGCACGCGCCGACCGAGGTCGTGTTGATGCTCAATGCGTTCTGGGCGGCCGCGGTCCCGGTCATCAACCGGGAGGGTGGGGCGATCGAGCACTTCGCCGGCGACGGCATCCTGGTCCACTTCGGCGCAGTCGCCGAGCAGCTCGACCACGCGGAACGCGCCGCGCGGACCGCACTGGAGCTCGTCCGCGTGACCGGCGCGCTGGCGGACGACCATCCCGGCTGGCCGCGATTCCGCGTCGGCGTGAACACCGGCCCGGCCGCGGTCGCCACCGTCGGGGCCGCGGGCCGGCACAACGTGTCGGCGATCGGCGACACCACGAACCTCGGCGCTCGCCTGGCCGGCGTGGCCGACCCGGGACGGGTGGTGATCGGCGCCGGGACCCACGTGGCGCTCCGCCCGCTCATCGACGCCGGGGTCGTCGGCGTCGAACCACTCGGTCCAGTGCAGCTCAAGGGCAAGCGGGGAAGCGTCGAGGCGTGGATCCTGGCTCAGCCGTCGGCGACGCGGTAGTCGAGCCCGATTGACGCGCCGGTGAGCGAGAGGCGATTCCCCTCGATCGCCACCGTCGTGGCACGCCCGAGCACGGCCAGCACGTGCTCGTCCTGGGCCGCCAGGTCGGCCGCGCATGCCACGTCCTCGACCACGAGGTTCTCGATCGTCAGCTCGGTGCCGTCGAGCACGTAGCTTCCATCGAACGCGCGGCATCCCGTGTCGCCGGTCACCACGCCGTCGTCACCGAACTCGATCGCCGGCGTGTCGATGACGGACGAGACCGCGTCACCGTCGACGAGCGAGTCGAGCACCCAGCTCGTCCCGACCAGCGAGGCGTCGGCCGGGGGAACCGACAGACGGAAGCTGAGCTCGACGTCCGGGCCGGTGAGCGACAGCCGGTCGCCGTCCCGGACGGCCGCCTCGACGTCGGCGAGGGCGGCGATGTACGCACTCTCCAGGGTCATGCGCGGCTCGTCGCAGCCCATCTCGGTCATCGTCAGGGCGCTGAAGGATACGGCGTCGCCGTCGCGCTCGACCGTGCCGCCGTAGATGTTGCAGGCTGCCGTCCCGCCGACGTCGCTCCCTTCGATCCGCAGGTTCACCGGCGCGCCTTCCAGCAGGGGCAGGTCGACACCGCCGTGTGTGCCGCGTTCGAGGATCCAGTCGCCCTCGAGCGAGCTCGCGGGCGGGGCCAGCAGCCCGCAGGCCGCCAGCGCAACCGCGGCCACGAGGGCGGGGAAGGATCGGTTCGTCATGCTCGCAGGACGCTCCGATGCGAGGACCTGGTTCCGCCCGGAGGCTGCGCTGGGCCCGAACACCTTCCGTTCTCTACACTCGGCGGCATGCCGCGCATGGTCGAGATCACTCGCTACGTCACGCCGCTCCGCGAGGGAAGCTCATTGCCCGCGCTCGTGGAGGCGGACGACGGCCGCGAGTACGTCATCAAGTTCCGTGGTGCCGGCCATGGACCGAAGGCGCTGATCGCGGAGCTCGTGGCCGGCGAGATCGGCCGCACGCTCGGGCTCCCGATCCCGGAGATCGTGCTGGCGGGGCTCCCTGACGAGATCGCCCGCGGGGAGTCGCACGACGAGATTCGCGACCTCCTCGGTTGGTCGGTCGGCCTGAACCTCGGCCTCGGGTTCATTCGTGGGGCGCTGGCACCGGACCTGGCGCGACCGCCGCGCGAGGGCCCCGACTGGGCGGCCGAGGTGGTGTGGTTCGACGACCTGATCGTCAACCCCGACCGCACGCCGCGCAACCCGAACCTCGTCGTCCGCGATGGGCGGACGTGGCTCATCGACCATGGATCGGCACTGTACGTCCATCACGCCTGGACCGATCCGGACGAGCACGCTCGGCGGCCCTTCGAACGCATCGCCGATCACGTGCTGCTGCCGTTTGCCGGGTCGATTGCCGAAGCCGATGCGCGGCTGGGCGGCCGCGTCGACGCCGCCCTGATCGACCGTGTCGTCGACGACATCCCCGGCGCCTGGCTCGAGGATCCACGCTTCGGCGGCCCGGCCGAGGAGCGCGACGCGTATCGTGGCTACCTGGCGACCCGGCTCGAGGCCCGTCCCACGTGGGTGGCCGAGGCCGAGCGCGCCCGCATCGAGGTGCAGCGTGGCGCCGTCGCGTAGCGCGTTCGCGTACGCCGTCGTGCGGATCGTGCCCGACATCGAGCGCGAGGAGTTCATCAACGCCGGCCTCGTCATGTTCGACCGCGAGCGCCGCTACCTCGTCGCGCGCACCACCCTCGATGCCACCGCACTGGATGCGATGCGCGATGGGTGCGACGTCGAGGCGATCCGGGCCCAGCTTCGCAACGTCGAGGCCATCGCAGCCGGCGACCTGGCGGCGGCGCCGTTCTCGACGATGAGCCAGTCGGAGCGATTCGGATGGCTGACGACCCCCCGCAGCACGATCGTGCAGCCCGGCCCGCTGCACGCCGGGACGACCGAGGACCCGGACACCACCTTCGAGCACCTGTACCGCGTGCTCGTCGAACGCGGCGGCGATGGAGCGGACGAGTGACGCGTCGCCGATGGCAGCTGGTTGTCGCGGCCGGCGGGGTGGCCATCTTCGCGCTGTCCTTCGTCGGCGGCTGGCTGATCCATGACCGCGAGGTGCTCGGCGAGGGGTATCGGTCTGCCCAGGTCGTCCTGTCCGCCTGGCGAGGCCCCGCCATACCGGTACTGACCCTGTCGGTGATCGCGGCGCTGCTCGTGGGCGCATGGGCGCTCGCGGCGACGTGGCGGCCCGACCTGCCGAGCTGGCCGCTGCCGTGGGGAGCCGTCGTCGTGCTCGGTCTGATGCTGGCCACGGCGGTTCCGATCTCGCAGGACGGGCATGCATCGCGAGTCGACCTGACGGCCGGTCCGCTCCTCGGGCTTGGCGCCGTGGCCGCGGCCGTCATGGTCGCGGCCGCGATTGCCGTCGAACCACCGCGCAGGCGCATGCTCGCCGCGGCCGGGGCGGCCGCCCTGGTGCTCCTGGCGGGTGGGGCCGGCGGCCGCTGGATCGGGCTCCAGGCCTCGGAGGGGACCGGCCGGCATTGGTCGGAGGGCGCCTACACGCGAGCCGCGACCGCCGATGAGCCGGCCGAGACACTGACGATCGGCGACGGAACGTTCACGATCGCCGGCCGGTGGTCGGGGACGTGGGAGTCTTCGGGCTGGACGGTCAGCCTCGACAACGATCCGGCCTGCCCCGAGGCGCGTGGCACCTATCACGCTCACGGGGAGGGGGCCGACGGGTTGCGCTTCGTGAAGGTCGTCGACACCTGCCGGGACGGAGCGCGCGCCGCGGACCTCGAGACCGGGACCTGGGAGCGCGACGGCTGAGCGGTCAGGCCGGCCAGCGCTCCTCGAACACGGTGGCCTCGCGGGGCAGGCGTGCCTCGCCGGGCGCCGACTTCGGCTCCCGTCCCGACTCGCTCGGGTGGCCGATCGCGAGCAGGGTACGGATGAACCGATCGTCCGGGACGCCGAGCAGTCCGGCGACCGCGGGTCGCACCTCGGGGCGGAGCCAGGCGATGCCGGCGCCGAGGCCGAGCAGCGAGGCCGCGACGAGCATGCGTTCCGCCGCTCGCCCCTCGTCGTATGCGAGGGAGATGCCGCCTCCCGCCTGCTGCGGCATGACGATCATGATCGCCGCGGCCGCTGCCGCCAGCGATCGCGTCTGGGGCAGTCCGGCCTCGTGGATCTCGCGCAGCGTCGCCGTGTCGCGGATCACGACGAACCGCCATGGCTGCGCGTTCCGGCTCGAACCCGACCAACGCCCGGCGTCGGTGATCGCAGCGAGCTCCGCCGCGTCGACCGGCTCGGCGGTGAACTCGCGGACCTGGCGGACGCGCAACAGGGGTCGGACGATGTCGGATGGGTCGGGTCGCTCCATCGGCTCAGCCTAGCGTGTCGAGATGGCCTCGACGGCCACGGCATCGCCCGGGATCCGGTCGACCTCATGGCGGCCGACCAGGAACCAGGCCTCGAGGAGGCCCTTGCGATGGCGGATCTCGCTGCCGTCGGTGTCTTCCACGCCGATGCCGGTCCGGGGCCGCGGCCGCACGCTCGGGGGCTCCTGCGTCATGCGGCAAGCCTAGCCGACGCGGTCTACCATCGGCCACACGGACCTCGATCGATGCGGAGCTGAGGAGCGGCCTATGTCCAGTCACAACCCATGGCGGAAGTCTCCCGATGAGCTCGTGGAGCGATTCGGCGCCGCTGTGGCCGGCATCGAGGGCCTCGAGACCAGGAAGATGTTCGGCTATCCCGCCGGCTTCATCGGCGGCAACATGGTCACCGGCCTCCACCAGGAGTCGTGGATCGTTCGACTGCCGGACGAGGAGCGTCACGAGCGGCTGGACGCCGGTTGGTCGACCTTCGAGCCGATGCCCGGCCGGCCGATGCGCGGGTACGTCGCCATGCCACCCGACGTGAGGGACGATCCCGACGCGGCGCGGGGCTGGGTCGAGCGCGCGGCCGCCCACGTCCGGACCATGCCGCCCAAGGTGCCGAAGCCGCGGAAACGGCGTTGAGTCCGGAGGACCGTCAATTGGAGCGCGTGACCGGCATCGGCGGCATCTTCTTCCGCGCGCGGGATCCGGCGACGCTGGCGCGGTGGTACAGCGACCACCTCGGCGTGGACGGGTACTCGGAGGAGGACGACGCGACCTGGTGGCAGGCGGAGGGCCCGACCGTGTTCGCGCCGTTCGACGCCGACACCGACTACTTCGGGCGGCGCGACCAGGGCTCGATGATCAACTTCCGGGTCCGTGACCTCGACGCCATGCTCGCGCAGCTGCGCGCTGCCGGCGCCCCCGTCGACGACCGCATCGAAGTCATGGAGGGCGTCGGCCGCTTCGGCTGGGCTTCCGACCCGGAGGGCAACCGCTTCGAGCTCTGGGAGCCGGATCCGGCCGCCCTCGTCAGACCGGGCTGATCACTGGGTCGTACGCCGGTTGTAGAGCCAGAACCCGAGCGGGAAGAAGATCACCAGCGAGCCGACGGACCACAGGATGGCCGGCACAAACGCGTCGCCGGCCACGCCTTCGAGTGTGAGGCTACGGACCGCGTCGATGACCAGCGTCATCGGCTGGCGGTCGGCGAACCACGCGAGCCAGTCGGGCAT